>JAABUQ010011123.1_pt1 | contig 11592 bp, 8 predicted proteins | sample 5560001 | NCBI WGS metagenome assembly JAABUQ01 (sample SAMN10711888, study PRJNA513371) | rock metagenome | isolation source: Antarctica rocks | place: Antarctica: Victoria Land, Finger Mt nord | collected 2015-12-18
CCCACCATCATGCTGGAGGGCTAAACCAGTAATAAAAGCTGAATTGTGCGTTAAGTTTATTGCTGAGCATTTGATTATTCCGTTATCTTCTCTTGTAGTGCCCGGACAACTTCTCCCGTTTGTCCTGGCCCTGTTATGATTATAGGAGCCTGCTAGCGATCTGTCAAGGGGGGAAACAAAATGGCCCATTGCGGTTACACTTTAACACTGTTATGCTGTCCCTGTACATGCAAAATATGTTGAAAGGAAATACAACCACCTTGAAACACCTCCTGCTTTCACATGGCTGGCAGTGCAAAGAGCGCATTGCCACGCAGCCTGTTGCTGATGACTTCGCGAGCAGCGCGCCTGAGTGGATACCAGCGCACGTGCCCGGAACCATACACCTGGACCTGCTCGCCGCCGGTCGCATCCCAGATCCATTTATCGGTTTAAATGAAACACAGGTCCAGTGGGTCGGTGAGAACGACTGGTTGTACCGCTGCGCATTTGATCTCCCACCAGAATTTGAACATGCCAGCAAGGTGACCCTGTGTTGCGACGGCCTGGATACCTTCGCGACCGCCTGGTTGAATGGCACACAGGTATTTACCGGCGATAATATGTTTTTGCCCTACCGCGTCGATGCTCGTTTGCTGTTACGGCCGGGACGCAACGAGCTGCACCTGCTGTTCGAATCGGCCTGGCGGCTGGGGAGAGCGCGGCTGGAGAAACTTGGCGAGCGTGCCTGCTGGAATGGTGATGCCAGCCGGCTATACGTTCGTAAGGCGCAGTATCACTATGGTTGGGATTGGGGTCCAAAGCTGCTCACGGCCGGCCCCTGGCGCGCTATTCGCCTGGAGGCATATGAGGCGCGGATCGCCGCTTTGCACTGTCCTGTAGAGGTCGCGGCCGATCTACGCAGCGCGACCCTGCCCGTGCGCGTCACGCTCGAAAATGGTGGCACCACGCCCGATCAGATGCTGCACCTTGCCCTCTACGCTCCAACCGGTGAGTTACTTCAAGAAGCAGCACTACCAGTCACCTCAGATGAAGTTGCGCATACGTTTAGCATAACGGCCCTCCAACTGTGGTGGCCACGTGGCTATGGCGCACAGCCATTGTATCGCCTGGACGCTACATTGAGGTCTGGCGCTGAGGAGCTGGATCGCCAGGAACAGCGCCTGGGGCTGCGGCGTCTGCGCCTCGTTCAGGAGCCATTTGTTGAGGAGACAGGGACCTCTTTCTTTTTTGAGGTGAACAATACCCCCATCTTCTGCGGAGGCGCGAACTGGATTCCTGCCGATTCATTTACAAGCCGCCTGACACCCGAACGTTACCGTGCCTGGCTAGAGCTGGCCGCCGATGCGAATATGGTTATGCTGCGCATCTGGGGCGGGGGCATCTATGAAGAGGAGGCGTTCTACACGCTCTGTGACGAACTCGGCCTGCTCGTCTGGCAGGATTTTATGTTTGCCTGCGGCCTCTACCCGGCGGCGAACTGGTTTCTGGAGAGTGTTCGTCTTGAGGCTGAGGCCAATGTACGCCGCTTACGCCATCATCCCTGTATCGTGCTCTGGTGTGGCAACAATGAGGACTATTCGCTCGCGCAGAGCCTGCATCTGTATGACGCCACGTTTGATGGCGATTTTACAGCGCTCCCATTCGCGGCACGCACGATCTATGAACGGCTCTTGCCCGAAGTCTGTCGCACCCTCGATCCCACACGCCCCTACTGGCCCGGCAGCCCTTATGGGAGCGCGGACTCCGGCAGTCTGACCACTGGCGATACGCATATCTGGAACGTCTGGCATGGTGTGGCCGCCCCTTACCAGGACTACTATAAGTTCGCGGGCCGTTTTGTCAGTGAGTTCGGCATGCAGTCATTTCCCGCGCTGGAGACGATCGCCACTTTTGCGCCACCCGCTGAACGCTATCCACAGAGCCGGACGCTGGATTTTCATAATAAAGATGCCGGTGGACCCAGGCGGCTCGCGCCCTATATCGTTGATAACGTCCGCATGGTAGCCGACCTGGAGGGCCATATCTATGTCACCCAGTTTATTCAGTCCGAGGCTCTGGGGTACGCGCTACGCGACTGGCGGCGGCGCTGGAAGGGGGCTGGGCGTGAACATACGGCCGGCGCGCTGGTCTGGCAGCTCAACGATTGCTGGCCTGTCACAAGCTGGGCCATTGTTGACTCTCTGCTGTGCCCCAAACCTGCATACTACACGCTAAAACGAGAGCTCGCACCCTTCGCTGTGGGGATACAACGGCTCTCACCCGAACAGGCAGCGGTCTGGGCCGTAAATGGCCTGACCAGCACGCTGAGCGCCGAATTGGAACTGCGCACGTGGACCCTGGATGGGACCCTGGTCTCCGAGGAGCGTCGTCCAGCCGAGCTGGCCCCCAACCAGGCTGTTGAGTTGGGACTGGTCGAGTGTCACTACGATAAAGCCCTGGTGCTTGGCGCACGGCTGCTGAAGGGTGCTACGGTGCTGGCGCGTGGTACGCTGTGGCCGGAGCCATTCAAGTATCTCACGCTGCCCGATCCTGCTATCACGGTAGAGCACGTAGATAGTGAGGCGCTGCGCATCAGCGTTCAGCGGCCGGCGAAAGGGGTCTGGCTGACAGGAGGCGATACGGTACGCTGGAGCGACAATATGCTGGATGTGCTGCCCAACGATCCACAAACGGTGATTGCGCGCGGACTGGGTGCGGCTGAAGTGCACACACGGCACTTGCAATAGCCCGAACTTTTTCTAGTTTTGCAACTGCTCAGCAATCTTTGCTCGTGCGCCGCCTGCGGCGCCCCACCCCTTTAGTATGCTTGTGCGGCACGTTTATCCGACCTTTGGTCGGATAAACGTGCTGCACAAGCATACTTTGTGTATTCACATATCTTTTAGCGTTTCTTGTCACGGCGCTGGTTGGTGCGATACGCCTGGTAGAGCGCGTCGTCTTCGCCTTTGACCCCCTGCTTCATTACGAGTGGGGGCTCTTTCACCGTGTTGTTCTGACCACTCCTGCTTTGTGCGGCCTGCCTGGCGCGCATCTGAGCACCGCCGATAAGGCTGTTGGGCAGCAGGTCCAATTTGATCAGCGCGTAGAGGAGTATGATCAGGGTCGCGATGTTAAACAGGAACGAGGTCGTAATCTCGGCTTTACCGCCCAGGAAGGAGAACGGCGGGATGATAGCTTTCTCTATGCCCAGTTGAATCGCGAAGATGCGCTCAAAAGGCATGACAAATTGTGCGCCGAGCAGGTAAACGGCCATGCCAATGAAGTGACGTGTTTTGAACAGTTTAGGCGGGGCAGCGGGCTGTGCGCCTGTCTTAGCTGTCGTTTTTGTCGTCTTGCTTGCCACCTGGGACGTCTCTGCCACGGCCGGCGTCTTGCCAGTCGGAGCTGCCGCCCGATTATGTGTCGCACGGGCCAGCCGCGCCTTGACGACGTCCGCCTCTTTTGCCTCGGCGTTCGGCTCACTCCTGTCTACTTTAGAGAAGAAGTTCGGCAGGCGAGAGGGACGCTGCGCCTTCGCTACCAGCGGGGCAGCAGGTACCTCGTCTCTATCCTCCGTCAGGGTATTGGTGTGTGTAGTGGATACTTGTTCAGCCGCTTCATCCAATATCTCGCTGTCGTGCGAGAGTTCTGGTGACAGAGCGCTCTCTGAATTTGTGACCAGCACCGGACGGTTACGGTTGCGCGACCGTCGTGGTTTCCTGCTAGGGACTGTGTTGTATTCCTGACTCATAATTGATCTCCTGGGCGGTCCGCTTTAGACGGCGCAGATGAATCCTCTTCAAACGGGTTCGGGATGTCATCCCTATCAGCCGACAGATGTCGCGTAGAAGGAGTTTCCTGTACCCGAGAGGCGTTTTCGCTTGTAGGTGTGTATGGCACGGAGGCCGGTTGCGAGAGTGATGACGTAGCCGGCGCGTTCGCATACACAGGAGCAGGTCGCGCTGGACCACCCAGAACCGCAAGCCCCACCTGCGCGATCTCGTCGTCACGTCCGGGAGCATTACCGCCACTGATGCCGATCCCGCCAATCGTGACGCCGTTCACCCGAATGGGCCAACCGCCTGCCGCCATAATGAATTTCCCTTCGGTCATAGCCGCCAGACTTGAGGCAAACCCTGGAATCGCCCCTCCCCACTGTGCGACCGCGTCGGTAGATTGGTTGAACATGACAGCGGTATTTGCCTTGGCAATACTGATATTGCTCGTCGCCCAGCCATACGGGGCCATCATACGCTCAAATAAGACCAGGTGTCCTCCAGCATCAACGATCGCGATGCTGACGGGGCTTCGTAATTCTTGCGCATGTTGTTTACATGCTTCTACTATTTTACGCGCCATCTCTACAGATATGCTCACGCCCGGATACTCCTTACTCAAAATAGTGCTTTTTTATTCCGTGCCTTGCCAATGCTGCAACATATTCTGGGGGTGAAGAATGCGAAATGTGTCACGCAATGCCTGCCTGACTTTTTCCTGACATCTGCCTGCCCCCAACTACTGCATAATATATCGCGCCCATTGTACCGCACCCGTGGTTCAGGTGCAATGCATTTGCATATGTACCAGAGCTTGTATACATAATTTTTCTATTTATATACTGCTGATTCTACGTATAGACTCGCCGCCAGGTTAGCTCGTTTCTACCAGGGTTATTCGTTCTTTACGCCATGTCAGCTTGCTATACTTCTCTGCGACGAGTTGTCGGGCCAGTTCCCATTCGGATAGGCTCAATTGGGCAGGGGCAAAGGGAGTCTGGAGAAACGTGCTAAACCCGTGCTGGAATGCCCCGGCAACATCATCCCAGCTCGCCATGGGCGCGAAAGTGTGCAGAGGGGTTGTTTTCTCACTGTAGAGCGCAAGTGCTTCAGTACGCGCGGACTGGTTGGGATAGCGCAGCAGCGCGAAAAACTCGGCCGCCCGGTCATCGAGCGGTAACGAGCCCTGTTGGAGCAGGACATCCTCTTTCCAGACCTGGGCGCTGCCTACCAGCTTGAACCCTCCACTGGTCAGGTCAGCCTGGGTCGAGGATGCGAAGCAGGCGGCGGAAGGATTTTTTTTCACACGCTCATCACTGATCTCCGCCTGGATACCAAGCTGCTGGAGAGCGGCGAGCAGTCCCTGCGAAAGATAGGCGTAGGCCGCAACAATCCCCGAGGGAACGCCAGCGGCTTTCCCGCTGACGATGCTATAGGTAAATTCGGCGCGATGATATACCGCGCGCCCTCCCGTAGGACGGCGTACCAGCGCGATGCCGCGCTGTTTGCACGCTTCCACCTCTATCTCACGCTCGACGTTCTGGAAGCGTCCCAGCGAGATAGCTGGCCCTGCCCAGCGAAAGACGCGCAGGGTAGGTGGGACCAGGCCCTTGAGATGATGCAAAAGTATGGCTTCATCAATCGCCATGTTAAGCGCCGCGTCCTGAATGCCTGTATTGATAAAACGATAAGGTGCTATCTGCATGCTGTTGTTCCCTGGTTAGTATCCGGTAAATAGTGTGCCCTTGCGTTGCACTACATTATCCTTGCGTGCCATTCAATGGGCCGACCAGAGCCAGCAGACAAGCCACTTGGGTGAAAGCAACCAAGCGGCAGAGAGCATGGCCTGCTAAGAACTGCTTGTCTGCTGGCTCTGGTAGCCGCTTCCGCTCCGACCGACTGAGCGCAGCTAGCCACGAGAGTGGCGTTGTCGGTCGGAATACGGAGGTCGCTCAAGCGGCGTTGCCCATTGCTTTTTACGACGTGCCATCAGGCTTGCCCGGCCGCTCTTTTCCACTTTTCACGCTGCTCCTCGCGCGCCTTTTCTGAGGCGGGGATATAACGGGCAAGAAACTCGTCACGGAAAGCGGGGTAGCTGCCTGCGCAGATCGCTATGCGCAGTTGTTCGGCGAGGCGCAGCATGAAACGGATGTTGTGAATGCTGCCCAGGCGATAGTAGAGCTGCTCCTCGGCGCGCGCAAGATGGTGGACGTAGGCCGCGCTGTAGTTGCGGCAGGTGTAACAGTCACAATTCTCTTCAATTGGCCCATGTACGTTACGGAAGCGCGCGGTTTTAATGCTGACGCGTCCGGCGCTGGTGAACAGCCCACCGTGACGGGCGACACGCGTTGGCAGGACGCAATCGAACATATCCATGCCCAGTCCGACGCCGGTGACCAGATCTTCGGGCGAGCCCACACCCAGCAGGTGTCGCGGCTTGTCGCGCGGCAGTTCTGGGGTGACATGGCGCAGCATCTCCCACATCTGAACTTTTGGCTCACCAACCGAAAGGCCGCCGATAGAGAGTCCAGCAAATGGCATACTGCCGATGATACGCGCACTTTGACGACGCAGCTCATGCTCGAAAGCGCCCTGTACGATGCCAAACAGGGCCTGCTCCGGGTGGTACCTTTCTTTGGCAAGCAGGGCGCGCTCCTCCCAGCGATGCGTCCACTCCATAGCCGTCTGTGCCTCTTGTGCCGTGCAGGGATAAGGGGCGCAGATATCGAGCGGCAGGATGATATCCGCTCCGATCTCTGCCTCGATCTCCATAACACGTTCGGGGGTCAGGATATGTTGGGAGCCGTCGAGATGTGATTTGAAGACTACGCCTTCTTCGCTCAGTTTGCGCAGGTGGCCCAGGCTCCAGACCTGGAAGCCGCCACTATCAGTTAGAATCGGGCCATCCCAATGCATAAAAGAATGCAGACCGCCGAACGAAGCTATGAGTTCTGAGCCCGGCCGGAGCATAAGGTGATAGGTGTTGGCGAGAATAATCTGTGCTCCAGCCCCGTGTAGTTCTTCGGGCGAGACACTTTTGACGGTGGCCTGTGTGCCGACAGGCATAAAAATAGGCGTGCGAATCGTCCCGTGGGGAGTCTGGATCGTGCCCGCACGCGCCCATGTTTCGGGGCATTGGGCATCAATTGCAAAGGTAAATGGTGGCATGAATCTCTCAATAACAAAACATCACAAAGGGCTATATGGGCTGTGGCAAACCCTTATCATTTTCTCTATTGTCTCATAAGCGTCAAGCATGGTGCTCTACATGAGTTACCCCGAACTTTTGTTTCAAAAGTTCGGGGTAACTCATGTACAAAAAGTTTCCGCCGCCGTAGGTGGCGAGTGGGATAAGCAAGTCCTGAACAGAAGGAGAAACCATGCTATGGGTAAAGCCATGTCTCGTTCGCAGGTGATTATTGAGCAGGCTCAACAGTATATCCCCGGCGGCGTCTGTGGGGGGCTGCGTATGGTAGAGCCCAATCTCGTTTTTACGCGTGCGCGCGGAGCCTACATTTTTGATGCCGAGGGGAAACGCTATATCGACTACCACGCCGCCTTCGGCGCCACGCTCGTCGGTCACTGCGACCCGGAGATTAACCGGCGTGTGTCGGAGGCGCTGGCGGCGGCGGATATGATCGGCCTTGGCTCAAACGTGCTGGAGGCTCGCCTGGCCGCGAAGATCTGCCAGTATGTCCCCAGCGCCGAGAAGGTGCTCTTCTGCAATTCAGGGACCGAGGCAACGTATATCGCCTTACGTATAGCCCGTGCCGCCACTGGTCGGCAGAAAATCATCAAGTTTCAGGGCTGCTATCACGGCTGGCACGATGCCGTCGGGCTGAACTTCATCAGCGAGCCGGCTAAAGTGGGCCAGAAAGATCCACTCTCAGCAGGAATGCTGCCACAGGCCATCGATAACACGCTGGTGTTGCCCTACAACGACCATGCTGCCGTCGCTGAGACGTTACGGCAGCATGGTGAGGAGATCGCCGCGCTCATTCTCGAACCGGTCGCCCATAATATGGGCTGTTTACCTCCCGCTCCTGGCTTTTTACAGGGCGTGCGCGACCTGACGCAGCGTTATGGGGTAGTCTTGATCTTTGACGAAGTAATCACGGGGTTCCGCCATGGACTGGGCGGCTATCAAAAGATTGCCGGCGTCACGCCTGATCTGACTACGCTGGCGAAGGCGGTCGCCAATGGCTACCCCCTGGCAGTGCTGGCCGGGCGGGCCGATCTACTGGACCACTGCCAACCCGGCGGCGATGTCTTTTTCGCTGGCACGTTCAGCGCTCACCCGGCCGGCGTAGCGGCGGCGCTGGCCACGATAGAGATCCTTGAACGGCCCACCAGCTATCCGCACCTCTTCGGGCGCGCGGAGCGTCTCTACCGAGGGTTACGCGAGATTATCCAGCGGCGTGGCATCGCGGCAACAGTGGCAAACTATGGCTCTGTCTTCGTTACCTATTTCATGGAGCCACCATTTATGAACTACAGCGATCTCCTGCGCAACGACGCGGAAAAATTTTTATCCTATCGCCGCCAGATGATCGCACGGGGTATCTACAAGCTGCCGGTTAACCTCAAACGCTGCTATATCAGCCTTGCCCATACCAACACCGATATTGATGAGACACTGGAGACGGCTGACGTGGTATTGCGGGGATTATAAAGCCGCGAATTTGACCCGATTATATAAAGAGGTACGAAATATCTTCTGACATGTAGCGAAATCTTTCCCATTTTCGTGTAAAATAGGATATATTGCTGCTGATGTAACACTATCCTAAAGGGAGCACACGATGTCAGAAGAAATCTTCCCCCCTTCTCCGGCACTTGTTGTATGGCTTAAAGAACATGCCATCCCCTTTAGTAGTACTCAGCCGGGGAATGGTTTTACTGATTTGCAGCCCCTTAAGCAAATTATTGGTGATGCACGTATTGTCGCGCTGGGAGAGGGGACACATGGCACGCATGAGTTTTTCACGATGAAGCATCGCCTGTTGGAGTTCCTGGTCAAGGAGATGGGCTTTACCCTCTTCGCCATCGAGGCCGCGTGGGCTGAGGCGAATTTGATTAACGAGTATGTGCATACCGGCAAAGGCGATCCGGCGCAACTGCTGGCGGGCCTCTGCTTCTGGACATGGAACACTCAGGAAGTGCTGGATATGATTCTCTGGATGCGTGCGTATAACGAGCAGGAGGGTAATACGCGCAAGGTAAGTTTCTTTGGCTGTGATATGCAGGCGTTCCATATCGCGATGGATAATGTTCTGGCCTATCTCCAAAAAGTGGACCCGGAAAAAGTCGCGACGGTGGAGGCCCTCTATGCTACCTGGCGATCCTACAGGTCCCGCATACACGAATATGATGATGAGCCACCGCTTGTGAGGGCGCAGTGCCGTGAAAATCTTCAACGGGTCTATGATATCCTGCTTATGCATCGTTTCACGTATGAAGCACTATCGTCTTCGGAAGAGTACGCCCTGGCGCGGCAGAGCGCGCGCGTTGTTTTGCAATCGGAGGAGGTTTTTTCCGCCGATGACTATGCCAAACGCGATCGCTACATGGCTGAAAATGTCTCCTGGCTATTAGAGCAGGCGGGGGCGGACGCGAAAATTGTGTTGTGGGCGCATAACGGCCATGTCTCGACGGATGCATATCACTACGGGTATAAATCTATGGGCTCATATTTGCGCGAGCGGTATAGGGAGAAGATGCTTGTCTGGGGTTTTTGTTTTTATCAGGGGTCCTTTAACGCGATCGATATAGATCGGCATAAGCTCCTTGCTCATCGAGCCGCGCTGCCGCCAGGCAATAGTTACGAGCACCTTTTCCACCAGGCGGGTCTTCCGTGTATGTTCCTCGATCTGCGAACTGTTAAAGCCGGTTCCTCGGTAACAGATTGGCTGTCTGGCCCACATTCGTTGCGCAGCGTTGGAGCAGGTTACGCCGACTCCTGGCCTGAGCACTGTTTCTATTCAAGCCGGCTCCCCAACGAATTTGATGGCATTATCTATCTGCAAGATACCACACCTTCAAGGTTGCTCTCTTCCAATGGAGGTGCTGTGAAACGGAGCGAGCCCTTGCTATGATATGCCATTCAATGGGCAATGCTGCTCGGACTCAGCTAGCTGCGCTGCAAGGCGAATTGTTCGAACATCGCCTCCCATACCTCCTGGTTCTCCAGCCGTTCACGTGGACTCGCGACGCGCGCATTGATTAACTCGAAAATAGCGCATAGCAGGTGCTGGAGTACCATCGAGGCTTCGTCATAGAAGCCGGCCGCCTTTTTGATATCGCCGCTGAGCACTTCATAACACAGTTCGCTGAAACTCTCGACGTCAATATGGTTGTGGTCAACCCTGAACTGGTAGCTGCCCATATGCCAGAGATTTTCGTTGATCATCAGGGATTTGAGCGTGTTGGGTTCCAGGTCGATGCCATTAGAACGACAGGTCTCGGTCAGGGCGTCCATCGTCCAGTTAATGAACTCGACAAGGGCGGGCAGTTGCTCCATAGGTGAGTGGCGGCGGTCCCATTCCTGCTCCATACGACTGATCAGGTCGAGCAGGGCAAAGTTCTCCAGGCGCAGTTTTTCAGCGGGATCGGGGAGGCGTACTTTGCGCCCATTAGTGTGAGGTGCTACTTCCTGGTAGACAGGAACAAGAAACTTCATTTGTACGAGCTGCGATAGGTCTCGTGCCACTTCCAGTTCTGCACGCCGTAGCGCGCTGGCGATACGACGCACTCTGCGGTAGAGGTTCACATGGGTGAAGAGTTCAATGGTGTGGATATCAAAACGCATGGTATAGGCAATAGCTGGCGATAACTGCAGCGTTGTGCGCATCCCCTGCGGCAGGTATTTGTTCATCTCCTGCCACTCGTCCCCGTAACGAACCATCTCCATTGTGGCGCGCACCACCTCGATATCGAGTGGGGCTTCGCCATAGGGTAACAGTTTCTGAATGGTAGGTGCCGCGAAGAACTCGTAATTGCCATCCTGCCACAATGCCAGCTCACGCACCGTCCACAACGCTTTAGTGCGCAGTGCATCGCGCAATTGCTGCTCGTTGATGGCACCCATCATAATCAGGCGTTCGCCAATGCGTTTGCCGAGCGGATCTTGTAACTGCTGTGCATGAGCCTCTTCAATGTGATGGTAGGTGGTCATCTCCAGTTGTTGCAGGACGTCGCCCAGGGTCAATGCCCCTGGATCAAGCTCGGAGCAGTTCGCCAGCTTCCCCTCATTGAAATAGAGGACACCCATACGCCCGGTGCTCTGTTTGAGGTGAATAGCACCTGTCATACCTCCCAATTCCACGACTTGTAAGATTTCTACTAAGCCGAAATCTTTTAGTGAGCCAGACAATGCCGTGTCTGTGTTCATGCTCCCCCCGTGTGCCTGATCAATCTGCTCTGTCCTTCTATGCAGAAATGCAACGCGCCTTATGTTTCCACATGCCTATAGATAGAGATACATACAATACATACACTGGCAACCGCTCTATATCGCTTGTCATTCTGTTCGCTGCCGCGACTGAACAACTGGACCTGTTCTTCCTCTGGATTATATCAGAGGCCGACTCACTTCTACAAGTCTATATGGTAAAACAGGCAACATTGCTTTTCAATGCATATCCTGTTTCAGACTTCTCGGCTCCATTTTTGAACCGCTATTTTCTTGCATTTCTCATATCTATATGTTATGATTTACCATGAGTAATGGCTCTTATTGCTAATGTGTATAGCTATAAATGCTATAAATGTTGTTAGAAAATAGGTAACTACCCGGCCTCTTCCCGCGCCTGCGGCGCGGAGAAAAATTTCAAGG
>JAABUQ010011126.1_pt1 | contig 11590 bp, 12 predicted proteins | sample 5560001 | NCBI WGS metagenome assembly JAABUQ01 (sample SAMN10711888, study PRJNA513371) | rock metagenome | isolation source: Antarctica rocks | place: Antarctica: Victoria Land, Finger Mt nord | collected 2015-12-18
GTCGCGCAGTGGAGGGGGACAACGACGCGATGTCCATCGGAGTAGACACGCACAAGGCCGCGCCCGTCTTGGTCGCGTTGGATGAGCAGGGCCGGACGCTGGGCACCCGGGACAGCACGCATAGCCCAGACGGCTGGGGCGAGGCGCTCCGGTGGGCGCAGGGGTGGCCGGGCGAACGCATGTGGGGTCTGGAGAACAGTGGATCGTGGGGGAAGGGCTTGGCCCAAGCCCTCCTGGCGCAGGGTGAGGCCGTCGTCTGTGAGGTCAGTCCCCAGCGGACGGCGCGATACCGCCGGCGCGGGCGCACACAGGACAAGACCGACCACGCCGACGCCTTGACCATCGCGCGCCTGCTTGTGGCGGAGGGGGAGCAACTCCCGCGCGTGCAGGCGGACGACGCGAGCACCGAGTTGCGCCTGTTGAGCGACCACCGCGACAACCTGCTCGGCGAGCGCACACGCCTGATCAATCAATTGCACGATCAGATGGTGCAACTCGATCCGGCGTCTAAGGTCAACAGTGGCCCCCTCAAACAGCGCCGGGGCATCCTCTATGGCCGCGATTGGACGCGCGACCATCCGAGTAGCGTGGCGGCCACGCGGCTGCTGATCGTGCATCAACTCGCTACCCAGATCCTGCGGCTCGACGACGAACTCGCGGCGATCACAGCGGAGTTGTCCGCGCGCGTCCAGGCGACGCAGACGCCGCTCCTGGCGCTGCGTGGGGTCGGCGAGGTGACGGCGGCGCGCCTGATCGGCGCGGTGGGCTCCCCGCCGCGCATCCGCTCGGCGACGGCTTTGGCCGCCCTCGCGGGCAGCGCTCCGGTGGCCGTTTCCTCGGGCGGCCGCACCGGCTATCGCCTTAACCGTGGCGGCCATCGGCGGCTCAATCGCGCCATCCACATCATCGCGCTCAGTCAGCGGCGCTGCGAGCCGCGCGCCCAGGTCTACTAGGCCAAGAAACGCGCCGCAGGCAAGACGGCGCGGGAGGCGCGGCGTTGCTTGAAGCGGCGCTTGGTCGACGTCCTCTACCGCACGCTGTGTCAGGACCGGGGCGTGCCGGTGGCATCCGCCGCCTAAGCAAGGGAAAGGGAGCTCTGACCACGCTTGTGGTCGCCCCGGCGGGCCTCGCATCACACGAGCGCGGCTAGCGAGCGTGACCGAGAGGCGCGCGCTGGGCGACACCGCGCGCCAGCGCGCAACGGTATGCGCTGGGCGCACATGGTCTACTGGCGCCGCCGGGGTGGTGGAGTACCGGCCCGAGTACCAGGTGTAGAGGGTGCGATAGCCTGGGGCGTCAGGGCACAGCCACGGGCTCTCGAATCCCGCCTGCGGGAGCGCCGCCCTCTTTGTGCCATATCCACCCCGGCCTGTCCCCTTGCCGCCAGGTACCCTGCTCACAGCACACGCGCTCCCCCTTCGGATGTGACAGGGGTGCCTGTGCCCGTGGCCGCGACAGGCCACGGACCTATGGTACGCAAGTATTAAGGGAAACTAGCGTACCATAGGTCCGCAGCCTGTCGCGGCATCGAAAACCACTCTCTGATCGCCGCTTTATCGCCCACTCCATGGCGTCGTGAGGGGGGAGTGCCTCCGTTTTGATCATTCAGGTCCACTTGATTGCCCGACCCCTTGACATGGGAGGCTTGTAATGGGCCTGCTACGCCGCGTAAGTGGCCAAAGTCGAGCTGAGCGTGCGTCAGTCGCAATGCGCTGGCTCGCGGGCCGGCGTCAATTTCGCCGGGCGATAGTCGCCCGGCCCGTTCTAGTGCTGTCCGACCCTGTCACGTCCGCGCCATTGAGCGGCTGCGGGTTTTGACTGCTCAGGTTCGAGATCCAACGGTACCGCTGAGTCGCTCGCCTCAGGCACGAGCCGGATCGGGAACATCGGACAGGAAAGCCAGTCGCAGTTTGGTCTCGTCCTCGGTATCGGGGGCTGCTGTGAGGATCACGATCTTCAGTTCTGCGTCGCCGTCGGTCAAGACGTCGCAATCCACTGTGATCGGCCCGACCGCAGGGTGTTCGATGATCTTGTGGTCTTCTCGATGTGCGCTGACCGCGCCGGAGGCCCAGAGCTCGGCGAAACGCTGATTGCCCGTTGTGAGTACCCGGATCAGGGTAGTCAAGCGGCTGTTGTTTGGGAAGCGTCCAGTGGCACGGCGCAAGTCAGACACGATGGCGGCTTCCACCGTGTCGCGAGCGAGCGAGGTCACGGGCCATTGCGATAAACGTGGACCATCGCCATTCATCGAGAAGCTGTCGCGAGCGAAGTTGCGAAGCGCCGGCGGCGTTGACGACGGGTCTCCAAGAAGCGCCGCCCAGCCGCGGTTCCACCAGAATAGAGAACGGCCGTAGGGTAACAGGTATCTCCACCACCATTGATTCACCAACTTCGCGGGAGACCCCACATCATGTGGCCAAGACGGGCCTGGGATCGTGTCGAAGCCGCGCTGGCGCCGACGTTCGCGCGCTGTTTAACAAAACATCACGGGCAATACTCAGCAACCTACCTTTAACCGATGATGGGAGACTTGCGCACCCAGGTGTCGCTAGTGAGTTGATCCACCATCCACTGCGCCAAATCGGCGCGGGTCATGCTGTGTTTTATTCCCGTGCCCTCAGCCGATGCTTTTACGCCACCACGAGCGGGTTTGTTGAGCAAGCGACCTGGGCACACGTTCACGTAATCCAAGTCCGATGCAAAGAGCACCTTCTCGCCACGCTTCTTGTCGGCAAAGATATTGCGCAAGAGAACCCCTTGGAGAATCACCTGCATCAGGCTGATGGGTTTTTGCGTGTCCTGCGCGCCCCAGGCCGAGAGATTGACCAGCCGCTTTACACCGCGCTTTGTCATCGCCGCAACGAGGTTGCGCATCAGCACTTCCTGGATGTCGTCCTTTCCCAATGCGCGCGGCCCGAAGGCGCATATCACCGCGTCTTGTCCTTGCACAGCGCGGTCTACCAGGTCGGGGTCGCGCACGCCGCCGGGCATGACAACCAGATGCTCATGCGTGGTCGTGATGGCCTCTGGCCGGCGCACCAGCGCCGTCACAGTATGGCCTGCCGCAAGCAAACGGGGTAGTATTTCCAGGCCTGTGCCGCCGGTTGCGCCAATCAACAAAATATTCATAGATACCCTCTCGCGCGCCAAAAGCGCAGCGCTGCCCTGACTCATGGAACACCCTTTGACCCATGTCCCTATGACATGATAAGATAGATTATCTTATCGTACAAATGATATGATAGCACACATTATCGTACGGAGTCAACGGACGTATGAAGGACTGGCCGGCCGATCATCCCAAGGCGAAGCTGATGGCTCGCAAGCGGGCAGCGATCCTCGATGCAGCCCGTGAGGCGTTCCTGCGCGACGGCTATGAGGGCACGACCATGGAAGGGATCGCCGCCGACGCGGGCGTCTCGATCATGACGCTCTACCGCCATGCCGAGGGGAAAGATAATCTGTTCGCCGCCGTCATCGCCAGCGCCTGCCATCCCGCGGATCAGGCCGAACGGGCCAGGATCGAAGACTCACTTCAGAAATCTTTGGAGGACGTGCTGGTTTTTGTCGGCCTGATGTTTCAGGAACGGCTTGCCAGCCCTACGACAACGGCCCTGTTCCGGGCCGTCATGGTGGAGACCATGCGCTACCCGCACCTCGTGGACATGGCCTATCGCGGCCTGATCGGCACGCATGAAGACGCTCTCGACGCCTTTCTTAGCCAAAGAGTTGAAACCGCGACACTCGACGCAGGGCAACGCCGAAAGCTCAGCGCGGCCTTCCTCAATCGCCTTGTGGGTATCGATAACCTCCGCGTGCTCCTGGGGCTGGAGGGGGCCTCCGATGCGGAGCGGCTGGATCGCGCCAAATCCGCAACCGCCGAACTACTCTCCGCATTGCCGGCGTGCTAGTGACGCTTCGACGGGGCCGACACTGAGACGCCTACAGTATCGGACGCGAGGATCGGGGCGGCTGCTAGTCCAGCTTGTCCTTCTTCCCCACGCCGAGAAATGAACGGGCCACCTGCTCCCGCACGTCTCCGCGCGGCGCAGCAACGGCAGCAGCGCGTTGGTCACGCGGATGACGCCCAGCACGTTGGTCTCCACGGCCTCCCGCACCGTCGCGGGGTCGACCGTGGTCGGCATCTGTGGCGCGCCGCCGGTTATCCCGGCGTTGTTGACGAGCACGTCGAGGCGCCCGGCGCGCTCCTCGATCAGGCGGGCGGCGGCGGCCACGCTCGCGTCATCGGTCACGTCGAGCGGTACGCCGAACGCGTCGGCTCCGGCCGCACGCAGCGTCGCCACGGCGGCCTCGCGGCGCTGGTCATCCCGGGCGCCGACACCGACCCTCCAGCCCAGGATGCCCAGGCCGGCCGCGATTTCGTACCCGATGCCCTTGTTCGCGCCGGTCACCAGCGCGATCGTTTACTCACTCATACGGTCACTCCTCCTCCGGCCCCCAGCGGGGCCTCCAAGACCGATTGGGCGTGCCCGCTGTCGCTGCTGTACAGTGCGGTACGCCAGTTTTCAAGCGTGACGGTTTGGGCGATCGCGCTGCTGACCGTGCCGGTGGCTGCGTTCTGTTCCGGGGTTCCAGGAGCACGGCAGGCGCTGCGGGTGCGCCCGCCATGCGAGAGCGGTACGGGGATGCGGTCAGGCGGCGGCGCGTTCAGTGACGGGTCGGCGGCGGAGGCTCGAGCGCTGGAGGGCCGGGGGCAGGTAGGCGGACTGGTCGGGCGCGCCGACGTCGGCGCCGGGTGGGACGATCTCGTCGATCCGGTCGAGGATCTCGTCGGTGAGCGTGACGTCGACGCCGGCGAGCAGGTCGTCGAGCTGCTCCATCGTGCGTGGCCCAATGATCGCGCTGGTCACACCAGGATGAGCGATCGCGAACGCCATCGCGAGGTGCGTCATTGGCAACCCCGCCTCTTCGGCCAACGGGATGATCTGCTCGACGGCGTCGAGCCGGGGCTCGTCACTGAAGCTCGTGAGAATGGCGGCGCGGCGGAGGTCGGTCTGTTGGCCTTTCCGGATGCGCCCGGTGAGCATGCCCTTCGCGAGCGGGCTCCACACCAGCGTGCCCATCCCGTAGCGCTGGGCGACGGGCAGCACCTCAGCTTCGATGCCGCGGTTGAGGATCGAGTAGGGCGGCTGCTCGGTGCGGAACCGCTCAAGGCCGCGCCGCTCGGCCACCCACTGGGCTTCAACGATGTCAGAAGCGGGCATCGTCGACGACCCGATCACACGGACCTTGCCGCTGTGGATCAGATCTGAGAGCGCCGAGAGCGTTTCCTCAATGTCGGTGTCGGGGACTGGTCGGTGGATTTGGTAGAGGTCGATGTGATCGGTCTGCAGGCGGCGCAGGGAGTCCTCGACCGCCGTCACAATCCAGCGACGGGAAGCTCCCTGCCTGTTCGGGTCGTCTCCCATCGGGCCGAAAAACTTCGTGGCGAGGACAACGTCGTCGCGGCGACCTTTGAGCGCCTTGCCAACGATCTCCTCCGACTCGCCTTGCGAGTACCTGTCTGCCGTGTCGACGACGTTGATCCCGGCGTCGAGCGCTTTGTGGATGATGCGAATACAGTCGTCGTGGTCCGGGTTGCCGGGCGGCGCCCCGAACATCATGGCGCCGAGCGCATAGGGACTGACCTTGATGCCGGTCCGGCCGAGGGTGCGGTACTGCATGCCGTTTCTCCTTGATGTGTGGTCGATGGGCAGTGAGCGCTCCTCCAATGCGGTATACTGAACCGAAGCGGAACGTTCTTCCGTAAGTATATGGAAAGCCTTTCCGAAAAGCAAGCGGAGGAGTGTCGTGACGGAGAACACGGCGCCGACCGGCGTCGACTCGACCGGCTTGGCGGGTCCGGGCGCACGCGACCGCGCGCCGCGTCGGCTGCGCGCCGACGCGCAACGCAACAGCGACTCCTTGCTTGAAGCGGCGAAGGTCGTCTTCGGCGCGTCAGGCGTGGACGCGCCCGCGAAGGAGATCGCTGATCTGGCTGGCGTCGGCGTCGGAACGCTGTACCGGCACTTCCCGCGGCGCTCGGACCTGGTCAAGGCCGTGTTCCGGCGCGAGGTGGATGCCTGCGCCGACGCGGCCCCGGCGCTGACCGCCGCGCACGAGCCAGGAGCAGCACTCGCGCAGTGGCTCCATCGGTACACCGCGTTCCTCGCGACCAAACGCGGACTCGCCACAGCCCTGCACGCGGGCGATCCGGCGTTCGACGCCCTGCCCGGCTACTTCATGCAGCGCCTCGAACCCACCCTCGGGTCACTGCTCGACGCCGCGATAGCGAGTGGTGAGATCCGTGCCGACATCAGCCCCACGGACCTCCTGCACGCCGTCGCCAATCTGTGTCTGCCCGTGGCTGACGAGGGCGTCGCGTACAGCCAACGCATGGTCGCGCTGCTTATCGACGGACTACGCTACGGCGCCGAGACGAGCCAGTCTCGCTCCTGACATCGTGCATGGATCGGTTCATTCCTTCCCAAGGTATCGCCGGTGCGCCTCGATGAACGACAACGGCACTCCTGGGCCATTGTCCACGAGTGCCGTGTGGACTTGGCCACATGAAGGAGGCTCTCCCGCGTATAACGTGAATTGGGCCTGATGACTGAGGAGGGCAAGGGTACACGACGGGTAACGCCATCGTCTGTTTGAGTATGTGTATGCCCGACATGTCCAACGCCGCCTCTATCCTCCCGTTTACCCTGCCCGGCTGTATCGTTGACGCTGTGCGCAACGCCGGCGCCACGCTGCTCGTCGACGCCCACACGACCCAACCCTGCCCGCAGTGCCCCGCCTGCGGCCATGCGTCGGCGCGGATGCACAGTCGCTATCTTCGGCTCGTGCGCGACCTGCCCGACACCGACTGCCCCGTGCGCCTGCTGCCGCGCGCCCGCCGCTTCTTCTGCGACGACGACGCCTGCCCCAAGCGCACCTTCGCCGAGCGACTGCCCGATCTTGTGCCCTACCGCGCCCGGCGCACCCCACGCCTGATCCGGGCGCTGCGCGACATTGGCTTCGCCGCCGGTGGTGAGGCAGGTGCCCGGCTTGCCGCGCGCCTGTGCATGCCGCACGAGCGACGCAGATCCGCGGCGTCGATGGCGTCTACGTGCCGCCCGAGCAGTACGCACGGATGTCTTGGGGGGAGCGCGATTGGTTCCCTGAGGTGCCGGCCCTCGTGATCGAGGTCATCAGTCCGTCCGAATCGGCAACCGACGTCAACGAGAAAGTGCAGGATTATCTCGCTGGCGGCGCTCGGCGCGTCTGGTGCGTCTATCCAGCGCGGCGAACCGTCCATGTCCACGACGCTCGCACTCCAACCCGCATGGTGCAATGGAACGACACGTTGACCGATGAAGAGCTACTGCCCGGCTTCCAACTGCGCCTGAAACGCATCTTTTCGGCGCCGCCGGGCAAGAAGCGTTAGCCTCGTCGCTTCACGTCACACTATTGCTCTTGGCGTCGATCTTTCTCACCCTGCCGAGGTTAGTCTTGCCTAACCGGCCTAACCGCGTCCAGGATTTTGTCGGCCCCCGCGTCGAGCAGCCGCTGGGCAAGACGTTCTCCCAGTTCCGCAGGGTCGCCGGCCGGCCCCCTCAGCGCGGCGCGGACGAAGAGCGCGCCGTCCTCCGAGGCGACCACCCCCGTCAGCGTCAATGTGTCGCCCTCTACGCGCGCTAGCGCGCCGATGGGGACGCGGCAGCCGCCCTCGAGCACCTCTTGCATGCGCCGCTCGGCCGTGCAGCAGGCCATCGTCGTGGGGTCATTGAGTGGACCAACTAGGGCTTGCACGCGGTCGTCTCCGGCGCGGCATTCGAGGCCGAGCGCGCCCTGGCCGCCGGCCGGGAGCAGCACCGCGGGGTCGATGTAGGAGGCGATGGCGTCGTCGACGCCGAGACGGCGCAGCCCAGCCGCGGCCAGCACGAGGGCGTCGTACTGCCCCTCGCGCAGCTTGCGCAGCCGCGTGTCCACGTTGCCGCGCACGTCGAGCAGGGTCAGGTCGGGCCGCAGGTGGCGCAGCTGGGCGCGACGGCGCGGCGCGCTGGTCCCGACGCGCGCGCCCGAACGCAAGTCGTCCAGGCCTCCGTGGGTAGCCAGGGGCAGGACGAGCGCCTCGCGCGGGTCCTCGCGCGGGGGGATGGCCGCCAGCGTCAGGCCCGGCGGCAGGACGCTGCCGAGATCTTTGAGCGAGTGTACGGCGAGGTCGATACGGCTGTCGAGCAGGACGTCCTCCAGCGTCTTGGTGAAGACGCCCTTCGTGCCGAGTTCGGCCAGCGGTACGTTGGGGGCGGCGTCGGCCGTGGAAACGATCCGCCGCAGCCGCACGTCGAGGGCGGGATGGCGCCGGCGCAACGCGGCGGCCACCCACTCGGCCTGCCACAGGGCCAGGGCGCTGCCGCGTGTGCCGATGACCAGCGAGTCGGAGTCCATATATCTATAGTATCTCACGTCTTTGACGCCGCCGCTGTTATAATACCCGCGTGTGTCGTGGCGCGCCCTGCGCCCGGCCGTAGCGGCTATCATAAATAGGAGAGCACGCATGCGCTTTTTGTTCCGGCTGGGCCTGTTCGCGGGCGGCGTGGCCCTGGCGTACAACCTCGTGGGCCGTGCTTCGGGCGCCTATGCCCGCACCACCTGCCCGCACTGCGGCAGCAACGTCGGCGTCTTCTTCCCCCTCGAGGGCATGGAAGTCTACTGCGACAACTGCAACCAGCCCATGGTCATCAACAAAGAGGGCAATCGCTGGACGGCCGAAGCCGTGTCGTAGCTGTCAGCCGTCAGCTGTCAGCCGTCAGCTGTCAGCTGTCAGCCGTCAGCTGTCAGCTTCTCGTAAGGTTTACATCCGTGGGCATATTGCTGTCCGTATGGATGTTGCGCTTACGGAAAAGCTGACAGCTGACAGCTGACAGCTGATAGCTATCTATTGTCTATCTGCGCGCGCTGCAGGTGGCCGCTGTAGTCGACGAAGACGCTTTTGATCTCGCTGAACTGGTCGATGGCCGTCGTGCCGGCCTCGCGGTGGCCGTTGCCGGTGCCCTTGATGCCGCCGAACGGCAGCTGGATCTCGGCCCCGATCGTGGGGGCGTTGACGTAGACGATGCCCGATTCCAGTTCGTTGATGGCGCGGAAGGCCCGGTTGACGTCGCGCGTGTAGATGGCCAGCGAGAGGCCGTACCGCGTGCCGTTGGCCACCTCGATGGCCCGCTCGAAGTTATCGACGGGGATGATCGACACGTTGGGGCCGAAGATCTCTTCCTGGGCGATGCGCATGTGCGGCTCGACGTCCGCGAACACGGTCGGGGCGTAGAAATAGCCCTCGCCTAGTTCGCCCTCGGTCAGCACGCGGCCACCCGTGAGCAAGCGCGCGCCGTCGTCGCGGCCGATGCCGGTGTAGCTGTCGACGCGCCGCAGTTGGTCCGCGTTGACGACCGGGCCGACCTCCACCTCGCCCCGCAGGCCGTCCCCGACCGTGAGCGCCTCGGCCCGCGCCACCAGGCGCTCCTGCACCTCGGCGTAGACGCCCGTCTCCACGATGAGGCGCGAGCTGGCCGTGCAGCGTTGGCCGGCCGTGCCGAAGCCGCCCCAGACCGCCCCGTCGATCACGAGATCAAGGTCGGCGTCGTTCATGACCACGATGGCGTTCTTGCCGCCAAGCTCGAGCGACACGCGCTTGAGGTTTTGCCCGCAGGTCGCGCCGATGAGCCGCCCCACCTCGGTCGAGCCCGTGAAGCTGATGGCGGCCACGCCCGGATGCTCCAGCAGCGGCTGCCCGGCCTCCTCGCCGTAGCCCGTGACGAGGTTGATCACGCCCTTGGGGAAGCCCGCCTCGTCGAAGATCTCGACCAGCCGCGTGGCGCAAGCCGGCGTGTCCTCGGCCGGCTTGAGCACGACGGCGTTGCCGCAGAGCAGGGCGGGCATCATCTTCCAGCAGGGGATGGCGATGGGAAAATTCCAGGGCGTGATCAGTCCGACCACGCCGAGGGGCTGGCGCACGGTCATGCAGAACTTGTGGCGCAGCTCGGAGGGGACGGTCTGGCCGAAGTAGCGCCGGCCCTCGCCCGCGATGTACTTGGCCATGTCTATCCCTTCCTGGACATCGCCGCGCGCCTCCTTAATCACCTTGCCCATCTCGCGGGTCATTAACTGAGCCAGTTCCTCTTTGCGCTCCTCCATCAGACGGGCCACGGTGTAGAGCATCTCGCCGCGCTCGGGAACCGGTACCTCGCGCCAGGCGCGCTGCGCCCCGGTCGCCGCGTCGACCGCCAGCGCCACGTCCTCGGCGCTCGAGCGTTGGAATACGCCGATAACCTCGCCCTTGTGCGCCGGGTTGGCGCTCTCGAAAGTCGCGCCCTTCACCGCGGCGCGCCACTCGCCGCCGATGTAGTTGTAGAACGTTTCCGCCATATCCTAATACCCCTTCCTTCGTTAACGCCTGCGACCCACGTCGCATGGCAATATCAAAATAGGCCTGCGACTAAAGTCGCATGGCAAATCACGGACACTGCGGCGCCGGAACGCGACTTCCGTCGTCGTAGGGGCGTATGGCATACGCCCTTGCTGCAAAGGCTGGGCGTATGCCATACGCCCCTACGTACAACCGACCGCGGTCGGCGTTGGTTTGACATATAACCGCGGTCGCAGGCATCCCTCACCCCGCCGACAGCAGCACGACCCCTGCCAGGGCCACGGCGACGCCGGCGCCCTGCGTCCGGTTGAGCCGCTCCGACAGGACGAAGCGGCTCAAGACGACCGTCATGACAGGGTAGAGCGAGCCGAGCACGGCGACGACGCCGGGATTGCCATGCGTCGACGCGTACGCGAAGAGCACGTTCGCGGCCGTGTCCAAAATCCCTACCCCCGCGACGGGCGCCACGCGCCGCCCCGGCCACGGCGCCGGGCGCCTGCTCAAGGCGACGATGGCCGTGAGCGTCGCCAGGGAGCCGAGGCGCGCGCCGCCGACGGCCCAGAGCGGCGCGCTAGGGCCCGCCGTCGAGCCGTAATCGAGGCCCACGAAGAATAGGCCGAACCCGAGCGCGGCGCCGAGGGCGAGCAGGAATCCCCGCCGGGCTTGACGCGCGTCGCGCGCCGTCTCGTCCCGTTGCAACGATACCAGGATGACGCCGGCGATCGCCACCACGATACCTACCAAAGCGAGGGCGCGCGGGACATGGCCCGTCGCTAGGGCGAACAGGACGGGTACGACCGCGCCGCAGGCCGACACCGGCGCGACGATCGACATCGTGCCGATCGCGAGCCCGCTGTAGAACAGCACGAGCGCGCTCCCGCCGAAGAGCCCCGCGAAGAGCCCCCAGGCGATGGCCGGGGGCGTCGGCGCGGTGTGGCTGGCGGCCAGCACGGCGAGCAAGACGATGCCCCCGGCCAACTGGCTCCATAGGGCCACCGCGAGCGCCGGCAAACGCCGCGACTGTAGGCCGCCAAAGAAGTCGGACGTCCCCCAACACACGCTGGACCCGATGCCGAGTAGCAAAAGCGCCATAGCCCCCCGATGGTCGATAGTCGATAGTCGATAGTCGATAGTCGATGGTCGATGGTCGATGGTCGATGGTCGATGGTCGATGGTCGA
>JAABUQ010011127.1_pt1 | contig 11590 bp, 5 predicted proteins | sample 5560001 | NCBI WGS metagenome assembly JAABUQ01 (sample SAMN10711888, study PRJNA513371) | rock metagenome | isolation source: Antarctica rocks | place: Antarctica: Victoria Land, Finger Mt nord | collected 2015-12-18
TGATCGCGCTGTGTATACTGGCGCTGGCTATCACCACGTATACAGTTTCGCGTCCCTCACTCTCGCAGACGCTGCGTCTGAGCGAGGATTATGTGGAGGATGCGCCCCTCTTCGTGGCACGTACAAAGGACCAGGAGAGCTCCGCTGCTCCAGTGGCGTCGCAGGCTCGATCTCAGCGCGCGCGTGCTGAGAATGAGGCGCGTGGTGGGGGTGAGCGTCCACAACTGGTAGGAACCAACTCTATCGCGCGTGCCCTGTCTCCTCTGCGCAACTCCTGGGGATACCTGCTGTTGACAGTCCTGGGCATCGTCGTGTCGATTGTGATGGTCTGCCTTGTCCCTCTCTTCTCGCAGGTGGCGGCGACTGCTGGGCTGCGCGATATCCTTGCCAGGCCCGAGAATCGCTATTCAAATGTCACTCTCTATTTCCGTGCCGACCCGCCTCTCTCAAGCCTGCCCGGGTTGATCAGGCAGAATACGCAGGATCTCAATAAAACCTTTCTCAACCAGTTGGGGCGCTATTACAGCGAGCAGCCTGTGATTACTATGGGTTCCGCCAGTATCTACCCTGTTGATGCAAACAATACTGCTCAGCCAACCTCGTCCTCGCCGCTATCCCTGGATCTGCATGCCCTGCCCGCGCAAAACATGGCCGGGCATGTACAGATGGTTCAGGGCCATCTCCCCGGCAGTGGGAGCGATCCACTACAAATTATCCTGACGCCTGATGCCGCGTCGTACGTCGGGGCGAAAGTTGGTGATGTGTTACCGCCACAGGCTGGTATCCCCTTCCCTGTGCAACTGGTCGGCCTGTTCCGGCCGCTTACAACGTCAGATCCGTTTTTGCCATCAACGTTCTTTACTGTCCCTGACCCCACGAAATACCAGGCGATAGGTGGTGCGCTTGTTACCAGTGAAGGGTTCATGGCGGCCGCGCAGGCGTTTGAGCGTACTCAGCCCCCCAATAGCTATACGTTTAATGGCTCCCTGGCCTGGTTCTACCCTATCAATAGCGAACGTCTGGACAGCACCCAGCTCAATGATCTCACCACAACACTCACGGCCATGGCCTCCGATGGGTTTACCGCCTCGACAGGCTCTACGGTTGAACAGGTTACCCTGCCCACGTTCGCGCTCAATCAATATCAGAGCAGCATCCAGGTCGCCAGTATCCCGATCGTCACCACGTCGGTGCTTATCATTGGCCTGATCCTGTTGTTCCTGGGCTTCATGGTCGAGCTGTTGGTGGATCGCGAGGCCAATGCTATCGCTATCCTGCGCAGTCGTGGGGCGACGCATCGTCAGATCTTCACCTCTTTCTTTACCCGTGCTGTGCTGCTGAACGGGCTGGGACTGCTGATCGGCCTGCTGCTGGTCATCCCGGCGGTGTCGCTACTGACACGGCTGACGCTGCTCCCGGCGGACCAGCGCGCGCTCAACATTGTGACGGACAATCCAGCGCATACCCTGTTGGGTCTGAGTGGCTATATGCTTGGCACGATTGTGGTTACCCTGCTAGCTATGAGCTTCGCGCTCTATCGTGCGACAGGGGCGGACTACCTGTCGCAGCGGCGTGAAGCCGCGCGTTCCACGCGTCGCCCGCTCTGGCAGCGCTTCTATCTTGATCTGGTGGGGATTGTGATCGCGCTGATCGCCTATGGTTTCTCGCTCTACCTCACCAATGCAGGTATTCTTGATCCGCAGGTCAATGTGCAGGTGAAATCGCCGCTGGTGCTGACGGCGACAATCTGTCTTGTGCTGGCCTGCTCGCTGCTCTTCCTGCGCCTCTTCCCCTTACTGCTGCGCCTGGGCACGATGCTGGCGACGCGTAACAGGAATGTCGCTCCTATGCTGGCCCTGGCCCAGATGGCACGCTCACCGCTGCAGAGTATGCGCGTCGCCCTCCTGTTGCTGTTTACGACGGCCTTCGTGATTTTTGTCTCAATTTTTACGGCCTCGCAAAGCCAGCATATCACCGATGTCGCAGGCTACTGGACCGGGGCCGACTTCAGTGGTTCGCTTGCCAGTCCGAGGGGCGCAAGTCAGCTGGCGGCCTTTCAACGCCTGCGCGGTGTGAAAGCGGCGACGACCGGCTATGTAACTTCCGTCTATAGCCAGCAGGAAGATACTGGCCTCAAACTGATCGCCGCCGATCCGGCCGCCTTTATGCACGTGGTGATCTGGCCCGAGGTGAGCTCTCCTCAACAACAAAGCTCGCTTATAGAGGCTCTCAGCAGCCAGCGGGCGAAGCTCCAGGCGACGCTGCCCCACGCGGACCCATCCCCCGCGGCGGATGAACCCGATACTGCCCTGCCAGCTATCGTCGATGCGAAGACCTGGAATACGCTGCAGCTCACGCCTGGCAAACGTTTTCTCTTGCGTAGTGGTCTGGGCGAGCTTATGTTTATCGCGGTAGGTAAGGCCGCGCACATTCCAACGATCAATGATCGTGCGCAAACATTTAGTTATAACGCCGATATGAGTGCGGGAATGCTCGTCGATTATCAGAGTTATGCCGCCGTGTATTCTTATCTGCGTGAACGTCGCATACAGGAGCCTTCCGGCGGCTTTGGCGGGGACCAGAGGGTTCCGCCACCATTGACGGCAAACTATGTCTGGCTGAGCACAGATAGCGATGCCTCAACGCTGGCTCACGTACGCCAGGCATTGGGCAGTAGCCCGCTCCAACTCTCTTTTATGTATGATCGCCGCGCTACGGTGCAGGCACTCAACACAGATCCGCTCAACCTCAATCTGGTGGGGATCTTAATCCTGGGTGCTCTGGCACCCCTTGTACTGACCTGGATTGCCTGCTTGATCGCTTCCTGGACATCCGCGCGCCAGCGCCACACGCTCTTTGGGATCTTGCGCGCCCTTGGCTCTACCCCGCGTCAGTTAACGCGCGTGCTGTTCTGGGAACAGGCCATCGTCTATGGCACCGCTATCGTGCTGGGGACGCTTTTCGGACTGCTCGCGGCCTTGATGGCATTGCCCTCACTCGTCCTGACGAGCATTATCCCAGGTATCTATACGCCCACTACGAGTGGGAGATTCTCGTCCGGCGCCGATCCGACTAATACGCTGGACATCTTCTCACTGCAGAATACACCACAGGCGCACGCGATCATCTCGCCTTCGCTGGCTCTTGTGGTGGGCCTGCTGGCACTGCTTGGTCTGCTGGCTGTGCTGGTGATGAACCGCAGCCTCTCGCGGGTCGTGCTGGCCCAGGCGCTGCGCCTGAATGAGGATTAGTGGGGAGAGAGCGTTCATATCTCTGCGCGGGGAAGGCTAAACCAGAACGTTGAGCCTTCCCCTTTCGTACTCTTCACCGCCACTTTCCCTCCCTGTCGCTCAATGATCATCTGGCTGCTGTACAGGCCAGGTCTCGGACCCACTTCCGAGCCATTTCTCACTTCAATCCCTGCCGCTCTGTACGATCGATGTACGTATCGTTTTATACTTTCCTGTCTGCGTTCAAGCAACATACACCCCTTTTGGTCACAACAATCACAGCTAAAATGAGTGAAAATCACTCTAGCACTTGACAAAAATCGCTGCTGCACTTTACAATAAATACGTATTACTAAAAGGTATTAGTCCCTGACCACTCTGCCCTTACGCCATGTAGGTCGTCGTTTGTTCAATGGCTGACTGCTATTTAGGAGGAGAGCATCGTCGCTATCCCATCCCTGTTCGCCTTACGCTATATCACCTTCCACTTACCTGCTATCATCACATTCTGCTTTTGTCGCCAGGTAATGTGATGATACACTGCGCCAGAATCTTGCTCTTACGACATGAAGACAAGACATAGTACCAAGGAGGGTACGTGCAATGAAAAGAATGCTTGCCATATTTTGTAGTGTTGTACTGGCTGTCCCGGTCATGCTCTTTTTTCATCTCCAGTCTGCTCCCCGCACTGCACACGCGGCCTCTAGCTGGGATACCTACAGTGACACCTGGGTTGGTGTCGATGATCTCGGCCGTTCATTACCCACCTATAGTGATGTAGGGGCGCCACGACAGAAATACGTTGGCATGTTTTATGAGGTCTGGCATACAGAAATAGGTGCCTCCACTTCTGGCATCTATGATGTCTCCAACATTCTCGCTCATAATCCGGGGGCGATAACAAACCCGAATAGTCCACCATGGGGGCCATACAATCAAACTCATTATTGGGGACAACCCATGATGGGATATTATTCAAATGATGATGAGTATGTGCTGCATAAGCACGCTCAGATGCTCTCTGACGCCGGTGTGGATACGATCGTCATTGATCTAAGCAATTACTCTAACGGAAATGCATATTTCAAGGCCCAATGGTTGCACTTGATGAGTGTGTGGGAGAGTATCCGCCAGAGTGGTGGAAAGACGCCTCAAGTTATGTTCCTCGTTCCTTTTTTTGATCAGGGTCAAACTGCTGCCTGTGTGAATTCCCTCTATCAAGATTTGTATGCAAAGGGCCTCTATCAAGATTTGTGGTTCCAGTGGGATAGCAAGCCCCTCGTGCTTGCCAATCCAGCCTGGATCACCGACTCAGCACAAGCGAGCTTTTTTACCTTCCGCATAAATCAGGCGGGGTATGGCGCGGGAAGCCAGAACGCGTGGGGCTGGCTTTCAACGTATCCGCAAACTCCATTTTATACCAGTGCAAACCCGAGCGAAGAGGTAACCGTCAGCCCGGCACAGAACGCAAGCGTGGCCGGCGCGGGTCCGATCGCGATGAGCAGCCGGGATGCCAATGGAAATTTCATCGCGCGTGGCAAAAGCTTTCACAATGGCGCTGAGCCCGCATCTACCAATCCGCTTGACCCGGCGTATCCTTCGGCACAGGGCTACAATTTTACGGAAGAGTGGAACCGCGCGCTCAGCCTGGACCCCAGCTTTGCCCTTGTCAGCAATTTTGATGAATGGATCATGGGCAGGTATACGAATTGGAACGGAGATAGCGGTCCCAATGCTTTTGTAGATGAATTTGACCCCGAATTCAGCCGTGACCTTGAACCGATGGTCGGCGGCTATAAAGACGACTTCTACAACCATCTCGTCGCCAATATCCGCAAATTTAAGGGTGTCAGGCCCTTGCCTGCTCCCAGCGCAGCTACTACCATAGCGGTCGATGGTAACTTTGGCGATTGGAGCAACGTTGGGCCAGAGTATCGTGACGATACTGGTGATACCGTGCACCGCAACTCGCCAGGGTTTGGTGGCTACACCACCTATACCGACAGCAGTGGTCGCAACGACTTTGTGCTGTCGAAAGTGGCTCGTGATGCCAACAACATCTATTTTTACGTCAAAACGGCCGCCAACATCACTCCTCATACCGACCCGAACTGGATGCAGTTGTTTATCCGTACCAATACCTCGCAAGCAAACTGGGAAGGATATAACTATGTGCTCAACCGTTCAGGCGTAAATGCCAGCACCACCACGCTGGAAAAGAGCACTGGCGGCTGGAACTGGAGCGCGGTCGATAGCAATATTCAGTACAGCGTCAACGGGCAGGAGATGGAGATCGCTATTCCCCGCTCCGACCTGGGCTTCGGCAACACGGGCGTTCCTATACAGTTTGACTTCAAATGGGCCGATAACATCAACCCGAACAGCGACAGCAGCGAGTTCTACCTGCATGGAGATGCCGCGCCCAATGAACGCTTCGCCTATCGTTTCTCTGAGGTACCGCAGGCACCGGCACCGGTGAAGCTGAGCAATTTCGGCTTTGAAGTGCCCAGCATTGGCTCTGGGTACCAATATGGGCCGATGACGGCCGGCTGGACCTTTGATGCTCATGCCGGTGTGCAAGGCAATGGCAGCCCCTTTCATGCTTCTTCCGCGCCAGAGGGAACACAGACGGCCTTTGTCCAGGGAGCAGGCACTATGACGCAGACGGTGACCTTTCCGGGCGGAAACTATGTCGTCAACTTTCAGGCGGCGCGCAGAACAGATTTTGGTGGTCAACAGTCCTTCGATGTCTATATCGATAGCAACAAAGTTGGTTCTTTCTCGCCGACAACGGGAAGCTTCAGTTCGTTCGCAACGGGTTCTTTCAGCGCGAGCGCTGGCGATCACACAGTGAAATTCGTCGGCACCAACACCAATGGGGACAATACAGACTTTATTGACGCTGTAACCATTACTCCGGCCTCTGGCAATGGTTCTGGTAATGGTATCAACCTGGCCGCCGGGAAGCCGGTCACAGTATCGAGCACAGTGAATAGCGATTGGTCGGGCGGTCACTTGACCGATGGCAATACCACGAGCGCGTGGAGCAGCCAGAATACAGGCGGCAGCGCGGCCAACGAGTGGGCCTACATCAATTTAGGGAGCCAGGTATCGTTTGATCGTGTGACGCTCTTCCCGCGCACAGAGCAAGGGGCGGTCTACTGTTTTCCCCAGTCCTTCAAGATTCAGGGATCGAACGATGCCAACAATTGGACGGACCTGCTCAGCGAAACAAACTATCCAGCGCCGGCCACGGGGGACAGCGGCGTCACGTTAAATACGGGTGCGCAGCGCTACCAGTATGTGCGTATTCTCGTCTCGCAGGCGCGGCCAGATAACTTCAACAATTACTATGTTCAGCTTGGGGAAATGGAAGTGTACAATAATGCGCTCTCAACCGGCGCTCAGGCGACGGTATCGAGTACGGTAAATGGGGATTGGCCGGCCAGCCGTTTGACGGATGGTGATCCTACAAGTGCGTGGAGTAGCCAGAATACAGGTGGTAGCGCGGCCAACGAGTGGGCCTACGTCAACCTGGGAGGGCCAGTAACGTTTGATCGCGTGACGCTCTTCCCGCGCGTCGGTGGCGGCAACGTCTACTGTTTCCCGCAGTCCTTCAAAATCCAGGGGTCCAATGATGCCAACAATTGGACCGACCTGCTCAGCGAGACAAACTATCCATCTCCGCCAAACGGAGAGAGCGGGGTAGCGTTGAACACAGGCACACAGACCTACCAGTATGTGCGTGTCCTGGTCTCGCAAACACGGACCGACAACGCTAACAATTATTATGTGCAACTGGGCGAGTTAGAGGTAGACAGGTAGCGTCTTCGCTACACATATATGTAAAAATCAGGTACACTTGTTGCATAGCTGCGTGCCAATGGCACGCAGCTATGCAACAAGTGTACCTGATTTTATAAAGAGGACGAATCGTGAAAATCACAAGCGTACGCTGTACACCATTGATCGTCAAAAGTGAGTTCCGCTCCCAGCCTTCGTGGTTGTCGGAGACGGTCATCGCCAATCCGATGTCGCTCTACCCACAGTACGCGCAGAAGCGCTCATCGTGGCTGGCTCCGTTTACGCAGATGGCGCTTACTATCGATACGGACGAAGGTATCCAGGGACTGGCACCGCTCGATGGTGGCGTTGCCGTACAGGAGATTGTACAGGTGCATTTCTCCCGTTTGCTGATCGGTGAAGACCCTTTTGACATTGAGCGTCTGTGGGACCAGTTATTTCGCGCCTCCCTGCCCTATGGCCGTAAGGGTCTGACGCTGTTCGCGATCAGCGCGGTCGATTGCGCCCTGTGGGATATCCTCGGCAAGGCGCTGTGCCAGCCCGTCTATCGTCTGCTGGGCGGCGCGACAAAAGAAGATATGCCCGTGTACGAAACGACCAATGACCCGGTTGATTGGGCAAACGAAGAGTTTTTTGGCGTGAAGCTGGCGATGCCCTATGGACCCGCCGATGGGCGCGAGGGTATCTATAAAAATCGCGATCTCGTGAAAGCGTGTCGAGAACGCATCGGCGAGAAACGCGATATCATGCTGGATTGCTATATGGCCTGGGACGTAGCCTACACACTGCGTATGATCGATGCCGTTGCGCCCTATGGTGTACGCTGGATCGAAGAGGCGCTGCCGCCCGATGACATTCGCGGCTACGAGAAGCTTGCGCACTATAGCGGCCCTATCGCCTTTGCGACAGGCGAGCATGAATATACGCGCTGGGGTCATCGTGAACTGCTCGCCACAGGCGCGATCTCGGTCCTGCAGCCTGACGTTGCCTGGGCGGGAGGTATTACTGAGGTACGCCGCATCTGTGCTCTGGCTTCGGCCTGGAACCTAAATGTTATCCCTCATGCCGGCGGACTGCAAGCGCCCGCGCTCCACCTCATCAAGAGCCAGGTAAATTGTCCGTTTGTGGAGTGGGTACGTACCTGGGATCGCGCTACTGGCCGACCCGCACCTGCCATGCTGGGCATCCCCGATCCCGTACGTGGCCGCATCCGTCCCAGCGAAGAGCCAGGGTTGGGCATACGCTTGAACGACGCTATTCTTGTTTGACACTCTTTACGCGTTCTCTGATCCGAGTGTTATGAATACCGAAGACATTTTGCCCAGAAGCCGAAATGCAAAGCATATTGCGTCTTTCTCTTTTGCCATAGTGTCATTCTCCTTATATTTTTCAGGAAGGATGGAGAAGATTGGTTGTATCTGCGATCTGGCTAGCGAGCCAGCTCAGTTCTTTCTCCAGGGTTCCGACGCGGTCTTCAACCAGGAGGATAATGTAGGGACGTTCGATATCAGTGACTTCTGGATGGTGTTGAGTCTGACTGCCAACAGTGCGATAGTGATCGCACAAGGTAAGCAGAAACGTGCGATAGTGCTCTAACACGGTGAGCCGTTGTGCAGGGGTCAGATAGCCAAACTTGGTAAACTTCATCGCAAATAAGTCTGGGTAATCCGGGTTGTAGTCGCCAGGATCGAGCATAAGGACAAAAAAACGTACCCGGCCCGTCTCGGTGAGCGAATACACCTTGCGTGACGGTCCTCGCTCGGTTCGGAGAACGCCATCGCGTCGCCTCTCCGCCTGAGAGGTGATAAAACCCGCTTGCTCAAGCCGACGAATGAGCGGGTAAATGGTTCCCCACCCGAGTCGATGGAACGGCCCTAAGATCTTGTTGACAATCTCATGGAGCACATACCCATATAATGGCTGCACCATGAGTTCCCCGAGTATAAAGAGTTCGTATACCGGATTGGGCTGCCGACCTCCCGCTGTTGGACTCTGGCCCGTGGACGTTTCCAGCAGTGCCTTGCTCTCGGAATCTGACATTTGCTCCTCCTTCACCTATATCGATATGATATAATATATCATATCGATATAGGTGAAGGCAAGGAGCATCTATTCTGTGCGGTAGGAAGTAAGGTTGACCCTTTTTCATGGGGTGATAACAGCTTGTGGATGAAGGTTTGCATGAGTCGGCAGGCGTCGATCCGGTACTGCTGGCCAGCGGCGGCCGGACTGCTCGACCGCTGATATGACGGACCGGGTACCGCGTTTGCGGCACCCGGTCTGTGACCGGCTTCTGCTGGTGGATGATGGGGTTATTGCTGGGTCCACTGCTGGTTCGTGCCGCCGTTGCAGGTCCAGATCTCCAGCGCGGTGCCGTTGGCGGTGCCGGCGCCGGTCACGTCGAGGCAGAGGCCGGAGTCGCGGCCGACGACGGTGCCGTCGGAGTTGAGGGTCCACTGCTGGTTCGCGCCGCCGTTGCAGTCCCAGATGTCCACCGCGGTGCCCGCCGTCTTGGCGAAGGCCGGGACGTCGAGGCACTTGTTGCCGTACACCTGCAGCTCGCCGTTGGACAGAGAGGTCCACTGCTGGTTCGCGCCGCCGTTACAGTCCCAGATGTCCAGCGACGTGCCGTTGGCCGTGGCCACCCCTGGCACGTCGAGGCACCGGTTCGAGCCCACACCACGCAGGACCCCGGCCGTACCGCCGCCAGAAGTCAGGCCGTACGCATACTTAAGGCGGCTCACTCCCGAAGCATTGTTGTCGGTGAGGTAGAGATTGGTTCCGCTCCCATTCAGCGTCTCCATGCTGTAGCTATCTCCGTTGCGCAGGCCTGGCCAGTAAACTGAGCCCATACCCAACGCTCGGAAGGTATCGGTGTCAGCCTGCACATAGGCAATGTAATTGTTGCCATTGATTGAGCCATTGTAATCTAATCCAGTCGTCATTGGAGCACCCCACTCATCGACCACTGTGCGGGAAGCGCAGGACCCGATGCGGTTCTTAAGATCGGTGACCCAGGCCGAGTAGCTTGTCTGGCCAGGATTCCAGAAGCCATAGTGGTGCAAGGAAAGGAATGTTCCATTGAGACGGCTGTCTGCACAGACGGTGGTGACATCCTCATTGTAACCGGTACCACTAACGAAGATTTGGTTTTTAGGGATTGAGGGGTACGTGCTGATCCACTGGGCGGCGATGTCGGCCCACGCGCTCTGGCTGTAGCCATATGGTTCGTTCATTGGCTCGAAGTAGACATGGTTGTTGCCACCATACTTGTTGGTGACCGTATTCCACATGTTCCAGAAGCTCGTTGTGTCATCGATGAAGCCATCCTTTTGGGAGCCGGTGCCCTCCCAGTACCCCAGGATTACGTTGAAACCTTTGGCCGTAGCGGCGTCGATCGCACCAGTATACGAACCCCAGAAGGAGCCATTCACGGTGTACGGGTTGATTGGCATTCTTACCGTGTTCGCGCTCAGATTGCTCGCGAAGCCGTCGATGATCGCGCTGGCCTTTGCATAGGTTGTGGAGTAGCTGTCCGAGGTCGAGAGGCCCGATGGCACGACCGGGTCATTGGCGTAGTTATCTCGTGGGTCTGCCCAGTTCACCCCTCTGAACTGGTTGGTCGCCGCATGGGCAACTGGTGGCTGAGCGGCTTGTACCACGACAAGTGCGAGTAGCAGAAAAAATGAACTGAACCCACAGATGATGTGCATCTTGCGCTGATGAAACATATTTTTGATCCTCCTTGTACAGAAGACACCCTCATGGTGTCTGTTGGACTGAAGATAGAAAACTATCTTCTTCCTTCCTTGAAATCAGCCCACAGGGCTACTCATCAGAGAGCAACTTTTGTTAAGAAAGAAGTAAGAGCCTGCGCTGAAACTAGCAATAAAATAGATGCAGCGGCCAGGATCCGCTTCCTTCTTGACACAATTATCCTCCTTTCAAGTATCATAGATTCTATGAAGGCTGTGATTCACAAGACGCTCTACAGGCAACTCACTCCCACTCTTTTACTAGGTGGGAGGCGGAGCACACGAGTTTCTTATGACCAGGCTGGTGGAGAGAATCGTACGACTTTCAGTAATCGGTGCTCCACTAATCAACGCTGTGATGTTACTAACCGCCTGCATGCTTATCTCTCGAATAGGCTGATGAACCGTCGTCAGACCACCCGCAATCAGATAGGCATTGGCAATGTCATCAAATCCTACCAGGGAAATGTCGCCAGGAATACGTAGATGTAGCGCAGATAAGATTGTGGCAACCGCACCAGCCGTGACATCATTGGGCGTAAAAATTGCGGTCACCGCTTCTTGCTTGTGCAATAAGGTTTCCATCTTTTCCTGCTCAACCCCAATCACATGCCATTCCGGACGAAATGGAATCTGTGCATCTTTCAGAGCCTGTTTATAGCCTTGATACCGTGCAAGAAAATGAGGATGCTCGAACACGGGAGAGGGCTCCACATAGGCAATCCGTTGATGCCCAAGTGATACCAGATATTGCACAGCTTCATAGGCGCCGGCACGATGATCCACATCTACATACCCCAC
>JAABUQ010011128.1_pt1 | contig 11589 bp, 8 predicted proteins | sample 5560001 | NCBI WGS metagenome assembly JAABUQ01 (sample SAMN10711888, study PRJNA513371) | rock metagenome | isolation source: Antarctica rocks | place: Antarctica: Victoria Land, Finger Mt nord | collected 2015-12-18
ATCGGGGAGGCCCTCCGGGTTGCTGGCGAACTTGGTCGTGAACCAGTCCACCACGGGGCGGCCTCCCCTTCCACTCAAACTGTCAACCCGCCGAACTCAAGAACAGCCCGCTTTGCGACAGAGCCCCGGCCGGCGGCCCAGACCTCGCCGCAACCCTTCTACGAGAAGAAGGTTCCGACGATTTGGCCTCGTTTCGTAGTCTCGCCGCCGGGACGATTCGGCCTCCTCTTGCGGACATGCCGGAGCGTCGGCCGACGATCCGACGCCCCTCCCAGGCTGTCGGGATCGAGAACGGTGCCGGATTTGCGTTAGCAGACCGGGCGAGACCCACAGGCAAGCCGGCCCGGAGCTTTGACACCCATGACGATCAAGACAACCCTTCGCGTGGCTTTCCTGTCCAGCCTGCTGGCTCTGCCGACCCTCGCGCTCGTCGGTTGCGACGTCGACACCCACTCGACGGCCACCGGCCTGCCCAAGAAGACCGGCCTGGAGCCGGGCAACGGGCCCAACGGCAGCGGCTCGGTCAGCACCGAGACCGTCAACTCGGGCGGACCCGGGGCCCCCGCTGCGCCCAAATGAGTCGAAGGGCATCGGCGGGTGGCGGGCGTGGGGCCGGGGTCGATAGGATTGGGGGATTCCCGTCCGGTAACTGTGCCCGCACCCCGTCCAGGTCTCCTTGCATGTCCACGCCCGAACCCTCGCCCGACCGCCCGTTGGTCGGGGGAAACCCGATTTCTCCTCGCCCCGGTCGGCTCCTGCTCCTCGCGACCGGGGCCGGTCTACTTGCCGGCACGCTGGCCTGGCTGGCGGGCGAGGCGTCGCTCGCGGCCTTCCGCCCGCCGACGGCCCGTTCGGTCGTCTTCGGCCGGGTGGTCGACCGGGCGACCTACCCGGACCAGGCCGCCGCCAACTTCAAGAATGCCTTGCTGGCCTATGCCGAGCTGGGTGCGTTGCTCGGGCTCGCCCTGGGGCTGGCCGGGGGGATCGCGCGAGCTTCGAGCAACGCGGCGGTCGCCGCCGGCGCCTCGGGGGCGGCCCTCGGGGCGACCCTGGCCTCGGCCGCGGCCCTGGTGGCCTTGTCCGCCTACTTCCGGGCCGAGGATCAGAACCAGGAGGAACTGGCCAGGGACCTGCTCCTGCCGCTGCTGGTGCACGCCGGGGCCTGGGCGGCCTCGGGCCTTGCGGCCGGGTTTGCCCTGGCGTTGGGGCTGGGGATCGACGGCAGGGGAGGCCGAGCCCGGGCCGTCCGGATGGCCACGGCCGGGCTGATCGGGGCGGCCCTCGGGGCCTTGGTGTACGAGCTGGTCGGCGCGACCGTCTTCCCCGAGGCCAGGACCGCCGAGCCCGTCTCCCGGACCTGGGCGACCCGGCTCATGGCCAGGCTGGCGGTGGCGGTGCTGGCCTCGGTGATCGCGGCGGCCGTCGCCGAATCGAAACCTCGGACCAGGGTCCGGCCCGACGCCCCCGCCCCCGGTTGAGGCCCCGCGCAAGCCGAAGGGCCGGCCTGGACTGGCCTGGATCGCTCGACCCCCGATGGGCGAGCGAACGGTCGGATCAGTACTGGTCGGAGCTGACCACCTCGCCGCCGTTCTTGGTGCCCAGGGACCACCAGATCTGGCGATTGATGGAGCTCTTGATGAACTTGACGCTGCCGTCGCCGAAGAGGACGTTGCAGCCGCCCGGGTGCGTGCTGGAGGCGCCGACCGACCACGCCCCGTCGAGCCAGGCCTCGTTGCCCGCGCCGGAGCCCCGGCAACCGCCGACGGGGTACTGCGTGTCGCTCGGGGTCTAGATCGTGTTGAACGAGCCGAAGCCGAGCGCCCCGTAGCTCCAGCGCCAGCCCTTGTAATCGGTGATCGCGGCCAAATTGCTAGCCGGCTCACTGTTGAACTTGTTGACACAGGTCTGTAGGCCGGAGAGGACGAGTGCCTGGATGGCAAAGGCGTTAGTAGCCCCATTGGTGCCGGAGATGTTGGTCCCATCCTTGACCTCGGCGTTGCCCCGGTAGCGGCTGCCGGTGTTGGCCCGGCCGTCGCCGACGAGCCACTCGGCGAAGGCGACGGTCTGCGACGACCCGTCGGTGCAATCCTGGATGCCCGAGGGGATCGCGTAGCCGTAGAGGCCGACGCAGCCGATCGGCTTCTGGTTGTTGTAATATGGCGCGATGTTGGCGTCCCAGGCGTAGTTGCCGCCGGTGACGTCGGTGCCGAAGGAGGCGGCGTAGCTGTTGAGCATCCCGCTGACCCCGGTATTCGACTGGTCGCCACCCTTGCCCGAGCCGACGTTGGGGTCGGAGGGGCACAAGAAGGCGCTGATGACCGTGTTCCCGGCCGTGGTGTTGCAGTTGCCCCCGCCGTCGGCACCCCAGTTGAAGTTGATCGCGTTATAAAGGGCCCCTTGTTCGAGGAAGTTGAGCATCAGGGCCTGGGCGCCCCAGGACGACCAGACGCCGGTGTTGCCGCTGGCGCTGGAGTCGATCGGATTGACCGAGGTGCCGAGCGGGAAGGTCCCGACGGCCGAGTGATAGTTGTGCATCGCCAGGCCGATCTGCTTCAAGTTGTTCGTGCACTGGGTCCGGCGGGCGGCCTCGCGGGCCGACTGGACGGCGGGCAGGAGCAGGGCGATCAGCACGGCGATGATCGCGATCACGACCAGAAGCTCGATCAGGGTGAAGCCGCGGCGGATTCCGTTACGCATGCGAAACCTCTTGTCCGGACGATGGGGAGGCGGAAGATGGGGGATGGATCGGGGGGACGGCTTCCGACCCCGAGGCGGCACGACTCGCCCGGGGAACGGCCCGATCGGCGGCGCGAGGCGGCCGATCGTTGGCATGGTCAAATCAGCGGCCGGACTACCTGCCGGCGCCCTTCTTGTGGCTGTCGATGTTCTGCTGGCGAATGTTGTTGAGGATGTCCGCTTTCTTCTTCATGGCGTCATCCGAGACGGGGACAGTCGAACCATTTTTGGCCCCGCTGTCGCAACCCGCGATCGCGAGCGGCAAGCACGAAGAGATCAGCAGGGCGGCGGCCATCAAGAGCGGGCGATAATTGCGGACCCGACGCATCGGTACTCCTTCGCTGGGACGGTTCGATGTTGGATGAGATCGCGAATCGGTGGATGGGGTCAGCACGCTACGCTTCGACCCTCGAAGCCCGCAAGGGGAATTCACGGCGCCGCCGAAGGATGTAACGCACGGGCGGCCGGGGAGGCGACATCTCCGGCGGTCCCGCCCGGCCCGGCGAAGCCGATCAAGGGCCTGGGAGCCGGGTCGGCCTCGCGGATCAGGTAGCCGGCGTCGACCGCGAGCGGGCCGAATCGGTCGGCCCGGCCGGAGGGTCAGGTCACCTCGACGGCGTCGACGCGGTCCGCCTCGCCCAGGCCGAAGTGGAGCCTCGGGTCGTTGGCGGCCTGGAAGCTGCCGCCGGCCACCCGCCAGTCCGAGCGGCGACGCCCGCCGGCCACCACGACGACCCGGGCCCCCACGCCGTCGCGGTTCGACGCCGAGCCCTCCAGGGCGAAGGTGAGCCAGTGGCCCCCCGCCGCGGTCCGGTTGTGGAAGTAGGCCATCGGGGCGTCATGCGAGGCGACCAGGAGGTCGACCCGGCCGTCGTTGTCGAGGTCGCCCGAGGCCAGCCCTCGGCCCACCCTGGGGACGGCCCAGGGGGGGCCCGCCCGGCCCGAGACGTCGACCAGGCGGCGGCCCGCCACGCCCATCAAGAGTTGCGCGGGCATCTGCCAGGGGGTCTCGGGGCGGAAGTCGTCGACGTGACCGTTGGCGGTCGCCAGGTCGGGCCAGCCGTCGTTGTTGGCGTCGAGGAACGCGGCACCGAAGCCGAGCAGGTAGCGGCTCGGCGCCGCCAGGCCGTAGGCGACGGTCGCGTCGACGAAGACCCCGCCCCCCCGGTTCTGATAAAGGGTCGTCGCCTCGTTGAAGAAGTTGGTCTTGGCCAGGTCGAGCAGGCCGTCGCCGTCGACGTCGGCAGCGGCGATCCCCATGCTCGCCTGGTAGTTGCCGTCGGCGTTGCAGGCCACGCCGGCGGTGGCCGTGACCTCCTCGAACCGGAGGCCGCCGAGGTTCCGGAACAGGAAATTGGCCGACTGGTCGTTGGCCACGAACAGGTCGAGCTTGCCGTCCTCGTCGAGGTCGGCGGCCACGACGCCGAGGCCCCGGCCGTCCTTGTCGGCCGGGGTAATCCCCGCCTCGGCCGAGATTTCGACGAACCGCCCGCCGTCGTTGCGGAAGAGGTGGTCCGGCATCGCCTTGAGCTGCTGGGGGGCGCAGTAGGCATACCGGTGGCGTGCGTCGTCGTGACAGAGGTGGGGGTTCGCGGTGTCCCAGGCGAGGTAATGGCAGACGTAGAGGTCGCCGTCGCCGTCGCCGTCGAGGTCGGCCAGGACGGCCGAGGTGGGCCAGTCGCGGTCGCCGCCGAGGCCGGACCGCTCGGTGGCGTCCTCGAAGGTGCCGTCCCCCCGGTTGCGGTACAGGGCGTACCGCCGCCAGCGGGTGACGAAGAGGTCGGGGCGGCCGTCGTTGTCGTAGTCGCCCACGGCGACGCCGTGGCCATACCCCCGGGCGAAGGCGGCCAGGCCCGACGAGGCGGTGGCGTCCTCGAAGGTGCCGTCCCCCCGGTTGTGCCAGAGACGGTCGCCGCCCCCCCGGGGGTGGTCGGGGTCGGCGGGGAACGGCCCCCCTTGGTTCGCGTAGACGTCGAGCCGGCCGTCGCCGTCGTAGTCGATCAGGGCGACGCCGCCCGCGGTCGTCTCGGGCATGTGGTGCTCGGGCGTGGCGCCGTTGTCGAACCGGAAGCGGAGCCCGGCGGCCTCGGCGTCGTCGACGAACGCGGGGACCGTGCCGACGAACACGTTGCCGGCGGCCGGCTTGCCGGCGTTCGCGTCGAGCTCGGCGAGCAGGGCGGCGATCGTCGGCCCCTTGGGGATCTTGGCCTCGACCTCCTTCAAGCGGACGAGGGCCGTTCGGGCCTCGGCGTTGCCCGGGTCGGCCTTGAGCACCTCGGACCAGGACGACGACGCCTCGAAGAGCCGCCCCAGGGCCTCGGCCATCCGGGCCGTCCCGGCCGGGTCGACCCGGGTCCTGTCGAAGAGCCGCACGGTGTATTCGGACCGGAGCCGAGCGAGCTCGGCCCGGCGCCCTCGGAGGCGGGCGGCCACGGCCCCTCGGCCGGCCCGGAGGGCGATGTCGGCCAGGCGTTCGAGGGCCTTGAGGTCGGCCGGCTCGCGGGCCAGCAGGTCCTCCTGGGCCCGGCGCTCCCGGGCGTCGTCGCCGGCCTGGGCGGCGAACCAGGCGCGGAGCGTCAGGACCTCCGCCGGGGCCAGCCATTCGCTCGGCAGGTGGCGGAGGGCCCGGGCGACCTCGGCCGGCTCCTGGATGGCGTTGGCCCAGTCGAGCCAGCCTCGCCAGACCGCCGGGTCGTCGGGCCGGCGCTTGAGGCAGGCTTCGAGCCCGGCCCTGGCCTCGGCGAGCTGGCCGACCCGGGTGGCGTAGTTGGCCCGGCCTAGCCAGATCCGGTCGTCGTCGGGGGCGTTCTTGGCCGCCTTCTCCAGCGCCTGCCGCATCTCGGCGACCGCCATCGGGTTGCTCGAGCCGAGCCGTTCCAGCTCCCTGAGCAGGCCCGAGGGGTCGGGGTAGGTGCCCCAGCCGCCCAGGACCAGCGTCCTGGCCTCGCCGTAACGTCCCTGGACTTGTAGAGCGAGACCAGGGTCTCCCGCGCCTCGATCGCCAGGGCCCCCTTGCCCCGGAGCGCCTCGATCAGCGGCCCCTCGGCCTCGGCGAATCGGTCACCCCGGAGCGCCAGGCGGGCCCGGAACATCGCCGAGGGGGCCGAGAACGTCGAGGCCGAAGGCACCCGCCGCCAGGCCCGGTCCGCCGCGTCGAGGTGCCCCAGAGACTGCTCGGCGGCGCCCAGGAGGAACTCGACCTCGCCCCGGCCCGGCCACCGCTCGGCCAGCGCCGCCAGGGCGTCCCGCGACCGCTGCCGGGAGCCGCCGACGAGCGTCGCCTTGGTCTCCTTCAACGCCGACTCGAACCGCCAGGAATCCAGCGCGCGCCAGCCCCAGGCCACGGCCGGCGCCATCACGGCCAGCCCCACCAACAAGGCGAGCAAACGCCATCGCTTGTGCATCGACGATCCCGACAAAGGCAAGGCGGGAGGGGCGGGGACTCGCAAGCCCATGCGGCCATCTTAAGCCATCAGGGTTTCTGGCCGCAAGACGACCCCTCCCCGCCCCCTCACCGGGATTCAACCGGCTGCCGATCCCGAGGTAGCGAACTCGATCGTGCTCGGCATTCGGGGCACACCACTCCGGGCCGGATCATCTGAGGCGCGTTTTTCGTGGCGAAGGGGCGACCGGTCCGCTCCAATAGGAAGCCCCGGGCATCGGCCGGGCCGGGCCGGGCCCATTTCGTCGAGGATCGCTCATGCCGCGTCAACTGTCCCCGATTGCCTTGTTCATCCTCTGGATGATCGCACCCGCGGCGGCCCAGGCCCAGGAGCCCAAGGCGGCCGGCCCGGTGGTGGTGCTGCGGCCCGCGGGCGTGTTCGACGGGACCGGGGATCGGGTCGAAGACGGGTGGGTGGTCGTGGTCCGGGGGGACTCGATCGCGGGGGTGGGCCCGGAGTCGGAGGTCAAGCCTCCCGAAGGGGCCCGCGTGATCGACCTGCCGGGCATGACGCTGTTGCCGGGGTTGATCGACGCCCATTCGCACATCTTGCTCCATGCTTATGATGAGGCGACGTGGGAAGACCAGGTCTTGAAAGAGCCCCTGGCCCTCCGGGTGGCGCGGGCGACGAACCACCTCAAGCTGGACTTGATGTCGGGCTTCACCACGCTCCGCGACCTCGGGACCGAGGGGGCCGGTTACGCCGACGTCGGGCTCAGGCAGGCGGTGGAACAGGGGATCATCCCCGGCCCGAGGCTGCTGGTCGCCACCCGGGCGATCGTCGCCACCCGGACGTACGCGCCGAGCGGGTTCGCCCCCGAGTGGCAGATCCCCCAGGGGGCCGAGGAGGCCGACGGCGCGGACCTCCGCCGGGTCGTCCGCGAGCAGATCGGCCGGGGGGCCGACCTGATCAAGGTCTATGCGGACAACGCCCGGGGGGCGACGTTCGCCGAGGACGAGCTCCGGCTGATCGTCGAGACCGCCCGGTCGCTCGGCCGGCCGGTCTCGGCCCACGCGACGAGCAAGGAGGGGATGCGGCGGGCCGCGATGGCCGGGGTCTCGACCATCGAGCACGGCGACCGGGGCGACGCCGAGGTCTTCGCCCTGATGGCCGCCAAGGGGGTCGCGTTCTGCCCGACCCTGACCGTCTTCGAGTCGTCGGCCCGGATACGCGGGTATCGGCCGGGGATCGACGCCGAGCCCCCCCGGATGCGCCAGGCCCGGGCCGCCTTCCGGCTCGCGCTGGACGCCAAGGTCGTCATCGCCAACGGCAGCGACATCGGCGCCTTCAGCCACGGCGAGGGGGCCCGCGAGCTGGAGCTGATGGCCGACTTCGGCATGACCCCGGCCCAGACGCTCCGGGCGGCCACGTCGGTCGCCGCCCGGGCCATCGGCGCCGAGAAGCGGGTCGGCTCGATCAAGGCCGGCCTCCGCGCCGACCTGGTCGCCGTCTCGGGCGACCCGACCCGGGACATCCAGGCCGTCCGCAAGGTCCGCCTGGTGATGAAAGACGGCGTCCTGTACCGCGAGCCTTGACGCGAAGCCCTCGCCCCATCATCCTTTGTTTAACAAAAGAGCGAGGGACGATGCGATGATGAAGCGATGCCGAGGCCTCGGCCGGTCCGCCCTGCTGGCCCTCTGCGCGCTGGCCCGGCTCGCCGACGCGGCCGACACCCAGGCCGACCCGGCGGCCGACGCCTTCTTCGAGTCCAAGGTCCGGCCGATCCTGGTCGCCCGCTGCCTGGAATGCCACGGCGACTCGGGCAAGGCCAAGGGGGGGCTCCGGCTCACGTCGAAGGCCTCAATCCTCCAGGGGGGGGACTCGGGGCCGTCGGCCGTCGCCGGCAAGCCCGACGAGAGCCCGCTGGTCGCCGCGATCCGCTACGCCGACGAGCCCCGGATGCCGCCCAAGGGGAAGCTGCCCGACGGTGAGGTCGCCGCGCTCGAGCGCTGGGTCGCCCTCGGACTCCCCTGGCCCGAGGCGGCGGTGACGCCCGCCGCGACCGCCCCGGCCTCCGCGTACCGGATCACCGACGAGCAGCGCCGGTTCTGGTCGTTCCGGCCGGTCCGAGGCGTCGAGCCGCCCCCCGTCCGCGACGCCGCCTGGCCCGCCAACCCGGTCGACCGCTTCATCCTCGCCGGCCTCGAAGCGGCGGGACTGGAACCTTCCCCGCCGGCCGACCGGGCGACCTTGATCCGCCGGGCGACGTTCGACCTGACCGGCCTGCCCCCGACGCCCGACGAGGTCGCCGCGTTCCTGGCCGACGGGGCGCCCGACGCCTTCGCCCGGGTGGTCGACCGCCTGCTCGACTCCCCGGCCTACGGCCAGCGTTGGGCGCGGCACTGGCTCGACGTGGCCCGCTACGCCGACTCGCGCGACGCCCGAGGCGTGGGCGGGTCCGACGACATCGGCGAGGCCTGGCGCTACCGCGACTGGGTCGTCGACGCCTTCAACCGCGACCTCCCCTACGACCGCTTCGTCGTCGACCAGGTGGCCGGCGACCTCGTGCCCGGCCCGGTCCCCGGCGACATCAACGCCCCGGGCATGGTCGCCACCGGCCTGCTCGCGATCGGCGAGTGGGGCACCGGCGACGCCGACAAGGAGAAGATGCTCACCGACATCGTGGCCGACCAGGTCGACGTCGTCACCCGGGGGTTCCTCGGCCTGACCGTCGCCTGCGCCCGCTGCCACGACCACAAGTTCGACCCGATCTCCGCCGCCGACTATTACGGCCTGGCCGGGATCTTCTTCAGCACCCGGATCGTGCCCGACCCCGGCCCCAAGACCGGCGGCTCGCCGATGCTCCGGACCCCGATCGCCACCAGGGCCGACCGCGAGGCGATCGCCGACCACGCCCGGAAGCTGGCCGAGGCCCGGTCCGGCCTCGAAGCCGCCCGCTCGGCCGCCGCCGAAGGGGTGGCCCGCTCGCTCCTGCCCGACCTCCGGGCCATCCTCGCCGCGGCCCGGGAGCCCGGCTCGTCGACCACCCCCGGTTTCGCCGCCAGGCAGTGGCGGGCCCTGCTCTCCGGCGCCGACCCGGCCCGGTTCCTCGCCAAGGCGAAGGCGGACGTCGACGGCCGTCGCGGGGTCCACTTCTGGACCGCCGAGTCGGGCCTCCCCTGGGTCGGGGTCAACGGGGGCGACAAGCCCGCCGCGCTCGGGACCTTGACCCTCCCGCCCCGGTCGGCGGGGCTCCACCCCGGCACCCGGCTCCCCGCCTCGATCCGCTGGCGGAGCCCGATCGCCGGACCAGTTCGCGCCACCGTCCGGATCAACGACGCCGACCCCAACGGCGGCAACGGCGTCGACTGGTCGGTCGCGATCCGCCGGCGGGACGGGGCCCGTCCCGAGGTGGCCAAAGGGGAGATGGACAACGGCGGCTCCGCCACCCCGGCCACAAGGCTCCTGGCCCGGGTCGAGGTCCAGGTCGGCGACTCGATCGAGCTGACCGTCGGCCCCCGCGGAGACTACTCCTTCGACACCACCACCGTCGCCTTCCAGGTCGAGCCCGCCCAGCCGGGCGGCCCGGGCTGGGACCTCGCCGCCGACCTCCTGCCCGACCCGCTCGCGAGCAATCCCCACGCCGACCGCCTGGGCCACCCCGGGGTCTGGGAGCTGGCCGAGGTCGACCCGCTCGCCAACCGCCGCCCCTTGCCCGACCACCCGGCCTGGTCCGACTGGGACCGCTCCGACCGCTCGGCCGCCGCCGTCGAGGCCCTCGCGGCCCGGGTCGAGGCCGACCCCAAGCTGCTCGAAGCCTTGATTGCCCCCGGCGGGCCGCTCCGCCCGGCCGTCGGCGACGAGGGCGAGGCCTTCCCCGAATCCGTCCGGCTCGACCTCAAGGCCAGGCAGGCCGCCGTCGACCGCCTCAAAGGCGTGACACCGCCCCCGCCGGCCGTCGCCCTGTCGGCCGTCGAAGGCGGGGTCCCCCGGAGCGTCTACGAGGGGTTCCACGACGCCAGGATCCAGGTCCGGGGCGACTACCGCCGCCTCGGGCCCGAGGTCCCCCGCCACGTCCCCGAGGTCATCGCCGGGCCCGACGCACCCAAGATCGAGCGGGGGAGCGGCCGGCTGGAGCTGGCCCGGTGGATCGCCTCGAAGGACAACCCGCTGACGGCCCGGGTCGCGGTCAACCGGATCTGGCAGGGGCATTTCGGCTCGGGCCTGGTCCGGACCCCGGGCAACTTCGGCAAGCTCGGCGAGGCGCCCACCCACCCGGAATTGCTCGACTGGCTGGCGACCCGGTTCATCAGCGACGACTGGTCGGTCAAGGCGCTGCACCGGTTGCTGATGACCAGCCGGACGTATCAGCAATCGTCGGCGGCCCCGCCCGGGGCGACCCGGCTCGACCCCGAGAACCGCCTCTGGGGCCGGGCGGAGCGGCGGAGGCTGGAGGCGGAGGCGGTCCGCGACTCGCTCCTGATGGCGGCCGGCCGGCTCGACCCAAGCCTCGGCGGCCCGAGCACCCGCGACTTCGCCGCCCCTCGACGGACGCTCTACCTGATGACGATCCGCTCCGACCGCTCGTCGTTCGGCCCCCTCTTCGACGCGGCCGACTCCACCGCCATGGTCGACCGCCGGGTCGTCTCCACCGTCGCCCCGCAGGCCCTCTTCCTCCTCAACAACCCGTTCGCCGTCGACCAGGCCCGCGCCCTCGGCGACCGCCTCCGGGCCCTGCCCGGCGACGACGACGCCCGGATCGCCCGGGCCTACCTCACCCTCTACGGCCGAGGGCCGACCGCCGAGGAGTCCGGGGTCGGCCGCGATTATCTGGCCCACGCCGTCGGCTCCGGCAACACGCCCGAGGCGGCCTGGCACGCCTATGCCCAGGTCCTGCTCTGCGCCAACGAGTTCCTCTACGTCGATTGAACCGACCGGCCCCGAGGAGATCCGCCGTGGACCCGAGCCGAACCCCGAGCCGCCGAGCCGCCCTCCGGACCTTCGCCAACGGCTTCGGGATGCTCGGCCTCTCCGCCCTGCTCGCCGACGAAGCCCGGGCCGACCTCGCCGGCGTCGACCCGGCCGACCCCCTCGCCCCCCGGCCGCCGATGCACCCGGCGCGGGCCAAGCGGGTGATCTTCCTCTTCATGGCCGGCGGCCCGTCGCACGTCGACACCTTCGACCCCAAGCCCCGACTGCTCAAGGACGACGGCAGAGCGTTACCCTTCGAGAAGCCCCACCTGGAGCGGACCAGGACCGGCAACCTCCTGGCCTCGCCGTTCCAGTTCGCCCGCCACGGCGAGTCCGGCATCGAGGTCAGCGAGCTGCTGCCGAAGATCGCCGCCCGGGTCGACGACCTCTGCGTGATCCGCTCGATGGTCGCCGACAACATCAACCACAACGGCGCCTGCCTCCAGATGAACACCGGCGAGCAGACCTTCTCGCGGCCCAGCCTCGGCTCGTGGCTGAC
>JAABUQ010011129.1_pt1 | contig 11589 bp, 12 predicted proteins | sample 5560001 | NCBI WGS metagenome assembly JAABUQ01 (sample SAMN10711888, study PRJNA513371) | rock metagenome | isolation source: Antarctica rocks | place: Antarctica: Victoria Land, Finger Mt nord | collected 2015-12-18
TAATTGAGGTATCACCTTGTTCATAAGCCTTAACTATTTTTTCTCGCAAGTCAATTGAGTAAGCCTTCATTTAACCCGTCAATTTACTCATATGATTGTACCTCATGTGCCTGAAATATGCTGTAATTACTGAACTTCAGTCTTATGGGCTGAAGCTAGTTGACCATGACTTAGGAGCATCAGGGCGTAAAGGTGGGGCAGGTCCCTCAGATCATAAAGCAGTAACGGTGGATGGGACAACAGTAATGGTGCCAATTTTCAACCATCCTGCGGCTCAATCGCCCTACACTGTTAAAGTTAATTCCTCTGTACAAATGTTGGAACTGCACGGGGAAGCGATCGCCACCATCAGTTTTCCTGGGCAACCCAAGTTCTACAGTCTTACTACGGCTGATGGCATTCCCTACTGGAAAATTGCCCTGCTCCACAGTCGGGATGTACTGGCAACAACTGTGCTACAAACTTGTATGCGTTACGGCGATAGCTCAACCTCTTGTCAGTTCTGTGCGATCGGACAATCTCTAGAAGCAGGTAGAACTATTGCCCGAAAAACTCCCGCTCAACTGGCTGAAGTCGCAGAGGCTGCTGTTCGATTGGATGGAGTGAAACACTTAATTATGACGACTGGGACACCCAACACGAGCGATCGCGGTGCCGCTTACCTGACAGAATGTGCCAAAGCAATTAAAGCTAGAGTAAATCTGCCAATGCAAGCGCAGTGCGAACCTCCGGATGACTTCATCTGGTTTGAACGATTAAAAGCAGCAGGAATTGATAGTTTAGGAATGCACTTAGAAGCTGCCGATCCTCAAGTTCGGGCTGATATTATGCCTGGTAAAGCAACCGTGCCTGTGGAGTATTACTTTCAAGCATTTGCCGCCGCCGTCGAGGTGTTTGGTTGGGGACAGGTGAGTACCTATCTATTGGCGGGGTTGGGAGATAGCTTAGAAACCCTGTTAGACACGTGCGATCGCCTGATTCAAATCGGTGTTTATCCCTTCGTTGTGCCCTTCGTTCCGATTACAGGAACGCCACTAGCAGGCTACCCTGCTCCTAACAGTGAATTTATGTTCGCACTTTATGAACGAGTTGGTACTTTATTAAAACAGGCAGGAATGTCATCAGCCCAAATTAAAGCTGGTTGTGCCAAGTGTGGTGCTTGCTCTGCTCTGTCCAATTTTGACGGCAGTTAACTAGCTGTGGTGGGTTGACACATAATTGAATTCATCTGATGGTTTGATTTACAGTGATGGCGGAGTGGCAATTGCAGAAGATCAAGTCCTGACTAAGCTACAATCATTACATCTAGAGGACAGAATCCCGCACTCTAGGAACAACTTTTTAATCAAAGAAATTCAAAAGCTATACCGTACTTGGGTTGGCCTCCAAACTTAGCCAGGAATTACTAGCATTGTAAGGTATTGAATTAAGACTTAGGCTCACCAATTCCTGGAGTTTCTTCTTTCTTAACTTCAGGCACAACATCGGGGCGATCTTTGTCTTCCCAACCAACAGGACGCTTAGAGTTATACCAAGCAATTGAACCAATTGTTGTCGCTGCAATAAAACCAACCACATATACTAAAGTAGCAGATATGGGAAAGTGAGGAGCGCTCTCAACCGCCGCCGCAGATGCTTGCATTAATAAAGTCATTGTTATTTCTCCTTGAATTTTGCTCTTGTATTCTTAGCAGACGCTTGGCTCAAGTCGGAGAACCCGCCCACGCCAGTGTCCTGAAGAGTGTATAAAAAAGGGCATGCAATGTGCATCCATCTCAGGGGAGAGTGGAAGAGGGAAGCAGGAGGTGTATGAAGCTATTTAAGCATTGTGCGATCGCGCTGGGCAGTAATTTGGGTAACTCTCGTACTATCTTAGAAGCCGCTTTGGTAACTGTAGCTCAGATCCCAGGCATCCAATTAAAAGCTAGATCTAGTTGGTATCAAACTCAAGCTGTAGGACCACCGCAACCTGATTATATTAATGGCTGTGCTTTACTGCAAGTCCAGTTAACACCCCACCTATTATTACAGGTTGAGACTAAGTTTGGTCGGATTCGCCAAGGACACTGGCAACCACGATTGCTAGATCTGGATTTGCTACTTTATGATGATTTAATTTTAGATACTGATAAACTCATATTGCCTCATCCCCGAATGAGAGCGCGGGCGTTTGTCCTCGTACCCCTAGCAGAAATTGCACCTGATTGGATAGAACCAGTTTCGGGAAAAGTGATCGCCGAACTAGTTCAAGATGTAAACTGTTCAGGAGTTTGTCGATTGAGCGCAACCGACTAAATTCAACCCAAAATATCTTAATTCCTCCTTGTTACTATGGCACCAGGTAGAGAACCACCGCAATTACTGAAACAACGTCTAGTCTATCAAGGACGCAAATTTAACTTTGAGGTGAATCGCCTCCGCCTACCGAATCAGGTAGAAGGAGACGGGGAATGTATTCGACACCCAGGCGGCGCTTTGGCTGTGCCCATCACCCCAGAAGGCAAGCTTGTTTTAGTGCGACAGTATCGCTTCGCCGTTCAGGGAAGGCTATTGGAATTTCCCGCAGGTACTGTAGAACTAAATGAAGCTCCGGCTGAAACAATTAAGCGAGAAATCGAGGAAGAAACTGGCTACCGCGCCCATAAATGGACAAAACTAGGAGAATTCTTCCTTGCTCCTGGTTACTCAGATGAAATCATCTATGCCTTTCTCGCCCAAGATTTAGAACTTTTAGAGACACCACAAGAACTGGATGAAGATGAAGACTTAGAAACTATTTTGCTAACTCCTCAAGAGTTAGAGCAAGCGATTTTAAGTGGGGAACCAGTAGATGCAAAATCGATTTCTAGCTTTATGTTAGCCCGACCTTTCTTGACTTAAATGATACACAGAAAAAATCTTCCACTCTCGACTTAAGTACACTCTCAAATCCAACTTTAAAGCTATCTTATCTTTTACTTAATCTGTGAATTGTAGGCTTTTATTGATCTCTGTAGTTTGTAAAAGTTATTAGGACTGGTTTGATATGAGAAGTTTCTTGACCAAAACTGCTGCATTTGTGGCAACTGCTACTTCTGTTTTGGCTACAATTTCGGCAATGGCGAATCCCGCACAAGCGGTTCAAGTTAATTTTAGCTGGAACGGAATTAATGGCTACTCTGCTACTGGCTCTTTCAGTTATGACGAAACTAAGGCTCCAACATTCATTTCAGAATCTGGTGCAGGACCAACTAAGTTCTTGCAATCATTCTCAATTTCTTTTCTAGACCCAACACAGAAAGTGCTTGAAAGTGGAAGTGCCGTTGTCAATGGTGTCTCCAGCGACAGATTTTTACGACTTGATTTTGATTCCACATCTAAGAATATTAGCGTGCTAGACGGTGATATTGGAGGAACCTACAAATACTTTCTCACTAATCTTAGAACTCCTAATGGAAATCGTGTAGGTCCTGGTATCACCACCTTCAATTTCTTCGATAGAACTAATGCTGACGTTGCCCTAGACACTAGTCCTAGCGTTCAAGTTGGCGGAGCTGTACCAGCGATACCTAGCGTACCTGAACCTACAATGACTCTTGGTACTCTGGTAGCAGGTGGTCTAGGTATTGCCTTGAAGCGGAAAAAGCAAGGCACGAGCGAAAATTAATTGAGGTGTATCGGGGCATACTACTTGCCCCACTCCAATCTTTTCTTGAGATTAGAGGAAATTTTAATTAAAAAGTTGAACAACACCTGTAATGTTATCCCTGCCGTGCCCTTAAGCAACTGCATCCTGATAAACGTTATGAATGGCAGTAGATACTGGAGTTGAAGCATCACAGGCTTGTGCCGTTTGAATGACATAACTGATTTCAAGCCCGATTGCTCTTGGGCAGTGTGCGATCGCCGGGATGGGTTTGGCATTGCTGCCTAACTGGTTAATTGACGAAGATCTACGGACTGGTACTCTGATCGATGTATTTCCAGATTACGATGTGACAGCAACGAATTTCAGCACTGCAGCATGGCTCGTCTATCCGTCTCGTGCTTATATTCCACTCAAAGTACGAGTCTTCATAGATTTCCTGAAAAATTATATTTCAGGATGATGTGGCTTTATGCTTCCTGGTTCAACCGTTTGAGCTTGTGCTAAATGATTTGAGCTACTATCCTGAAGTCATAAAGAATGACGCAACCTCCATGCTGCTGGAGGAAAGCCGACATGACGCTTAAAGGCGCGATTGAAGGCGGCAAGGCTTTCGTAACCCACATCAGCAGCAATCTCGCCGATCCCTTTTTCAGTATTATCCAACAGACGGCTGGCAACATTCATGCGCCATTTCGACACATATCCCATTGGACTCTCTCCTAGAGTTCCTGTAAAGCGGGCGGCAAAGCGTGAAGGCGACATTGTTACTCCCTGCGCCAATTTTTCTACAGACCAATTGGCACCAGGTTGTGAGTGAATCATTGCGAGGGCACGACTCACGATCGGATCTCTTAATCCAGTCAGCCAACCAGTCTGTTCCGGCTGAATCTTAGTTAGATAGGAACGCACCGCCTCAGCGCATAGCAATTCTAACAGCCGTTCTAGCACATAGTTGCCCCCAGGGGAGCTTCGGTTAACCTCGTGAGCCATTAATTCCGCCACCCCAGACAAATTGTGAAACTTACCTGTTTGAGACACTGTGGCACACAAAAATGGCGGCAACGCGGCAAAGAGCGGATTCAGGTGAGTATCATGCAGAAGGAAAACCCCACAGATACATGACGTGCTGCGAATCGGATTCTCGCCGCGAAACGGATTTTGTCCGCCTGTCATCAGCTTTTCCATCGGCAGGATTTGAGGATTGGCACCTTGCGAGATTTGATGAGATTCGCCACTAAAGCAAATTACCATCTCTCCTGCTTCCACAACCGATCCATCACCACCTGTAAAAGTAATTTCCATATATCCACGTTCAACCAGATGAAAAGCAACGACACGCACCCCAGTTTTGATTCCCAGAATGATACTCAACTGCTCCGCATCGGGTACTGATACAGCCCAGGGTGGCAAATACAACTCATGCAGCAACAAGCTACCGCAAATCCGCATCGAACCTAAGACATCACTGAGAACATCGGTTTGAGAGTTCATCACAGTTGTTTCAGCAAAAGATAAAGCAGTTTAAGCGATTGTTTCATCTGGCTAGCGCAGTTAATATGCATTACATCGGTGATAGCAACGACTCACGAGGAAATTATGAAAAGCGAATTGTTTTGGCTAACGCTCACAATCACGATGACGGCGCTATTTTGGATGCCCTATATCTTGAATCGCATTGTCGAAAATGGAGTTTGGGGAGCATTGCGCAATCCCAATTTTGATGCACCACCCAAAGCACAATGGGCAGGTAGAATGATGCACGCTCACACAAATGCAGTTGAAAACTTGGTGATTTTTGCGCCTCTGGTATTAATGTTATCAATAACGGGAATTAGTACGTCGGCAACAGTCGGAGCGAGTGCGCTGTACTTCTTTGTCCGAGCTGTCCACTTTGCAGTTTACTCGCTGGGTGTACCATTTTTGCGCACCGTTTTGTTTTTAGCTGGCTTTGTGGCTCAAATGACAGTTGCCCTGACTTTACTTGGAGCAAGCCGTTGATCTAGAAATCATCTTTGACTATGGTTCTAGTCCCTTTTCCTAGTATGTCTGGCTTGCGAGCGATAGTTTTGTAGTAAAATTCGATTAAGCAAAATCTTGTTAACTTCAAGCATACATGTTGCTAGAACTGGCAATTGAGAATGCATACGCTGCGGGCTTTGAGTATGTTAGTTCGCAGATAGTCCAGGATGGTAACAATCTGAGTGGATACGTGCAGCATCCCCGCCATCAAATCAAGCCAGGTTGCTATACAGACGATACACAGATGAGCATAGCCATTGCTGAAATCCTAATACGATAGAGTTAAAGCCGCACGGCGTTCTTCAGTTGCCCATGAAGCCTAAATTCCCTGGAATGAACCCCTACCTTGAAAATCCCGAATTCTGGTCTGAGGTACATTTTGGGATAATCTCTGTACTGGCGCGATCGCTTAATGCCACGATTACCCCCCGATATCGGGCGGCAGTGGAAAAGCGGATTTACTCAGACTCACTACTAGTCGGAATTCCTGATGTTTCAGTTTTTCGGCGGAGTACAGAAGCTGTGACCAAACTAACAACGGCAATAACCTTAAGTGAGCCACTCCTAGTTACAGTACCGATGACGCAAGAGACACAGGAACGGTATCTACAAATCCGGGAGGTGGCAACAGGAACGGTGGTGACAGTGGTGGAGGTGTTATCTCCCAAAAACAAGCAATCGGGGGAAGGAAAGGTTAAGTATGATGTTAAACGTCAAAATGTCTTAAGTAGCACTGCCAATTTGGTAGAGATCGATTTATTACGAATGGGAGAACCGAAGCTAGTAGTTGGTGGTATTCCATCAGACTATCGAATTTTAGTCAGCCGATCTCATCGTCGCCCCTTTGCCGAATTGTATCCATTTAATTTGCGCGACACTATTCCTCGCTTTCTGTTTCCGTTACAGATAGGCGATGAGGAACCTGCACTTGAGTTACACGCGGTTTTGGAGCAGATGTATCAGGACACAGCATTGGATTTAGCGATCGCTTACGAACAACAACCCATCCCACCCGTTAGCGACGATGATTTTACCTGGATTCAGAACCTCCCTGTTACCTGATAGAACAACGTATGTTCGTTTCTATTATGCAATCCCAATTGGAGAAACCCTTCAGATGGATGATTCGCACCATCATCTGTAACCCATACCCTATCAAAGGGAGTTAATAATTTACAGTCTTAAATGTCTGACCTGATTCTGTTCTGGCACCGCCGCGATTTACGCATATCTGACAACGTAGGACTTGCCGCCGCCAGGCAGCAGAGTCAAAAAGTAGTAGGAGTATTCTGCCTCGATCCCAATCTTCTAGAACGAGACGATGTAGCACCAGTTAGAGTGACTTACATGATTGGTAGTTTACAGTCACTTCAACAGCATTATACCCAAGCTGGTAGCCAGCTACTAGTTCTTCATACCGAACCGACTCAAGCGCTCCCGGCTTTAGCTGCCGCTCTTAACGCTAAAGCAGTTTTCTGGAATTGGGACGTGGAGCCATATTCCCAAGAACGCGATCGCGCTGTCACCGAAGCACTCAAAGCTCAAGGCATCGAAGTTCACAACCACTGGGATCAACTGTTACACTCTCCCGCAGAGATTTGGACTGGTTCTAAAGCTCCTTACACTGTTTATACCCCCTTCTGGCGGAACTGGATTAGTAAACCGAAAGCTAACCCAGCCGAATCACTACATGACGTGCAAGGACTAACTGGAGTTGAACAAGAGGCAGCGCAACAAGCTGGAGCAATTTCACTACCATCTGCCAAAGATTTAGGATTTCATTGGGAGCGGAAATTAGTAATTGATCCAGGAGAAGCGGCAGCGCAAGCCAAACTAGAAGAGTTTAGCAATCGCACCATCAATGAATACAAAGAACAGCGTAACTTTCCGTCAGTCAATGGTACATCTCAACTAAGTGCTGCCCTGAAATTTGGTGTTATTGGCATCCGCACTGTTTGGGCGGCAACTATAGCTGCCTTGAAAGACAGCCAAAGTGATGAAGTTGCAAATAGTATCCAAGGGTGGCAACAAGAACTTGCATGGCGCGAATTCTATCAACACGCGATGTATCACTTTCCCGAATTGGCAACGGGTGCATACCGCTCTGCCCTAAAGAACTTTCCTTGGGACAACAACGAAGAATATTTTCAAGCTTGGTGTGAGGGCAAAACTGGATATCCGATTGTCGATGCGGCGATGCGGCAGCTCAACGAACTGGGCTGGATGCACAATCGCTGTCGCATGATTGTTGCCTCTTTTCTCACCAAAGACTTGTTGATCGATTCACAGTTGGGTGAAAAATACTTTTACCAACGGCTGATCGATGGCGATCTTTCCGCTAATAATGGCGGTTGGCAATGGAGTGCATCTAGTGGTATGGACCCCAAACCAGTACGGATCTTCAATCCAGCCAGTCAATCCCAAAAGTTTGACCCAGAAGGTGAATATATCCGAGAATGGTTGCCGGAACTATACTCAGTTGAGACAAAATTTCTGATTAGTGGTGATATTCCATCAGATGAACGCGATGCTCTTGGCTATCCAGCTCCAATTGTGGACCACAAACAACAGCAGCGCCAGTTCAAAGCACTTTATCAACAGCAAAAGGCTTAATACTTGTCGTTGATGTCAGAGAATTAACCTTTATACTACCCCGAAAAGTAAAATAGACTTCGTTTGATTCTTGAGACGGTAAGACGGAATTTAATGTTAAGTATTTTTCGATTAACTTACTGCGATGCTTAAAAACTGCCTCGTCGTTAAATCTGGTGCCATTAATACTTGCCGCTTCTATTAACCTTTGTAGTAGTGGGCGATCGCGCGATAAAGTACTGATAAGTTCGCCGAGTTGTTTCCAGTCATTTACTGGGACAAACATGCCACCACCAAAGTCTTTAATCAGTTCCTCGCAATACTTGCTTTGATAGCCAACAATTGGTGTACCACAAGCTAACGCTTCCAGCAAGCAACGTGGCGATTCTGGAGTGACGTGGGTAAACAGCATCAGGTGGGATTCCCTGATTTTCTGTAGCAATCGCTCTCGATTTGGCTCAAATCCGCTAAGTTCAATAGTAGAATCTAGCCCCAAACTGGCAATCAGTGCTTTCATTTCATCTTTGAGAGTTCCATCACCCATCCAAGTAGCATGCAGATTAACACCCAAATTCTGAGCGGTTGAGATTGCTCGTACCCAATCCATCGGCGCTTTCATCATCTCCATCCGTCCGGCATAACAGATCCGAATCGTTCGATCGGTTTGAACACCATGCACTTTTGCTGCCAATACAGATGCGTCGATTGCATCTCTAGGCTTGATGTGAACATTGTGAATTAGATGACTGTTATGACAAAAAGGACTGTATGCTTCATAGCAATCGCTACCATGAAATAGACCAAGGGCGCAGTTTTTAACGATCCATCTGTGATAACTTGCAATTATTGGTGCAATGATTTTCGCCTTAAGCCGAGTTAGTAGCCTAGCACTCCTAGTAACTTGCAAAATGACCTGATGTTCAACCCGATCGGTATGAATAGCATAAGCTCTGCCCTGTTTGTGAGCAACCGTTGCTGCCACAGATGCCCAGTCGCCGAACAAGCCACCGATGGCAAATTGTAGGTAATGACAACGAGAAATTGATTTGGCAATAGTTGCTCGGACTGAACTACAGTGAAAGATAAATTTTGTGATAGAATAAGCCCAAGGCAACGGGATGAATTCAAATCGATTAACATTAGCTAGTGTCTTAGTGTTACGCCGAACTATGTCTTTTCCTTTGCCGCTAATGACTCTGGTATGGTTGGTGCAGCCACAATGACTAACTCAAAGTTGTCAGCCCATCGCTCTAAACCGTTACAAGCCTGAGACTCGAAAAATAGCTCAGTTCCTTGAATTCTAAAAGGGACAGGTAGCACAAGAAACATGCCCACCCTTGCTACAGTTGGGTAACTCATTCAAGTATCTTGCCGATAACGTGGTGTTTGGTGCATCTCAAAGTATTGCCCTGGCTCTAACTGGAGTTAAAGCAAGCGAGACTAGAACATCAACTTAATTTCATCTACGAGTACAGCCCATAGCTAAAAGTCCAATCGAGATGAAGTCTGCATCTGTAGAGCGTCTATCACTTCTAAAGTGCATAAAGCAGATTAACCACTTCCCAGTTCTCTAAGTCCGCTTTTGAGAATCCTCAAACTTCAAAACCTACACATAAACTGTCACATTGGTTTTGGCGATCGCTTGCCATAGTTGGCACACGCTTAGTACTAAGTGCTGTTAGTTTTCTCGTTTAGGCAACCCTCTACGAAAGATCAGGCGATTTTTTTACCATGCATAACTGTAGAAATATTGCTTGTATACTGGCACACATTAAATTAGATTGTCAATAGGTTAATGCTAGGTTAACAAGACAATGACTGAGAACAGGGCTACCCCTTACACCCCACTCCTGGTCAAGAAATGTCCTAATAATATCTATCTTAGGGAATGTGTCCGAAGAGATATATGACAACTATGTTTAAAGAAATATAAATTCTACTTTCATCAAACCTTTGCGTACAAGGGTTATATTCTCCATGAGCTTTTCTCACAACTACCAAATTCTGATTGTCGATGACTTAGTAGACAACTTATTTTTATTACAATTCTTTTTAGAAGATCAAGGATATCAAGTTGATACAGCTACTGAAGGCAGAACGGCATTGACGAAAATCCAAGCATCTCCACCTAGCCTACTTTTGCTGGATGTCATGATGCCAGAAATGAATGGTTTTGAAGTAGCACAATGTCTTCGCCAAGATAATAATCTATCTTCTATGAATATCGTATTAATTACCGCCGATAAAGCAGTTGATTTAAATCAAGCATTAGCGGTTGGAGCCAATGATATCATCCATAAACCCATTAACTTTGATGAGCTACTATCAACGGTCAAAATTTGGTGTCAGTAATCGTAACGATCGCGCTTCCCGACAGCGTATCCGTTAAAATTAGACAAGAGAATCACCTGCTCAGATTGAGCCATTGACCATGCGATCGCCAAACTCCGTTCAATTCCAAGATGCCTTTGATGTCATTGTCGTAGGTGCAGGACATGCTGGTTGTGAAGCTGCTCTAGCAACGGCACGACTCGGCTGTAAGACTTTGCTACTAACCCTCAATCTCGACAAAATAGCTTGGCAACCTTGTAATCCGGCAGTGGGAGGTCCGGCTAAATCCCAACTGACTCATGAGGTAGATGCCTTGGGTGGGGAAATTGGCAAAATGGCAGATCGCACCTATTTACAAAAACGAGTGCTAAATTCGTCGCGTGGACCTGCTGTTTGGGCATTACGGGCGCAGACTGATAAGCGGGAATATGCGGCGGTAATGAAGGGAATTGTCGAAAATCAGGAAAACTTGGCAATTCGCGAAGGCATGGTGACAGATTTAGTTCTGGGTACTAACGATGAAGTGATTGGGGTTGAAACCTATTTTGGTGTCGCATTCCAAGCTCCAGCAGTAATCTTAACAACCGGGACATTCTTGGGCGGACGGATTTGGGTAGGTAACAAATCAATGGCAGCAGGTAGAGCCGGAGAGTTTGCAGCCGAAGAACTGACAACAACCCTGAACCGATTAGGTTTTGAAACGGGGCGGCTAAAGACAGGGACACCAGCACGGGTAGATAAGCGATCGCTCGACTATAGCAAGCTTGAACCTCAACCTGGCGACGTTAATGCTGGCTGGTTTAGTTTCGATCCTGATGTTTGGGTAGAACGGGAGCAGATGAATTGCTATCTCACCCGTACTACACCTGAAACTCATCAGCTAATTCAGGAGAACTTACACCTATCCCCAGTTTATGGCGGTTGGGTAGATGCCAAGGGACCACGCTACTGTCCGAGTATTGAAGACAAAATTGTGCGCTTTGCCGATAAGGAAAGTCACCAAATTTTTATTGAACCCA
>JAABUQ010011130.1_pt1 | contig 11589 bp, 9 predicted proteins | sample 5560001 | NCBI WGS metagenome assembly JAABUQ01 (sample SAMN10711888, study PRJNA513371) | rock metagenome | isolation source: Antarctica rocks | place: Antarctica: Victoria Land, Finger Mt nord | collected 2015-12-18
GCGGGCGCTGCTAGACAGCGGCGTGCGCCCGGCGTTGCGCGCCTGGTGGCGGCCCCGGCTGCTGCGCATCGCCGGCTGGCTGGTGGAGCACGAGGCTGCGCGTCGGGCGGCCAAGCCGCTGCTGTCGGTCGATGCCGAGATCGCCGCCGTCTGGGAGGTCGGCGGCATCGAGCTGCGTGGCCGCGCCGACCGGATCGAGCTCGGCCGCGACGGCAGCCTCGCCATCATCGACTACAAGACCGGCACCCCGCCCAGCGGCGCCGAAGCCTCGGACGGCGCCGCGCCGCAGCTGCTGCTGGAGGCGGTGATGGCGCGCGAGGGCGCCTTCGGGCCCGCCTTCGCCGGCTGCGACGTGGAGTTGGCGTATTGGAGGTTGTCCGGCGGCGCGAAGGCGGGCGAGGAGAAGTCGCTGTTCAAGGGCCAGCACCAGGCCACCACCAAGGAGGTCGACGAGGCCGAGGCCCAGCTGCGCCGCCTGCTGGCCGAGTTCGCGCAGCCGGGCCGCGCCTACCCCCACGCGCCGCATCCCTCGCGCCGGCCGCGCTTTGCCGACTACGCGCAACTCGCGCGCGCCGCGGAATGGAGCGAGGCAGGGGAATGAACGCGATAGACTCCACTCCCGGCGAGCGCGCCAGCCGGGCGCAGCTGGTTGCCTCGGACCCCGCGGTCAGCGCCTTCGTGGCGGCCTCCGCCGGTTCCGGCAAGACCAAGCTGCTGACCGACCGGCTGCTGCGGCTGATGTTGGCCGGGGCCGATCCCGCGCGCATCCAGTGCCTGACCTACACCAAGGCGGGCGCGGCCGAGATGGCGCTGCGCCTGCGCCGCACCCTGGGCGAGTGGGTAACGCTCGACGACGCGGCGCTGGACCAGCGGCTGCGCCAGTTGGCGATCATGCCCGGCGAGACCGGCCGTGCGGCGGCAAGGGCGCTGTTCGCCCGCGTGCTCGACCTGCCCGGCGGAATGCGTATCGGCACCATCCACAGCTTCTGCCAGTCGCTGCTGCGCCGCTTCCCGCTGGAGGCCCGACTGTCGCCGCATTTCCGCGTCGCCGACGACGTCGAGGCTGGCGGCACGCTACTGGCGGCGGGCGAATACGTGCTGGACGAGGCGCATACCGAGAGCCAGCGGCAGACCCTGATGCAGGTCGCCCCGCTGGTTACCGCGAAACAGTTCAACAAGCTGACGGCGTCGCTGCAGACGGATCGCACCCGGCTGGAGTTGCTGCTCCTGCAGCCGCCGGAAACCGTGGCGGCGTTGCTGCGGCGCCTGCTCGACGCGCCCGGCAGCGCGGCGGAGGCGCTGGCGGCATCGGTCGAGTGGGCCGGGGAGCGCGCGCTGGTGGCGGTGCTGCGTGAGTTGCGCACGCTCGCCTCGGACGCGGTGAAGCTGCGCGCGGAGGAGCTGCTGGACTGGCTGAGCGACGACGTGGCGACCCGTCCCGCGCGCTGGCCGGACTGGGCGCGCCGCTTCCTCAACGCCGACGGCCAGCCCTGCGCCGCCAAGTCGCTGGTCAACGACAAGCTCGCCGGCAGCCGGCCCGACCTGCGCGACGCGATGCTGGCGGAGCAGGCGAGGGTGGTCGACGTCGCCGCGCGGATGCGCGCCGCCCGCCACGCCGAGGCGGCGATTGCCATGCTGGCGCTGACGGTCCCGGTCACCCAGGGCTATGCGAGCGGCAAGGCGGCGGCGGGGCAGCTCGACTACGCCGATCTGGTGACCCGCACGCTGGCGCTGCTGCACGATCCCGGCGCGGCCTGGGTGCTGTTCAAGCTCGACGGCGGGCTCGACCATATGCTGCTGGACGAGGTGCAGGACACGGCGCCGGCGCAGTGGAACATCGCCGGCGCGCTGACCGCCGAGTTCCATGCCGGGGCCAGTGCTCACGAGGCTGGCGCCCACAAAAATGCGCCGCCGCGCACGGTGTTCGCGGTGGGCGACCGCAAGCAGTCGATCTTCTCGTTCCAGGGCGCCGAGCCGGCCGCGTTCGACGCCTGGCGCGACCGCCTCGGGCAGCGCGTGCGGGCGGCGGGCGAGCGTTGGGAGAACGTGGCGCTCGACGTCTCGTTCCGCTCGACGGCGGCGGTGCTGCAGCTGGTGGACGCGGTGTTCTCGCATCCCGACGCGGCGGCCGGCGTCACCGACGACACGCTGCACCACCGCGTGCATCGCGCCGGGCACGCCGGACGGGTCACGCTGTGGCCGCTGGTGCCGCGCCCGGAGCCGCTCGCCAAGCAGCCGTGGGTGGTGCCGGAGCGGAACTTCCATGCGGTCGGCGCGCAGCAGCAGCTGGCCGAACAGCTTGCCGGCTGGATCGCCCGCGAAACGTCCGGCGGCACGATGCTGGAAAGCCGTGGCCGGCCGCTGGCGCCGGGCGACGTGCTGGTGCTGGTGCGCAAGCGCGACAACCTGGGCCGCACGCTGGTCCGCGCGTTGAAGGCGCTGGGCGTGCCGGTGGCGGGACTCGACCGCATGTTGCTGACGGCGCAGCCGGCGGTGGCCGACATGCTGGCGCTGTGCGACGCGCTATTGCTGCCCGAGGACGACCTGGCGTTGGCCTGCGTGCTCACCAGCCCGCTCGGCAACCTTTCGCCCGACAGCCTGGAAGCGCTGGCGACCGGCGCGCCGCTCGAAACCGGACGCCGCGGCCGGCTGATCGAGGCGCTGCGGCACCGGGCGCGCGAGCGGGCCGACTGGCGCGCGGCCAACGACTTCGTGGCCCGGTTGCTGGCGCGGGTCGATTTCGCGCCGCCGCACGCGATCCTGGCGGAGGCGCTGGGACCGCTCGGCGGCCGGGCGCGGCTGCTGGGGCGGCTGGGGCAGGAGGCCGCCGAACCGCTCGACGAGCTGCTGTCCTCCGCCCTGGCCTTCGCCGCCAGCCGCCCGCCGTCGCTGCAAGGCTTCCTGCACTGGCTGCGGCAGTCGGCGGCGGAGGTGAAGCGCGAGCCGGAGGCGGCCGGCAACGCGGTGCGGATCATGACCGTGCATGGCGCCAAGGGCCTGCAAGCGCCGCTGGTGATCCTGCCCGACACCACCACCAAGCCGGACGAGCGCGAGACATGGCTGTGGAGCGAGGTCGACGGACCCGACGGCCGCCTGGCAATCCCGGTGTGGAGCGCCAACAAGGACCTGCGCGGCGATGCGGCGCAGGTCCTGCACGAACGAGAGCAGGAGCGGTCGCGTGAGGAGCACAACCGGCTGTTGTATGTCGCCCTGACCCGCGCCGAGGACCGGCTGCTGGTGTGCGGCTACACCCCGCACCACGGCGCGGCCGACGGCAGCTGGTACAAGCTGATCGCCGGCGGCTTCGCCACGCTGGACCCGCCATCGGTGCCGTTCGAGGGATGGGACGGCGAGGCGCGGGAACTGGCCTGCGCGCAAACCGTCGCGCCCGCCGCGCTCGCCGCCGAACGGGCGCTGCTCGATGCGGTGCCGCTGCCGGATTGGGCTGGCCAGGCGCCGTTGTGGCAGCCTCGCCCGGCGCCGGTAGAGCCGCCGTTGCCGGCGCGCCTGGCGCCCAGCCGTCCAGCCGACGCGCAGCTGGGGCCGGTGCCGCCCGCTGCCGCCCCGTTCGCCGACCGCGCCGCCGGGACCGACCGCTTTCAGCGCGGCCAGATAATGCACGCGCTGCTGCAGCACCTCCCTGACCTGCCACTGGCCGCCCGCGCACAGGCGGCGCGCGGTTATCTCTCGCGGCCGGGCATCGGCCTCGACGCGGACGAGATTGAGGCGACGCTGGCCGATCTCGCCTCGGTGCTGGAGCATCCCGACCTTGCCCCGCTGTTCGCTCCCGGCAGCCGCGCCGAGGTGCCGCTGACCGGAGTCGTCGCCGGCACCGTGGTCAGCGGCATAGTGGACCGCCTGGCCGTGTTGCCGGACCGCGTGCTGGTGGCCGACTACAAGACCAACCGGCTGCCGCCCGATGGCCTGGACGCGGTGCCGGTGCTCTATTTGCGCCAGATGGCGGCGTATCGCGCGGTGCTGCGGGCGGCGTTCCCCGGCCGCGGCGTCGCCTGCGCGCTGGTCTGGACAAGCGGGGCGGTGGCCATGCCCTTGCCGGACGCATGGCTGGACCCCCACGCTCCGCTTGATCCCGCTCGGCGCGGCCCCCAACTTCCGTCAACAACCGATCAAGGAATGCACCCATGAGCGCGAACACCAAGCCGGTCAGCGACGCCAGCTTCAACACCGACGTGCTGCAGGCGACCGGCCCGGTTTTGGTCGACTTCTGGGCCGAGTGGTGCGGGCCGTGCAAGGCAATCGGCCCGGCGCTCGAGGAGATCGCCGGCGAGTATGCCGGCAAGCTGACCGTGGCCAAGGTCAACATCGACGAGAACCCGCAGACGCCGACCAACTACAACGTGCGCGGCATCCCGACGCTGGTGCTGTTCAAGGACGGCAAGCCGGTGGCGACCAAGGTCGGCGCGGCGCCCAAGAGCGTACTGCGCGAGTGGATCGCCGCCTCGATCTAGGCCGCACTCTTATGGACGCTTCGTCGCCTACAAACTTGGAGCCGACAAACCCGGCGCGCCCGATCCCGTTCCTAGACCTCAAGGCGCAGCAGGCCCGCATCGTCGGCGACCTGCGCGCCCGGCTCGACGCCGTGCTGGCGCATTGCCAGTTCGTGCTCGGGCCGGAGGTTGCGGAGCTGGAGCGTGAGCTGGCGGCGTTCTGCGGAGCGGCGCATTGCGTGGCGGTCAGCTCCGGCACCGACGCCCTGCAGATCGCCATGATGGCGGAGGCGATCGGGCCGGGCGACGCGGTGTTCCTGCCCGCCTTCACCTACACCGCCACCGCCGAGGTGCCGCTGCTGCTGGGCGCGACGCCGGTGTTCGTCGATGTCGACCCGCACACCTTCCAGATTGATCCCGCGCATCTCGGCGCGCGTGTGGCCGAGGTGCGCGCCGCCGGCAGGCTGCGGCCGCGCGCGGTGATCGGCGTCGACCTGTTCGGCCAGCCCGCCGACTGGCCGGCGCTGCGCGACATCGCGGCGCGCGAGGATCTGTTCACGCTCGACGACTGCGCCCAGAGCTTTGGCGCCACCCTGCACGGCGCGCCGCTCGGCGTCATGGCGGACGCGACCGCGATCAGCTTTTTTCCGTCCAAGCCGCTGGGCGCCTATGGCGACGGCGGCGCGCTGTTCACCGAGAGCGCCGCGCGCGCCGCGCTATACCGCAGCCTGCGCTCGCACGGCGAGGGCGCTGCGCGTTATGAGGTGTTGCGCACCGGCATGAACGGCCGGCTCGACACCATCCAGGCGGCGGTGCTGCTGAGCAAGCTGACGGTGTTCGCCGACGAACTGGTGGCACGCGAACGGATCGCCCTCGCCTATGACAGCGGCCTTGGCAACGCGGTCGCGGTGCCGGCGCGGGTGCCGGACAGCAGCAGCGCCTGGGCAGTCTATGCCATCCTGCTCCCCGACGCCGCCGCCCGCGAGCGGATGCAGGCCGGGTTGAAGGCGGCCGGCGTGCCGAGCGCGGTATACTACCCGCGCCCGCTCCACCAGCAACCGGCCTACGCGCACGCGCACGACGGGACGAGCCTGCCGGTCAGCGAAGACCTCTCGACGCGCATCATGGCGCTGCCGCTGCACCCCGACCTCACCGACGCAGACGTCGCGGCTATCTGCGCCGCAGTCCGCGCCAACGCGTAAGCGCCATGATGGCGCCGCCCGCCAGCAGGCCCCAGAACGCGCCGCTGATACCGAAGAACCCGACGCCCGATGCGGTGACCAGGAAGGTGATGGCGGCGGCCTCGCGTTCGCGCGGCTCGTGCATCGCCTGCATCATCGAGCCGCCAAACGCGCCCAGCAGCGCCAGGCCGGCCACCGCCTCGATCAGCAAGGGCGGCGCCACGCTGATGAAGGCGGTGGCCGCCGTGGCGCCGAGGCCGAACACGATATAGGCGAGGCTGGCGGTGACGCCGGCCCAGTAGCGCCGCTCCGGGTCCGGATGGGCATCCGGGCCGGCGCACATCGCCGCGGTGATCGCCGCGAGGTTCATGGAGATCCCACAGAACGCCGCCACCACGAGCGAGGACAGGCCGGTCGTGGTGAAGATCAACCTTGCATCCGGACGGTAGCCGTTGACCGTCAGCACCGCCAGCCCGGGGATGTTCTGCGACGCCATGGTGACGACGAACAGCGGCAACGCGAGGCCGACCGCCGCCGCCGAGAAGCTCGGCATCACCAGCACCGGTTGCGGCCACAGTGAACCCAGCGCATGCATCGAGACATGCGTGGTGGCGGACACCGCGATGGCCGCCACCAGCACCGCCGCCGGGATCGCCAGCACCCGGCGCGCCCGCGCCACCAGCGCCCAGGTCGCGACGATCGCCAGCCCCGCCACCGGGTATGCGCCGATTGCCAGCACCGGCGCCACGCACAGCGAGAACATGATGCCGGCCAGCATCGCGCTGGCCAGCGAGGTCGGGATCGCCGACACCATGCGCCCGAGCGTCCGCCACTGGCCGGCCAGCACGATCAATAGCCCGCTCATCACGAACGCGCCGATCACCGCCGGAAAACCACCCTGCGGCGGGTGCGAGGTCACCAGCAGGGCGGCGCCGGGCGTGGACCACGCGATGCTGATCGGCTGGTGCGTGCGCAGGCTCAGCGCCACGCCGACGACGCCCATCAGCACCGACAGCATCATCAGGCCGGACGCCGCCTGCGCCTGCGTGGCGCCGACCGCGGTCAGTCCGCGCACGATCACCGTGAAGGTGCTGGCAAATCCCACGAACGCCGCCAGCAGGCCGGCGCCGACCGCCTGGCCCGAGATCCCCTTCACGGCTTGCCGGGCGCGCGTCGCTGCATTCCCCAGGCGAAGGTCAGCTCGTGCTTGTTATGGAACAGGTGCATCAGCTGCCCGCCAGGGATCGCCGCGAACCCGGCGGCAGCGCCATGGTCGGTCTCGCCCTGGAACTTCACCGTGCAGACTATGCGCCGCACCTGGCCCGAGGCGATCCAGCGCTGCACCAGCGCCAGCAGCCGGTCGGGATAGGCCACGACATCGCTGAACAGCCAATCGACCGGCTGCGGCGGCAACGCAAACGCGCTCTCGCGCAGCACCGACACGCCGGGCAGGGCGGCTACCATCGGGTCGATGTTGGACTTGTCCACCGCTGTGACCGTGGCCCCGAGCCGCGCCAGCGCCCAGGTCCAGCCACCCGGCGCCGCACCGAGGTCGAGGCAGACCTGCCCCGGCGTCGGCCAACTGCCAAGCCGCGTGCAGGCTTCCCATAGCTTGAGGTAGGCGCGGCTCGGCGGCCCGCTACGGTCTTCCTCGAACTGCATCTCGCCATTGACGAACGGGCTGGTCTTGGTGGCGCTGACCAGCATCCGGTCGGGCGCCAGCAGCGTCCAGGCGCCCAGATGCGACCCCGGCGGCGGGCTTGGGAATATTAACGGCTTGGCGGAGACCGGCGGCAGGCGGTCCCCGATCAGCGCCATGCGGCGATTATACAGGGCCGGGTAGGCCGCCCAGTTGCGTTGGATGGCGCGCAAGGCATCGGCAGCCTGCTTCACCGACCAGGCGGCGATCTCCTGCGGCGCAGTCCACACGTCGAGCGCCCAAGCGCTTGGCGCCGGCGGGTCGGACGAGAGCGCCAGCCTGCCGTGCCAACTCGCGATGCCGGCGCCGTGGCGGGCAAGCTCCTCGGCCAGCACCGCCTCCAGTCCCTCGGGCGCCAAATAGGCGGCGGCCACGCTCACCAACTCATCGAACTCGCGGCGCACGTATGGCGGACAGCCCGAGCAGCAGCCAGCCGGCCATCAGCAGCAGGCCGCCGGTGGGCGCCAGCGCCGCCATATGCAGGCCGCCTAGCACCAGCCCGTACACCGCGCCGCAGAACGCCAGCAGTCCCAGCACGAACGCGACGCCCGCCGCATCCGCGAGCCGCCCGCCACGCGGCGCCCAGATGCCGGTGCCGAACAACGCCAAAGCGTGCCAGCCGTGCATCTGGATGCCGTTGCGCAACTGCTGCAACGCCGCCGGCGTCAGGCTGTCAGGCACTGGCCCATGCGCCGCCGCTGCCGCCATCGCCACGGCGCTTATCCCCGCCAACGCACCGCAGCCGACCCATACCCTGTCCAGTCCAACCCTCATCCACGCAAGCCCACCTTCATCGGACCATGCTAGGACGCATTTACCTGACGGCAAAATCGCGTAATTACACAACCATGCCCCGTGGTGACCTGTTCCCCGAAATCGGCCCATACGAGACGGGCTACCTGCCGCTACCGGCGGGTCACGTCATGTACTGGGAGCAGGTCGGCAACCCGCGCGGCGTCCCGGTGCTGTTCCTGCATGGCGGTCCCGGCGCCGGCGCGGGGGCGGTGCATCGACGGTTCTTCGACCCGGCGTTCTGGCGGCTGGTGGTGTTCGACCAGCGTGGCGCCGGCCGCTCCCGCCCGCTCGGCAGCCTGGCCGAGAACACCACCTCCGACCTGGTGCGCGACATCGAGACGCTGCGCCGGCACCTGGCGGTCGACCGCTGGCTGCTGTTCGGCGGCTCCTGGGGTTCGACGCTGGCGCTCGCCTACGCCCAGGCCCATCCCGACCGGGTTGCCGGCTGCGTGTTGCGTGGCGTGTTCCTCGGCCGCGAAAGCGAGGTCGAGTGGTTCCTGCACGGCCTCGCGGCATTCTTCCCCGACGCCCACGCGACCTTCACCAGCTTCTTGCCGGAAGCCGAGCGAGGCGATGTTCTGGGCGGCTACCTGCGCCGGCTGACTCACGCGGACCCGGCGATCCACATGGCCGCCGCCCGCGCCTGGTCGGTGTACGAAGGCTCGTGCAGCACGCTGCTGCCCAGCCCGGAGACGGTCAACAGCTTCGCCCAGGACCGCTCGGCGCTCGGCCTGGCGCGGATCGAGGCGCACTACTTCGCCCATGGGCTGTTCCTGCCGCCGGGCGGCCTGCTGGCCGGGATGCAGCGCATCGGCCATGTGCCGGCGGAGATCGTGCAGGGCCGCTACGACATGATCTGCCCGGCGGTCAGCGCCTTCGACCTCGCCGCCGCTTGGCCCGCGGCACGGCTCAGCGTGGTGCCCGACGCCGGGCATTCGGCGTTGGAGCCGGGTGTGCGACGCGCACTGATTGCAGCGGTGGAACGGTTCCGCCAGGGTCGATGACGAGGCCGCTCAATGCAACTTTGCCGCGTCGCCGCGTTTTCGTTGCACCAATCGCATAATCCGGAGACTGCCCCGATGCGCCTTTCCTCGAAGTTCATGCTCGCCGCCGCCGTTGCCGCCCTGCCGCTGGTCGGCTGTGCCACTGCCGAAAAGGCCAGCACGCAGGTCCAGGGCGCCGTCCAGGCGCAGACCACGCCGACGCTCTCGACCACCGACGCCACGTTCTTCGACAACGCTTCGCGCTCCGGCATCGAGGAAGTGACCTTCAGCCAGTTGGCGCGCCAGCAGGCGACCCGCTCATCGACCCGCGCGTTCGCGGTGAAGATGGTCGATGGCCATACCACGGTGAACCAGCAGCTGACCCAGCTGGCGATGACCAAGGGGATCACGCCGCCCACCACGATGGACACCACGCATCAGGCTGCCTATGACGCGCTGGGCAAGCTGCATGGCCGGGCGTTCGACCGGACCTACCTGAACGGCCAGGCGACCGACCACGCCGCCACGCTGCAGGTGTTCCAGAACGAGGCGCAGAACGGCACCGACCCCGAAGTGAAGGCGTTCGCCGCCCGCATCGCGCCGGAAATCCAGTCGCACCTCAACATGGCCGAAAAGCTGGGTGGCCACCCCGCCGCCAGCTAATCCGGTGGGACCACGGACTTGACGCAGCCGCCCTTGGCGGAGACGGTAAGGGCGGTTTGCTTCGGAAGGTCGCATGGCGGTGGACGCAACAAGCGCGGACTGGCGTCAAATGACCCGGGCCGAGCGCGACGCCGCCTACGACAACGGCGCGGCGGTGCCCAACCATCAGAAATTCGGGAGCAACGCTTGGCGTCCTCGGCGGCGCTGCGGGCAGCCCATTCCGGCAAGCTCGACATTCCTTATGGCGTCGGCGAGCGCAACCGCGTCGACCTGTTCCCGGCCAGCGAGGCAGATGCGCCCTGCTTGGTGTTTATCCATGGCGGTTACTGGCAAGGCGGCGGCCGCAACCTTGTCAGTTCGGTCGCTAATGGCATGCGGGCGCATGGCTGGTCGGCCGCGTTCCCGGCTACACCCTGGCGCCCGACGCCGACATGCGCGGGATCCTGGGCGAGGTCATGGCCAGTCTCGACTGGTTGTGGGAGCACGCCGCAGCCCATGGGATCGGCGGCAGGCTGGTGGTCGCGGGCCACTCGGCCGGCGGCCATCTGACGGCGCCGGCGGTCGAGCATCCGGCGGTGGTCGCCGCCATGCCGGTCTCCGGCGTGTTCGAGCTTGGGCCGGTCCGCGACACCTACCTCAACGAAAAGCTGCGGCTCAGCGACGCCGACATGGCCGAGTTCTCGCCGCTGCGCCGGCCGGTTGTGGCCAAGCCGATGGCGATTGCCTACGGCACCGTGGAACTCGCGGCGCTGGTCGACAATAGCCGCGCGCTGCACGCCCGCCGCGCCGCCGCCCACGCGCCCGGCCCGCTGCTGCCGGTGGCTCGGGCCAACCACTTCAACATCCTCGACACGCTCGAACAACCGGACGGCCTGCTGACGCGGGCACTGCTCGACCTGCTTCGATAACCTCCGCGTCAGGCGGACAATGCCGGATGGGCAGCGTCAGACGGGTTCGGACTGGCTGGCGGCGAGCACCCGGCCGCCCCATTCGCTGATGAGTTCGGCGCGGGCGCTGCGGCCGGCGGTCCCGGCGGCTTCGATCAGCAGGTCCGGCCGCAGCGTCCGGAGCAGCTCCTCGGTCGGCTCGGCGCCGGAAGACACCACCAGGTCGACGCTGGGCAGGGCCGCCAGCCGGGCGGCGCGGATCGCCTCCGGTTCGACGCCGTCCCGCGCCAGCCCAACCACCAGCCGGTCGCAGGAACTGCGGGCGTGCTCCAGCATCGCCGCCACGTCCGGCGTCATGGCGTTGTCGAAGGCGCCGAGCACGAACCCGGCGCGCCAGCCGACGCGGTGCCAGCGCTCCACCCGCTCCGCCGCCGCCTCGCGCGACATGATCTTGTGGTCGGCGGCGCGCGGGGTCAGCGCCGCCAGCAGGTCGGGTTGGCGCACCAGCGCGGTGCCGACCCGACCTGCCAGCACCGAGCCGGCGACGTTGGCGAGTCCGGCGGCCACCGCCAGCGGCAGGCCGACCGCGAGCGACGCCGCCAGCATGGCGACCACGGTGTCGCGCAGCCCCGACGTGTCGCTGGTGTCGATCGACTGGTTGCGCAGCTGCAGCACCTCATCGGGCGCTTCGTTCCCGGCGCCGCGGATCACCACCGTCAGGCTATGGCCGGTGCGCAGGATAACCACGGCGCCCAGGTCATGCGTCCGCCGCAAATCCGCCGCGGCAAGCGCCACGGTGGCGTCGGTTTCGGTCTGGCGCTGCGTGGCGCGGGTCAGGTTGCGCCATGAGGTGGTCAGCACGTCGGCCCCGGCGTAGCGCGCGAAGTCCGGCCCGCGCATGTCGACCACCACCGGCCGCCCGGCCTGCCGCGC
>JAABUQ010011131.1_pt1 | contig 11587 bp, 9 predicted proteins | sample 5560001 | NCBI WGS metagenome assembly JAABUQ01 (sample SAMN10711888, study PRJNA513371) | rock metagenome | isolation source: Antarctica rocks | place: Antarctica: Victoria Land, Finger Mt nord | collected 2015-12-18
AGCAGCCAGTCGTGGTCGCGTACTGTCCGGTCTGGAAGCATGAACGCGCAGGACCGCAGACAGGCTGCGGGGTGAAGGCGCGGGCGAAATGCGTGCCGCGTCGTGCCATCCGGTCGAGGTTCGGCGTTAGGTTCAGGGGATTATCGTGCAGCCCCGTCGTGTCCCACCGTTGCTGGTCCGTGAAGAAGACGATCACATTGGGCCGATCTGCCACCCGTTCCTCCTTGCTGTCGTTGCCTTCCGCACTCTTCGCGTCTCAGTGGTCCGCGCCCTTTTCTCTCACGCTGCGCCGACCGCGCGAAGGCCGGCCAACTGGGCGGCGGCGGTTTCGCCGGGGTCTGTGAGCCCACGCCAGAACTGGTTAAACTCCGACTCAACCGTCAGCCAACTGCGATAGCTGATGCGATTCAACGTGGCGAGAATGGCGCCGTGGTCGAGGATGCCGCGACCTATCTCGATAAAGCCGCCCTCCACGCCGTAGGCCGTGACGTCGCGGACATGGAGGTAGGCGATCCGTGGGCCGAAGCGGTCGAGGAAGTCTTCCACCTTCATCCCCGCGTGCGCCACCCACCCGAGGTCCGGCGCGAGCATCACCTCGTCCGGGACGCAGCGCGTGACGATCGCCGCGAGCACGCGCGCCTCGCCCTGAATTTCCGCCGCGTGGTTGTGATAGGTGACGCTGACTCCCACCGCGCGACACGCCCTCCCAAGTGCGGCGAGGTTGTCGGTGAAAGTCGCGAGGTCATCGTCCGACGCGGGCAGGGGGATACCCGCGCCACTCACCACGAGCCGGTCGCAACCGAGCGCAGGCAGTGCCGCAGTCTTTTCCGCGATGGTGGTCACGGTCTGCGCCGCGCCTGCTTCCCACCATTTGCCGCCCGCGTGCGCCCCCGCGAGCGTGAGACCACCCGCCACCTCGCGCCACATGGCAAAGCGTTCCGGGGCGTCGAGGGGTAACTGGGCGAGCGCCGTCTCGAAGCCGCGATAGCCGAGCGTGGCGATCTGGCGCATCACGTCCGGGAGGTGCGCGGCAAATGTTTCCGCCCCCATTACTTGCAACCACGGGCGTGCCTGGCAGGCGACTGGCCACCTCTCGTTCATCGGTGTCTCCATAGTGCCTCCTCGTTCATCCAATACGCCCTGGCCGTGGGAGGTAGCGCGGCGCACCATAGCGGTTCTGGGCGTACGGATCGCCGTGCCGCTCCATCTGTGTGTAGAGCAGATCGCGCATCGTGTCACATGGATCGCGGTACGCGGAATCGTCTACAACGTTGACCATCTCATGCGGGTCCGTGCCAAAATCGTACAGTTCATCGCGGTCGAAGCCGTTGAAGACGTACTTAAACCGCTCGGTGATCACCATGCGCTGCGTATACAGGAATTCCCCGCCGTAATACTGGCAGAAGGCGACGTCCTCCCAATCCGTCCGCTGCGGATCCGCGAAGAGCGGGCGAAGCGAGCGCCCATCGGCGGGGAAGATCGGTGTGCCACCGGCAACGTCCGCGAAGGTGTGGGCGAGGTCATGCAGTTGCACGAGATGGTCACAGATGCTTCCCGCCGGAATGACGCCCGACCAGCGCATCACGAGCGGCACGCGATACGTCTCCTCATAGGGCTGCCATCCCTTGATGAATTGCCGGTGCGCGCCGCACATATCCCCATGATCGCTCGTGAAAACGACCAGCGTGTTCTCCGCTTGCCCGCTACGGTCGAGTGCGTCAAGAATCCGTCCAACCTGCGTATCCACCTGCTCGCAGTACGCCCAGTAGCGGGCGATGGCGGTCCGTACCTGCTCCTCGCTCAAGGCGGCCCAGAGCGCGGCATCGCGCTGGTTCATGTACGGCTTATTGGCGAAGTCATCGTGCCAACTCGCGGGGAGTGTGACGTCTGCGGAGTTGTAGTGCGCGGCATATCGGGCGAGGGGTGTGTATGGATCGTGCGGCTCGACGACGTTAATCGTGACGAACCACGGCTCCGGCCGCGCGGTGTATTGCTCGATCAAGTCAATGCCGTGGCTCGTCTCGACGTGCGGGCGCGTCTCTTCTTCCGGGGTGCGGTCAATGCCGTAGAAGGTGTGCGGCGCGTCGCCCGGCCATGTCACCCGGCATTCCACGTCCACCGCCGCGCGGCGGGGCGTCGGTTCCTCCGTCATGCCGATGCGCGCCAGCGTTTCCGGATTGCAGCCGCTCGGCACGCTGAGATCGTGGAAGCCGAAATCGAGCGGCGTGCGCTCCCACGAGGCGTGCCACTTGCCGACATAGCCGAGGCGGTAGCCCGCATCACGCAGTTTTTGGCTGTAGGTCTGCACGTCTGGAACCATATCGCCGTGCATCCGTTCCGGCACATGGACCTGATTGAAGATGCCGTTGTGCCACGGAAACTGCCCGGAAATGAGGGTGGCGCGGGAGGGGCAACAGAGCGCCACCGTTGCATAGGATCGCTCGAACCGCATGCCCTCCACCGCAAGGCGATTGATATTCGGGCTGTGGGCGGGCGAGCGGCCGCAGATCGTTTGCCACTGCTGCTGGTCACTGACGAAAAGGAGGATGTTCGGTCTCGTCGTCATGCGTCCCCCTCGCCTGCGGCGGCGAAGAGCGTCGCCAGCGGCGAGTCATCAATCGCGAGTGGGAGATCAACGCGGCCACGACGGCGGCTCGACTCATATGTGGCGAAACTGAGTTCCGTCGCTCGTAGCGCCCGGTGGCCGGAGAGTTCCGGTTCCCGCCCGGTCTTCAGTGCGTCAATCAGGTCGAGAATGCCGCGCGGCACGACGCCGAGCGCGGGGACATCCTCCGCGACATCCACCGTTGCCCAATCGGATTGTCCCTTGCCCCAGATGCGAAGCGGTGGGCCGTCCTGATGACCGACCTCGATGATCCCTGCCTCCCCGACGAGCCGGTTCTGTGCTTCCCATCCGTGTTCGAAGCCCGTCACGAGCAGGCCATGGACCTCGTTGGCGAATTTGAAGTGACTGAGACCCTGCCCTTCGAGGGGGATACCGAAGACCGTCCGACCGGCACGCAGATCAATCTGCCCGAGTACCCATGCGGCGGGCGTCTCGTCGTTGTAGAAGAAGCACATATCGAACCAGTGCGTCCCCCAATCGAAGAGATCAATGCAGCGCATCTCCAGCCGTCGCAGATCACCGATTGCGCCCGACTTGAGCAGTTCTCTGGCGCGGCGGAATGGCGCGGCGAACCGGCGCTGGTGGTTGAAGGTCAGTTGCACCCCGTGCCGATCACAGGCCGCGACCATGCGCGTCGCCTCCCCGAACGTCGGGGCCATCGGTTTCTCACAGTGGATCGCGCGTGCTCCCGCCTCCGCCGCCGCAATCACCATATCCGCATGGAGGTGTGGCCAGGTGCAGACACTGACGATATCGAGGTTTTCGCGCGCCAGCATCGCATGGTAGTCGGTGTAGAGGCGCTCCCCGCCATGTTCGGACTGGAAGGCGCGGGCGTTCTCCTCGCTGATGTCCGCGAGCGCGACGATCTGGCAATCGGGCGATTCCTCGTACCCCCGCGCGTGCCAATGGGACATCCCGAAGCCTGTCGCCCCCGCCGTGTTGCGCGGTCGCCCGCAGCCGATGATGCCGACGCGAAATGCACTCATGCCGCCTCGTTTCTTTCACACGCCGATGCTCCGCAGATAGGCGCGGCTGACGGTCGCACTTTCGAGCGCCGTCGCCCGTTGCGTCCGGTCCGTTTCCGCGATGACCCAGCCCGCGAAGTCCGCCGCGCGCAGCGTGTCGAAGAGGGCAGGGAAATCCACGCATCCCGCACCGAGTTCGGCGAAGAGGCCGTGCTGCACGGTCGTCGGGTAGTCCCACTCCTCCGCTCGCCCCTGCTCCGCAACCGCCGCGTGAATATCCTTGAGATGCACGCTCTTGATGCGGTCGGCATAGTCCCGGCAGAACGCGACCGGGTCCGCGCCCGCCCAGGCAAGATGCCCGGTGTCCGGGCCGACGAAGACGCGTTCGGGATCGGTGAGGGAGAGCAGGCGATCCATCTCCGCCCGCGTCTCGATCACCGTCCCGACATGGTTATGGAAGCAGGTCCGCACCCCCTGCGCGAGGGTAAGCGCGCCAATCTCATTGATGAACGCCGCGTAGTCCGCGAAGGCGTCGTCCGGGAGCGCGTCGTCCGGCTGCACATGCCCGGCGACTTCCCGGCGCGTTTTGCCGCGCGATGTGACGAAATTTCCGCCCGCCGCGACATACAACTCCGTGCATCCGACATCGCGCATGAAACGGGCATTGCGCTCCGCCTGTTGGAGGATTTCCTCCCGGCGCGTCGTCCCGCCGAATGTGCCACCGAAGTAGCCGGGCGCGGTCATGAGACCGTAGCGGGCGTAGCGGGCAACGGTCTTCGCTGCGGGCTGCTCCGGGTGGATGACCGTCGGTGCGCCCGCATATCCCGCCTGCCCGCTCTCGCGCAGCGCCCGCTCTTCCCAGTCCGCCGCCGCGTCCGGCATATTCTTCCACGTAATCAGCGCGCACCCGACATGAAATGTTGCCATCTTGCACCTTTCCGTTATGCGGGGATGAACCGCGCGAGACAGGCGCGCGCGTCGGCAATCCCTTGCTGGACGCGCGCCGTACTGCCTGACCACAATGGATCCTCGTGCTCGATGCTCATGTCGCCCGCGTAGCCGAGGTCCGTCAGCAGCGTGACGAAGGCGTTCCAGTCCACCGCACCGAGGCCCGGCAGGCGATGCCGCCACCAGCCCTGTTGCTGGCGGGGTGTCTCGATCTGCGGACCCTCGACACCGTAGCGGTAGCACCCCTCCGGGAGAATCTCCGTGTCCTTCGCGTGGACGTGGTAGATGCGGGCGGCGTACGCGCGGGTGGCACGCAGATAATCAATCCCCTGCCAGATATTGTGGGAGGGGTCCATGCAAATGCCGACCGCCTCGGACGGGATGAGGTCGAAGAGCGCGTCCCACGCTTCCGGCGTGCAGACGACGTTCTGACCGTTGTAGGGGCAGTTCTCGATGGCGACCCGCATCCCCTGCCGTTCCGCGTGCCGGGTAACTGCGGGCATCGTCTCGCGCATCGCGGCCCAGTTCTCGCGCTGTGAGGTGTCATTGCGGAAGTTGCGCGGGAGCATCCAGACCGTCGCCAATCCCCATGCCTTTGCCCGATCAATGTCCCGGCAGACCGTCTCGACGGCCCGCTTCCGGGTGCCGGGATCGGAGTCCGCGAGGGAGGCGCGAACGCGCATTGGCCCGAGCGCCAGCCCGTGCGCCTGCATCGCCGCGATCGTGTCGTCGTCGAACTCCACTTCCGCATCAATTGCCTGTACGCCCGTCGCGGCGACCGTCGCCGCCAGTTCGGTGGGGGAGAGTTTTCGCAGTGCGCCCGTCATGACGAGGCTGAGTCGCATCGGTTACCCTTTCTTCAACGCGGCGTAGTCCGCGTCGGTGTAATCCTTCGTCGGGTCCCAGTTGGGGAAGGTGAGATCGTCGCGCGAGACCTTCGCGCCTTTGGCCTGCGCCGCCTTAATCGCACGGTCCAGTTCCTTGTCGGTACGGTCCTTGAGGTCCTGCATCGCCTTCTTCGGGTCACCGAGCTGCCCGGTGAAGATGCCCTGCATCACCGCGCCGAAATCCGGCGTCACCGGCTTGAGTTCCAGTTCCACCTGCGACCAATCGGGATTGCGGACAATCGGGCTTGGGGCGAGCCGCTGAATATCATCCAGCGTCTTGAAGATCGCGCGGGAGCGCGGGTCAATGTTCGCCTGCGCGTTCACGTCCGGATAAATCGAGCGCTGACCGCCACCGGAGAGCGTGGTGAAGGTCAGATTGCCTGCCCTCGTGCCGAGGTAATGGAAGATATCAGCGGCGATGGCGGGGTATTTCGTCTTCGCATTGATGCTGAAGACATTCTGACCCGTCGTGTTGGGGAATGACGTGAGCGGGTAGACCGTCCCGCTGTTTGGCACGGGTTGTCCGACGATATCGAACGGGAACGATGGGTTCTCCTGCTTCCACTGGGGGATGTTGTACGTTCCCGAGATCATCATGCCCGCGACGCCCTGGGCGAACTGCGCGCGCGCCTGCGCGGCATTGAGCGAGACCGAGCCGGGGAAGATACTGCCGTCGGACTTCATGCCGCGGATGAGGTCAATGACGGCGAGGTATTGATCGGTGAGGTAGTTGAACGCGCCCGTCGTCCAGTTGATGTCGGCAAGCAGCCCGCCCCCGCCCCCGCCGAGCGGCGCGGCGCGGCGCGCGAAGCCGCTGACGATGGACGCGAAGCGATTGCCCGGCTGCCCCTCGACAATCATCCCGTAATACTTGCCGCCGCCCTGTTGCGTCATCTTCTTCGCCGCAGCGCGGAACGCGTCCCAGGTGACGGGAGCCGCCTTCGGGTCGAACGCCGCGCTCGCCGCGTATGCGGTGTTGTAGCAGAGCGATGTATCGCCACCGGGGTTCGTGAGGGGCGGGCCGTAGGCTTTCCCCCCAAAGACATTCAATCCCGTCAGGAAGGACCCCGCGGGGAAGGCCGCTTTCCACTGCGCGAAATCCGGGATGAGGTCATCAATCGGGCGAACCCAGTCGTTCTGGATCGCCTGGCCGAGGGAGATCTGCCCCGGCAACTGGAAGACATCGGGCGCACTGTTGTTTTGGAAGCCCAGCGGTAAGAGCGCCAGAATCTTATCGAAGGGGAGCGGGTCATAGGTGATGGCGATATTCAGATGTGCGCCGTGATATGCGGCGAAGTAGGGTTTGAAGAAGAGCGCTTTTGCGTCGCCGCTGTCCACCCAGTGAAACGCGACGGTGTCGGTCGGCAAGGTCACGCCGCTGGTCGGAATGACGATCGCCCCGTTGCCCGCCGGGGCGCTGCTGACAGCGGACGACGCCCCCGCAGCCGGGGTCTTCACGGCGGGCGCTGGTGCCGTCGTCGGGGTAAGCGGTGTATTCGTTGCATTCCCGCCACCGCAAGCGGCGAGGAGCGCGGCGGCGCTGGCGCCCCCCGCGAGACGCAGGGCCGCTCGCCGCCCGATCCGGTTTCCGCTGCGAATCCTCGCCATAGATGGCTCCTTTCGCCGATCCCGCCTACTGCTTGACGGCGCCGGCGATCCCTTCGACGAAGTAACGTTGCAAGAGCAGGAAGACGGCGATGATCGGCACGAGGGCGATGGTCGCCGCCGCCGCCATCCCGGCGATGTCCGTGAAATACTCCCCCTGGAAGGCGAACATCCCCACGCCGAGCGTCCGCAGGTTCGGTCGCGAGAGCGTCAGCACCAGCGGCAGGAAGAAACTGTTCCAACTGCGCTCGAACTGCAGGATCACCGTCGTCGCGATCACCGGCTTCGCCAGCGGCAGCATGATCCGCGCGAAGATGCGCAGGAAGCCCGCCCCATCCATGATCGCCGCTTCCTCCAACTCGCGCGGTAACTGCGAAAAGAAACCCGCGAACAGGAGGATGTAGATGACGTGCGCGCCGCCGCTCTCCGCCAGGATCACACCGAGCAGGTTGTTATTGAGGTGCAGGTGGTTGATCAGATCGAAGATCGGGATGATCGTGTACCCCTCCGGCAGAAAGACCGTCGCCAGAAAGAGCGCGATGATGAATTTCTTGCCGGGGAAGTCGTACCGCCCGAGCACGTAGCCCATCATCCCGGTGGTCACGACGACGATCGTCGTTGCCGAGACCGCGATAATCACCGTATTGAGGAAGTACCGCCCGATGTGCGCCTGCGTCCAGGCGCGAGAGAAGTTTTCCCAATGCAGCGCGGGCGGGACCAGCCCCGGCCCTTTGAAGATCTGCGCGTTCGTCTTGACCGCCGCAGAGACGACCCAGAGGAAGGGATAGATCCACAGGAAGCAGATCGGTGTCAGGATGATGCTGGTAATCGTCGCGCGCAAGCGTCCGCCGCGTGCGATCCGGTCAATGGCGCGCGTGCCCATCGGGCGCACGGCGAGGGTCGGGCGGGTCGTGGCCGTCATGTGGTGCCTCCGATTGTCAGATCCTCGCGCACGGCGCGCGCCTTGCGAATTGCCCACGCCTGCGTCAGGGCGATCACCATAACGGTCAGGCCGAAGAAGACGCCGACCGAGGAGGCATACCCCTCGCGCGGGATGCCGCCGGAGACCGAGAAGGCATTGCGGTAGATATAGACCTCGACGACTTCACTGGCGAAGAAGGGGCCACCGCCCGTCATCGTCTGCACGAGATCGAAGACGCGCAGCGTGTTGACGGCGGTGATGAGCAGAATGACGACCGCGAAGGGCCGGAGAAGCGGCACGGTGATGCCGCGGAACTGCGCCCCGCGCCCCGCGCCATCCACGCGGGCCGCTTCGTAGAGTTCGGCGGGGATCGCCTGCAAGGCGGCGAGCCAGTAAATCATCGTGAAGCCGAAGCTCTTCCAGACCTGCACGCCCATGATCGTCCAGAGGGCGCGATGCGGGTCGCCGAGGAAGTCAACCGGCTGGCTGGCGAGGTGCAGCGCGATCAGCGTCTTGTTGATCGGGCCGTTGAAGGGGCTGAAGAGAAAGGTCATCAGGATGCCGACAATCGCTGTGGTGGTGACGACGGGGAGGAAGAAGAGCGTGCGGAAGAGCGGCGCGAGGCGGAGCGCCCGATCATTGAGGATGATGGCGACGAGGAGCGAGAGGCTGAGACGGATCGGTACGGTGACAAGCATGAAGAGGAAGGAGTGCCCGAAAGAGCGCCAGAAGAAGGGGTCATGGATCAGTTCGCGGTAGTTGGCGAGGCCGATGAAGGGGCGGGCGGAGGAGAAGCCGGAGAAATCGAGGAGGGAGTAGTACCACGAGGCAACGATCGGCCAGAAGGTGAACATCGCCGCGAGGATGAGCGAGGGGATCATGAAGAGATAGCACCAGCGGGCCGCGACCATCCGCTGCCAGCGCGTGGCGCGCGGGCGGGCTGCGGGTTGTCCTGAGAGAGGTTGGGCAATCGAGGTGGACACTCCACGGCTCCTTACTGCGTCGGCGCGGCATCATCCGCGCCGGTGTCGTCCTGCGCCCGTCGCACAGCGGCCCTCACCCGACCGCCACGGGCATGCCACGCGGGTTCTCGCCCCACGGGGTGACATCGCTCGTGCGCAAATACCAATCGAGGAGACGGCGCTCGAGCGCGTGCTGCACGGGGCCGATTGCCGCCGTGCCGTAGATGTTCTGTTCCTCCCGTGCATCCGCTTCCAGATCGTACAACTCGGATACACCATGCCGCCGGTAAATCAGTTTGTGCATCGCCGTGCGCACCATCACGGCGCGACAGACGCTTTCCGGGCGCTCCTGCTGGAGCAATGCCTTCGGGTAGTAGCTGCCGCGCGGGTCTGTGCCGGGGGAGGAGCGGCCGGGCCGCCCCTCGAAGCAGTGCGGCTCATGCGGGTCGTACCCTCCTTCCGCAAAGACCGCGCGATCCGCATCACCCGCCTCACCCCGCAACTGGGGGACGAGCGAGCGGGAGAAGTGGGTGTGGCGCGCGGGGACCGCCGCCAGTTCGAGCGCCGTCGCCATGAAATCAAGCAGTTCGATTGGCTCCTCTACGACATGTCCCGTTGCCATTCCCGGCACGCGGGCAATGAAGGGAACGCGCGTCAGGGTGTCATCCAGCGCGCTCGGCCACTTCTCGACCAATCCGTAATCGCCCGCCCAGTCGCCATGATCGGAGAAGCAGAAGACGGCAGTTTCGTCCGCGAGGCCGGTTTCGTCAAGCGCGTCCAGCAGTTGGCCGAGCAGCATGTCGGTCACGCCGACCATGCCGAGATAGACCGCGTTGATCTGCCGCATCACAGCGTCGTCCAGGTGATCGAGGCGGCGCGAGCGCCGAATCAACGCATGGAAATCGGGCTTGTTCGGCAGATCGGCGGGGCGCAGGGGCGGTATGTCTGCGGGGTCGTACCGCGTCTGCCACGGCGGGGGCGCGCAGTACGGCGGATGCGGGAGCGAAAGCGGCAGGTAGATGACAAACGGCTCCGGCGACCGCGATCGGAGCAGGGCGATTGCCCCGTCCACATTGCGGAAGTCGCTCAACTGCTCGACGCACTCCACGACCGGCTCAGAAAGGAAACTGTAATACCGTGGATCATCGAAGGACCAGGGCGGCAGGATCGGCCCCTTCGGTCCGGGCATAGCGCGGCGGGAGCGGTCGCCGAGGCGGCAGTCCATCACGCTCGCCGCGAAACTCTCCGGCGCGAGTAGATCGTTCTTGCCGCCCCAATAGACGTGATAACCCGCCTCCTTGAGGGAGCGCAGGAGATTCGGCTCGTCCGGTTGCAGGAGATGCCAGAGTGTGCGATGCCCGCGCACATGTGGGTACCACCCCGTCATGAACGCGCAGCGCGAGGGGCTACAGACCGTGTGCTGGACGTGGCACTGCGCGAACCGCGTCCCCTCGTCCGCGAGGCGGTCCATAGTGGGCGTCGGTGCGAGCGGATGGCCGTAGCAGCCGACGCTCTCCGCGCGTAGTTCGTCCGGGATAAAGAAAACGAAATTCATACGCTCCTCAGAGGCCGGTTCGTGGTTCCGGGGACTACTCCGAACCCCGAACCTCGAACCCCGAACCGGCTACTTCTTCAGCGCGGCGTAGTCCGCGTCGGTGTAATCCTTCATCGGGTCCCAGTTCGGGAAGGTCTGGTCATCGCGCGAGACCTTCGCGCCCTTTGCCTGCGCCGCCTTGATCGCGCGGTCGAGTTCCTTATCGCTGCGGTCCTTGAGTTCCTGCATCGCCTTCTTCGCGTCACTGATTTGCCCGGTATAGACGCCTTGCAACGTCGTGCCGAAGTCCGGCGTGAGCGTTTTCAATTCCAGATCGACCAGTGACCAGTCGGGATTGCGGACGTTCGGGCTGGGCGCGAGATGCATGGTCTGGTTGAAGATGCCTAGCGCCTTTCTGGCACGCGGGTCAATCTGCGCCTGTTCGATCACCTGCGGGAAATTCGGCGGGTCACTGCCGCCCGTGATCGTCGCCCATTGCGTCTGCCCTTCCGCCGTGCCGAGATAATGGAAGATGTCGCCCGCGATTTGCGCATTCTTCGACTTGGCAAAGACGTACAGCGCATTACCCCCGCCCGGACCGAAGGAGAGCGGCAACGGCGTGCCCGTGTTCGGGACAGGCAGGTCTGCGGCATCGAAGTTGTAGGACGGGCTGTCGTGGATCCATTGGGGGATGTTCCAGACACCCTGGAGCATCATGCCCGCCGACCCCTGCGGCATCTGCGCCCGCGCCTGCGGAGCGTTCAGGTTGGACGAGCCGGGAAAGATGCTGCCGTCCGCTTTCATGGCGAGCAGGAGATCAATGGCGGCGAGGTATTGGTCCGCCACGAAACTGTATTCGCCGGTCTTGAGATTGACATCGTTCCCGTTGCTCGTTGCGCCCGCAACCTGCGCAAGAACGCGAACGAATGCTGACCATTGGTTCGTCTGATTGCCGCCGATGATCGTCCCGTAGTACTTCCCCGCCCCCTGCTGCGTCACTTTCTTCGCGGTGGCGCGGAACTCGTCCCACGTCAGCCGTTTCGCCTGCGGATCAACGCCTGCCTGCTTGAGGTAATCCACGTTGTAGAGCAGCAGGTCATGCCGCTTGTTGGTCGTGAAGGGGATTTGGTAGGTCTTG
>JAABUQ010011132.1_pt1 | contig 11586 bp, 22 predicted proteins | sample 5560001 | NCBI WGS metagenome assembly JAABUQ01 (sample SAMN10711888, study PRJNA513371) | rock metagenome | isolation source: Antarctica rocks | place: Antarctica: Victoria Land, Finger Mt nord | collected 2015-12-18
CCCGCCTAACGCCGAGACTTTGTCTTGCGCGCTTTTGGAAAAATGATGCGCGTGGATAACCAATTTCTTGGTCAGATCACCGTTACTGAGAATCTTGACTTTTTGGTCATCGGCATTAATAATGCCCATCTCACGCAGTAGTTCAGGTGTAATCACTGTATTTGCATCAAAGCGCTCAAGTGCACTCAAGTTGACAATGGCATAAATTGTTTTGTTGGGGCGAGACATGCCAACATTATGCCCCTGCGTGCCACGCATCTGCGGCAGTCGACGGTGGGTAGGCGTTTGTCCACCTTCAAAGCCAGGTTTCGTATTGCCACGAGCCTTATCGCCTTTATGTCCCGCACCCGAAGTTTTTCCTGTACCGGAGCCGATGCCACGACCAATACGTTTGGCAGGCCGCTTCGCCCCTGCATTAGGTTTAAGATCCGTAAGGTTCATTTCCGTTTTACTCCAAGAGGACCGTGCTGTGGGCCATGAAATGGTTTCCGGTGGTCACGTGCTGAAGGCTCAATGACTTGTCCATTTTCCGACTCCACTGAAACAACGTGAGCAAGCTTATGAAGCATACCTCGAATTGAAGAAGAGTCGACTTGGGTCACTGATGAGCCAACCTTTCCCAATCCAAGGGCTTCGGCTGTAAGACGCTGACTTTTTTCGTATCCAATCAAGCTGCGTTTTAGAACAATTTTAAGTTGTGCCATAGTTATGCATTCCCTTCTACAACTGCATCTTCAACAAGATTGGGAGTGTGTTGCGCTGTGTCTATGGCCTCAATTGCTAAAGAAACAGGTTCGGTAACTTGCTCAGCTATCACTGTGGCAATACCATGAGACGCATCTTCTTGTTCAGCATTCATCGTTGCCTCGGCAACAGCCTTGGAAACTAAGTCGCTGACGTTTTTGCCCCGAAGACGAGCCACATCTGAGGCCCGTTTTAGCTGTTTAAGACACTCAATGGTTGCCCACGCCGTATTAACCTTGTTGGAGGAGCCAAGCGACTTAGCAAGTACGTCTTTGACCCCTGCTGCTTCTAACAAGGCTCGCACAGACCCTCCAGCAACAAGCCCTGTACCAGGCGAAGCCGGGCGCATCAACACTTCCGCCCCACCCCTCCGAACAAGAACGTCATGCGGAATAGTGGTACCAACCATAGGGACATGAACTAAGCTTTTGCGGGCGGCTTCAACACCTTTACGAATGGCGTCAGGGATTGCCCTTGCTTTTCCAATGCCTGCCCCCACGTAGCCGTTTCCATCACCTACCACTACAAGTATGCTCCATGACATAGTGCGTCCGCCTTTATGCGTCTTTTGCACTTTATTAGTCTGAATAACTCTCTCTTCCAGGTTAAGCGTATCAGGGTTGATAATTGCCATGCTTAAAAATCCAGTCCATTCTCGCGTGCTGCATCCGCTAACCCCTGGACGCGCCCGTGATACAAGTAACCGCCACGATCAAATACTACCTTGGTAATTCCAGCGGCTTTTGCACGTTCGGCAACAAGCCGTCCGACAGCCTTGGCTGCTTCAACGTTTCCACCCGCACTTTTCACACTCTTATCTTGACGCAAGGTGGGGTCGAGAGTAGAAGCCGAAACGAGGGTAGTTTTAGCAAGATCATCAATGATCTGAACGTAGATGTTATTGGTGCTTCGATAAACATTGAGGCGAGGCCGCTCGGGAGTTCCTGCGACGCGCTTCCGTACGCGCAGGTGACGCTTCTGACGAGCATCGTTTTTGTTTAGTAATACCATGTTGTCAAGTTTCCTTTTAGCCTGTCATAGTATGACGCGACAACGTCATCAGCAATAAGCCTTGTTTCGTGACCAACTGCAAAGTGTACAGGTTAAACCTAACTACTTTTTGCCGCCCTTGCCACCTGCCTTACCACTCTTGCCAGCTTTCCTTCGCACCAGTTCACCTTGGTAGCGAATTCCTTTGCCTTTATATGGCTCGGGGGGCTTTAATCCGCGGATCACAGCTGCTTGTTGCCCAACAGTCTCTTTGTTGATGCCATTGATAGTCACGATTGGACGTCGGGTGCCCGTATCCTGACCAACTTCAAAATCTATCCCGTCCAAAGGTTCAACAGGAACAGAGTGGGAAAAGCCGAGACTGAGAACCAGTCGCTTGCCTTCTTTTGTGGCACGAAAGCCAACCCCCTCAATTTCAAGCACCTTTTTGTAACCAGTGGAGACGCCAACAACCATATTGTTGACTAAAGAACGTGTTAAACCATGCAAGGCCCGATGCGTTTTTTCATCTGTAGGACGCTGCACCAGCAGCGTTTCACCGTCTTTTACTACCTTCATATCCGGATGAATACGGCGGCTGAGGCTTCCTTTAGGCCCATTCACCGTAACAGTTCCGTCTGTTGCCGTTTCGATACTGACGCCTTTAGGTAGCAGCACTGGAATTTTGCCAATTCGCGACATAGCCTTAGCTCCTTAATAAATAAATGCCAGCACTTCGCCACCAATCCCCAGTTTCCGTGCCGCTTTTGCCGTCATTACTCCTTGTGAAGTGCTGACGATAGCTATGCCAAGGCCCCGCAACACCGTAGGGAGCTTGTCGTGGGAGCGATAGATGCGCAAACCTGGCTTGCTGACGCGCTTAATCGCTGATATAACTTTTTCCCGATGCCGAGCGCCATACTTCAAAGTAACTTTAATTTTATCTTGCACAGGCTGCTTGATAATTTCATAAGACTTGATATAGCCCTCCTCTTGAAGTATCCGTACAATCTCAACTTTGAGCTTAGAGGAAGCGACTTCTAGAGTTTCATGGTTAGCACTGTTTGCGTTACGAATACGTGTAAGCAAATCTGCAACAGGATCACTGACCGGCATAATTTTCTCCATCAGACAGACGCTGCACTCAGTGCTCGTCTCGATATGTAGCTTATAGGATGACTACCAGCTTGATTTGGTCACACCAGGGATGAGAGCCTGATGAGCCATCTCACGGAAACAGATACGGCAGATACCGTACTTTCGCATAAAGCCATGTGGACGTCCACATAATGCGCAGCGATTGTACGCACGCACTTTGAATTTTGGTGTGCGTTTTGCTTTTTGGATTAGGGCTTCTTTAGCCATGTTTGCCTCATTGAAACTGGATTGTTCCAGTAAACGGTCTTTTATTATACCTAAAGATATGCGAATTTACTGCGCTCTTTCACCAGCACGATCCCCACGAAAGGGAAGACCGAGTGATTTCAGCAAGGATCGGGCTTCTGCATCTGTTTTTGCATCGGTCACAATGATAATATCCATGCCCCGGACACGATCGACTTTGTCATAGATGATCTCAGGAAACGTTAACTGTTCCTTCAAACCCATCGCAAAGTTCCCGCGTCCATCAAACGAATTAGGGTTAATGCCGCTGAAGTCGCGCACACGGGGAAGAGTCACATTGAAAAGCCTGTCAAGGAACTCATACATCCGCGCGCCCCGCAATGTTACTTTCGCTCCAACGCGCTGTCCAGCCCGCAGACGAAAGTTGGCAATCGACTTTTTCGCACGTGTTACTACCGGCTTCTGTCCAGTGATCGTGGACAGATCAGTGATGGCTCCATCTAGAAGCTTTGCATCTCCGCCTGTTTGTCCTGCAGCACCAACTCCCATGTTGATGACGACTTTTTCGAGCTTCGGCACCTGCATGATGTTTTTATAACCAAACTCTTTCTGTAGGACTGCGACAGTTTCCTCCTGGTATTTTTTCTTCAGCCTGACTTGCTGGGTGCTTTCGTTAGCCATTGTCCAATACACTCCCACTTTTACGTGCGAACCGTGTGCGGTTGCCGTTTTCATCTAAGCGTATCCCAATACGAGTTGTGCGGTCGCTATTGCTGGGGTCTACCAATTGAAGTTTGCTCGCTTGCAAAGGAGCCGGCTGTTCAATCCTGCCACCCTGGGGGGCCTGTGCAGACACTGTCGGCTGTCCTTTTGGAGTCGCCTTCTGATGTTTAATAACGATATTGATGCCTTCAACAATAACCTTGCCTTGCCCCGGCAAGACGCTTGTGATCTTGCCTTCTTTACCTCGGTCTTTGCCGACAAGGACGCGAACAAGGTCTCCCACCCGCAGTCGTAATTTGCCGGTGTACTGAGACACGTTTGCACGTGGCCCCTTTTTCTTTGTTGGTATAAACATGGTTACAGAACCTCCGGCGCAAGCGAGATGATTTTCATCGCGCCTTCGAACTTCGAATCCCGTAATTCACGGGCGATTGGCCCGAAAACGCGTGTTCCACGTGGGGCTAGGTTGTTAGTCAGTACCACAGCAGCATTCTCGTCAAACCGCAGCGTGGAACCGTCTGGACGTCGGATCATGTTTTTCGTGCGGACAACAACTGCTTTGACAACATCGCCCTTTTTCACCTGTGCACCAGGAGTTGCCGATTTGACAGCCGCGACTATGATGTCGCCTACCTGGGCGTATTTAGCATTTGAGCCTTTGAGCACACGCATGCACAACAACTCGCGCGCCCCACTGTTATCGGCTGAACGAAGCCGTGTATAATCTTGTATCATAAAAAAGATCCTTTGCGCTGCCGACCCAGTCTCTATGCACCAAGTGAACAGGCTATGCAGTCGGCCCTAGCAATGAGTAAATGTCCTATTTCGCTCGCTCAACAACACGTACAAGCCGCCAACATTTATCTTTGCTCAGCGGGCGGGTTTCCATAATTTCAACCGTGTCACCCATATGGGCGTCATTGTTTTCATCATGGACTTTTAGCTTCTTGTCACGCTTCAAAATACGCCCGTAAATCGGGTGGCGGACCAAGTTGTTGATCGTGACAACAACCGTCTTATGCATTTTATCGCTTGACACCACCCCTTGACGGAGCTTGCGACGATTGCGGCTCAACTCTTCTGTAGCAATCGCGAGGTTTTCTTCAGCCATCGGTTAGCCTTCTTTCACTTCTGCCATCTCTCGCTGTCGCTTGATGGTGAGCACACGGGCAATTTCTTTGCGATTGTTTTTTATGACTTTGACGTTTTCCTGCGGCTTGCTCAAGCGATCTTTGCGGAATTGGTAAATGTTCTTGTGAGCTGATGTGATAACGCTATCTAGATCAACCTCGCTCAAACTGCGAAGTTCCGCAAGTCGAGCGCGAAGTTTTTTGTCTGCCATGTTTTATTCCTCCGATACTCCGGGCTGAAGGGGCTCTTCAGCAATTGCGTGCGCCGCGATCTGAAGCGATGTTTCGTGCCGTGTTACAAACTTGGTGGCAATAGGCAACTTGTGTGCCGCGAGCCGCATTGCTTCTTTAGCCAGTTCTTCCGCAACGCCAGACATCTCAAAAAGAATGCGCCCAGGTTTTACAACTGCGACCCACCCTTCTGGTGCGCCTTTGCCTTTGCCCATACGGGTTTCGGCAGGCTTTTTGGTAAACGGCTTGTCGGGGAAAACGCGGATCCAGATTTTTCCGCCACGACGGATCTTGCGGTTCATAGCGATACGGGCAGCTTCTATCTGGTTGCTGGTCATCCAGCAGGCTTCCAGGGCTTGAAGCGCATACTCGCCAAAGTCGACATTCGTGCCACCTGAGGCTACACCGCGACGATTGCCACGATGTACCCGACGATATTTAACTTTTCTCGGCATTAACATTGCTTGGTTTCTCCCTAACGCCCGCCGGGGCCACGACTGCCGCCGCCACCACCAAAGCCCCCACCGCCTCCTGCACCACGACCACCGCCGCCACTAAAGCCACCGCCACCAGCGCCGCCACGACCGCCCGCGCCGCCACGACCGCCTGTACCGCCACGACCGCCTGCACCGCCACGACCGCCCGTGCCACCACGACCGCCTGTACCGCCGCGGTTGCCGCTGCGATTCCCAGCAGCACGATCGCCAAAGCCTTCTTCAGCGTTGAGACGACGCTGCTGTTGCTGCTGTAGCGCAATGTCGGCTGTCGTCAAGCGCTTCTGACCCGGCAGAATATCACCCTTGTAAATCCAGACTTTGACCCCGATGTTACCATAGGTTGTAGCAGCTTCACTAAACCCATAGTCAATATCCGCACGAAGCGTGTGCAGCGGAATCTTACCCAAGCGATCGCCTTCCTTGCGGGCCATTTCGCTGCCATTCAACCGACCGGAGCAAAGAATGCGAATACCTTTTGCACCAAGCTTCATTGCGCGGGTCACTGCTTGACGCATTGCACGTTTGTAAGACACACGCTTCGTGATTTGCTGTGCGATGCTTTCTGAAACCAGCTGCGCATCCAGTTCAGGATGACGTATCTCGGTCACGTTTGCAGTTACGCTTTTCTTCGTCAACTTTTCCAGCAGCAGGCGCAGGTCGTCCACGCCTTTACCGCCACGTCCAATAATGATGCCCGGTTTGGCGGTGTGCAATGTCACCTTGACACGGTTGGCAGCGCGCTCAATTTCAACGCGCGCTATTGCCGCATTCGCTAGCTCACGCCGCTTCTTGATAAAAGACCGGATATGGTGATCCTCGATAAGCGCTGCCGCATAGCCACGGTCAAGGAACCATTTGCTTTCGTGCTCACGATTGACGCCAACTCGAAAGCCGACGGGATGGATTTTCTGTCCCATGTTATTCTCCTTCGCTGCGCTTCTGATCGGCATCGTCCGCATCCGGCGCTCGATCGGACATGTCTATTTCGGAAGCATCGGCGGCTGTCACAGGCACAACTTCGGATGCTGCATTTGCTGGATCAGCAGACTGACCAGAATCGCTTGTGTTGGCCGTATCTCCTGTAGTCTCTTCGCCGGTGTTTGCTCCTGTATCCTGACGGCTTGGCATTGTCGGCGTCACTTCTGGCGTATTCAGTGCCGTTTCGGTTTGCGCCTGCTCGGTTGTGGTCTGAGCCAACGAAGCATTAACAATATTCTCAGGTTTCGGCGCAGCAGGCGCTGGAGTAGACTTTGGCTTTGACGGAGCCGCAGCTGCCCGTTGCGGCTTGACGCTGACAGGCGCTTCCGACAAAATAACGGTCAAGTGACTGGTGCGCTTCAGGATGCGATAAGCACGTCCCTGCGCCCGCGGCTTGACCCGCTTCAGTGAAGGGCCACCGTCCGCCAGTATATTAACAACTTTCAACTCCTCGACGCCCGCTCCCCAGCCATCTTGAGCATTGGCTGCCGCAGAAATCAAGACTTTACTGATCAGTTCAGCGGCATGATTAGGGATAAACCTCAGCATGGCAATCGCTTCCGAGACACGCTTACCTTTGATAACTTCAATCACAAAACGCGCTTTTCGGGGCGATGCCCGTACAAACCTGGCAACCGCTCTTGCTTCAGGAACCACTTCAATAGTCACAGCCTGATCACTGCCAATACGTTCCTGCAACGCTTGCGCCAGGGCCTGTGTTTCCATGCGGACGTTGTTTGGCCGGCTGGTATGCAAAAGCACCTTTAGACTACCATTCATATCTCTTGTCAGCTTTAACTTGTTGATCGGTGTGCGCCCCAATATATTTTTAACTGTGGGCAGCAAGGCACGATCACGTGCTGCTGTATTCATCGCAATTTCTCCTTGCCAACAAGACCTTAGCGCGACCGTGTGGTACGCGTATCTTTTTGGCCTGCATGGCCTTTAAAAGTACGGGTCAACGCAAACTCACCCAGCTTGTGGCCGACCATGTTCTCCGTCACAAACACAGGAATGTGCTTGCGTCCATCATGAACCGCCATGGTATGGCCGATCATCTGTGGAAAAATTGTAGAGCGACGTGACCATGTTTTGATGATACGCTTTTCGTTGCGCGCATTCATCTCGTCGATACGCTTTAGCAACTTTGGGTCCGCGTAAGGCCCTTTTTTGAGTGAACGTCCCATATATTATTTTCCTCGCCGACGAACGATAAACTTCTGCGTGCTTTTGTTACGACGTGTACGGAAGCCCAATGCACGAACGCCAGTTGCTGACACAGGACCCTTTTTGCGTCCGATCGGAGACTTCGCTTCACCGCCGCCATGAGGATGGTCACGAGGTGACATGACAACGCCACGGGTATGCATGTAAACCCCAAGCCAGCGCTTTTTACCCGCTTTGCCGTGCTTGATGTTCTCGTGCTCAAGGTTGCCTACCTGCCCAATAGTCGCGCGGCAGTCTGCAAGCACCATTCGCGTTTCGCCAGACGACAGACGCAAGGTCGCGTACTTGCCTTCCTTGCCCATAAGCTGTGCAGAGCCGCCCGCTGTACGCACCATTTGGCCGCCCTTGCCCGGCATTAGCTCGATGTTATGGAGCAGCGTACCGACAGGAATAGAGCGCAGGGAAAGTGCGTTGCCGGGCTTGATGTCTACATCTTCGCCCGCCTGAATGGTGTCACCCACGCTGATGCCGACGGGGCAAAGGATGTACCGTTTGTCGCCGTCTCGATAATGAACCAGAGCAATCCTCGCCGACCGGTTCGGATCATATTCAATGGTCGCGATCCTTCCCGGCACGCCGTCTTTGTCACGCTTGAAGTCAATGATGCGGTACTGCGTTTTGTTGCCGCCGCCAACATTAACAGCCGTGCGTCGTCCTTTGTTGTTGCGGCCGCCGCTGTGTTTGTTGGGACGCACCAGGGACTTTTCCGGTTTAGAGGTGGTGATGTCGCTATAGTCAGACGCCGTGCGGAAGCGCTGCCCAGGGGTTATTGGTTTGTATCGCTTGATGCCCATAGTATCCTAGACTCCTTCCACCAGTTCAATGGTCTGACCAGCCTGCAAGGTGACGATCGCCTTTTTCCAGTCTTGCGTGCGCCCCATGTTGGCACGTTTGAGGAATCGTCCACGGCGCGCTGCTCCTTTAACAATCAAAGTGTTGACAGAGACAACTTTAACTGGGTTTTTGCTATCGGCTTGAATCTGTTCAATAGCGTGAGCGATTTCGTACTTGTTGGCATCGCGAGCGACGACAAATGCATACTTGTTGAAAGCGCCGGCTGCTACGGTCTTTTCCGTCACGATTGGCCCCAGTATAATTTGGTAGGGGATTTTAGTCGTTGCGCTCATTTAAGGTGCTACCTCCTGCTTCTTGTCCCAGATCGCATTCAATGTATCTAGCGCAGCCTGGACAATGATAATTATCTGGGCATCCAGAATGTCTCGCACGGAAAATTGCGGAGCAACACGTACTTCAACACCAGGAATATTACGAAACGATTTGTAAATCGTCAAATTGACTTCCGGCAGCACGACAAGCGTTTTGCCTGTCACGTTAAGTGACTTCAGCAACGCGGCTGCTGTTTTGGTGGAATGCGTGTCCATAGACAAAGCATCCAGAACCATCACAGACCCGTCCGTAAACTTTGCCGAAAGTGCGGAGGCCACAGCGACCCGCTTGGCCTTTTTAGGAAGATTGGCGGACAGATCACGCGGGTGAGGCCCAAAGACAATACCGCCATGACGATAATGCGGGGCACTGATCGTACCCTGCCGCGCACGGCCTGTTCCCTTTTGCTTATAAGGTTTGCGTCCGCCGCCGGCGACATCAGCACGGGTTTTTGTATTGCGGGTGTCCTGACGTGAATTGACGGCTTCGTTCAGAACCGCTTGGTGCATCAGGCCAATATTGATAGGTTTGGAAAAGACCGCATCACTGAGGGCAAGATCTCCCCCGCTTGTGCCATCGGCCTTGCGGATGGTGGTTGTAGGCATGGAAATCTCCTTTTAGCGTGCGAATTTCTTGATCAGGACAAGACCGCCGTTTGCACCTGGAATAGCGCCCTTGACGAGCAGCACATTCTTCTCGGTGTCAATGCGGATGACTTTGAGGCCCTGCTGAGTGATTTGCGCGGCCCCCATATGACCCGGCTTGCCTGACCCCTTGAAGGTGCGAGCAGCGTCGGTTGCACCGCCGCTCGCCGGTTTGCGGTGGCTGGTGGAGGCGCCGTGCGTGGACTTGTTGCCGCGCCAGTGATAGCGCTTCATAACACCGGCATAGCCCTTACCCTTAGAGATGCCTGTGACCGCGACTTTGTCTCCGACAGCAAAGATGTCCGCGCTAAACTCGTCGCCTTCAGCCACGACTTCTCCCTCGTCCAGGAAGATTTCACGCAGCACACGCTTGGGCTTGACGCCATGCGCCGCAAAGTGACCCTTATCGGGAGAGTTCAGGCGGTGCTCTTTAACGTCGCCAAAACCTATTTGGGCGGCGGAATAGCCGTCGTGATCCAGCGTCTTAAGTTGTGTGACAACACAGGGACCGGCGGCGATAACTGTGACCGGGGTCACACGACCGCCTTCTTCAAATATCTGGGTCATGCCCAGCTTGGTGCCGAGAATAGCACTTGGCATTTGTTTCCTCCACGGCGCACTTAGGGGGCGGGGATGCCCTTGAGTGACGCGGTTTCTGTTTTGATAATCTAATCGCGACAGCTATGCTGCTGTCATTGTTTCCTGCATAGAAGCAATTTCTTGTGGAGTCAGCGTCAAAATCAGCCCAACACTTAAAAAATTTGCGAGGGACAAATTGTTTCGCAACATATCTCGCACTGCCTTTTGGCGGTCTGTTTGCTCCATATGAATAAAGTGGGGTGAAACAAACGAGCCACCTATCTTCTGACCTGGAATTGTTTCTTCCAGTTCAACATCGTTGTTTCCTGGAAAGTTTGCATTCAGAAGTCCCCTGACCGTTTCAACCAGTTCTTCCATTGTGCTTCTCCTAGCGTAACAATTTCAAGAGCGGCATTCACAAGACGCCGCGTCAGCTCCTTGACAAAATCGCCTTTAATCCCACGGTCTAGTTCTGCCGACTTCCAACTGCTTTTAAGAAGTTCGAGAGAATAGTACTGCTGGCTGTTGTTCCACTGTGAAACAACGAGACTTAATGCGGCACCGATGTCTTTCTGGCGATCTTCGGGAACAACGGCATCGAAATGACTTTTCTTGTACCACTCGTCAAGTTTGTGCCGAGCATTGAAAGCACTGTCAACTCTATAAGCGTAAGCACGAAGCATACACTCAACAGAGAGTCCTGCTAGATAAGAGGCAACTAAAAACTGGTTTTGCTCTAGCAAATTTTGGGCTACGTATATATGACCCAAAGATGCCTCACGGTATGCCTGTTCATTAACTTTCACTAACGTGCAATTTATCTACAACTTAATCTCGATGTCTACGCCTGACGGCAGGTCAAGCCGCATCAGAGCGTCTATGGTCTTTGGGCCAGGATCGAGAATATCAATCAGGCGTTTATGCGTCCGCATCTCAAAGTGCTCAAAAGACTCTTTGTCCACAAAGGTGCTGCGCTGCATCGGCAGGATGTTTTTCTCTGTCGGCAGCAAGACCGGCCCGGAAATCCGCGCGCCAGTTCGCTTGACCGTGTCCACAATTTTCTCTGCCGACTGATCCAGCACGCGGTGGTCGAAAGCGCGGAGCCGAATGCGGACTTTATCACGACGCATGGTGTCTGTTCTCCTGACACGAGAAAGCGCAGGCGGCTTGTCAAACGCAGCCGCCTGCGCTGTGAATTATGCTAAGATCTTGGTAACGACGCCTGCGCCGACGGTGTGCCCGCCTTCTCTGATGGCAAACCGCAGACCCTCTTCCATCGCAATCGGAGAGATCAACTCTCCCACAATCGTCACGTTGTCACCCGGCATCACC
>JAABUQ010011134.1_pt1 | contig 11585 bp, 11 predicted proteins | sample 5560001 | NCBI WGS metagenome assembly JAABUQ01 (sample SAMN10711888, study PRJNA513371) | rock metagenome | isolation source: Antarctica rocks | place: Antarctica: Victoria Land, Finger Mt nord | collected 2015-12-18
CCCCATCAATTCACCACCCTCCCCCCATCCCGCAGGGCTCGGAACCTCACTCCCCCATCAATCCACCCCACCCTCCTTTCGCCTCCTCCCCTCCCCGCCCTAATACATGTATACTCTACCGCACTTTCCCTATCTCTAGTCCAAGATCCTTTTGCGTGATTGGGCAGTAGTGGAGTAGAGACTTTGAGAGTTTGAGACTGAGTTGGTGGGTAGGTTGCGATGGAGGGGGGGCGGAGACCGTGTGGGAGTAGGACATGATACCTTCAAAGCAGAGAAGGAGAGCGAGGTGGAAGAGCGGACGGTGTTTGAAAATTGGTAAACGTCGCAGCCGGAGATGTTGTGGTGGTGGGGAAACGTTGGAGTGGGAGGTATGGGAATGGGAGATGTGGAAGTGGAGGGGAGGATACAAGGAATGGTAGCGAGGTGAAGGGAAGGGTAATGAGGTAAATGGGAAGGGAGAGGGGGAAGGCAGTTCGGGATGGTGGAGGAGCAGGCGGTCCGAGATTACCAATTCGAGGTGGAGGTTTAATACCACCCTCGCGGCATCTTGATCGAGATGGCCGTCTACCTAAGTTATGCGACTCCGTCGATTGCAAAGATGAATCGCCCGCGGCCCTGTCTGTGTCACCCTGATCATCCTTTTTCCTGGCGCAATGTATGAAGGGGTATTCGCTGCTGTTCTCCTTCCAACGCCATGCTAAGCTGATTTGTGATGTTTTGGATCATTGGGTTGATGTTTCTTTGGTTGGGCTATGCCGCACATGTTCTTCGTGGTTACTGATATGATGGTTTGGTTGACGGGGCTGTGTTGTCTAGTCCGTGTGCGCCGGTGGAGGGAAGATGGGATTTGGGAGACTGGGACGTGCTCCTATGGGATTTGCCGGGCCTGGGATATGTTGAGGGATCCTCAGATTATTGGTTGGGGGTCTGCTCGGTTGGTTGAGATGGTTGCTGATCGGAATTTTTCTGGTCCTTTTGCTCATCTTTCTTCTCTTCTTTGTATTCTTCCTCCTCCTCCTTCTGCTCCCCCTGCTCTTCCAGCATGCCCTTCAATGCCTCTTCCAGCCCCTTCACCTCTTCTGCACTCATCTCGCTTTTCCCTTCATCCTTCTTCTCCTCACTCCTCCACTCCCACTTCCACTCCTCCTCCCCTTTCCCCCCAAGCCCAAGGTGCGCATTAACCCTACTCGAAACCTGAATCCCATTCCCCGCTACAATCTTCTCCTCTGTAATCTCATGTCCAAAGCTCAGACCTCCCTCCGTGTGTCTGATATTCCCCCTGCTCTCGGTCATACTAATCACCTGCGGCCAGACGCCTACACATAGCACGCCTTTGTTGTTGCCGCAGATGTCCCATAACTTGAGATCAATCGGACGGTTGGCTTCTTTGAACAATTCTTCCAGTTTGCGGGCCCCGGCGTTGGAGACGGCGTAGGATGTCGTGCACGCTGTGCCTTGGATGTGGTAGACGATCCGTGTGCCCTCCGGTCGCTCTTCAGTAGAGGGGTGTCCGCCATACGACCAGACATGGTCTTCGTCCGGCGCCGACGGGTCCGGGAAAGCGTACACGCGCGAGGGATCTTGGATCGTGGAGGCACAGTGGCCGATCCACATTAGATCCCATTTATCGCCATAGGGCTGGGGCTGAGGGATGGATACGTCTTTGGGGTGTCTGGAGGTGGTGGTATTGGAGGGGTCGAGGGGGGACTTGTCAGTGTGTTTCGGAAGGGGAGGGTTAAAAGGCCAGTCGGCAATGGCTTTGACACCTTTGCCTACGCCGACCATGGTGTCTTTGATACGCATGTCCCAGTCGACGTCGGACTCCATTATCAAGGCTGAGGTTATGTTCTCGTGGATGACTCTGGTGACGGTGTTAGCCTCGTCTGAAAGGTATGGGGAAATGGAGAAGCACACTTTCGCCATGTTCGAAGATGGGACATCAGACAGCCTAATTCCCCTTCTTTCGGTACCCAGCCATTGGTTCCCCACCACTACTTTGTTAGCAAACGGCATTGGGGTCCTGGAAGGGAGCAGATGAACGAACAATAGGCCAGTCAGACTGAGGTATTTGCTTGTCTTTGATACCATCGACGACAGTGATGGAAAGGTTTGTAGCGTTGGCTCCGGCAAGAAGCGGCGCTCTCCTGTCCCCTCGTTCTGGTAGAGAAATGATGAATATGTCTTGAAACTGCGAATTGCTGTCAGTTCAAGCGAATTAGCCCGGAAGCTCAAGGAGGAATCACCCCAAGTGTCCTGTTCATGATAGGATTCTCCTCTTCCACAACTACAAAAGCTTTACTTCGAGCGGCGACATTGGACCACGAGTTGGTCAAGATATCTCTCCAGACTGCTAACAAGACGACAATAGCAAGAATGATGACAAATCTGGGGTATCTGGCATGCAGGGCGCAGCCTCTGTTCACATAGTAACTCGCCGGCGGTAGTTGCACTTTGGCCGATCGAGGTTGAAAATGCTGTAGACACTGGGGGAGGCTGGCTAGGCTAGCCTTGAGATATTGTGCCATGGCTGTAATGTACTTTCCGGATGAGAAACAACAAATGTGACGCAGCACATTGAAGAGAAGTGAAGGAGGAGAAGAAGAGGAAGACAAGAAAGGAAGAAGTCAGGTCGTTTGGAAGGTGGCAGCCTTGTGGTTCATCATGTCTGTTCGGCTTCATGCGGACCATTTCACAATGTCCAAACCCCCATGAGGCCCCTTGATCCCTTGGATCCATGGTGCAGAAGGGCTCTAACCCAACCCTGGAAACCAGACTTCCCAACCAGGGCCAGACTCAATGACAGATAATCAAGCCTAGGGAGGCTTCCAATTGCTACAAATAAGCCAAGAATATGGACCAGATATGATGGATTGAGACGATAGAATTGTAATTATGTAGGCTTTTAGTTCATCTACTATGTCGAGCTACCAACATGTCCGCCTCTTCCTCTCCTGCCCTAATTGGTTCGCTTGGTCTGGATTCCTTCACTTGCAAAGTGAAATCAAACGGCCTACGGCGAGATCGACATTACTGCTTAGGAGGCTCTAAATTGACCACTGGGATGCAATCTTTCGCCAGACAATCCAGTCTCTGCGCTCTTGCTTCTCGGAGTAAAGGGAGGCCCCGGGGAAAACCGTTGCAGGGGGAGGGATCATTGGGGAGTCTCATGCAAAAATGCTTTTCATTCATTTCTATTCATGGTCCATGCCCTCTTATTTACATTGGATAGGTTCATGAGTCGTTTTCCATGCATGCTTTTTCGCTTAGACACTTTTCAATCGCCTCCTGCCTGGCACTCTAGTTGGCGGCATCGCTCCACTGCGACCGGTCTCCAGGACTCTGACTGATGGTGCCATCTAGCAGACGGCGTGTGTCTGTCATTGCGCAAGCACATTAGCATCTACTCACGGCGATGGCGTAAACGGATGGAAGAGAATAGGAATAGCCCAAAGGGTTCGCATACCTTCCCCGTCTTGCCCTGGAGAGAGTGCTGCTCATCTTTGTACTCGGCGGGGTTATGCTTGGCTTTTCCGCTCTTGGTGTGATGCTTCTTGACGTGCCTGTGCCGCATTCTGTCAGCGTCTTTATACGAAGCAGGAATCCAGACACCATTTACTCCTTATGATTATCCACCGTCGTCTTGTCCATCGCGTTCAGCGATTCCAGTGACAATCTAATGTCTGCAATAAGTGTATCACATCTTGATCTTGAGAAGTCTTCTCGGACTACCACTCTCATCAACTTGAGCTTCTCGCTATGTGGCGCCATGGTGTAGGCCGGTACAACCCATCCTCGCTCCCTCAGATGATGCGCCACGGCGAACTCATCATAATGGTGCTTCTTCTTGGGATCCAATCGGAACGCAACCAACGGAAGACCCTCACCAGCTTTCTTGCTCATGATGATGAAGCCGAGTTGTTCGAGGGATGCTGCGAGGTAGTCCGCTGTTCGGGTCAGATTCATCATGATTGATCGGTAACCGTGCTTCCCGAGGCGGATCATCTGATAGTATTGGCCAATGACTTGCGAGGCTCCTTTGCTGAAATTAAGCGTGAAGGATGCTTGGTCCGCACCGAGGTAGTTGATGTTGAAGACGAGCTCTTTGGGTAAGTATTCTGGGGAGCGCCAGACAATCCAGCCGACACCTGGGTAGACCTACGATACGTCAGCTTCTTGTGCACACATGGGTGGCAATCACAAAACGGCGAGACATACCAAACCATACTTGTGACCCGACACATTGATGGATATGACCTTCTCAAGTCCAAAGTCCCATTCAAGGTCAGGTACCACAAATGGTGCCACGAACCCACCACTGGCAGCATCGACGTGAATGGGACAATCAATCTTCTGCTTCACGAGAAGATCGTTGATTGCCTTGACATCTTCATACTCCCCGGTGTATGTGGTTCCGATGATGGCGCAGATACCGATTGTGTTCTCATTGACCAAATTGACAGCCTCTTTAGGGTCGATGACATAGCGATCTTCCGTGCAGAAGACGTAGCGCTCTTCGACTTCGAAATAGCGAGCTGCCTTCTCCCAACACACTTGGACTGCAGAGTTCATGACAATGTTTGGCTTGGAATAGTCTTTGCCCTCCGCCTTGCGTTTGTTCTGCCAGCGCTTTTTCATTGCGAGCGTACCAAGCATCTGCAAGGGAATTGGTGAGTGTCCCATAGACATGGTAAAGGGGCTGACCTACGATAGCCTCCGAGCTGCCAACGGTGCTAGTACCCATGGAGTTTTCCTCGTTCGATTTTGTTGGGGCATTGAACAGCCTCGCAATCATGCTCACGCATCGATTCTGGATCTCCGCGGTCTGAGGGTACTCCTCGTAATCGATGAAGTTCTTCGGCAAAGCCTCGGCCATGAGCTTCTCGACCTCTTCTTCCTGGATAGGTATGTCAGCTCCGCAATCTATGTCTCGAACCCTCGCCAAAGGAACCATGGGCACATGGCTAAATTTGCAATTCGGGGCAAAGAAAGCATACCATGTACGTTGTGACAAAACTGGCCAGGTTCAACATTGGGTTTCCATCCAAGCTCAGATCATCTTTGATCATGCGGTATGCAACCTCCTTGGGCATCTCACTCTCTGGCATTTCGTGGGAGGGTAAGCACTCAGCGGCAAATCGAGAGCCGTAGACACTGGCTGTGACCTCGTCTTCCGGGGCGTTGGGCTCTACCTTGAGCTTTTCCATGCCCTTGAGCAGAGGCGCATTAGCCTCCCTGTCGTTCGGCACCGATGCGAGATGGACCATTTTTGCGGTTCTATTTCAATTGAGGAGGTTGTGATGGTTTTGAACAATGTTTTTCGAATGGAGCGCTTAGCTAGAGAGGTGTAGAGACTTGAGAGATATAGAGTAAGGTGGATTGGAAGGAGAAAAAATGGAGGGAGGCATGACAGAGTTTTTGATTATCGGTGAAGCTGGATAGGTGCTCAGAGCTAGCAAATTCCTTGTTTTCTTGGCGATCAGGAATCAATTATCTTAGCGTGCTTATGGGAGTCGGGGTCCAGGGGGGGTTTCCGAAGGGGGGTGCTGTCCTCTACAAACGATTTCTAACCCCCACCTCACCCACGTCATACCAGCCAACCAAATCCCCACGGGCAAAAGCCATTCGTGGTCTTCATGGCAAAGCGTGTCAATGACCAGAATACCACAGCAGTGAATGAGGTGGCCTTAAGGTAGCCAAAGGTCAAGAGTGAAATTTCAAGTCGAAGCCTACTATCTACCTTGAAATCGTAAGGGATGAATGTACTCCTTCTCGAAAGCGTCAATCGCCACAAATCTCTAGAGACCGCATTGTGAGCCTCAAAACCCACATGCGTATTTGCGAGTAGCATCACTGGGTGCTGAAAACTCCCTCTGGCGTTTCAATCAGTACTTCACGCTTGCTTCGCGTGAGGTGACGAATTCCGCCGTCGCAGAAGAGCTTTGGCTCCGAATGCACAGGGCAACAAATGACTGTGTATAAATTTTCAAGATTAAGATACACCCACGGTCGAGCACAGTCTACCAGGGTCATATTGTGTTTCTTAAGTACAAGAATTGAAAATATATCTACTGTTGGTCAAGAATACCTTCGTTCCAATTGCTCTGCAAGAACTTCTTTATCTCTTCTTAATTGCCATCAGGATGGCTACTCATAATGTTGTTCGTCCCTCCTCTCGTTGAAGGATGCGTGCAGGCCACCCCAATCTAGATACTCATACGCTGGTATTACGTCCATCGTTCGAGTCAGAGACTGTCTCATCGAGTCAGAACGTGAACTGGGATACCACAAGTATGAGTTGTACTGGATACTCGTCACTTTCAACCCAGGCCATGAGCTTGTCTTCTTTGTCTCTCGGATACATTCAGGTTGATCGGATGAAGTCTCTCCTGTTCTGGTCTCAATTCTTGCAGGGATTATGTATCCTCTCCCTGTGACTGTTATTCCAGAGACCTCAATCAATTGCGGAAAGCCTGATCGACGTGCAAGACGGTCGAGGATGGTAGAGAGGGGTGCCAGACAAGAAGCGATGCGGTGTTTGGAATTCATCTATATCCTGATATGCATCACGCTCACGAATTGGATCTGTCGCTCGAATTTGCTCCAGTGGAGATGCTCTGATATTTGTACTACATTGACGACAATGACCGTCACCTTTGACTATCGAAGACCACTTGACTATCAAAAATCATTCAGAAACGCAACGAGCATTTGGTTTTTGCTGGCCGCCAGGCTCGATTTGCTGAAGCTGGCACGAATTCTTCGTCGCACTCTTGCCGGAATCACTAATCCCTACCGCAATCATTCTTGGCCACGTAGAAGGCACGAGAATAGGTTCTCTTCACCAGCCGTTTGTGGTTGAGATCTCAAGCTCAACCTGAGAATGTGAAGCTATTCGGCAATCATCATCGGCAGTCAACAAGACATAAGAATGACGTAGGGCTTGGATGAGCCGACCATCCTCATATCACACGCTTCAACAAAAGTAGCAATTGACTCGTACGATCGAATGGTCCTCAATACTACGTAGAAGCTTAGCATTCACTACCTCCAAGACAATCTCCATCTTAGCTCATCGCCTCCACCCACCAGTACCCCACCATGCCCGCAAACTTCTCCGATGCAGAACAACGCGCCAATGACCCAACAGGCCATGAACAACGCTTCGACTCTGAGAAGACGGTCAATCGCAATCCACACCCCGACTTCAAAAGAGTGGAAACCTCACGCCCCGAGTGGTCTGATGCATCCCAATGGCATTTCACCAAGACTAAACAACCAGGATGGAAATTAGGGCAAGGGGCGAACGATGATGGCGAATGCCTGAAGAAGAAGCACATAGAGATCGATCCGTACGAGGAAGGCCGCCCAGCAACATTCAACTATAAGCTCCTCATCAGCGGAATCATACCTCGTCCCATCGGCTTCGTGAGCACTCGTAGCGAAGACGGTGCGTCTGCCCTTGGCTCCACAGCCCTCCCTGTCGCGCGCGACCCAACAGCCCTTGAGCTTCCCTTCACTAACCAATTCTCGCGATAGGTGCCTCCACGAACCTCGCCCCCTTCTCCTACACACAAGTAATAAACCACGACCCACCCCTCTTTACCATCGGCTTCAGTGGCGGCTTTTCTAACGCCAAAGACACCCTCACCAACCTCGCCTCTACGAGGGAATGCACCATCAACATCATCAGCGAACATTACCTTGAAGCCGCCAACGCGACCTCTATCAACGCACCTTACGGCGTCAGCGAATGGGCACTCTCGGGCTTGACCCCTGCGCCTTGCACGGATGTCAAGTGCTCCAGGGTTAAGGAGGCTGTGTTCTCGATCGAAGGGAAATTGGTCTCAACTCAAGAATTCGAGTCTAGGCAAATACCGGGGAAGAAAACAGGCGTTCTGGCCATCGTGGAGGGAGTCAGGTTCTGGGTCAGGGAAGACGCCGTGAATGAGGAGAGAAATATTATCGATCCGGCGATCCTGAGGCCGATGAGCAGGCTGGGGGGAATCACGTATGGGAGGACCTTGGAGGGTGTGGAGATTCCGAGGCCGGATTTTGCGAATAAGAAGGAGGAAGGGGAGACGGAGGGATTGGTGTTGGGTAAAGTGAAGGGTCAGTAAAGGCGTGAAGAACGAAAGCTGGGAAGCGAGGTTTGAGGTGCTGGCTTGTAAGAGCAATGAAAGTGATGTGTCTGTGAGGCGAGAAGAGGGATCATTTGGGGGGATGGTTTGGGATGGAAATGCAAATTCTCCTGTATATAAAGGACAAAAGACTATGAATGACACAATCCCTTGATACTTCGCACTGACATTCCTCGCGTGTCCAGCCAAGCCTATTCCTACACCTCTTCGTAACGCATCGACAACACTCAAATCGTTCCCGACTGCTGCCACTTGCTCGTACGAGGGACTCCGAGGGACGCTGCGAGAGCGACTTGCCACCCAATGCGAGATGAGCGCTCGGCAGCGCTGAGCCGAACAACTCCTGGAGACGGATTAAGCAGGGTACAAAGTGCTGACCGACCGCCGACCGGAGTCTCTCGATCACCAGAGGATCCTAACTTGGACTTCTGCCAAGGACTGGCCCATCGCTTTCCCCAGTCATCGCAGTAGTCGACACCAAAAGGGGTTCTGCTCCATTTTGGTAGGTCGTTGGGAATGATATGGATGAGGCAGTCCACAAAGACATCCAGTGTCGATGTACTTCTACTACAATTCGAGCTGACATGCAACCAGCGTCCAGCAAAAGTCAGCTGAAACACAAATCCTTCAACCCGCCTCCCCCAGTAACATTGGATCCGCAAATCCCTACGAGTGTTGCTGGTTGCACACAGCTGTAACCCGTGAGAGGAGGCAACGCCTCGGCTTACTGCCTTAGCTAGCGGTTTCAGCCTTTATGAAACCCCGCGACGAGTGCCAGAGAGGGCAAGTCTTTGGAATCCCTCGTCCGCACAGAGAACCGAATTGTTGTTGCGAACTGCGATCGAATAGTCTTTGGGGTTGGTATACAGCCGACTACAAATTCCTGCCTGCAACTGGCATGTCTTCTTTTCTCCTTCGAAGATGTCAATGCGTCCGGGGAATTGCTGACTGTTCTGAGCTCTCAAACAAGTATCATTTTGCCTTACCTACAACGCTTTGTACCGGTGCATCCTAACTAGCCTGTGGCACATGTATCTAATTTACGTTGGTAACAATTTTGCTGTGCTACCATAGGATGACACACAACTGACGCTGATGGGCACTTCCCCCCCGTGCCTGATTCCTATGTAGATACTAGGACAGGTCGCATCTCCCACATTGGCCCTTTTCCATCCCTTCGTTTTGTACAGGATCTTCACCATGGCCAGCAAGATGAATTCCGGCGTTTTACAAAATTTCACCAATGGTACAAAGCGACCCCCGGCACGTTTCGGCCTCGGTGCGCTTGCTTTCATCATCATCGTATACATTTTCATCGTACACAAGCCTTTGCCGACGAGCATCAGGTCAACATTAGCCCCCGAAACAACACCATTGACCACAGAAAGCGGTTCCACAATCTCTCCTGACGCGAAAACACTCAACCACCTCCAAAAAGTGGACGACAAAAAGGCCCCTTCCCTAACCTCGGACAAAGACTCCACCGACTACTCCAACAAGGGCTCAACCTCCAAAGACTCCTCTCTCAAGGACTCTTCCTCGACCGACTCCTCAACCGACTCCTCTCTCAAAGATTCCTCGAAAGAGTCCACTCTCAAAGACTCCTCTAAAGACTCCTCCAAAGATTCTTCCAAAGACACCACTCTCAAAGACTCCTCCAAAGACTCCTCTAAAGACTCTTCCGAGGACTCCTCAAAGGACTCCACTCTCAAAGACTCCTCCAAGGGCTCTTCCCTTAAAGACTCCACCAAAGAATCCACTCTGAAAGGATCATCCAAAGACTCCTCCCTCAGCGATTCCTCCAAGGGCCCCTCCGATGGCTCATCCAAAAACACCTACAAAGACACGTCCAAAGACACCCTCTCCACCTCCGAAGCCTACATCCCCCCAAACACCACCTCCCCCATCCCATCAACAATATGGCAAATGTACTTCTCCAACGACACAATGGAAGAAGACCTAGCCACCTCCTCCGAAACCTGGCCCACCAAAAACGAAGACTGGGACTACAACCTCATGGGCGCCGAAGGTGCCGACGACTTCGTCCGCTCCAACTACCGCGACCGCCCCGAAATCAAGGACATCTGGTTCTCGCTCAGCACCCGCATCTTCAAAGCCGATTTCCTGCGCTACCTCGTGCTCGAGTCCCTCGGCGGCGTTTACACTGATCTCGACACGGAAGCCCTGCAGCCAGCAAGCGAATGGGCGCCCGAACACCTACGCTCGCGGACCCGCGCGATCGTCGGAATCGAAGCAGATTTAGTAGGCATGGATCCTGTGTACGGGTTGCTGGAACTGCAATTCGCGCAATGGACCATGGCCGCCGCACCGGGCCATCCCATCATGAAAAAAGTCGTCGCCAACTCGGCCGAGCGCCTGCAGCAGGTCGCCAAGAAGCAGGGCGTCACGATCGCGGAGCTGCAGCCGGGGGACAACCTCGAGGTCATCTGGGCCACAGGGCCCTGGGTCTGGACCGACTCCATCTTCGAAGCCCTGTCCGAGACCACGGGCATGAACATCACCGGCGCCAATATCACCGGGTTGATCTACCCGAAATTGTTTGGAGATATTTTGGTGTTGCCACCGGATGGGTTTGGCACGGGCCAGGCGTACCCGGGCAGCACGAATGGGGGGAATCATCCTCCGACTGCGTTGGCGATGCATCATTTCAAGGGGAGTTGGAAGAACTGGGGCGCGAATGAGGAGTATCAGCCGCCGCAGGAGGGGGAGTAGAGGGAGGGAGATGCGGTTTAGAAGATCTTGTTCTCTGGGGGGCGTTTTAGGCGGTTTGAGCGAAAGATGGTTCGGACGTGATTTATGGGTGTCATCGGTATGATTGATGTGCGCGGCATCTTTGCTGTTAAGAATTGGTCAAGGACGGCGCGAGCGACATACCCTCTACGCTGTGTATACTCAATTGTACATTTACAATGAACTGGTCAAAGAATCTTTCCCCTCGCATAGAGAACCAAGTCTAATCGCTGGCGAGATAATGATCGTGGCATTTAGCAGACCCGATTTGATGATTCGACTATACTGTCATGATCAAATCGCTACCCCCTCTGTAGTTACTTTACCCCAACCACAACCTTCCCGAAAAAAAATTGCATTTGCCCCTTAGAGCACATTCCAGACCCCCCTCCCCCGCCGTCATCCGAAACCCCCCTTCACAGCCATCCCACGAAATTCCACTATATCCACTGCATCTACACCACCACACTGACCCTCGCGGACTCGGCGGGGAAAGTTAGGGAAGTCCTTTGGGCTGTAAAGAGATGATAGGGATGGGGAGAGGATTGGGCGTGAGGCGGCAGGTTAGGATGGGCGGGGTGGGATGGGTGGGTTGGATGTGCTGGGGTTGGATGGGATTGTGGGTCAACTAAGGGAGTCGAGGGGAGGATAGGGGGCGGTGGGGGGCGATGAGGATCTTGGGGTGGTGGGAGCGCG
>JAABUQ010011135.1_pt1 | contig 11585 bp, 16 predicted proteins | sample 5560001 | NCBI WGS metagenome assembly JAABUQ01 (sample SAMN10711888, study PRJNA513371) | rock metagenome | isolation source: Antarctica rocks | place: Antarctica: Victoria Land, Finger Mt nord | collected 2015-12-18
GCCGGCCGGGCGGCGCACCGGTTGGTGGGCATGCGCGCGGCGGGGCGCAGCAGGCTGCGCACGACGCGCCCGGGGTCCACATCCCAGGCCTCGATGTGCTTCACCACCCGCCCGCTGTCCTGCGCGGGCGCATGCGCGCTCGCTGCCGCGCGCCGCCCTGCCGCGCCGGCGCGCTGCCGGGCCTGGCCGGCCGAGCCGGCGCCATGCTGTGCACGCGAACGTTGCCTGGCGCTGGCAACAAGAGCGGGCCGCGAGAGCAGACCTGCGCCGGCCTGGACGCGCAGGGCCTGGCCTGTGCTGCTCACGCCGGACGGGCGCGGCCCGCCGAGCGGACCCGCAGGGTGGCGCAGGGGCCAGGCGCGGGGGCGTGCAAGGCACGCAAGGGAGGACAACCCACACGAGGGCACCCGGGGCCGGGGCGCGCCGGGCTGAAGACGTGCGTGGTGCCGCCCGCGGCCGCCAGGCGCGGCCGCCAGGGCAGCTGCAGCACGCCGCTGAAGCGCCAGCGCGTGCGCAGCTCGGCCTCCGCCTCCTCCCAGCCCGTCAGCTCCAGCTGCACGTCCTCCCTGGGGCGCGCGGGCGGCTCGCAATCAAGCAGCGCCTGTCGTCCGTCCCTGCTGCTCCGCAGCTCCGGAGCAGCACGAGGCTGGCAGGCCATGCGGCTCCAGATGCGCTCACCATAGACCAGTAGCGCACGCCACTGTCGGCAGCGGCGCATGCAGAGGAGGGCGACTGGACACAGGGCGCGCAGGGCCGCACATGAGCCCGCCGAGGTTGGACACGTTGCGCTTGAAGCGCTCCACGCCGTTGAAGCCTGCAAACGGGTCTGCAAACAGGCTGCGCGGCCCGCGGCAGCAGGGTGTCAGCCGAAGCCAGACGACAGGCAGGCCCGGCAGTGTCCTAGCGGTGTCTGGGCACAAGCTCCGGAGAGCTGGGCGCTGCAGGCGAGTGTGGCGAGTGCACAACATGGGGCGCTGAGGGCACTCAAAGCTCGCAGTGCTGGCAGTGCACTCGCAGACCGAGCTGGGCGTGCCTTAACGCGCCAGGGCGCGCACCAGTCTGGCTCATATGCCTCCATGTCACCAACGCCGCTCACAAAGTAGTTGCTGTCGTAGTCCCGCCTGATTTCGGCCAGGGCCGTGTCGCGCGTAATCTGCACCGTGAGCACACTGTGTGTGCGAACGACGCCTGTTGCGGGCTGCCGCAGATGTCAGCGGAAGCAGAGGTCTGCCACAGCGCGCCTTGGGAGGCGCCGCAGCCTCGCTCTTGCTGGCCTGCCTCCTCTTTGTCAAGCCCAGCACGTTGCCAAACTGCTCAGCGCCATACCACACGGCCTTGAGCCCCAGGCCTGCAGCACCAGAGCTCAGCAGGGCAGAGGCATAGTGACCAGCGGCAGAACTGGACCATATGCGCGGAGCCTTCGAGCCGTACAGCGCCTCACCGGGGTCTGGCTTGTCGGATGTGGGCGCTGATTGTTGCTGTTTGGCCGCACGGCACTGCCCAGATGCATGCCTCCTCCGCTGATGCAGCGCTCGCGTACGCGGCTCTGCCCAGCCTGTGCTACGAGAGTGCCAGACAGGCACCACTGCAGCGTGCGGGAGCGCATCTGCATGTGGCAGGAGCGCGCCTGCATCGCTGTCCTGCGGCGTTCCCAGCACTGTCCGATAACATGCAGGCTGTTGCTCCGCATGCAGGCGGACCGCCCTCGCCCGCGGGCTGAGCACCTGCTCCCCTCACCTGCAGCACGGGACGACAAGGACAAGGGCGTCGTCGTCCGCCTTGGGCCACCTCTGGGAACCCGCTGCGTAGGGGCGCCCATCGCGGCCTGCACGCCCTGACCCAGCGAGGTTTGCCAGCCTTGGCCCAGCGGGGTTTGCAGACCCTGAGCCAGCAGGGCTTGTAGGCGCACCCCGAAGTACTCCGGGTGGTCGCGGTCCAGGCAGGCCGCGTCCGGCGCGGCCATCGTGCGCTTGGCATTCAGCGCCAGCGGCCGCAGCACGGCCCAGAACAGCAACGCGCCGCCCGGCCGCGTGAGCGCCCAGGCGCGCAGCGCGGCCGCCACCGCCGGGTGGTACCGGTACAGGCCGGCGAACGCCGCGGTGGCCGCGCCGACGCCGCTGTCCCATTCCGCGCGCTCCGCCGGCGCCATCTGCCCTGCGCGCACCGCAGCAGAGGTAGGGTAACACCCTACGTTATACACGCCGCAGGTTTGGTAAGTACGAGTGTGGGCAACCAGGGCGACGGCCGCCGTCAGCGCCCGCCCGCATGCCGCGCCCCTTGCATTGCGGGCCCGCGCCGCTGCGGGGCCGGCAGACGCTGCAGGGGCGGCGCCCCGGCGCCAGTCACCCTGGGCGCACGCCCCGGACGCCGCCCGGGGCCCGACCCGCGCCGCGCGGGCGGCCGCGCCGCACCGGCGGGCGCGGGCGAGCTGATGGTGAGCACGCCGCGCACACGGCCGGGCGGCAGGTAGGCCGCGGCCGCCAGCGCGTACGGGCCGCCGCCCGACACGCCCACCACGAAAAACGCGCGCAGGCCCAGGCCGTCCGCGAGCGCCGCCAGGTCCTCCGCGAATGTCTGCGCGCGGGGCCGCGCGCCCATTAGCGGCCAGACGCAAGCTCGCGCTCTGCGCGCAAACTCGATAAACAAGGCAATGTATGCGACTCCGCGCCCGGCTCGAACGTGAACGGCGGCATGAGGCGCGCGCGGAAGAGCTGGTAGGCCTGGCCGATCACGGGGATGTCAAAGTGCGAGTACGGCGCTAGCACCTGCCGCGCAGGGTGCGGCCTCGGGGCCGCACCCGCCGAGCAGACCGGCCTGGCGCCTGACCGCCGGCGGCTCCAGGCGCCCAACAAGCGCAGCTGCTTGCGGAAGTGACAGCCCGGCGAGGTTGCGCAGGTCGCTTGTCCATGCAGGCCGAGCAGACAGGACGAGCCCTGACACAGCATGCGGACGAGCGCCCTGGCGAGGACGTGCGCGGGGTGGGGCATGCTCGCCGCGCGCGGCGCCAGCCGCTGAGCAGGAGTCGGTGGACGCGCACCTCCACCCGCGCGCACGCCTCCTCCCATGTCTCGCGCGCGGCGCCGGCGGCAGACCCCTCGCCGATCTCCAGGTAGCCGGCTGGGAGCGTCCAGAGGCCGCGGCACGGCTCGATCGCCCGCTTGCACAGCAGCACCCGGCCCTGGTGCTCCACGATGCACCCCACGACCTGCAGCACCCAACTCCGGACTGCTGGCTTTGTTGGCGACTTCAAGCAGTTGCTCTGCAGGCGGCGGCCTCGAGTCCCAGCCATACCGCGCTGCACATACAGGTGAAGGGAGTGTCGCGTGGCGTCTCAAAGAGGACGACCTGCAACGTGTTACGGACCAACCAAGGGGCGCACAAGCTTGGGGTTGCTGTAGTCCACCGTGCTGCAGGCCGTGCAGACCGGCCGCCACTCCCGCTCGCCCGCAGGCACCCGCATTTCCAGCGGCGCCCCGCACTGCCTGCAAAACTTGACGCGCCGGTCGCCCTGCCAAAGCACACCCTGTGAGCGGAAAGCCTTGCAAGCAGAGCACAAAGCCCTGGACGCCTCACAGCCAGCCAGGAACCTCCGTGAGGCGCACTGCCCGCCGAAACTATACTTCAGGATGCGGGGCAGCAGCAGGTGGGCGAACCACCTGCGGCGGCGCTGCAACATGCTCTGTGCTGTACTCGGGGCTCTCCAAGCCGTGGCTGTGGCCGTTGTAGGGCGTCGCACGCGAGCATGCCCCTCTTGCAGCCCGAAAATTTCTTTCACGCGAGGGCATGCGGTGCACTATCGAAGTCAAGAGCGCCTGCGAACACCGCACACCCGGAGTCGACAATTGGTTTGTTATCTAAGCAGAAACGAGAGCCATGCCGCAAGTGGTGTGCCTTGCAGCGTGATGCAGAAACGGCCAGGAACAGTGTTCTCATCCTCCTGCGCAGCTCATAGGCTAATTGCGCTCTGCGACGCCCTTCATATCAAGTTGTTTGTGGCCATCTAGGTGAGCTGCATGTGAAGAAGAAATTCGTGCTGTCAAGGAAATGTCCCGTAGGGGGCAATGCACTGACTGGCAAGGGCCGTGATGATGAATGTCCGGAAAACAATATATCCATTGGTGGGCTGCCTGGCACTCGGAAATAAAGTCTTCCCAAACGGCAAGAAGTGCGTTGTTATCCACTGCGTCTCATACGAGCTCGGCGAGTTCATTATCCGCGCAGTATAGGGCGTGTATAACACCGACAGAACTACTTGGGTATACCGAGTATGTCAGTGGCAAGGGCAAGCATCAAGTGCGTTGGCATTGGCCGCAACAGGGGTTAAAACGTGTCCAGGCTTCCCGAATCCCTGGACAACTGCGCAAGCGGCCGTTGCCAATGCACTTGATGCTTGCCCTTGCCACTGATATACTCGGTATACCCAAGTTCTGTCGGTGTTGTGCCCGCCCTATACTGCCGGATGATGAACTCGCCGAGCTCGTATATGAGACGCAGTGGATACTTACGCACATCTTGCCGTTAGGGAGGACCGTTTTTCCGAGTGCCAAGCAGATGCCCCTCAGGAATGATCATGCCTGGCCTGGTAAAGATCGAAAAGTGGCTCCTCCGCTCACCAGGAAACCAGATAAGGTCGCACGCAGGTGGCCGACAGGCAGTGGCAGCGCCCGGACAATAGTTTGTGCTGTCGGCCACAGTGGCTGACAGGCAGTGGCAGCGCCCGGACAGTAGTTTTCGTTGTCGGCCACAGTGGCCGACAGGCAGTGGCAGCGCCCGGACAGTGGTTTTTGCTGTCAGTTTTCACTGTCGGCCACAGTGGCCGACAGGCAGTGGCAGCGCCCGGACTGTGGCCGACATCGAGGGCCTGGCTAAGTAGCAGGTGCTGCGGCAAACGCCACATGTGTCATGTTTGCTCCAACGAGCACTTGCACGCCCGCCCTGGCTCACTTGAGAGACACATGCACACAAACAAAGCTGGCTGTGTCTGTGCTGTGTTTGTGCAGTGTTTGTTAATGTTAATGTAAAATCGACTCACCTCGCACTCTACGACTTGCGAACGGAAGTTTCCGGGCGCTCGCGCCGCAAATGCTCCGTAATGCCCACTTCGTGAACCCCCGATTTCCCTGACTTCCGTTCACGGGTCCTGCCAACAATCTGTTCTTTCGGTTTATCTGTTACATTTACAAACAAGGACCGTCCGCCATAGCGGAGGACCTGGAGGCTGCTGGCACCTGCTGCCAGACCCGCACCAGTTCAGCCCCAGAGAGAGACCTATGCACATAGCATCAAACAAGGATGTCAAGCGCAGCGGTCTGTACCCGCACGTGACTCGGCACACGTCAAGTCATTGCAAGCATACCGCAGCGCACCACCGGTGCATCACTGTCTCCCCACTCACGACGCTCGGTCATGTTGGACTTCACACTGCGCACAATGATGCCAGACGCTCGCGGCACGTTGCGATACAAGACGATGAGAATGGCTGTCCTGCAAACATAAGGCAAGCAGCAAATGTGGGCACACATGACACACACACAAACCTGAGGGCCCACAAAGACAGCACCTAGTATACTTCATGCCCGGCTCTGTGCTGAGACGCACGAGCCATGAACAGGCTGCTCTGCAGGCGCACAGGCAAGGCAGGGCCGCCGCAAACAGCCGCTTCAGCACGGGGACTGCCGGACATGTGCCAGCACTCTCAGCTCGCCGTTACAAGAGGACTCTCACTCTGGCTGCAGGAGCGCGGTGTACTCGACCAGCAAGCGCAGCCTGCGCGGCCGCCATGCAGAAGTTACAGTGCTAAAAGTGCCACTGGAAGCGCAGGAGTGGGCGCTGACCGTGCATGCCACGTCTGTAGCTCTTGAAGACGCATGGCAACACCGGAGCACACTCAAGCACAGCAAGACACCCGCAGCACCAGCCACTGCATGCGTGTGCAATGCAGACGGGCCGGGCATCCTACGCAACACCTGCGACAGCAGCCAATGCGCATGCTAGCGGCGCGGGCGCACCAGTAGCACTCCACATCCTCGATGCGCAGATTCAGGCGCGCCACCACAGCGGCCTGCTCTGCAATGGCGTGCGCCTCTGCGTCGTGCGTCAGCGCCCAGTCCAGCCGCTCGCTCAGGTCCGCATAGTCCAGCTGCACCTGCGCAGCCGGATTCGAGCGCTTCTGTGCGCGACCTCCCTGACATGGCGGCCATGATCCTGGCACACAAGATGCTGACACAGGTCCGGCTCTGAGCAGAGCGAGGCTCAGGAAGCAGTAAAACCAACGCCACCAAACGGGCATGCTTGGCTACTGAGACGTCAGAGGAGCGGTGAGCGCGGAGCGGGCAGAGCCATCACGTCTCGCAGGGCTGTGAACATCACTACGAGCACCCTCCCAGGTGTCAGTCCTCCGTTGCACAGGCAAGCGCGGGGCGCGTACCGGCAGGTAGTGCACAAAGGGCTGGATGCGGTCCTCGTACCACTCCGTGAACAGGTGGCTGCGGAAGGCCAGCGACCCAGACGACAGCGTCCACAGCAGCCTGGTCCGCATGCAGAGAGTATTGACTCACACTCAGAAAAGCTGAACAGCAATTTACATGCGGCTGTCAGGTAGGCAGCCCGCATCAGCCCGCCCTCTGCCAACAGGTATGCGCAGAGGCCTGATTGGAGGTGCCTGCCACGGCGCTGCAGCCGCGAACGGATGCAGGGGCGAGCACCAGAACAGGAAGGGCGCCACGCAGCAGACATGCTGCGCGGACGGGCGTAGGAAGAGATATGTCGCGCGCGCCTGGTGCTGAAGGAGTTGCCGTCGACCACCATCAGGAAGCGGTGCCGGAAGGTGACGCGCTCCTCCACGTAGTCCTTGCGCCCGTACCGCGCCTCCATCTGCCGGCAGATCTCCGGCTCGCACTGCGCGGCCGGCGCTCGCGCACGGGTCAGACAACGCCCGCACACTTGGGACTGCTCTCTGGCTTTACCCCGCTCGCCGCTGCTCAAATGCGCAGGCGCTTGCTCCTGTTGCAAAGCCACGCAGTGGCATGGGGCCGGGCGGCAGGGGCATGCACTCGGACAGGGCGCATGCCACACCTCTCACGAATATGCACATGGTCGCGCTGTATCAGTGCGCGCGCGCGCGTGCGCGGTGCGCAAGCACCAACGCCAACAGGGCAGCGCTGGAGGAAAGTCTGGTGCAGGAACCTCTGGCACGCAGCAGCGCGCGCGACGCAGCCGGCGCGCCTGCAGGTAGGCGCTGAAGCCGACGTCCATGCGCGGGTCGCCCGCCGCGGCCTCGACCAGGCGGTGGCGGTGGAAGCGCGCATACGGCGTCCCCGCGCGCACCAGGCCGCCGGTGGTCGTGCCGCGGAAGAACAGGCGCGGCACGCGCGCGAGCCAGGGCGCGGCCTCGGGGTCCTCGCGGGGCCGCGGCGCGCCGTGGCCCCACAGGCCCTGCTGCCCGCGCAGCGCGGCCAGGTGCCGGATGTGGTACCAGGGCGGCGCGACCAGGTCGCCGTGGCAGCCGTCGATCTTGGTCATGCTGATGACCGGCAGGCGCGCGCGCTCGATGTCGGCGCCGTCGCGCAGCGAGTTGATGATGTAGCCGTGCAGCTCGCCGCGCTGCGTCAGCTCGGCCGACGCATTGACGCACGTCGTCGCCAGGCGCTCTGCAAATGTGCCCTCGCCCGGCAGCACCTGTTGCGGCGCGCGCCCGCGTCGAGGCTGCGCCCCCGCTCGGGCCCGGCGATGCCTCGGGGAGATACCGTCATGGTGCTGAGCCGCGGCATCATGGTGGTGTTCAGCGCTCAAATCAGAGTGCTGTTGCATCTGAAGCCACTGCACAGGAGCGACTGACTATGCACCTTATCAGCCCAGGGCTGCATAGGGCTCGTGCGACTTCGCTTGCAGGAGGTCGGGCGCGGCGCGCCCGCGGCGTGTCCAGCGTGTTGACGACAAAGTCGGTGTCGGGCAGGAACGGGCCGATGCGGTCCAGCACGACCAGGTACTCGCGCGCGACGGGCACCAGCACCGGCGCGGCGTCGAAGCTCACGTTGCCGGCGCGCACGTGGAACAGCACGGTGTGCGGCAGCGCGGCCGCGGCCGCGAGCGCGGCGCGCGTGATCGTGCGCCGCGCCGGGCTGCCCGGGTCGCGGAACGGCGCCAGGTCGGACTCCAGGCGGTCGTAGCGGCCCAGCACGCACTGCCGCGGCCGCGCGTACTCCACCCAGCGCTCAAAGCCGGGCGGCGCCGGGCGCGCGTAGGCGAAGAAATCCGTCGGCGCGCGGTAGGCGCCCCGCGGCTCCACCGCCGGCGTCCAGGCCACGGCGGCCGGCTGCTCGGCGGCCGCGGGGCTTGCAGCTGCGCCCGCGCATGGCGCACTAGCGAGCGCGGCAGATATCGACGCGGGCGCCGGCGCCGCCTCCGACCAGCGCGCCAGCGGCTGCACGCTTGCCTGGGCGCCACGTGCTCTCACGTAGGGGGAGGGCAGCGGGAAGGTGGTGCGACCCCAGAAAGTGTCACTGACAGACCAACGCAGCAGCAGCCGGGCGGTGGCGTAAGCAGGGGTGCAACCAACAGTGAGAAGTGTCAACAGGCTCAGAGGCAGGGGTTGACAGTCTGCCTGTGCGCGTGGGCTGGCTGCATGACACGGACAACCCAACGGCTCCCGGCTGCATGAGACAAGCCAAGATAGAGGGTGAAGCTGTAGCGGGCACGCACGCCAAGCAGGAACAGAGCGGCCGCGCCCAGGGCTAGCGCCCACAGCTGCACACTGACGGCGGTGCGCGCGTGGTGCATTGGCGGGCTGCCGCGGCTACCCGTCCGAGCGCTCATACGCTTGGCGGTGCCCTCTGTTCGGCAGCGGCCGCCAGGGCAGGCAGCCTTGCGCGGCACGGGAAATATGATGTCATATTAGACCTACCAGGAACCAGAGAGTGTGGCAACAGCTGCCGCATCCACACTGCTGCAGTCAAGGCGTCTCACATGAAGACTACACATCTTTGCACATCGGAAATGTAAAAACAGGCCTTGCTGGCGGACGCAGCGCAGCAGGCCGGCAGCTAGGAACGCTGCTTGCAGTGGCGCTCGCTACTTGTTCACTACAGACACAGCTGCACCAGTGTGTCCATTCACTGGTGGGGATTACGGGCTCTCTCCGAGACTTGCGAGCCTAATCGGGAGGCCCTCGACAGGGCGCGCCACGGCTGTCGACCAAGGCCAAGACTTGGTGCGTCCTGCTGTATTCAGAATTAAAGATCAGTGGCGTTGCTGTGAGGTTAAATACTATGATGTTGAGCACGAGCCTGCAAGCAAGAACGCGCACCTGCACTTGTTGGCAAGTGCGGACGGCTGCCCGGCAGCAGCGCCTGGCCACATGCAGAGTAGTTGCCACAGCGGCGGCACCTGCAGTGCCGTCTGCGAAGACAACAGACTTGGTTGAGCTGGGAAGGACAGGTGCATGGTGGCCTATACTTTTTGTCTTGGCGGGGATTGCTGCACGAGCGCTCTGTGCTGGCGCTTTGTCGCCCTCCCTGTGCTTTTGGCATGGAGACGGTGGTGTGTGGTAAGGTCTCACCTGGTGTGAACCCGCAGGTCTCAAGGTGTCTGCGCTGGGAATTGGGGCATGGACCTGGGGCGACCGCACGGGATACTGGGGTTTTGAGCAGCAGGGCCGGCCTGACGGCTATGGGGAGGAGGAGAACAGGTGCTGCATATCGCCTGCCCCCTCCACGGCTCTTGCGCTTTGGTCTTGAATACGTAGTAAACGTATTTGGAAGTAAACATGTCCCTGCATCCTGCGCCAGGGCGGCTTACCAGGCGCTCGTCGACGCTGGCGTGACCTTCTTGGATACCGCAGAAGGTGAGTGAACAACTTGGTTGCGCTTGGCGACCGGTGTGACAGCCCTATTCGCGCGGGGTGCCCTGCACAAGGGCGAGCGGGTGGACCATATTGTGACTGCACGCGCTGCATTCTGAGCATGGATATGCGCAGTGTACGGCTTTGGCAAGAGCGAGGAGCTGGTATGCGACTTTGTGCGCCGCACGCCTGAGAACCCCGCCCCGTTCGTCGCCACCAAGTTTGCGCCGCTGCCGTGGCGCTTCTCGTCGGGCACGGTGGAGAAGGCGCTGCAGGTGGCGCCCTGGGCCTGTTGTGCAGCTCTACCAATACAAGGTTGTGACATGTCTAGGCTTGCGAATATGTTTACCCCCCTGCATGAAGGTCTGACATATTCTTTCCTCTGGATGCACATTGCCCACTCGAAAGTCGATGCAAACATGTCTGGTGTGCACACGCAGGGCAGCCTGAGGCGCCTCGGGCAGTCCTCCGTCGGCCTGTACCAGATCCACTGGCCGGGCTTCCCGCTGATCAACAACTGGGCAACGGAGGCCTTCGTGGAGGGCCTCGCCACTGTGCAGAAGGCGGGCCTGGCCAAGGTGCGCCTGCTCATACGTCTGCTCTGCATGTCACACATGCACTGCGTGCGAGGCGCACAGTTCGACGAGCATGGATGGCTAGTATCACAACAACTGCACATTTTCGTGGGAAGAGGGCACATGTGAGAGGAGAGCATGTTCAGCACTTCTCTTGTTGTCTCTGCACGCGAGCGCGCACGCAGCAGACAAACATGGTTGCCTGAACAGGCCATGGCTTCTGTCCTTCGCGCAGGCCGTGGGCGTCTCCAACTTCCGAGCAGACCGCGTGCGCAAGGCGCACAGCCTCCTGCAGGCGCGCGGCCACGGGCGATGGGTCGCCCTTGTCAGTGTGGCGTGTTGTGTCATCAATCGTGGGGGAGGGCAGCGCATGATGTGCTGTCCTCTTCATACGCTTGCCCGCGTGGCGGTCATGAAGCAACCAGCGGTGCAGCTCTGCAGCGCCTCCAAGTGTTGCTGTGCAACAAGTGGCGTGAAGGCGTACTATGACTAAATGCTTGCCGTGTCTGGTGTGCAGGCGCGCGGCGTGCCGCTGGCGTCCAACCAGGTGCAGTTCTCCATCCTGTACCGCGCCCCGGAGCGCAACGGCGTGCTGGCCGCCTGCAAGGAGCTGGGCGTCACGCTTATCGCGTACAGCCCGATGGCGCAGGGCCTCCTCACCGGTGCTCCTCCGCCGCGGCTGCGCGCTTGATTGATTGCGCGACTGCACCGTGCTTGTGCCCGCAGCTATGCACCAGACTGCATGCATCCCTCAGCCCCATGCGCAGCTCCGCTAAGGCATGTGCACCGAGGCGCTGCAGGGGCACAGCCTTGCCTTGAAGGGTGTTGCAGGGCGCCTGGGCCATGCGCAATGGTAATGTATAACAAGTTCTAGCTGGCTGAAATAGGCTATCAACCTAACACGCACGGGTGCGCCGCAGGGCGCGCGCACTAAAGAGCCTTTCCTTTTCTTTTCATTAAATGCCCGCCTGCCGGCGCGCGGCAGGCAAGTACACGCCGGGCGGCGTGAAGGCGGGCGGCCCGCGCAGCGCCATGTTCACCGACGACCGGCTGCGCGCGGTGCAGCCGCTGCTGGGCCTGATGCGCGACGTCGGCGGCGCGCACGGCGGCAAGACGCCCGCGCAGGTCGCGATCAACTGGACCATCTGCAAGGGCGCGCTGCCGATCCCTGG
>JAABUQ010011136.1_pt1 | contig 11584 bp, 11 predicted proteins | sample 5560001 | NCBI WGS metagenome assembly JAABUQ01 (sample SAMN10711888, study PRJNA513371) | rock metagenome | isolation source: Antarctica rocks | place: Antarctica: Victoria Land, Finger Mt nord | collected 2015-12-18
TAGTTAGTCATTTGCTACCTTCTAAGGGTTACTGGGAAGATCAAGGCTATGAGTGGTATGCAGGGTTATGAGCAAAACAAGTCGCAAGTCCGGAGGCGGAGCGTCTCCGGCTCCGCGCAAGTCGTAAGTTTCAAATGAGTACATGCCCCCACTAAATTAAAGTTAATGTAGAGAATTGGGGGAAATATATTTAACTGTTAAATTCGTCATAAATGGGTAAATATAAATATATTTTGTTCTACAAACCCTACGGAGTTCTGAGCCAGTTTACTGATAATAGTGAAACTAAACGTAGTACACTGAAGGACTATATTCCTATTCCTGATGTTTATCCAGTTGGTCGTCTTGATTGGGATAGTGAAGGGTTGTTATTATTGACCGATCATGGGCAGATGCAACATCGATTAGCTCATCCCCAGTTTGGACATCAGCGCACTTACTGGGTGCAGGTAGAGCGCATTCCGGATGTGGATGCTTTGAACCAACTGCGGCAAGGGGTAGTGATTGAGAATTACCAGACTAAACCAGTTAAGGTAAAACTGTTGAGTACTGAGCCGCCTTTACCACCGAGGAATCCTCCGATTCGATTTCGCAAAAATGTGCCTTGCGCTTGGCTAGAAATGACGCTGACTGAGGGGCGAAACCGCCAAGTCCGGCGGATGACAGCGAATGTTGGGTTTCCGACTTTGAGGTTAGTCAGAGTGGCGATCGCACACTTAGTCTTAGATGGTTTACAACCAGGTCAATGGCGCGATCTGACTTTGGAGGAAGTGAAGCAAATTTTATCAAAAGGTGGCACCGAGCAACAAATTGTGCCAACTTGGACTTAAGCAGTTGTCTAACTTGTAGGATCTAGAATCGCTTCGGAACGGGATGCAGGAAGTCTCATCATGCTAATTTGCCCGCAGTGTCAGTTTGAAAACCCAAACACTAACAAGTATTGTCAAAGGTGTGGTACCTCCCTGACTCAGAAAGTTTGTCCAAAATGCGGTAGTAATGTGGCTCGAAATGCCATATCCTGCTCAAATTGTGGCACTGAGACGGGAACCTTTTGGTGGGCGATTGTTACACCCCTGACACCAGGAACCCCAGTCAATGGTGCGACCAGTCAAGAGGATATTCCAGAAGTACAGGTAGAACTGGCGTTAAACGAGCAGTCTTCTCCACTCCAATCTGAAAAAGCCTATTTAGATGCCCAGCAGCGTTACCAGTTACTCGAACCTCTACCACCCTTATCAACAGAAGTAGAGGTGAGAGTGTTGGACTGTCAACCGTTACAGTTATCACTGCTAAAGTCTCAATTGTTGGCAGGTAGTGAATCGCTAATGGGAATGACAATTCCGGCGATCGCTAAAGCTTATCTAGCTCTCCAATCTCAGTTTCCCCAAACTGACACTGCCATTCACGATGCTTGGCAGCAGGAGGATAGGCAGGTAGTACTAATCGAAGATCGTTCGGGTTGGCAACCGCTAATCGAAGCGTGGCGCGATGAAGAAACTACCTCATCCCAAATTCTGCCTTGGCTATACAAGATGACGCAGTACTGGGTATTACTAGAACCCTGGCAGTGTCGTCAGAGCCTTCTAGAGGTGTCAAACCTGCGATTGAGTCAACAGGCGCTGGTGTTGCAACGCTTGTCTGCTGAACCGATAGAATCGCTGACAGTGCAAGATTTAAGTAGAGTGTGGCAGGAGCTATTTCACGCATCCCAACGGACTCTATTTGGACCTTTAGTTCGACTGCTAGAAGACCTGAAGGCTGATAATATTCATACAATAGACGACTTGCAACTACGCTTAGAAGCGATCGCTGATGAACTACAAATAATCATTACCGCTAAGCCGATTTCAGAAAAAACCTCCCTTGTCACTGATTCCGACCCACGTACTACCCTGACACTAGACAAACCGAGAAGACCGATGCAAAGCGATGATATGTCAACCGTCGTGCTGCCAATGCAGTTATTTAGTTTAGAAGACGTGGGTTGCACCGATGTCGGTAGCCAACGCAATCACAATGAAGACTGCTTCGGAATTGAAACGAAGCTTACCAAAGAGGAAACCCCCAGAGGTAGAACTGTTAAAGCGCGAGGAATTTACATTCTCTGCGATGGTATGGGTGGACACGCCGCTGGTGAAGTAGCTAGTGCCTTAGCGGTGAAAACGCTACAGGAATACTTTCAAACCAATTGGCATCAAGACTTGCCAGATGAAGCTACTCTCCGCAATGCCGTCTTAAGTGCTAATCAAGCCATCTATAATGCGAACCAACAGGACACTCGTTCTGGCACCGGACGGATGGGAACTACTCTGGTACTGGTTTTAATCCAAGATACGAAGATCGCGGTGGCTCATGTCGGAGACAGCCGCCTTTATCGGCTCAGTCGCAGGCAGGGACTGGAGCAAATTACTGTAGATCATGAGGTGGGACAACGAGAGATTTCGCGGGGAGTGGAACCAGCGATCGCCTATGCTCGCCCAGACGCTTATCAACTGACTCAAGCTCTCGGACCACGAGATGACAACTTGATCAAGCCTGACATCAAATTTATGGAACTCAATGAAGATGTCCTGCTCGTTCTCGCATCGGATGGTCTTTGTGATAATGACTTACTGGAGCAAAAATGGCAGACTCATTTGAAACCCCTCCTAAATTGCAACACTGGATTGGAGCAGGGAGCTAGAAACCTGATCGATTTGGCAAATCAGTATAACGGTCATGACAATATTACTGCTGTGTTAGTCCGGGCAACTGTGCGACCTGACATGCAACAGCACCAAGAAGAATAAAGGATGAAGTGTGGTCACACTGACCCTGTTACATCCCCAACAAAACACAGCTCTACAGCAGTGGCGCTTTGAGCATGAGTCGGCGATTCGGATCGGTCGTGCGCCAGATAATCACGTCATTCTAAACGATTCTCTGGTTTCGCGCCATCATTTAGAGCTGAGATGCCTCAATTTTAACGAGCAATCGTGGCAATTGATTAGTCAGGGCACGAATGGCACTTTTCTGAATGGTGTCTTAGTGTCATCTCAAATATTGCCAGACGGCTCCCTGATCCAATTGGCAAAGGGAGGTCCACTGCTCAAATTCCAAGTCCGCTCGGTCGTGAGTAGTCCACCAACAAAGTCTCCTCCTGCTATTGCTGTTGGCTGTACTCATAGCGGGAACCCACCTAACAACTTATTTTGCGTCCACTGCGGTCAACCAATCTCAGTCCAACGCACGATCAGGCAATATCAAGTCTTGCGGACTTTAGGACAGGGTGGAATGGGTACAACTTATCTAGCTTGGGAGCAGACAGGGGTAAATTCTCCAGCACAGTCGCGGCTGGTGGTACTCAAAGAGATGAATGCGGATATGGCAAAAATAGCCAAAGCCCAAGAACTATTTGAACGAGAAGCTCGCGTTCTTAAATCGCTACATCATCACGGCATTCCGGAATATTATGATTTTTTCTTAGATGCTGGGAAAAAGTATCTAGCAATGCAGCTAGTACACGGTCAGGATCTAGAAAAACTGGTGATGAAATCAGGACCAGTAACCCTAAGTCAGGCAGTTGAGTGGATGATCCAAACGTGCCATGTCTTGGACTACATCCATAGCCAAATACCGCCACTAATCCATCGCGATATTAAACCAGCTAACTTAATGGTACGGTCCTCAGATAACAGTGTTGTCGTGCTTGATTTTGGCGCTGTCAAAGAGATTGGGACTGCACCTGGAACTCGGATTGGAGCTGAGGGCTATTGTGCCCCAGAACAGGAGCGGGGGTTGCCACTTACGCAGTCAGATCTTTATGCTATTGGACCGACACTAATTTTCTTGCTAACAGGTGAAAACCCTTTTAATTTCTACCGCCCACAGGGACGGAGTTATCGGTTTCAAGTTAACAAGATTCCTAGCGTTACACCGCAGTTGAAGGCGGTAATTGAGCGCACGACTGAGCCAGCCCCTAACGCTCGCTACCCAAATGCGAAGGAATTAATCGTTGCCTTGCAAGCTTGCCTTTAGACTTTACTCTTCATCCCATGCTTCAACTTCCAACAACTCACTAACTGGATCTTGGGTAGTGAAGCCATAATCTAAGAGTTCCCGTTTCCATTGAGGCCATTCATTACCGTAGAGTAAAGCAATCTTCCAAATACTATCGCTAGGTTTGATAATGCTGGATTCTACGAGTGAACGCACATGTTGCTGCAACTTCACCATTGGGTGAATAACTTGCTGAGTCATAACTTCAATTTTGTCTAAGTTTTGCAAAGATTTGAGCAGAAGAGCCTCTCAAGCTGGTTAATGATAACTGCGTAAAGTTCTAATTTGTAGAGAAGCTAATCTTTACTCTTCTAGAGTACCATGTCAATTTTGCAAATTGCCTTATATGAGTTAAAAAAGTGCGGGAATCACTACATATATATGGGAAAGGTTAAGGGGGAAGGGAATTGATTTCACCTTTAACCTTTGCTCATATCAACTTAGGCGAACGAGCCGTCTATCTCATCCGTTTCTTGCGTCTAGCAGCAACTGCCTTACGTTTGCGTTTTTCTAATGGGGTTTCAAAGTGCCGACGATATTTTACATCGGCTAAGATCTCTGCCTTAGAAACTTGACGTTTAAATCGACGTAGAGCCGAATCTATGCCTTCGTTTTCTCCTAAAACCACTTGGGTCATTCGTGCTGCTTCCTTCTTGCTGCCAAAGAAATAGTTAATTTAATTAGAAAACTGCCTAAAATTGTACCAATTTCTGACTTCCAGTTTTGGCAAGCTTCAGCATGATAGGCAGTTCGGCAACAATCCAGACTGTAAATAGAAATATACCCGTGTTGAAGCTTAACGGTGTCGTTGCAACTTAATTAAGTTATGGGGGGTAGTTCTCCCAGAATTGTAAACCGGATGTGATTCAGTGCCAGTTCGCCGATTGATACCTCTTCTGATAGAGGTACTTTGCTGGTGAGAGTCTCAAATGAAATGCCTTTACCAATTTCAATGTGATACCAGGCTAATCCCATAAAGAATCGTGATGGATAAGGACCTTGCTCTACCAAATCATCAGGATTCGACTCCATCGGTAACCAGCCTAACCCCGGCACGTAAAACTCAAGCCAGACATGGTTGTAGTCTGGTTGAAGTGGTACTCCTTGCTGTTCGGCATAGGGCGGGCATTTATAACGACCGATGGTGCGACAGGCAATACCATTTAAACGCGCCAGAGCTAGTAAAACTCCTACGTACTCACCGCAAGAACCAGTACCTCGTTTTAAAACTACATCCGGTGTGTCAATGTGAGGTTTGATACTATACGATAGCTTGTCGTAAACGTAGTTACGAATTTTGAAGATTTTACGTAGTATGTTGGTTTCCGTCCCAATGGCTTCACGCGCAGCTTGACGGACAACTGGGGTATCCATTGCCAAAGCATCATCATCTACGAGGTAGCGCTGTTGAAATGCAGTTGAGAGTTCGGGAATTTTCTCAGTGTCTTTTGGTATCAAGCGGTATTTAATTCCTCGGACTTCTAACAGCGCTTTCCAGCCAAACAGATGCCGTTCGTTCGGTTTCAAGGTGGCAAATTCAAACACCGCTACCCGTTGTCCCTCTATCTCTATTTCTGTAAATGGCAACCCAATTGGTTCAATGTGTCTGACTTTTTGCCGAGGAGTTTCGGCAGGCAGGGCAATTCGCCACTCTAGTTGTTCTAAATTTACTTCTTCTAGAGGAAAAAGTTCCTCGACATAGGACATTTCAATTAAGTACCCATTCGATAAGGCATAGCGTCCTGCCCGATCGTAGTGAAAGTCGAGGGGATGAATAAAGGTGCGATCGCGGTAAGTCAGTTCGTGACATGGTTCGGCGTTGGGATTATCCCGGATGTAAGCCTCTTCAGTCGCATAAGCGATATAAATTACTTGGTTGTCTTCTGATATGGCTAAGCCAGTGGGAGAATCAAAAGGTGTCAGAACGCTAAATTGAATTTCTCCAGTAGCGCGATCGAGGCAATAAATAGATTGTTCGATGCGATCGCAAACCCAAAGTTCTTCCCCACGCACCGCGATGTTCTCCATTCCCACCCCTGGCGCATGGAACTTGGTAATTTGACGACGGGTATTACGGTCAAAAACCAAAATATACCCTGCTTTCTCGCAGGTGACGTAGACTGTTGACTCCCATACCGCAACCCCATTGGCTGAATGAGGCAAGCTCACAAATGGTTTTGGAGTTAAATCGCTCAAGTTGCAGTTGTAAACACTGTTGTCTCGTGTAAACCATAGCGTGTCTTCCCACAAAGCTAGCCCAGTTGCGTCTTCAAATTCTGCTACTTGGTGTGGATTAAGGATTTTGGTATTGTCGCTGATTGGATCGATCTGTAGTAGATGTCCTTTGAGCGCGTCAAGCGCGAGGATCTGATTTCCTCGGCAGGCAATACCGTACAGTGCAGCAGCACCAATTGGTCTGATGGTCCGTCTTGGGGACGATTGGCTAGATGGGACCGATGGCTCAATCATGTCTATTGAATAACTTTATTATTGAGGAATTACCCTGCTAACCTGATAGCCGGAATATATATTTATTAACATGCCCTCAGTCTATCTGATTTAGACAAGAACATGTTTTTGTCCTTCTAAAGGGTTTAGACGATCGCACTAAATCAAATTGCAAATTTTCAGATTAAAACTGGAGGCATTGTTTTGTTAATTGCGGATACTATTTTTCGTCTCGGTATGAGCAAAGTTTTGGCTTGCCTCTAGATTATGTACCTCAAAACGCTACATCTGAGACAGTTTCGTAACTACCAAGAGCAGCAGGTGGAATTTTTAGCGGCTAAAACCATCTTAGTCGGCGATAACGCTCAAGGAAAGTCGAATCTGCTTGAAGCCGTCGAGTTACTAGCAACACTGCGATCGCACCGGATGACACGCGATCGCGATTTAGTCCGGGAAGGAGTTGAGCTAGGACAAATTCATGCCACGATCGAACGGCAAACCGGACTCAGCGAACTGTCTTTAACACTACGGCAAAATGGTCGTCGTACTGTGGCGCTCAATCGGGAGTCTTTGCGTCGTCAAATAGATTTTTTGGGCGTTGTCAATGCCGTACAGTTTTCTAGTCTAGATTTAGATTTGGTGCGAGGGGGACCAGAGCAACGACGCAGTTGGTTAGACACACTGTTAGTCCAGCTCGAACCGATTTATGCGTATATTTTGCAGCAGTATAACCAGGTATTGCGGCAGCGAAATGCTTTCTTAAGAAAAGCTCAAGATTTAGGATTAGGCAGTCAAAATGCTGAAGAATTAGCAATCTGGGACGCTCAATTGGCAACAACAGGTACGCGAGTGATCAGACGGCGTTCTAGAGCTATAGAGCGATTGGCTCCCATTGCTCAAACTTGGCACACCAGTATCAGTGGCGGTAAAGAGATTTTGCAAGTTAAATACACCCCTAATGTGCCAATGGAACAAAACGATCCAGAAGAGGTGCAGCAAGCTTTTTTAGAAAAAATCGCCCATAGATCTGTTGCGGAACAGCATCGAGGTACCACTCTAGTAGGTCCCCATCGGGATGAAATTGAGTTGACAATCGATCGAACGCCAGCGCGTCAATATGGTTCTCAAGGTCAGCAGCGCACCTTGGTGTTAGCGTTAAAACTAGCAGAACTCAAGTTAATTGAGGCAGTTATTGGTGAATCACCACTGTTATTGCTTGACGATGTGTTAGCTGAGCTTGATCCCAATCGGCAAAATCAACTACTAGAAGCGATTCAGGACCGATTTCAGACTTTAATCACCACTACTCATTTAGGTTCTTTTGATTCCCAGTGGCTCAAAGCCTCCCAAATTCTCTCGGTACAGGCGGGACAGATATCACCTTTTTCGAGTAAAGAGAGTAGGGAAGAAAGAAGGTTAGATTAGTATATTATAAACTTGCCAAAATCTTCTCAAACTTCAACAAGCTTACCTCAATTTAAATAAGCTTATCAAAAAATGTCAAAGCTGAATCATTGGCCTTATCCTGTCAAGCAGAGCGATCCTCCCCTCTCTCCCAGAGAAACACTGCCAACCATGTACGATCTTCCTAGTGAAGATCCGGAGGAACCTGGCTTGCCTGACGAATACCACGCTCTACAACCTCAACTTCTTAACCGTACTTTTCGCACTGCGATTTACCCACCAGAAGAGATTTTTACAGGTACCGATCTAAACCTTTACTACGATGTGAGTCATTCTCTTTGGTACAAGCGTCCTGATTGGTTTTTAGTAGTAGGCGTTCCTCGGCTATATGATGAGATCGATCTCAGATTCAGCTACGTTGTGTGGCAAGAAGGCATTAATCCCTTTGTTGTAGTTGAACTACTTTCTCCTGGTACTGAGAAAGAAGACTTAGGCAGGTACGCCGATACATTTGACACGGTAGCTGGCAATGTTACAGATGCACGGCTAAAAAATAATGGTCAGATTGCCAAGGAAACACCACCAACAAAATGGGAAGTTTACGAGCACTTGCGAGTGCCTTATTATGTCGTATTCAGTCGCTATAACAACCTGTTGCGCTGCTTCAAATTAATCGGCGGACATTATCAAGAGCAAGTGCTTGAGCCTGATAATCCGCGTCTATGGATTTCGGAACTAGAAGTAGGACTGGGCTTATGGCAGGGAGAGTTTGAAGGCATCACGCCCCAATGGCTGCGGTGGTATGACGAGCAGGGATGGGTACCAACAGATACTGAGCAGGAGCGGCAGGAGAAGGAACTTGCCCTAGAACGAGCAGAACAGGAGCAGCAGAGGGCAGAACAGGAGCAGCAGAGGGCAGAACAGGCAGAGTCTCAATTACAGCAAGTAGCTTTAAATTTACTGCGCCAAGGAATGACACAGGAACAGGTAGCCAGGTTAACAGGAATGTCTGAGCTGCAAATCCAAAAGATTGTGGATGAGTGTGGTTAAGTCTAGTCTCATTAGCTACTGAGCTTGGCGATCGCTTGCCGAATCCAATCTTCGGGATTTGAGTTTTTCACTAGTCCCACGTTTTGACTTACAGCTTGCAAGGCTTGGGAAATTTCACTAGCACTGTAGCCTAACGCGAGTAAAGTCATTTGCACATCTTCTAAAATAGCTGGTGGTGGTCCTACAATTGAGCTGATTTCTGTCGGATGGTGCCAGTCTGCCAACTTGTTTCTCAGTTCCAGACAGATCCGCTCTGCTGTTTTACCTCCTACACCAGGAGCTTGAATTAATAGCTGAGTGTTAGCAGTGACGATCGCCTGGACTAAATCTGGTAATTCCAATGTGTCTAAAAGAGCGATCGCGCCTTGAGCGCCTATCCCACTAACGCTTAACAACTGGCGGAATAAATCCCGTTCAGTAGCCGAGCCAAAGCCATATAGTACCGGCTGTTCTTCCCGAATTTGTAGATGAGTAAAAACTTGAGTTGCCTCACCAGTTGCTGGTAATTGCCCAAATAAACGTGCTGGAATTTGCAAGTCATATCCGCAGCAGTTTACTTCTAGAGTGAGAATGACGCGATTAGCACTGCTTTTAACTACACTGGCAACTGTACCCTTAAGATAGCTAATCATCTCAAAAATCCGAAATGGTCCAAGCCTTCTAGAATACCACCAGCACAAGATGCTTGAGCCAGATAATGATATTCAGCAAAATTAGCTTTGTGCCACCGGAGCAGTTCAAGTTGAGCATTACCGACAATAATACCCCGCTCCTCTCCGACAGAAAATAGAGCAATATCGTTACCAGAGTCGCCACACACAACAGTTTGTTGAGCTGCAAATCCCCATTGCTTTTGCAAAAACTGCATGGCTAAACCTTTATCACTACGACGGGGCAAGATATCAAGGTCTTGACCTGTACTATAAATTAGCTTAGTCTCTAAATCCTGCTTCTGCAGCAAAGACTCTAGCTGTGGTAACACCTCTACGGCGGCAGTTTGAGTCAGGAAGAAACTAACTTTAAAAAGTCCTTGTTCTACATCTGGTTGGGGAATTAAGTCAGCAAAATGAGCAGTAGCGGCTACTACCAAATCGCGATCCCATTTGGGGGCAATTTGTTTTGACCATATTGGATCTGGAATGTCGCTACTATTAAAATAGATCTCGGTTCCCACAGCAGCCAACAGAGCATCGGGTTCTAACAGATGTTTTTCAGCTTTGAGTTGTTGGTACAGCGTTTTAGATCGCCCTGTGGCATAAACTATCGCTGTTCCATGTTCCTGGCGGTGCTGACTCAATCGACGATTTAGTTCTGCCAGAGCTTGGTCATCGCCTACTAAGGTATTATCCAAATCAGTTACAAACAGAAATTTTGTCACAGTAATCTCCTATTGCCATTTCCCGCTCAATTTTAGGTGCCAGAGACTAGACATGCCAATTTATCTCTACTGGGGCGAAGATGACTTTGCCATCCAAAAAGCTGTAAATAGCTTGCGCGATTGCGTCCTCGATCCCCAATGGGCTAGCTTTAACTACACTATTTTGCCTCCGGAGCAGACAGATGCGATCGCAGAGGCAATTACCCTGGTTATGACTTGTCCATTTGGAGCTGGCAATCGCTTAGTTTCACTACCAGACACCACCCTGTGCCAGCACTGTTCCGAAGAGATACTGACAGAATTAAAGCGCACTCTACCAGTAGTACCAGAAACTTCAGTTTTATTACTAACTAGCCGGACTAAACCAGATGGACGGCTCAAATCTACCCAATTGCTGCAAAAGTATGCTGATATTAGAGAATTTTCTTTAATCCCACCTTGGAAAACAGACGAAATTCTCCAGCAGGTGAAACAAGTTGCTCAAGAATTGGGATTAAAACTTACCCAAGGTAGCACTCAACTAGTGGCAGAGTCAGTTGGTAATAACACACGACTACTATACAGCGAACTGGAAAAACTACATACCTTTGCCAACGGCAGCAACCAACCCCTAGACGTAGATATCGTTACTAATCTCGTACAAGTTAACACTCACAGCAGCTTGCAACTAGCAACGGCGATCGCGGCGGGAGACACTGCCAAAGCACTGACTAAAATCGCTGAGTTAATGAATCGCCATGAGCCAGGTTTAAAAATTGTCGCTACATTAATTGGGCAATTCCGTACTTGGCTATGGGTAAAGCTGATGACGGAAACGGCAAACAGTCACAGAACCAGCGATCGCAGTGAAAATAGTATAACGCTCATTGCTAAAGCTGCGGAGATTAGCAACCCCAAGCGCGTCTATTTTTTACAACAAGAAGTCAAATTTCTCTCTGTACAGCAACTTACCTCTAGCCTACCTCTACTACTGCAACTAGAAGTCAGCCTGAAGCAAGGTGCGGAGGAGATGTCAACACTGCAAACTAAAGCGATCGAACTTTGCCAAGTTTTTCAACCAGGATGATAGGTAACAGATGGCACGAGTACTTTCATACTTTTGCTTGGAACTTCTTAATTGAAAAACAGTTCAAAGTAATTGCAGCCTAGTTGCCTCTTTTCCCCTGCTCAACCACAATGAAGTTTTGCCATTTATTTACTCCGTATCGCCCAAAGCAAATTTTGCCGCGATCGCTCTTTGTGGGCAGCATCACTACCATAAGTCTA
>JAABUQ010011137.1_pt1 | contig 11584 bp, 10 predicted proteins | sample 5560001 | NCBI WGS metagenome assembly JAABUQ01 (sample SAMN10711888, study PRJNA513371) | rock metagenome | isolation source: Antarctica rocks | place: Antarctica: Victoria Land, Finger Mt nord | collected 2015-12-18
AATCACGGTCCGGTTCCCGAGCTCGATGAGTCGGATTGGAGGCTGTGCGTCGACGGCCTGGTCGAGCGTGAGCTGGAGCTCTCGTTGACGGGACTGCGCGAGCGGTTCGAGGACCGCAGTGTCGTGGCGACCCTGCAGTGCGCGGGCAACCGCCGGGAGGGGCTGGTGGCGGTGGGCGACATTCCCGGTGAGGCGCCCTGGGGGCCGGGGGCGACCGGCAACGCGGCGTGGCGGGGCGTGGCCCTGGTGGATGTCCTGCGCGCTGCGGGTCTGCGGGATGGCGCCCGGTACGTCGCGTTCGAGGGCGCTGACACCTCGCCGGAGGCCGAGCCGCCGCAGTCCTTCGGCGCGTCGATCCCGCTGCACAAGGCGTTGGCGAGCGAGGTGCTGCTCGCGTGGGAGATGAACGGGGAGCCGCTGCCGGCGGTCCACGGGGCGCCCCTGCGCGTGGTCGTGGGGGGCTATATCGGTGCGCGCAGCGTGAAGTGGCTCCAGCGGATCACGGCACTGGGCGCACCTACGGAGAACTTCTTCCAGCGGACCTATCGGCTGCTCCCGGCGGATGCCGACCCCGATCAGGCGCCGGCGGACGCCGGCATCGTGCTGGGGGCGGTGGCGGTCAACTCCGACATCCTGGTGCCGGCTGACGGCGAGACCGTGGCGGCGGGACTCGTGGACGTGTCGGGGTATGCCTTCGCCGGGGATGATCGCCGCATCGTGCGCGTGGACGTGTCCACCGATGGCGGAGGTGAATGGCAGCAGGCGCGGCTGCTCGACGACCTGGGACCATGGGCGTGGCGGCGCTGGCAAGCGCAGGTGGCGCTGGAGGCAGGTCGCGCCGAGATAACCGCGCGGGCATGGGACAGCGCTGCCGCGACCCAGCCCGAGGATCCCGCGCAGCTGTGGAATCCCAAGGGCTACGTCAACAACGCCTGGGCTCGGATAACCGTCGACGTCAAGTCGTGACCCGCGCCGGGCGGCGCGTCCCCCGGTCGAAGGTCGCCGACGCGCACGCGCTGGTCCGACCATGAGCCAGAAGCGTGCCAGCGAGCGGCTGCGCGTTCCCGAGCCGGTGATGAAGCGCCGGATCCCCTCGGGGCGCGGGGCGATGGAGCAGCCCAACGTGACCAGCGACGGGGACTCCCCTCTGACCCCGGGGTTCTGGGCCGCCGTAGTGCTCACCGGCGTGGCCACGGGCCTGCTGGGCGCGCTCCTGATGGTGATCCTGTTCGGGCTCGAGCATCTGACCTTCGGCTACCACACGGGGACCTTCGAGGCGGCCGTCAAACGAGATTCGAGCCTCCACAGGGTTCTCGCGCTGGTGATCGCCGGCGCCGTGGGTGGCCTCGCCTGGTACCTGCTGCGGCGGTTCACGAGCGGCGAGAAGTCAGGGTTCGACGACGCGGTCTGGAATGGGGACGGCCGCCTGTCGTTTCGGCGAAGTCTCGGCACGTCGGTGATCTCGGAGGTCGTGATCGGAATGGGCGCCTCCATGGGGCGGGAGAACGCCCCCAAGCTGATGGGGGGCGCCTCCGCCTCCGTGCTTGCGGGTTGGACGCGACTGGGCACCTCTCAGCGGCGGCTGCTGGTGGCCTGCGGCGGCGGGGCCGGGCTGGCGGCGGTCTACAACGTGCCGCTCGGGGGAGCGCTGTTCACCGCCGAGATCCTGGTCGGCTCGATCGCCCTTCCGGTCATCCTCCCGGCACTCGTGTGCTCGTGGATCGCGACGATCACCGCGTGGATCTACCTCCCGAGTCACGCCACCTATGTGGACGTTCCCTCCTATCGCTTCACCGCCACGCTGCTGGTGTGGGCGCTTGTCGTCGGCCCGGTCGTCGGGCTCCTGGCGGTCGGCTACATCCGCCTGATCGCGTGGCTCTCCCACCACCGCGCGACCGGGCTGAAGGCGCTTCCCGCGCCGCTGGTCGCGTTCGCGATCCTGGGAGTGATCGGCATCGCCTTTCCGCAGCTGTTCGGCAACGGCAAGGACATGGCCCACGATGCGTTCCTCGGTGCTGGCACCCTGGGGTTGCTCGCCGCTCTGGCGATCCTCAAGCCGCTCGTGACGTCATTGTGCCTGGGCAGCGGCGCATCGGGAGGCCTGTTCACCCCCGTGCTCAGCACCGGCGCCGTACTCGGTGCCGCGCTCGGCCTCGCCTGGTCTCACCTCTGGCCCGGCGCGCCGGTGGGGGCATTTGCCGTGATCGGCGCCGCCGCGATGATCGGCGCCGGAATGCAGGCGCCGCTGGCCGCGGTCGTGCTCGTCCTGGAGCTCACCCACAACGGCTTCTCGCTGCTGATCCCGATGATCGCCGCGACCGCCGTCGCCACCGCCGTGAGCCGCCACATCGACGGCTACTCGATCTACACCGGACGACTCGCGAGAGACGAGGATGCCTCAGGCCGGGTTCCGCCGCTCGCGCCGGCTGGTGAAAACGCGAATACAGGCTGAAGCGCTGGGCCGAATCGGTCATCGGGTAGGCTGCCGGGGACATGGATCGACTGAGCGACGAGCATGTCGCGAAGGGGCTCGAGGGCCGAGACTGGCACCGCGACGGCGAGAGCATCGTGCGCGACTGGAAGCTTGCGGATTTCGGCGCGGCGATCGCGTTGGTCAATCGCGTGGCCGAGGCCGCCGAGGCGGCGAATCACCACCCGGACATCCTCGTGCACGGCTGGAACGAGGTGCGGTTGACCCTGTCGACGCACTCCGTGCGAGGGCTCACTTCGGCTGACTTGGACCTCGCGCACACGATCGACGGCCTCGCCTAGTTCCACGCCGATCGCGGATCCGGACGCCCCACCGACGATCGAAGTCGTGCGCGGACGGCTGGATCAGGCGCGAGCCGAGGAGCTGCTGCGGTTCTGGGCCGACCGCGGCGTGCTGGCCGGCGAGGAGGCGCGCCGGCGCCTGCCCGAGGTGGTGTGCCTGCTGCGGCGCGACGGTGTGATCGCCAGCGCCTGCTCGGTGTATTCCGCCGAGGTCGCGCTGATCGGCCATCGGCGATTCTGGATCTACCGCAGCCTGCTCGACGAGGACGTGGCCGGACGAGCGCCGGAGATGATCCGCGCCACCTTCGACGCCCTCAACGGCGAGTTGGACTGCCAGCCTGGCACCCCGATCCCGGGCGCGCTCGCCCCGGAGCCCGGTCAGGGCAGCGCGTAGGAGCGCGCCGTCGTCGTCCCGCTCGCCTCGGCGATCTCCGGGAACCGCGCGCCGGGCAGCAGCGCGACGTCGAAGATCTCCTGCACCAGATCCTCAAAGCGCAGGAACCCGGCGATCTCGCCGGAGCGCAGATCGACCATCCACACTCCGGACTGGCACTCCTGCAGACGCCGGGTAACCGGCAGGTCACCGAACGTGGAGGACTCGCGGATCTGCGAGAGGCCGATGAACGCCGTGTCACCGAGGAAGGTGAGCCCGCGCGTGAACCCGGGCAGCTCGGCCACCGTCTGCACGCGCCCGCCGGCCGGGTCCGCCACGCACAGCGTTCCCTTGCCGGACTCGAGCAGCCACATTCGGCCCTGGTGCCAGCGCGGTGAGTGGGGCATGGATAGGCCGGCGATTGCGACCTGCGAAGAGGTGACGTCGATGAGCACCCCGCCCACAGCCTTGCCGGGCCGCCAGCTGCCCGCCTCGTCACCCGTGCCCAGCGCGGTCACGTAGGCGATTCGGTCATCGATCACCGCCATCCCGTTGAGGTGGCAGCGGTCCTCGGGGGCCAGCGCTGTGATGAATGAGGGCGCCCAGCGGGGAATGAAGCTGTGATCGGCGTCGAGCGTGGCCAGACAGGAGAAGGCCGTGGCCACAAGCCACAGCTCGCCCCCGGCGAAGCCGGGGTCGTGGACGGCGATGTCCCCGGTCACGTGCCGGTTGCGCGGCAGGTAGCACGCGTCGTGGATCCCGTCCGCGTCGAGCGTCCGGGCGGCCGCGGGCATGTCACGCAGGTCCCACACCTCGCTGCGCGTGCCCAGGGCGATCCGCCCGGAAGCGACGGCGATGCCCATCGGCTTGTCGTACTCGCGGAAGTGCGTATTCAGCTCGCGCTCTCGTGCCCGCACGGAGACCAACCGGTTGGTCTGGTAAGTCGTGACCAGCAGCGATCCGCCGCCGGCGTAGATCACCTCGCGGAAGCTGGCGGTTGAGGCGCTGGCAAACGGAGAGCTTTCGGACGTGTCGCTGCGCCCCGCCCGAGCGGCCGCTTCGATCGGGGTCAGCAGCGCCTGGTCGAAGGCGATGCCGGCCAGCGCGCACACCCGTCGCAGCTCTTCACGAGGATCGGAGAGCAGGCGCGCGCGCTCGATCCGACACCATCGCTCGGGGACGAGCTCCGCGAGCTCTTCCGGGGTGGGCTCGTCCGCTCCGGCCGCGAGGAACACGAACCGGGCATCGGCCATGGCCTCGGCCAGGAACGCCACCGATCGATCAGGGCCTTCCCCGCCCCCACCGGACACGACGGTGGCGGCCACGACGCCCGTCAGCGAGCCGCGGGGAGTCGGTCAGCATCTCAGCCGACGTGCCGGGCGCCGCGACGACGAACACCGAGGCGGGGACGCGGTCGCTGGACACCGGAGGAGCCTAGTGGCGGCCCCGCTGCGCGCGCGTCACGGCGATACCCTGAGAACGGCGCTGATGCGAGTCGTGCTCGACAATCCCGCCGGCGACGCCGAGGACGTGGATCTGCAGCTGGGTCGCGAGGACGTGACCGTCGGTGACCTGCTCGACACACTGGTCGACGGCGCGGGTGCGCGCGGCATCCTCATCGACGGCCGCTTCTGCCACATCGACCTGGCCCTGTCGGAGATCGGCACTCTACGAGGGCGCGCGGATCCACGCCGCCGACGGTGCCACCGGCGACCAAAACCGGGACGGCGCGCCGCTGGAGCTGAGCGTGATCGGCGGCTTCGACGCCGGCCAGCGGCTTCCGCTGGCGCCGGGGGGTGTCGTAGTCGGGCGGGGGTGTCGTAGTCGGGCGAGGAAGCGACTGCGACCTGGTGCTGGAGGACGAGGGCGTCTCGCGCTGTCACCTGCGCGTGGAGCCGAGTCCCGGCGGGCTGCGCGCCAAGGTCACCGACCTGGGGTCGGCCAATGGCACCTGGCTCGAGGGCAGGCGGATCAAGCAGCCCGTGGAGGTGGAGCCCGGCGCGGTGTTCGAAGCCGGGGACGTGGCCTTCACGGTCTCCACCCGGCGGGCGGGCCTTCCGGTCGACCCCGTCCGCCACGCCAGCCTGGCCGGGACGATCCCCTTCAACCGTCCGCCGCGGGGCCGCTCAGGCACCGGCGGGGAGCCCCTGAGCACCCCCGAGCAGCCCGGCGAGACCAGCCGGCCGCGCTTCAGCGTCGCCTCTGCCGTCGGACCGCTGGTGCTCGGTGCGGTGATGGTGGTGGTCCTTCACAGCATCATCTACGCGCTGTTCATGCTGCTGAGCCCGGTGCTGGTGATCGGCAGCTGGCTCGAGCAGCGCCGCCACGCCTCTCGCAGCTCGCGCGGGGAGCAGCGTGACTACGCGCAGAAGCTGGCCCGCTTCCGGCGGGAGGTGACCAAGCGCCACGCCGACACGCTCGTGCACCAGCGTGAGGCGCTGCCCGACGTGGCCGAGATCCACCGCCGCGCCACCGCCCCCGACCCCCGCCTGTGGGAGCGCCGCCCCGAGCACGAGGACTTCCTCACCCTCACGGCCGGCTTCGGCGAGGTCCCCTTCCGGCCCGAGCTGGCCGAGCGGCAGTCTCCCGGCCAGGATGCCGAGCTGGTGCTCGCCGAGCACGGCTGGCTGCGACTGGCGCCGGTGTCCGTGGAGCTCTCCGAGGGCGGCGTCGTCGGCATCGTCGGCCAGCGGGATCAGGCCCTGCCCCTGGCGCGCGCGCTGCTCTGCCAGGCGGCGGTCCTGCACGGGCCCGCGGACGTGGTGGTGGCGATCTTCACCGAGGCGCCCGGGCGCGAGGACTGGGACTGGGCGAAGTGGCTGCCCCACGTCCGCGACGCCACGGGTGGCTCCCGACGCCAGATCGCCGTCGGCCTCGCCGCCGGAGCGACGCTGGCCGCCGAGCTCTCCGAGCGCGACGAGGACGATCCGCGCCGCGTCCTGGCGGTGCTGGATAGCCCGGCGCTGATCGAGGGGCGGGGCGCTCCGGGACGGGCGCTGCTGCGCTCGGGCAAGGCCGTCAGCGGGATCGTGCTGGCTCGCTCCACCGAGCGCCTGCCGGCGGCGTGCACGACGGTGATCGAGCTGGATAGCGAGGCCGGCGAGGCACGGCTCCAGCGCCCCCAGGTGGGCGAGCGCGTAGACCCGCTGCTGGTGGCGGGCATGTCCGCGGACACCGCCCGGGAGTGCGCCCGCTCGCTGGCGCGCTTCGAGGATGCGGATCTGCAACTGCTCGGGGGTGCCCTGCCCGACCACGTCAGCCTGCTCTCGCTGCTCGGACTGGTGGAGCCCGACGGCTCCCAGCTGCGCGAGCGATGGCGCGCCAGCGCCGTGTCGACCAGCCTGCGGTCCACCTTCGCCCTTTCCGAGGACGGCCCGCTGGACATCGACCTGGTGGCCGACGGTCCCCACGGGTTGATTGCCGGCACCACCGGCGCCGGCAAGAGCGAGCTGCTGCGCAGCCTGGTGGCGGCGCTGGCGGCGCGGTACGCACCCACCCGGGTGAACTTCGTACTGGTCGACTACAAGGGCGGCAGTGCCTTTGGCGGATGCGCCGAGCTGCCGCATACCGTGGGCATGGTCACCGACCTCGACGAGCAGCTCGGCGAGCGGGCGCTGCGCAGCCTGGAGGCTGAGCTGCGCTACCGGGAGCGGGTGCTCCGCGAGCACCGCGCCCCGGACCTGATCGAGTACGACCGGCTCGTCGCCGAAGGCCGGGTCGCCCCCCTGCCCAGGCTGCTGGTGATCATCGACGAGTTCGCCACGCTCGCGGCTGAGCTGCCCGACTTCGTCTCCTCGCTGGTCGGCATCGCCCAGCGAGGGCGCAGCCTCGGCGTGCACCTGGTGCTGGCCACCCAGCGTCCCTCGGGCGCGGTCAACGAGAACATCCGCGCCAACACCAACCTGCGGGTGTGCCTGCGGGTGCAGACCCCCCAGGACTCCGCCGACGTGATCGACGCGCCGGCCGCGGCCAAGATCCCCCGCAGCCAGCCCGGCCGCGCCCACGTGCGCCTGGGGCCCTCGGAGCTGATCCCGGTCCAGACGGCCCTGGTCAGTGGCAGCACGGCGGCGGCGTCAGCCACCGCAGTGGCACTGGCGCCGTTCACGCTGCCCGCTGAGGACCAGCAGGAGGACGAGCGGGAGGCGGCGCAGCCGGCCGGCAGCGACCTGGAGCGCCTGGTGCAGGCGGCCGCGGAGGCGTCGGAGGGCACCGACCCGCCGCGCCGTCCCTGGCTGGCGCCGCTACCGATGGAGGTGGAGCTGGAGTCGCTGCTGGCGATGGGCCCGCCCCGACCCCTAGGGGGGGAGCGGGGGCTGGTAGTCCCGCTCGCGCTCGCCGACGACCCCGAGGCCCAGGCCCAGTATCCGGCCGGCTGGAACCTCGACGCCGGCAACCTCTTGCTCTACGGCATCGGGCGCAGCGGCACCACCACGGCGCTGTCGACGCTCGCCCTGGCGTTGGCGGACATGACTGAGGCCGCGCACCTGCACCTCTACGTACTGGACTTCGGCGCCGGGGAGCTGGCGCCGCTGCGCTCGCTGCCGCATGTGGGGGCGGTCGTCGGCGCCGCCGAGCACGAGCGTCAGCGGCGGCTGCTGCGACGGCTGCGAGGCGAGCTTGGCGCCCGGCGCGGCCTGGACCCGGTCGCGCGTGCCGGCGTGCCGCGGATCGTGGTGCTGCTCGACGGCTACGGCGGCTTCGCCTCCGAGCACGCGGACCTGGGCGGCGACGCCCTGCGAGAGGCGCTGGCCCGGGTGTGGGCCGACGGGCCCGAGCTGGGGATCCACACCGCGATCGCCGCGGACCGGCTGGGGGCCGTTCCCACCGCGCTGGCCTCGCTGGCCCAGCAGCGGCTGGCCTTTCAGCTGGCCGATGTCGCCGACTACGCGCAGTTCGGGCTTCCCCGCCGGTCGATCCCGCGCTTCAACCCCGGCCGCGCAGTCGTGGGCGGGTCGGGTCAGGTGATCCAGGTGGCGCGGGCACCCGGACCGTTGGAGCACGGAGTGGCGCAGCGGGCGACGACGGGCGAACGAGCACCGGGCGGCCCGCCGCCGATCGGCGTGCTCCCGGAGAGCGTCGCCCTCGATGCGCTGCTGGGCGCGGGGCGCGGCGAGCGTGAGCCGCTGTTCGTCCCGATCGGGATCGGCGACGAGACGCTGGAGCCGGCCGGCTTCGAGCTCTTCGAAGGCGATCACGCGATGATCGCGGGGCCGCCGCGCAGTGGCCGCACCACCGCGCTGCTGGTGGTGGCGGAGGTGATCGCACGGCTCTATCCCGAGATCAGGCTGACGGGAGTGGCGACCCGGCGCTCAGCCCTCCGGGAGTGTCCGGCGCTGGCCCGCGTGGTCACCGCCGCCGACGAGCTGGCCGAACTGGTGGCCGAGGTCGTGACAGTGAGTCGCTGCAGGTGCTGCTGATCGACGACGCCGACGCCGTCGATGATCCCACCCGCGCGCTCAGCGACTTGTTCGCCTCGCCGCTAGGGAACCTGCACGCCGTCATCGCGGGGCGCACCGATGCGCTCAAGACGCTGGGCCACTGGAGCGTCGGCGTGCGCCGTTCCCGCACCGGTCTGCTGCTCCAGCCCGAGGTGCAGGTCGACGGGGCGCTGCTCGGCGTGACGCTGCCGCGGCGTCCCCCGCCGCCCGTCCGTCCCGGGTGTGGTTACCGCATCGACCCCGGCGGCTTTGAGCTGGTGCAGATGGCAGCGGTCAGTACGGCGCCGGCCCCTCTCCGATGAAGCCGGTCTTGGTGATCTGCAGGAAGAGCTTCCTGCCCCCCTCTCCGAACATCCCCTCATGCGTGGTGGAGAAGGCCATCGCCAGGACGCCGTAGCGCGTCCGCACCAGGTACTGCATGACCAGCATCGGCACCGGCTCGGTTCCCTCGCCGAGCGACTCGCGGCTGACCCGCTTGACCAGCGTCGCGTCGTCGGAGAGTTCGACGACCTCGGTGGAGGCGGTGAGGTTTCCCTCGGCATCGTGCTCCTCGGAGGCCTTCGGCAGAGCGGAGCGGCTGACCGCCGCGATCGCCACGGTCATCGTGGCCACGACCTCGTGCCGGTCCTCGGGCTGGCTGGGCCGCAGCGCCCCGATCAGGATGACGTGGCCTCCGGAGCGCACCCGTTCCAGCGCCCTCGTGCCCTGGGCCACGGCCGGCGGTGCGCCGGGGGCCCCGGCGGCGATCTGTGCGAGATCTACCAGCTCGATCCCCAGGGGCATGCGCACCTGGAAGACCAGCTTGCTTGCGTCCGGCCGAACCACCGGGAAGCTCAGCAGTGGGCCCCAGCCACCCCTCGCGGTAGATGCGCTCCGCTCTGCGGCGGCCCAGGAAGCTCACGGCGCGGACGCTACCCGCCGCACAGCGGCTCGGGAGTCACCCTCCCTTTGAGCTTCTCCTGCGTGGGATCGGTGACCAGCTTGTCGAACAGCCCGGCAGCGGGCTTGCCCACGTGCAGCGCTGTCCCCGCCGCGCGGTTCGCCGCCTGGCTGGCCTGCACCGAGGCCTGATGGACCGCGGCCGGATCGGCCGGGTCGACGCCACGCAGGACGTTGGGGAGCTGCCCGTCCCTGAACGACAGCGACGCCGCCGCCGCCGGGTTGAGCCCGTCGCCGCTGAGGAGCTGGAAGTCCCGCATTCCCGCCGATGTCGCCCTGGTGTCAGCGACCGCCTGGTCGCCCTTGCCGAACACGTTGACGATCGTGTCTCCGGGCCCTCTGACGGCGTCCAGGGACCCGGGCACCGAGCCGAGATTCGGCGCGATCGCGAACGCCGCGTCGATGCCGACCGCGCCCCAGTGGCCCTGCGCGCCGTCGGCGAGCGCACCCGCTCCGATCCCTGCGGTCGAGGCGCGCCCACCCCAGGTGCTCACGCCGCGAGCCACCGTTCCGAGCGTTGAGGCGCTGTCACCGGCGGCGGCGGCGCCCTGGGCGCCGAGGAGCCCGCCTTCGGCGAGCCCATCCCCGCCGGCCAGCGCCGCATCCGCGCCGAGCACCTCCGGTGCCGCGAACGGGGCCGCAACCATCGCCACCAGGCTCGCCACCACCGCCACATCCTTGGCGAGCTCGCCGAAAGTCTTCCAGCTGGGATGCTCGATGAAGTCCGCGATCGCCTTGCCTGAGATCAGCGCCCAAGCGCTCTTGCCGATGCCAACAGCGGCCCCTTCGAGGAAGTTCCCCACGTCGTGCAGCGCCCCGGAGAGCCAGCTCTCCGAAGGAGCAATGCCCGCGGCATGGGAGACGGCGGAGCGGGCATGGCCGCGGATCCCGTCGAACTCGTCCAGCAGCTGAAGGCCTCTGCCCTCCAGGCCGCTGACCTCGCGCTGAAGGTTCCCCACCGCGCCGCTGGCCGCGTGCACCGCGCTCTGCGCGCTCACCACTGCGGCAGTGGAGGAGGTGGCCCCCGGCGCGCCCGCGGCGGTGCTGAGGCTTCCCTGCGCCGAGGTCAGCTGACCCTGCGCCCCGGCCAGGCGGCTGCGGGCGTCCTGCAGCTGCGTGGCGATGCTCTGAAACTGGTTGTGGATGGGACCGAGCTGGGCCTCGTAGGTGTTCAGCGCGCTGGCCACGTCGCCGTAGGACCGCTGCACATTGTCCAGGTCGTGGGGCAGCTTGCCCAGCTTGAGGCGGAAGGCCTCCGCGGCCGGCCCCGTCCACGTCTCGTCGCCCTTGGCTCCGCGCAGGCCGGCGGCGCTGGTCTCCGCCTGGGTGGCCACGGTGTGGAAGCCGCTGGCCAATAGGCCAACTTCTCCCGGATCAGCGGCCAGTAGCCTGGCCGCGCGGGGATCTGAAAGGGGATCGCTCATGTCAGTGGTCAGTGGTGCTCCTCGCAGGACTTCTGTATCTCGGCCTCAGACTTGCCGTAGGTCGCCCCAGCCATGTCCAGCAGCTGCACCACCTTGGTCATGTGGTCCTTGAGCCGGTCGATGCCGAGGTGCCAATGACTGCTGAAGTGCTCGACCTCGCCCTCGAGGTCGGGGCCGCCGAGCAGCCCCTCGAACCCTGTCGCCACGCCGTGCATGGCCTGCATCTCGGAGTGGATTCCCGACAGGGTCGAGGAGAGCTCTTGCAGCGTTGCAGGATCGACGGTAAATGTGGTCATCGTCGCTGGCCTGATCGATCGTCTCCGCGCTCAGCCCATCGAGGTGCGAATCGCGTCCTCGGTCTGCTGGTACTGCATGCCGGCGGAGTTGAGCAGCCGGGAGATGCCGTCGAGCGCGTCCTTCAGCCCGGCTGCCGAACGCTGCCACTCGTCCCACAGGGCGTGGAACTGCCCGGAGGCGGCACCCTGCCACTCGCCGCCGACGATGCCCAGGACCTCGCCCTGCATCCGGCCGAGCTGGTCCTGGATGCTGTTGGAACCGCTCTGCACGTTCGAGGAGAGCGTGTGCAGCTCCTCCGCAGTGACCTTGATGAGACTCATGAAAGACCTCCGATGTGATTT
>JAABUQ010011139.1_pt1 | contig 11580 bp, 5 predicted proteins | sample 5560001 | NCBI WGS metagenome assembly JAABUQ01 (sample SAMN10711888, study PRJNA513371) | rock metagenome | isolation source: Antarctica rocks | place: Antarctica: Victoria Land, Finger Mt nord | collected 2015-12-18
CCGGCCTCGAACGCCGCGAACGCGCACGGCAGATCCTGACGACGCCGGGCCATGGCCACCAGCCGCTGCGCTCGACTCGAAGACACGCCCATCTGCCAGCCCACCCAATGGTCAGCCGACCGGATCCCACCCTGACGCCACAACCCATCAGCCAACACAGCGGCGACCACCCGGACCTGGGCGGCGACGGTGGCGTTGCCGATCCCGCACAACACCGCCAACTCGGCCTCCAACCCCTCCACCGCCACCGACCGCTGCGAGTTCCACACCTCCCCACCCGGATCACCAGCCTCGAACATGAATACGAGTATACCTTGGGGGGTGTGACAGTATTCGCCCAAATCGGTGCTGCATCGAGATATTTTCAGATCCTGCACATCGACGCTCCCCATGGGTGGGAAGCCGGGATCGTCTACGACGAGACCACCAAGACCCTGCTGTGCGGTGACCTCTTCACCCCGACCGGTTCGCCGGCTGCTACCACGACCGAGGACATCATTGGGCCAGCCATAGCTGCCGAAGACATCTCTACGCGTCATCCCGGGCCCGTCGAGCGGTGCCACCGTGCGCCGCTTGGCCGAGTTCGACGTGGACACGCTCGCGCTGATGCTGGCCCTGCCTTCACCGGTGACTGCCGCAGCGCACTGGCCGACCTGGCCGCCGACTTCGACCGCCGCATCGCCGAGGCTGCCGCCTCGGCGATCGGCTTACACCAGGAGGCTCGAGAGACATCCCGGCAGGCCGCACATCGGTAATCGCCAGCTATTTCTGCTGGCTCGGCGCCGGAGCTAGGTCCCGAAGCCCAGCGCCACCCAGAGCTCTTCGCGTTGCTCGAGCGCGTCGGTGATCGCGTCGACCTCGGCCTTCCGGCCGGTCAACGGCCAGCTCGTCAAGGCACGCTTCCCAGGCGGCACCCCACGATTCTTACCCGTCACCGCTCGGCCGCAGGGCCCACGCTGTCACACCGCGCGGACCAGGTTGGGTCTGATCGCTACCGGCAGACGGTAGTAGCAGGACCCAACTGCGGTGGCGGAGCCGGCGGCGGGCGGGGTGGGTCTGATCGCTACCGCCGGGCGGTAGTAGCAGGACCCAACTGCGGGTGACGGGGCCGGCCAGCGGCGCGGTCAGCGGTCGACGATGGTGTAGCTGTAGCCCTGCTCGGCCAGGAACCGTTGGCGCTTGGCCGCGAACGCCTGGTCGACGGTGTCGCGGGTGACAACGGTGTAGAAGCTGGCTTGGCCGCCGTCGGTCTTGGGGCGCAGGATGCGGCCCAGCCGCTGGGCCTCCTCCTGGCGGCTGCCGAAGGTGCCGGAGAGCTGGATGGCCACGTTGGCGTCGGGTAGGTCGATGGAGAAGTTGGCCACCTTGGACACGACGAGCACCGGGATCTCGCCGCTGCGAAAGGCGGCGTAGCGCTCCTCGCGTGCGCGTTGCGCCGTCTTGCCGGTGATGATGGGCGCGCCGACCCGCTCGGCCACCTCTCTCACCTGGTCGAGGTACTGGCCAATGACGAGGATGCGGTCGCCGTCGTGGCGGGCCAGCAGCTCGTCGAGCACCGCCAGCTTGGCCGGCGCGGTCGCCGCCAACCGGTAGCGGTCGCGGTCGGGGGCGGTGGCGTAGGTCATGGCCAGGTCGGCATCGAGCCCCACCCGCACCTCGGCGCACACGGCCGGCGCGATCCACCCGGCCGCTTCCAGCTCACGCCACGGCGCGTCGTACCGCTTCGGCCCGATGAGCGAGAACACGTCACCCTCCTTGCCGTCCTCGCGCACCAGCGTGGCCGTGAGACCCAACCGCCGCACGGCCTGAATCTGGGCGGTGGCCCGGAACACCGGTGCCGGCAAGAGGTGCACCTCGTCATAGATGACCAGACCCCAGTCCCGCTGGCGGAACAGCTGCAGGTGCGGGAACTCCGCCAGCGGATCTCCCTCACCACCATCGCCATCACCACCATCGCCATCACCGCCATCGCCATCACCCATTCCGGCAGCGTGGTCATGGTCCTCGGCGGCAACGTCGCCGGCAACGTCACCGTCGCCGTCGCCGTCAGGGCCCTCATCGACAGCGTCGTTGGGTTCGTGCTGTCCTTCGGGTCGGTGCCAGGTGAGCACTTGGTAGGTGGCGATGGTGACGGCCTTGACGTCCTTGTGCTGGCCCGAGTACTCGCCGATGTCCTCAGCGGTGAGGCTCGTCTTGGCCAACGCTTCGGTGATCCACTGGCGGGCAGCCGAGATGTTGGTGGCCACCACCAGGGTGCTGGCGCCTGCCCGGGCCATGGCGGCCAGACCGATCACCGTCTTGCCCGCCCCGCACGGTAGGACGAGCACGCCGTTGCCGCCGGCCGCTGACCCGTCGGCCCACCAGTGCTCGACGGCGTCCACCTGGTAGCCCCGCAGCTCACAGTCAAGGACCAGCTCCAGCGCCGTGCCCTCCACGAAGCCGGCCTCGTCGGCCGCCGGCCATCCGATGCGGAGCAAGGCTTGCTTGAGCGCACCCCGCGCCCCGAGCGGCACGGACACGGCCGAGTCTGTGACCGCGTCGCCGAGCAGCCGCGCCACTTCCTTGTCGCGTCGCACCTCGACGAGGAGCACCGGGTCGTCGGCCACCAGCTCGATGCCGCCGTCGACGGTGACCAAGCGCAGCCGGCCGAACCGGCTGATCTGATCTCGGACCTGTTGCAGCACGGCCGTCGGCACCGGGTACTTGGCCAAGTCCTCGAGCGCCTCGGAGACACGGTCGGCGGTGATGCCGGCCGCCGCCGCGTTCCAGAGCGATAACGGGGTGATGCGATAGGTGTGGATGTGCTCAGGGGAGCGTTCGAGCTCGGCGACGGTGGCCAGCAGGGCCCGGCCTTCCTCGGCGCGGGGCGACCCCACCTCCAAGAGCACCGTGAGGTCGGACTGGGCGATCAACGGGTTCCCGGGATCGGCCATGGGGAGGTCTATCCGCCTGCGAGCCGGCGGGCCCGCTCCGCCAGGGCGGCGGTGTTGCGGTACGGCAGCTCGCCGAGCGGCGGGAACGTCTCCGTGCCGTCACCTTCGTCGCCGGCGGCAACGACGAAGCGGGGGGAGGCGTTTCCTGACGGTGAGCGGGTCTGGTTCGGGGTGCCGGAGGCGATCTCGGTGTCAAGCGACGGCATGAGAGCCTTGGCTCGCAACGCTTCGAAGACTTTGGACGGCGACAGGGCAGACACCGCCACCGTGTCAGCAACCATGCGCAACTTGGCTGCCTTGACGCCCACGGCGGCGGCCAGTCGGATGGGGTCATCTGTGTGCACCACGGTGGTGGCGGCCGCCACGTGCACCGAACCGTGCCGCCGCTCCACGTCGGTGATGAGGTGGGTGACGTTCTGGGGCAGCTCCGCGCTGGCGTGGTCGGACAGAAAGGCCACGATCTCCTCGGCGGTGAGGCCGCCGTCGAAGGCCAGGGCCAGGCTCCGTTCGGTGATCCGCGACACACGGGCCCCGGCGTCGGACTCGGTCTCGGCGATGCGGTCGAGGGTGGCGACGAGCGCACCAGCCAGGTCGGGAGGAGCAACGATGGTGTGGTCGGCTTGCACGTGGAACGTGTCGGCATCGCCCACGCCTACGGTGGTCAGGTTACCGGCCAACACCGCCCGGCCGAGTGTGGTCAGCCCGACCGGCCCGGCCGCTGGCACTATCCCAAAGGCCCGCAACGCTTCGGTGATCCCGGCGATGAGCGGCGGCCACAACAGCTCGGCGTGGCGATGAGAGAGCCAGGCCATCAGCGCTTCCTCCTCGACGGCCGTGCCCACGGAGAACCCCTCGAGGGCCCGCAGCACCAGCCGCCGGTGCAGCGGGGCCTGGTCGGCCCACAGCCCAGAACCGACCCGCTCAGGGAGACCGTCGGCTTCGGTGAAGTCCTGCGCCGTGAGCCACGCGTGCAAGAGGCGTGACCACCGCTCGAGGGGGGCGAGCACCGTCCAGCGGTCGGCCGAGGCGTCGAGAACCCAACCGAAGTTTGGCCGTCGGCCATAGCCGCGCCCGGTGTACCCGCGGGTCTCCGAGCGCAGGAGCCCGAGGCGGACGGCCAGATTGGTGAGCAGACCGACGTGACCGGCCGGTGCACCCAAGGCCTTGGCCGCGGCCCGCACCGGAGCCACGCCCAGGCCGCCTTCGGCCAGTGCCGGTGGCGGGTGAGCCCGCCACCGGGCCAGCAGCCGGTCAAGGAGGGAAACCACCGACGGCACGCCAGCGATGTCGGCGGTTAGGGGTTGGGTCTCGACGGCAGGCTCTCGAGGCCAGGCGATGAGCAAGCGGGGACGCAAGGCGGCCACCACCTCGCGCCACGCCCAGCACCGGTCATCCCAGTGGTTGACCGCGACCAACCCGAACTGCTCGAGGATGTCGATGGACGACGGCTCTCGCCCGTAAGCGGACGGGTAGGAACGGCGCAGGCCCAGTGAGGACAGCGACACCGGGTTCACCGCCTCCAGCAGGAGCTTCAGCAGGTCGCGGCTCTCGCGGCCCAAGCCGGCCACGACGCGCCGCAGGCGCTCCCCGTCGGTGAGCACGGCCAGCACGGCCGCTCGACGTTCGAACTTGCGGGCCGGCACGGGAGCCAAGCCGTGAGCCATGAGGATTGCGGCCAGCTGGTCGGCCCGCAGGTCGTCCAGGTGTGCCTCGGCCGAGACCCCCGGTGCCGGCACCGTGGCCCGGGCGTGCGGCGCCAGCCCTAACCAATCGTCACCAGATCCGGCCGGCTCACAGAGCAACAGGAACCGCAACCGTCGGGCCGCGCCCTCAGCCTCGCTGGCCGGATCACCGTCGGGGAGCCAGCCAACCTCGGCCACCGCCGCCTCACGCGACAGGCGCCCACCGCGAAAGGCCAGCACCCGCAGCAAGGCACGGGCGGAAGCGTCGAGACCGCCCACCAGCAACGCCACGCCCCGGGGGCTGCGGGCCAGGTTGACCAGCTCGTCGACCGTCCACTCCTGGCGAGGCCGCGAGAGCGGGCGCCGCGCCGCCAGGAGGGACAGAGGTGAGACCGGCGCGTCGAACAACGCGTCCTCGACCAGCGGCGCCAGCCGCAGCCACTCCTCGACGTCGGCGGCCGTGGCCGCTCCAGGCCCGTCGAGACGTGACGGCGAGGCGGGCCCCCGCGGCATCGTGGAGGGCAGGGCGGCCGGCCCTCAGACCCCGCCGGCGGAGGCGGAGCTGGTGGCGGACGGCGCGGGCAAGGTGGTGGACGGCGCGGGCAAGGTGGTGGACGGCGCGGCGGCCGGCACTGCCGACGGCGCGGTGGTGGAAGGCGCGGGCGCGGGGGGCAGACCCGGTGTGGTTGCGGGAGGGCCCCCGGCTCGCAGGACCTGGAGGCGCTGCGCGGCGTCGGCGGCGATGTCGACCTGGCGCTTGTACTCACCGAGGTCCTGGTTGGCCAAGGCCGTCTTGGCCGCCGCCAACGACGTGTTGAGTTGGCTGATCAGCTGGTCCTCGGTGGCCGTGAGCTGGCCGCCGCCACCGGGGACCGTGCCGCCACCGGGGACCGTGCCGCCACCACCGGGCACCGTGCCACCCCCGGGAAGGGTGCCTGCCCCGCCCTTCCCGACACACGACCCCGTCGGCCCGGTGTCCTCCTGGGTGTTGGGTGATGCGCCGAACTGCTGGGCCAGAGCGCCGCAGAACGTGTCGTTGACGGTGACCTGGAAGTCGCCCTTGGCGTTCTGGTAGCCGATGATCACGAACTTGAGCAGCGGGGCGGCCTGGTCGCCGCTGCCTTGGATGTACACCGGACGTACGTACAGCACGGTCTGGTCGATGGGGATCACCAACAGGTTGCCGTAGGTGAACTTCGACCCCGACTGGCCGAGCAGGCTCTGGTTGCGGGATACGTCGGTGTTGGACTGCATGTTCTGGGCGGCCGCTTCGGGACCGGTGGTCTCACGATCGCCAGGCACGACAAACGCCTCGAGCTGGCCGTAGTTCTCGGGGTCGCTCTTGGCAACCATGAAGGACCGCAGGGGACGTGCGCTCTTGGACCCGGTGGACGGCACGAAGGGCCGCAGGATGAGGAACGACTCCTTGTCCTCGCGGGGCAGCCGCATGAGCTGGTAGTAGGCGGGGATGGGGTTGCTGCCGTCGTTGCTGCTCGTCACGGCCCCGTTGGCGGCGGTGGTGGCGGTCGCCGCCGTGGTGCCGGGGCTGGCGGCGGCGGCATCCGAACCTGAGCCGCCGCTACCCGGCTCGGTGGCCACCGCCCACGCATCCTGCTTGGTGTAGAAGTCCTGCGGCTTGTTGAGGTGGTACCGGCCCCACATGGTGGTCTGTACCGTGAACAGGTCCTCTGGGTAACGGAAGTGGGACCGCAGGTCGGCCGGCGCGTCACGTCCCGACGTGAACAGCTCGGGGAACGCTTTGCGGTAGGCCTGGATGAGCGGGTCTTTGTCGTCGGTGACGTACAGCTTCACGTTGCCGTCGTAGGCGTCGACCACCGCCTTCACCGAGTTGCGGACGTAGTTGAAGTCCTTGCCGGCGAGGTCGCTCCCCTGGTTGAGACCTTCGGTGACCACCCGTTGCGCGTTGGGGTAGCCGTTGGTGGTGGTGTAGCCGTCGACCACCCACTTCAGGCGCCCGTTGCTGGTGATCACGAGATACGGATCGTGGTCGAAGGACAGGAAGGGGGCGATCTTCTTGAGCCGGTCGCGCACGCTGCGCTGCATGATCACCTTGGAGTCGGCCTTCACGTTGCCCGAGATCAACGGGTTGGGGTCACCGAAGCGCAAGGAGAAGGCAGCGCGGCGCATGAGCCCAGTGAGCCCTCCGCCCACCGAGACCCCGTCCTCGCCCTTGTAGGGGGCCGGCTTGCTGTTGTCGTTCCCCAAGCCGTCGATCTCGGTCTTGCGGGTGTTGACCATGACGTAGCTGTTCTGGTTCTCGCCGATGTAGATGCGGGGCTGGTTGATCTTGGGCGCGCCCTGAGCGGTGACGACTGGGATGTTGCTCTGCACCAGCTTGGGGGAGCCGTCGAGACCCTTGGCGTTGGCCGGCGCCATGACGACGCCGTACCCGTGGGTGTAGAGCAGGTGCTCGGCTTCCCACGACTTCTGGTTGACGCCCGCGGTGTTGAGGTCTCGCGCTGAGAACATCACCTGGGTGGCGGTGCTCTGCAGCGGATAACGGTCCACATCCACGTTGTTGACGCCATAGAACGACCGCAGCCCTTGGGTGATCTGGAAGTTGCGTTGCAGGATGTTCTCGGCCGGGTCCCAGAGCCGCACGTTGCGGACGGTGGGGGCGTTGTCGTTGAGGGCCGAGGCGTCGAGCTTGCCGTCGGCCCCGAACGTCTTGGTCTGCACCCCTTCCAACTTGAGCGCAGCGCGGGTGGCTTGGATGTTGTGCTGGATGTACGGCGCTTCCTTGGTGGACTCCGCCGGCTTCACCCGCACCTGTTGCACAAAGGCGGGCACGATGCCACCGGCCAGGATGACCACGAAGGCCCACAGGCCTACGGCCAGCACCGGGAGCACCCAACCCCGCCGCCAGATGTTCACCACGAACAGAGAGAAGGCGAACAGCGAGATGATGATCAGCAGGTAGATCACGCTTTTCTGCACGTGCACGTCGGTGTAGGTGGCGCCGTCGACGGTGCCGCGGGTGGAGAACACGAGCTGGTAGCGGGCCAGCCAGTACTGGCCGGCCTTGATCAGGGCCAAGACGCCGAGCAACACCGAGAGGTGCACCTTCACCTGCGGCGTGACCCGCTGGATGGCACCTTGGGACCGGATGCCGCCGTTGAGGTAGTGGGCGGCCACGGTGATGACCAGCGTGATCAGCCAGCCGGCCACAAAGGTCATGAACGGGAGCTGGAAGACGTAGAAGCCGATGTCGGTGTGGAAGGTGGCATCGGTCCTCTGGAAGTCCACGCGGTGAGTGAACAGAACCCAGTCGTTCCACCGGGCCGACACGCCGGACCCGGCGATCAACGCGAACAGGAACGAGATGCCGGCCCGGACCGCCTTGGCGTGGCCGGCGATGAGCTGTCGGTAGCGCTCGACCAGCTCCTCTTGGGGACCGCTCGGAGGGAACTGCGGCGCCACCCGATCGGCGATGGTGAGGTTGACCCAGGCCAGCACGAAGAAGGCACCGATGAAGATGACGGTGAGCGCCGCCTTGGCGCCGAGCACGGTGCGCCAGACGGCGGTGAGGTGCAGCGAGTTGAACCAGAGGAAGTCGGTGTAGAAGCCGGCGATGCTGCGCAGCGACGTGATCAAGATGAACAACACCACCGCGGCGGCGATGAGGATCGTGCGGGCCCGCCCGGGTGCTCGCAGCCGGCGCGGCGATCGGCGAGGAAGGTCGCTTTGGGGCCGCATCAGCGGCGATCCTACCGGTGGGGTACGGCGGCTTTGACCTCACCCAGCACGGCGTCGGGCACCACCAAGCAGCGGCAACCGGGGTGGGCCGGCGGGTACACGTGCCCGGTGGGAAACGGCTCGCCTTTGGTCTGTGCCCCGGCGAGGGCGTTGTCCTCGGCGTCGGGACAGGGCGTACCGCCATTGTCCACCACCCAGGCCAGGCAGGCACCCACCGGCGCGGCGTCGTAGGCCCCGCGGCTGAACGCGGTGAGCACGAAGTGGCGAGCCAGGTCGACGATGCGCTGGGTCTTGCACTCGCGGTAGCAGGCGCGGATGTGGTCGCTGAGCTCGGCCTCATCGAGGCGATCGCCAGCGTCACCTCCGCTGGGATCTGTCTCGCCGTCGGTGAAGCTGCGCTCGATCCGGGCCCGGACGTCGGCCACCAGCTCGGCGGCGAGTGCTTTGGCGAGGTCGTCCACGCCGGTGTCGACCACGATCGTGACGCCGTTTCCGTTGCCGACACCGTTGCCGTTGCCGTTGGTCTCGCCCGTCGGCGAGCCGCCGACGCCGCCACCTTGCACCAGATCGGCATAGAAGTGCCGGCCAGCAGCGGCGGCCGCCGTCAGGTCGTCGGTGGCGGCGTCGGCGTACCGATGCCGATGTTGGTCGATGTCGGGCACCACGTTGGCGAACTCAGCTCGCTTGGCCCGACGGACGGCGTCGAGCACGGTGTTCTGCTCGTCCGCCAACACCCGCTTGAGACGACGGGCCAGACTGCGCTCCACCTCGTCGGTGGCGCTGTCGCGGAACTCGAGGATGGTCTCCAGAGCACCCGCCGATCCCAGTACGGCTGGCTCCGAGGCGGTCGCCGTCTCACCGGTGGTCTGGTCGGCCGTCTCGTCGCCGGTGGTCGCGTCAGCCGCCTCGTCAGCGGTTGGTGGGGGCGACGGGGCGTGGGACGCGCCCGTCGCCGCCTCCTCCGAACGGCCAGCCCGGATGCGGGCGAAGAGCGCATCGATGTCGGAGGCCGATCCCTCCGACCGGGGGTGAGACGTCTCCGGCTGATCGGGGTGGTTGGCGTCGCGGTCGACGTCACCCGCGCCCCCTTCGCCGAAAGGGTCGGTAGCCGCCTGACCCGCCGTGAGATCTGGAGGGTCGCCGTGTGAGAGTGACCCCGGCGGCGGTTCGGCGTGGGTGCGGTCCGCCGAGCCGGGCCCATCGAGAATGCCGACAGCGCCCGAGTCGGCCGCCACGTCGCCGTCATCGGCCGGGCTGACGACGTTGCCTTCCGGGACAGCCGATGACCCCTCGGCGTCTGATGGCTCAGCCGCGGGCCCGTCGCTGTGACCAGCCGCCTCGGCAGCGGCGCGGGCTTCAGGCAGCGCCACGTCGAGCTCGTCAGTAGCCCGGTCGGCGAGGTCGCGAACGGTGCGGTAGGCCTCGATCAGCCGCTCCCTGGCCGCGCTCACCTGCTCGAGCTGTTGGCGGGCGGCACGGCGGCGTCGACCGATCTCACGGGTGAGCTCGTCGCGCTGCGCCTCGGCTCGAGCCACCAGCTCGCGGGCCTGTTGACGCCCTACCTCTACTTCCGCCCCGGCCTGGTCCTCGGCCTGGGCGAGGACCTGCTCCGCCTCAGCTCGGATCTGAGCCGCCACCGCGTCCGCCTCGGCGGTGCGCGCCCCAAGCACCTCAGCGGCCTCCGTTCGCATCTGTCCAGCGTGGGCTTCTGCCTCGGAGCGAAGCTGCTGTGTCTCCTCCGCGGCCTCCGAACGCAGCCGCTCTGCTTCCTCCGCGGCCTCCGAACGCAGCCGCTGTGCCTCTTCGGCCGCCTCGGAGCGAAGCTGGGCTGCGGCCGCGTCGGCGCCACTGCGAACATCGGAGGCATAGGTGTCGGCCTCCTCTCGCATGGTGCGGGAGACGGTCTCGGCCAGGCTGCGCGTCTCGGTGGCGTACGCGTCGCTCTCGGCTCGGAGCTGCTCGCTGTCAGCGTCGGCGCGAGAGCGGACGTCGAGGGCGTACTCGTCAGCCTCCTGGCGCTGACGGGCGGCGGCCTCGTCCGCCTTGCTGCGGATCTCTGCGGCCGCCGAGCGGGCGCTCTCCAAGACCCGTGCCGTCTCCTCGCCCACGAGGGCGGTGAGCTGCCGGGGCTCGAGCTCGGCGGTGGACCGAGCCCGTTGCTCGGCCACCGATAACCGCAGGGCCAGATCGTCCTGACGGGCTTGGACGGCGCGCAAGGCGGAGGCGAGCGAGGTGAGGTAGGCGCGCACCTCGCTCTGGTCAAAGCCGCGGAACCCCGTGCTGAACGACTTGGTGGCCACCGCATCAGGATCGGCCAATGGTTCGAAGGGTGGCTCGACAGGCATCGCGCGCAATGCTACGGAGCGCATCGCCCTGGGTGGGGGACGCTCACCAACGCATGCTTGGCCTGATTGGCAAGGGCGTCGGGTGGCTCGGCGGCGTCGAGGCGGATGGCGTGGTGGGGCGGTTGCAGGGTGGCCAACTGGGAGTCCAGGAGGGCCACGCCGACGGGGTGGCCCCGCCGAGCGCGCAGCCGCTGGCGGAGCAGGGAGGGGGATCCATCGATCCAGATCCAACCCAGCTCGGGGAGCCCTGCACCCAGACGCTGTCGGCTGGCCTGGGTCAGGGCGGAGCAGGCCAAGACCGCCCCGTTCGGGCGGCGTCGAGACAGCTGGGCGGCCCCAGACGAACCAGCCATGGTGCCCGTTCGGCCTCGGTGAGGGCGTCACCCCTTGCCATCCGGGCCAGGTGTTCAGGGTCGTGGAAGTCGTCACCCTCGATGAAGGCAACGCCGAGCAGCTCGGCCAGCCGTCGGCCGACGGTGGACTTGCCGCTGCCGGTCACCCCCATGACCACGACGAGGGGCTGGTTCGACACCGGCCCTCCGGTCTCACCCCCCGAGACGGCCACCGACCTTCTTCAGAGTGCCGCCGACCATCCCGGTGATCTGGGTGACCGGAGCGCTGGGCACCATGGGAAGGGTGGCGGACGGAGCCACAAGCCTGAGGGGCGGCACTGTGACGGGCGCGACCGACACCGGCGGCACTGTGACGGGCGCGACCGACACCGGCGGCACTGTGACGGGCGCGACCGACACCGGCGGCAGCGTGACCGGCGGGACCGTGACCGGCGGCAGCGTGACCGGCGGCAGCGTGACCGGCGGGACCGTGACCGGCGGCAGCGTGACCGGCGGGACCGTGACCGGCGGCAGCGTGACCGGCGGGACCGTGACCGGCGGCAGCGTGACC
>JAABUQ010011141.1_pt1 | contig 11579 bp, 18 predicted proteins | sample 5560001 | NCBI WGS metagenome assembly JAABUQ01 (sample SAMN10711888, study PRJNA513371) | rock metagenome | isolation source: Antarctica rocks | place: Antarctica: Victoria Land, Finger Mt nord | collected 2015-12-18
AGGGCATCTTGGTCACGGTGGCCTCGTTGGCGCGCCCGCGCACGACCACCTTGAGCGGCGTGCCGGCCTTGCCGAACGACTTCTTCACGTAGCCCATCGCCACGTTCTTCTTCAGGCAGGGGCTGAAAGCGCCGCTGCTGATCTCGCCCACCTGCGCCCGGGCGCCGAGCTTGGCGCCGGTGCGCTGGGCTGCGCTCCAGCGCAAGCTGCAGCGCTTTCCGTATGAGACACGTATGGGATGGTAGATAGGCAGCCAGCTTGCGCTGGATGGCAGCGATGCTTATTGCGGCGCGAGCCTCAACAAGGTCGCCTGTGTGCTAGCCGCAGCGGCTCAGCTCGTCACAGAAGGCCACACAGGCTGCATCTGCACAGCCGTGCCAGCCCACGCGCTCCCAGCATCATGCACTTTCCATGACTCAACCATGCACGGGAACGAGACGACTGCAGAGGGGAGGCTGCCAGCCCGTCCACCCCTTCCTGCGCATGGCACAGCACGGCGCCTCCCAGGACCACAATGAAAATTGGTGAATAAGCCCGAGCTGCGCGCGCGCGCCTTCTCGCCCTCGGGCGTTTGGATCTCGCTGTGCGCGCGCGCGGGCGCGCCGCCGGACACCAGGCCCACGCGCCGCACGCTCACGCCGTCCGCCAGCTGCTTCTTGATCACGTCGCCGCCCAGGAAGTCGCACGCCTCGCGCCGCCGCTTGCCGATCGTCCAGGTCAGGCCCGCCTCCACCGGCGTGATCTCCTCGTTCAGGTCGTTGCCTGCGCCGCGCGCGCACCTCGTCGGCGCAGGGCTCCTCACAGAGCAGCCGTAAACAGAGGAAGTAGTTGCCCATGGCCGCAGCAGCTGTCTCCGGACTGCTGTGCGCGGCACGCGGCACACGCATGTCTCGCGCCGGCCATGGCCCGCTTCGGGCATGGACGCGCGGGCCCCGTGGCGCAGGACCAGGGGCCGGACCCGGCGCGCCGCCTTGACAGCCCGGGGATGGGGCGGCCTCCAGGCAGGCGCGCGGCGCCGCGTGCGCCCCGGCCGCGCGCGGGCGGCGCACCGTACAGGCACAGGCCGGCCTCCAGGCGCAGCGAGTCGCGCGCGCCCAGGCCGCACAGCCGCACGCGCGGGTTCTCCAGCAGCTTCTTCGCCAAATCCACTGCCTTGTCGCCCGGCACCGAGATCTCAAACCCGTCCTCGCCGGTGTACCTGCGGGCGTGCGCGCGGCGGCATGCTCTCAGAAGTGCATCAAGATGACAGAGGGCTCTTGCCACAAGGAGTCAGCACCTTGGCGGATCACTGCACACATCTTAGGCTGGATATCGAACAGACTTTCAAACTTGCTCTGTTTGGCTGAGAGACGGATCAGGGTATGTGCATGGCAATGGTCAGGCAGAGTCACGGGATGCATGGCGACATATCTGTGCACAGCATGCATCTGCTCATCAGAGTGCCTGGTTCAGTGGCTCCGGACACATCGCCAACCTGGTGCTTTAAGAATACATGGGGGACAAGTGGCACAGGCGGAGCGCGGCGCGCCCGGTGCGCGTGAGGTAGCACGGGATGCCGGCGATGTTGGGCTTGGCGAACTGGCTGAAGAAGAAGTTGTCCAGGTCCAGGTCCGTCAGCTTCGCTAACGTCTCCACCGCGGCCGGGCCCTGCAGCGCGATCAGCGAGCGGTCGTCGTGCACGGTCATCTCCACGTCGCCCTGCGCGGCAGCAGCGTGCGGCGTCAGTGCCGTCCTGACAGTCGGTTAGGAACTCGAGTGACTGGTCACAGGATAAGCATGCGTGAGCGGAGGTAGAGCGTGCGCAAGTAGTCAAGAGGAGGGACCGCAGACATGTAGACCCATAGACAGAGTGCAAACATGCACCCGAAAATGCGTGTGGCATGCAGAGCCAAACAGCAGGCGTGTAGAGTAAAGGGCAAGCTATGAGGAACAGGGCGCCACCTCAAACTTGTCCAGGTGCTTGCCGATGTGCGCGAGGTCCTTCTCGCGGCAGCCCGCGTTCACGACCAGGTACACCTCCGAGGGCGACACCTGCATCACAGCCTGAGCGTTCGGGGTGCGCAAGAGCTTCCAAGCCGGCAGGACGTGAGCCTGGCGCTGCTTGCAGCAAGGTCATGACCAAGCGTGCAAGCCACGGGGCATGCATGCTTGGTCACACTCGCTCGCTGTTTGCATTCACACAGTGACAGGGGTGACACGCTTGTGCATGAAGGCCTCAAGTGGCCCCTGCTTTGCATGAATTTTGCAAGCGGGTCTCCGCCAGCTATGGCTGCTTTGGCGGGCCGGCGCGCGCGCTGTTTGCCACCCTCGCTTAATTGCTGGTGTCTGCATGCAGATGGAGGTCCACCAGGGCATCCATCTGATATGAGGGCCACGCAGGGACCTTGGTGATGACGGTGTCGTCGATGATGCCGCCCTGCTCGTTGGTGAACACGCTCAGCGTGCCCATGCCGTCCTTGACGCCCTGGATGTCGCCGACCACCAGGCCCTCCAGGAACTTGATGGTGTCCTTGCCCTGCGCCACACCGGGTCCTTGGTGACGGGCGAAGCATGATTGCTTCGCGTGTTTGCCCAGGCAGGCGCGGGTGAGCATGATCGCAGCGCGGCTCACCTTCAGCGTGAGGCCACACATGTGGGAGACGTCGAACAGCGAGCCGTTGGACCGGCAGTGCAGCGTCGCCTCCACCAGCGAGTCCTTGTACTGGATGGGCATCGACCAGCCCGCGAACGGCACCATCTTGCCTGCGCCGGTGCCTCGCGTGTGCTGGTCAAGCTGGTTGAGCAGCGCAGCTCCAATGCAGAGCAGTGCACACCCGCTCAGTAAGGTGCCAATGCGCCTCAACGCAGGCTAGGCCGGCAGCGCGGCGCACCGCCATGCTCGACGTGGAAGTCATAGAGGGGGGTCTTCAACAGGTTGGCTTCGTCTGCAAATGCGCGCACGCCGAGCAGCTGGCAGGCCACAGGAGCCACCCGCGCGCCATGCGCGCCAATGCAGCCAGTGCCTGACAGCCTGGGGAGCACTTGGGACAGAGCTCGCCGCATGGCTCCAGCTGCTGTGTGCGATCAGTGAAGCAATGTGTCACGGCAACCTCTCATCCTCAGCCTCTCATCTGTAGACTCACAGATGAGCTAACCCTGATAGAGCGCCTCTATTGGCTTCCTCCCGGAGGGGGCAAGCGGCCCTAGGAGCCTGGCTGTCAACCCATCAGTGTTGTCTGAACTCGCTTGTGCCCGTGCGCGCTTGAGCAGTGGTCGTGCGCAGGAGGACAATTCGTATTGTAAGCGTTCTTTGACACTGTTCGCTGTCATCTTGCATCATAAACTTCTAGCCGTGCTGAGGACGACTCCAATGGCTGTCCTGCCGCCAGAGAATGTTATACTGCGCAGTTTCTTGCAGAGCGGCATTGACAACGAGCACCCCCGTACAAACCACACTGCGCAGGCGCATGAGTTTGATGACTGCCGGTACTCTATGAAGAGGCACGCGGCGTCAGATTTTAACTACTACTCAATGCATATGACGAGCTCTGACAACTTCTGGTATCAGCAGGTTACGGGACGCGCCTGATGTCCTCACGGTCTCCTTCGCGCACACATACCCGCTGCCCTCCGGCACGGTAGAAACGCTCGCAGCTGAGTATGCAGGAGCGGCTGCAGTGGCAAAGGAGCCGGAGCTCGGCTACCAGGTCACACTGCAGGTGTGATGCATGAGGTGGCGCTCAACCCGCTGCTCTGCTTCACTCCAATAACCTGATTGACTGCTGGTGCTGAGCAGGTGTCTGCAAGTTCGCTGCGAGGGCTGGCAGAAGGGCAGCGCGGCGCGGTCCTTGACAAGCTGGCGGCCGTGCGCTTGTATGCAGTTGCGGCAGAGCTGCGGTGGGCACAGCGTCTCGCAGCGATTTCAGCACCTTATACTAACCCTGCACTATTGTCAGCTCGCTGTCCTTGGAGCGTGCAGGCGGCTGCTCGCAGCCCTGGCTGCCGGCGAGCTCGCAAGCACGCCCGCACAGGTTCCTCCCTGCTTTGGTCCCTATGAAATGTCCCCTTCCTCAGCCTTCGTCAGCAGGCGTGTGTACAGAAAATTTGTATTTGAGGACTGCCATCCTTGAGACGTGCACAGTTGACATTAGCTTCAAACGGACTGTGTGTAAATCCCTCAGTAGCTCCCAAACCTATGCCCTCCACGCGCGTACCATGCATCACCGCTGCTGCGTCGAGCAGGCCGTGCTGGCGCGGCCGGGCGCGCCTTTCTATGTACGCGGCGAGGAGGCTGCGGTGACGGCGCTCTTTCCCTTCCGCCAGGGCGAGGGCCGCGACGGCGCACTTCTGAGCGCCTTCGTACAGGTGTGTGCGAGGAACGGATCAGCGAAAGGCTCCTATGCGCTCTTTTGCTGCTGCATGAACAACGAGCTCATCAATGTGTCTGATGCTTGACAGACGCCCCTTGCCGTACGGCGCCCACCACATGTACAGCAGTGCACTTTTTGCGGCCGCACTCCCGGCCGGTCCTGTTGCAGGCATGAAGTCCTTGCAGTGCTACCCCGCGAGCCCATGCCACAGCCTTTGGCCATGCTGCAAACCGTTTCGCGCTGGTAGTCACGGGTTGAAACGGAGCGATGCGCAGGAGTTTGCAGAGGCGCGCCGAGCTGCCGCCTGCGCTGACGCGCCCCGCTGCACATACATCCACCCTGGGGTGAGCCTCCTCCCAAGAGACATATCCTGGACCTGCACAAAGCCATCGGATTTGTGTCTGCAAAGCCTGGCTTGCTTTGACCCCGTGTTGATGCTCGGCCTGGCGCCAGTCAAGCGGCCCAGTGGCGCCAGTCAAGCGGCCCAGTGGCGCAAGTCAAGCGGCCCAGCAGCGCTAGCGCACCTCACGGATGCTGGCATTATGCCTTGCGACTGGCCCGCCTGCCCGCATGCACCATTGGCAGCATGTCTGCGGCGCGCAGCAACCGCCGCCCTTCGCGCTGGCGGAGGCAGCCGCTGGACCCTACCCAATACCCTGCAGCGGCGGCGGCCACCTGGCCCTGGTAATCCAGCCGCGCCATGTGGCGGCGCCCGCGTGCGTGGACGCCGTGGCCTGGGCGCTGCTCACGCTGTACGCGCACGTGGACGTGCACATCAAGCGCTTCAAGGCGCGGGCCGCGCCCAGCTGCAGCTGCTCGGCTTGCCTTTGTCAGGCGTGGCTTTGTGTTGCTTTGGACGAACAACATGGGCCACGCTGGTCGTGACGCCTGGGCAGCACGCAGCTGGCTATATGTGCCTGGTCAAGTATTGTCAAGTGTTGGGGTCTCATGAGTGCCAGCTCACACCATAGTAGCAGACAAAGAGCATCCCTCGCTCTTGGTACGGGGTGTGTCGGGTCTCTTGCACGGTGTGGCATGGTGTCGTCTTTGACATGGTGCCTCTTCGGTGTATTTATCTCAGATCTGGCGAGACAAGTGCATGCTATTCTCATCAAGTGAGTGGTTTGCCCAAAGCGTGAGCGAATAAGGCGTGTAAACATGGGGTTGCCTCAACGCGCAGGGCTTTGTGCACAGCCAGCTGCGGCAGCGCACAAGCGCCATGCTGGCGGCCCTGGAGCGCACGGCATTTGCCGCGAGGGAGCAGAAGGCGCGCAAGACTGTGAGCGGGCGCACGTTCATCGAGCAGGCAGTGCCTGCAGAGTGAACTGGGCATGTAAGACTACTTTTCAGAGTCACTCAGACTTCAAGATTGCCAACGCTACAACCAGACACGCAGACACTCAGGCGCATGCGTTTGTTCCAGACATTTGCCTCAGTGCACCTCAGGTGGAGGCATCCATGGCTGCATCGTTGCACATACCTCAGTGTCACATCAAGCGCCACTGGTTCGAGTATGTGTGGAGCCTAACACCGACACACTTCCATTCCACAAGTACCATTTGCCAGCACACTGCAGACCGGCACACCCGCAGCCGCCCCGTCAACGCACGCACGCATGGGACATCAACTGGCCGAAGGTGATGGCAAACGCTTCCTGTGCTGCTGCTCTCAAGTCCGCATGCCTGGCGCTCAGCTACTTGACATCCACCAGCTCCACGACAAAGGACAGGGTGGCATTTGGGGGAATGGCGGGCTTGGCGCCTGTCGACCCGTACGCCTGCAGGTCACACCGCACCTCCTTGCATGCATCATGCACCAGTCGGCACCGTGATGCTGAACAGTGTCATCAAGGCGCAGAAGGAGCGCAGATGCCACACAGCCTCTTTACCCAACTCTTTAAACTTCCAGACAGATCATAGCTCTTAGGTGCTTTCACTCTGACACAGTGTGTTGCGAAGCGCTTGCAGCATCGTCAGGCAGCCCAGCGGCGTGGCACATGGAACAACGCCCAGACCACCCAGCGCACTGCAGGCAGCGCACCATCTGCGGCGGGATGGTCAGGCGGCGCTTGTCGCCCACGCGCATGCCCTCAACGCCGCGGTCCCAGCCCCTGCATGTCGCAGCGCCAATGTTACACTAGTGTCCTTATGTCAGTTCTGAACTGCATGTATACCTACTGCAGTAGATGCAATGCTTATACGTTCACATTGACCAGAGAGGCGCTGATACGGAACAAGCTGTAGCGGGCAGGGAGCTCACTTGATCACCTCGCCGACCCCTGCGCAGCACAAACGGAAGCCCAATCAGTGTTTGCTGATACCTGGGTTGGCACACTATCGGAGACATAGACAGCTGCTGGCTTCCTGCAAGCGATCCGGCTTCTGAGCACAAAGGCACAGCACGTGCATTGAGCAGGGTCGCAGAGCATGCCAGGCACCGCCAGCAGCCGCACGCACACCCCGCGACCCAAAGTCGCAGGAAGCCTGCATGCACTGCCTGGCCAGACACGACCACAAAGTATGCAGCACATGAGAAAATTTTATTTTTGGGCAGCGCACCCAGGCGGAAGCTGAACGTGGCCTTGCCCTTGGTCTCATCGAACACCTTGCCCTTGTGCGTGCCCTTGTACCGGACCACCACCTGCGCAGGCAGCACACATCTCTATCCGCACCATGCGCAGTACCCTCCGCAGGCAGCCGGGACCCAGGCATGCGAGGAAGGAGCCGCGCTAAGCGCAGCGCATGCTGGCAAGCATGCCAGAGGTGGTCGGGGGAAGGCTGCAGTCTGGTGCGTCTCCAGTCAAGCAAGGTCCACAGGCGGTGGCGCAGCAGGTACCTGAGCGTGAGCTTTCCAGGTGGATGGCCTATGTGCTGTCTCTATCAGCTCGGCTGCGAACAGGGGACTGCAAGATACAGACCATCAATCCTTTGCGTCAAGCTTCAAGCCGTTGGAACCTCCGCTTCACGCCGCTTCAGCACTTGCACTGGCCCCAGAGCCCAGGCGGTGTCAGCCAAAGGCGCTACGGGGCGCACCTTCTTCCCGGGCTTGGCCAGCTTGCCGTTCGGCTGGCCAGGCGCGAGCTCCTCGATGGCAAAGCCGTTCTCAAACGTGCGCACTTTGCCGCCGGCCTTGCCCGGCGTGCCGTTGGCTGCACGCGCGCATGCACATGAGCATCAGTCCCACGGCCTCCACACATCTGACCGCACGAAGCCAGGGCAAGCAAAGACTCCTTGCACGTGGCGTGGCATGCAAGAAGCCATGGCATCATACCATGGCATGTAACGAAACCCATGTGCTTGCATACCATCAGAGTGTCAGACGGCACAGACCTGGGGCCTGTCTGCATATCTGAAGCCCATCCAAGCGTTCACAGTATATTGACCTATTATGCGAATCTAGTACACATACATGCGCTCATGATTGAGTCACAACAGGTTCAAAAGGAGCGCACCGCTGGCGGCTACAGGGGCCGCCTCAGCGCCGCCCCTGGCCTTGGCAGCCTCCGCTTTGGCGGCCTTCTTGGCAGCCTTGCCGGTTGCCGGCTGCGGCTCGGGCCTGCGCGCCGCCAGTAAGCACAAGCACGTGTGAAAGCAGAACAGCTCTTGGCCTGGCGGCCTTCACACCCCTCACTGTGACAACAGTGCGTCACGGCTGCTCCTCTACACCTATTAAGAAACAGCGTGTGGCTTTCCTGGACAAGGAAAAGAGCCAAGTATATACATGACCTCTGCAGGGCGGTGCGGCCGCTGTGGGCCTCCTCCCTCTTGTTGTTGTCTACAAGACACAAATTGCGGTCCATGCAACACACCTGGCCGCTGCAGCGTCGGCGGCCGCTGCCCTCTTGGCCGCCGGTGTAGTCTCGGCCGCATCCGCTGACGCGCCGCTGGCGCGCTTGCGCTTGCCCGCCGCGGCCGCTTTGGCGTCTACAGCCGCCCGCTTTGCCTCCTGTGCACGCTCTGAAGGAGGATCAGCAGAGGTGTGACCTGCTAAAATGTGCTCCTTCGGTCACGCCAACCAAACCATTTGAAACTCTTGGGTGGCCAGCTTAGCAGCTCTTTCGGGCAAGGGGCGTTGCCATCTACCACGGTGCACAGACCGCAGCTTGGGTGCACAGACTGCGGCTTGCGGAGCGCAACCGTGTTATCCCCCTCTTGGGCATCGACGTCCCTCCCTGCAGCCCATATGAACTTCCAACACTGCATGAAAACCGCAGCGCGCGCCACGAGGCAGCGCGCCGGCAGTCGCAGACCAGCGGAGCTCGCGCGCGGGCGCAGCAGGGGCGCTGCACGGCCTGCGCACGCCTGCGCTCCGCCGGCGCTCCGCCGGCGCCTCCTCCGCGGCGCGCTGCACGGGACTCTTACAACTGGGGGGGAAGAGAGTGCTGCTCCTCGTGCGCCTGATTGCAGGCGCACCTCCTGCGCCTGCTCGCGCGCGCCGCCGGCCGCGGGCGGCTCACCATCCATGACCTCCACCACGCGCGCCACCGCCGCCGCCGCGACGCCCTGCGCCGCACCTGTGCCGTGTCACGGATGCTGACCCAGGCCTGCCGACCCTGCTTCGTGGCGGCAGGCTGGTGCTCGACCGGCCGCGCAGGGGAGGCACAGCCGCGCCCTGGCAGCACTCTGACGCGCTGTGCAGTGAACACTCCGACTTTCCTCCGCCGGCCACATTGGCTTCATCCTGTATCAGCCAGCTGCGGCTGTTCACAGGCGCAGCCCTGTACAGGGCTGCACAGCATGCAGACAGTCGCAACTGTCTGTCATCAGGGCATGTGCCTGCAACCGCTCACATGCAACCAAGCGCCAATCAGCAGGCCTGGCCATGCACAGCGCGCCGTGCGACACCCCAACAAAGAGGCCTCCTGTCAGACAACAGGCGAGCATTTTCGCATGCCTTCTGCCACAGGCACTCTCTCTGTGCTCTGTGCAGCAGCGCCTGCTGAGCATTGCACAGGCACAGGCGTGGAGGCCCTGCGCACCGAGCGGTCCGCTGCGACGGCGCCCTCCTCGACCTCTGTAATCACGACGCCAGGCCGCGCGTCCTCAAACTCGTCGTCGTCGTCCTCGTCAGCCCCCTGCGGTGCAGCCGCGGACGCGCGAATGTCAGCAGGTGCCTGGCTGCCACCCCCTGCCCCGCCTTTGCCAGTCATCGAGCGACAGCGGCAGGCAAGCACCTCTTGCACAGGCACCCAGGCACTGGGCCGCGCTGTGCGCGCGGCGCGCACGGGGGCGATCAGGTCGGAGACGTCGATGCCGCGCTGCTGCAGCTTGCGCAGGGTGCGCGGGTCGACCATCGCATGGGCATGGCCATGGCCATGGCCATGGCCGTGGGCCTCATCCTCGTCGTCGTCGTCCTCCTCCTCATCTTCATCGTCGTCTGCGCCCACGGCCGCCGTGTGCTCAGTGCTGAGTCGCGCGTTCCACTGCTGGAACGCGCTTCCCATCAGCGGCAGGACACATCCGCTTGTCTTTGCTGCAGGTGCGGGGAGCGCTGACACACATGCGCCTGTCCAGCACGCTCGCTATCCTACCCTACCCTACTCAGCTTGTTGCAGGAGCTGCTACGCGCACCTGCCCGGTGCACAGACTACAGTAGTGCGCCTCTGAACAGAGCTGAACACGCAACGCAAGACTTGTTGCAACGCCACAGCACGGCTGTCAGAGGGTGTGCGGCCCAGGCTGCCAGCTCAACCTGCACCCGCCGCCGGGCGCGTGCGGCGCGCGGCGCCGCGCTGCGCCCGCACGGGTCGGCCATGCGGCCGCCTGCGGCCAGAGGGGGTCCGCCGCGGCGCGCACCCTCATACTCGGGCATGTAGTAGCCGGCCAGGTGCACTGCGGCGCCGCCGGTCACGCTGAACTCGCTGTAAGAGTCCAGCACGATGTCGAGGTTGCAGCTCTCCTGGCCGCCCTCGCGCAGTGAGCACAGCAGCACCGCCGGCCCGTCGCCGACCTTGGCGCTGAGGCCCACGCGCTGGCCAGCGGCCGCATCCATCGCCAGCGTGGCCTGCGGCAGGTCGCGGTACAATTAAATGTGGCACCAAGGCTTACGCGCTGGCCAGCGGCCGCATCCAGCGCCAGCGTGGCCTGCGGCAGGTCGCGGGGCATGTTGATATTGGCGCTGAGGCCCACGCGCTGCCCGGCGGCCGCGCCCAGCGCCAGCGTGGCCTGCGGCAGGTCGCGCAGTGGCGCAAGGGTGATGCCTCAAGGGAAGCGATCGTGAGGTTGCTGGAGGGGAGCGCTGAGCGGTGGGCGGTTGGTAGCGCCAGTGCCGGCTGGGCAGCGGGCGCTGGCGGGCGCCTGTGTGTGTGCGAGGCGGGCAGGCGCTGCAGGGGCAGCCTGGCAGTCCCTTGCTGGTTGCTGCACGCCACACACCTGGCGGCAGTGCCGCAGTCCCTGGCTGCAAAGCACGCGGGCGGTGGCGGGAGCGACGGGCCCCGCGTGCGGCTGGGCTGCATGCGCGGGTGTCTGTGTGTGAACGAGGCGGGCAGGCGCTGCAGGTTTGGCCAGCCCGCCGCTGGCACCCGCCCAGCCTCACGCAGAGCCCGCCGCCGCCGCTGCCGCCCGCGTGCCTTGCAGCCCGGCACTGCAGCACTGCTACTGGTGCCAGGTATGCAGCAACCAGCAAGGTGATGCAAGGCTGCCCAGCAGGGGAAGCGGCGCTGCAGCGGAGCGCCGCCACAAGGAATATACAAGCGCTTCTTGTGTGCGTTGTGTCATTTCTATACATTTCGGGCTTGTTTAAGAGGCACGAATACAGTGGTGACCTGCACTACAAGCTTCTGGATGACGGCAGGCATTGCTTACGTTGGTGCGCGGACATTCATGGCGGCCGCCACACGCTGCACCAGGCAGCCGCTCGTATTGGGCACTGTGACCTATGAGCAGGTGGCCGCGCCTGCGAGATGTGCAGCTTGCACTCCTCCGGCGGCGGCACAAACGCGCCCACCTTGCCGGGCTTGACTTCCAGGCCCCAGAACACGTTCATGGGCTCGGCCATAGCCCCGCACCTCCGCTCAGACGTCCCTCTACCTCTCGTATTTGTCTTTGGTCTGGAGCAGGCAGCACTCGCTTGAGAAAGTACGACTTGACCCTACCCTTGATATATTTTTCTAAAGAGCTATCGAGCTGGTCGACCAGCAGCTTGGGCGATGCCTGCGCTCTGCCACTAGCCTACAGGGGAAGCGTTCCAAGACTCTTCAAGGGTGCTCACTGCCAGTCGGTGCACCTGTCT
>JAABUQ010011142.1_pt1 | contig 11579 bp, 12 predicted proteins | sample 5560001 | NCBI WGS metagenome assembly JAABUQ01 (sample SAMN10711888, study PRJNA513371) | rock metagenome | isolation source: Antarctica rocks | place: Antarctica: Victoria Land, Finger Mt nord | collected 2015-12-18
CGCGCGGCGTGGACGTGGGCGCGAAAGCGGAGATCCGGCGTCTGATCAGGCGCCTAGCCGCGGATGGGAAGGGGGTGTTGATGGTGTCGTCGGAGCTGCCGGAGTTGCTGGCGACCGCGGACCGGATAGTGGTGATGCGGGAAGGCCGGATCACTGCTCAGCTGTCTGGTAGCGACGTGACGCAGGAGGAGATCATGACGTACGCAGCAACTGCCACGACGGCGGCCGGCAGCGAGCTGGCTAACAACAAGGAATTCGGAGGCTCCAATGGCTGATTCGAGACGCCCGGCGGAAGCCCAAGCGGTAGCCCACAGGCCGCCCCAGGGAGGTCTCGGTCGTGCCGGGGCGGCGCTAACCCGAGGCTGGGGCGCCGTTCGCATCCAGGACTTCGGCGCTCTCCTCGCGCTGGTGCTGCTCTGCCTGCTCTTCGCCTGGCTGGCCCCCGGCTTCCGCACGTTCAGCAACGTGGTCACGGTGTCTCGCCAGGTCGCGACGGAGGCGATAGTGGCCGCCGGGATGACCTTCGTCATCATCACCGCTGGAATCGACCTGTCAGTCGGATCCCTGGTTGCGGTCGGCGGCGTGGTCGTGGCAGGACTCATGACCCGCCAGCACCTCCCCTTGCCGCTGGCCATCCTTCTGACGCTCGTAGTGCTCGGCCTCTTCGGCGCATTCAACGGGCTGTCCGTCGCCCGGCTCGGGCTCCAGCCGTTCATCGTCACCCTCGCGATGTTCGCCTCCGCCCGCGGCATCGCCGAGGTTTACACAGGCGGGACCGTGATCACAGTCGCCGATCCCTCGTTCAGCGTGATTGGCAACGGCTACCTCGGTCCCGTTCCGGTGCCCGTGATCATTGCGTTGGCAGTGCTCCTGGTGGCCTACGTCGTGCTGTCCAGGACGCGGTTCGGCCGTTACGTCTACGCGATTGGCGGCAACGAGCAGGCGGCGCGGATCTCTGGGATCCCGATCGCCCGGGTCAAGACGACTGTCTACATCCTGACCGGGCTGGCCGCGGGCATCGGCGGCATCATCACCGCATCAAGGTTGTTTTCCGGCGACCCTCAGGCTGGCCTCAGCCTTGAGCTGGACGTGATCGCAGCGGTGGTGATAGGCGGTACCAGCCTCTTCGGCGGCATAGGCAACATCCGCGGCACGCTGATCGGCGTCCTCATCATCGGCGTCATCTCCAACGGCCTGACGATCCTGAACGTACAGACGTTCTGGCAGGACGTCACCAAGGGCGCCGTGATCTTCATCGCCATGCTTCTGGACATGCTGCTGCGCAAGCTGGAGAGCCGCCGGATCCGGGCGGCCGCGCAGGCGTGAACCGGCTCCGGGCCCCGCTGATTGCCATCGTGGTGGTCGCCGGCCTGGCGTTGGGGGGAGCCCTCCGAGTCGTACCCCACCTCGCCTCTCCGGCGGGGGCCGCTGGCGGGGTTGGCAGCCAAACGGTCACCTACCTGGATGCGCCGAAGCTCACGACCCCGACCGACCCCGTTGCCCGCGCGACCGTCACGTTCTACCGGTCGGTGATCCAAGGTCAATTCGACCGGGCGTACGACCTGAGCGTCGAGCTCCGCCAGACGGGCTCTGAGGCGGGTGGGCTCACCTCGCGGCAGGACTTCGTGGCCAGTCTCCGGCAGGAGATCGGCCCTGACGGTCTGCCCGTCGGCATCGCCGCGCTGAAGGTCGACTGGGAGCGACCGTTCAGCCCGGCATCAGTCGCGACAAAGGAGGTTCCGGAGTTGGCGGCGCTGCGCTGGCTCCCCGGCCAGAGCCGTCTGATGCTGGCGCGCGTCAGCGGCCAGCTCGTGGGCAACTGCGCTATTGGTACTTTCTTCCGGACGGACGTGCTGGCCGAGGTGGGCGGCCGCTGGAAGGTGCTGCTGCCCGGCCGCGCCGCAACGTCATCGGCGCACTTCGAGACGTGGTTCCTGCCGCGTTCAGGAGCGCTTGGAGATTGACCGGGCGCTTCCGGCCCAACGCAGTGCACTATGGCGTCGTCGCCGGCTTGGGAGCTGTCGCCGTCGAGGCGTTCTTCGGTGTCCGGCAACCGTCCGCTTACGGCGTCTGCATGGCCTGTCACGGTCAGGACCTGGTCGGCTGGTTTACCAATCACCTCGCCGGAACGCATCTGGCGATCTCGCCCGACGCCTCTGCCGCCCCTCTGCTCACGACCGTGGGCGTTTTCCTCGGCGCAGGCGCTGCTGCAGCGCGCAACGGCGAGCTCAGGTGGCGCAGCGTGATGGGCAGTCCACTGGCTTCCCTGCTCCTCGGGGCGCTGATCGCAGTGTTCGCCCTCATTGTGGCGGGTTGTCCAACTCGTCTCTGGCTGCGTCTGGCCTACGGTGACCCGGCGGCCGTGGTGGCCGTACCCGCGCTTGTCCTGGGCGTGGTGGCGGGCACCGCAGTGCTGCGAAGGCGGGCGGCATGACCGCCGAGCCCGCAATCGCCACCCTGGTCCTCGGCCTTCTCATCGGTTACGTCGGCCAGCGTTCTCGCATGTGCTTCATCGGGGGTGTCCGGGACTTCCTGCTCGTGCGCGATGGCGAGCTGCTGAAGGGGCTGCTGGCGTTCTTCGTGACCGCCTGGACCGCCTTCGCAGTGGCCGGACTGATGGGACTGCTGGGCGACGGCTGGTCGCGCGGTGGTCTGTCGGTGGCGGCCGCCGGCTGGACGGTCGGGCTCCTCGCCCAGGGTTGGATGCTGGCCATCGCGGTGGTGGCGGGCTTCGCGGTCGGGCTCTTCTCGGTCTTCGCCAATGGCTGCCCTTTCCGCCAGCACGTGCTGGCTGCCCAGGGCGACGGCAACGCCGCCCTCTACCTGGCCGGGTTCTACGGCGGCATCCTGATCTACGGCTTGGTGTTGGTGCGGCTGGCCTCACGTCTGCTGACCGGTTGAGCGCCGCAGCGACCGGATCACCGGTCATCTACCTGGACAACGCGGCGACCTCGTGGCCGAAACCGGAGGCGGTTGGAGCGGCAATGCTCGACTGCCTCGAGCGAATCGGGGGCAGCCCCGGCCGCTCAGGGCACCGCATGGCGGTCGCCGCGGCTCGTGTGGTCGCCGAGACACGCGTCGCGCTGGGTGAGCTGTTCAACATCGACGATCCCTCGCGGATTGTCCTGACAAAAAACGTCACGGAGGCCTTGAACCAAGCGCTTTACGGCTTGGTCGGGCAGGGCGATCGTGTTATCACCACCGCCATCGAGCACAACTCAGTGATGCGGCCGCTGCGGCATCTGGAGCAGAAGGGCGCAGAGATCAGCGTGGTTCCAGGCTCGCCCGACGGCGCCCTGGATCTCGAGAGCTTGGCGCTGGCCCTCGAGCGACCGGCCCGTCTCCTGGTGCTAACCCACGCCTCCAACGTGATCGGAAACGTATTGCCGGTCGCCGAAGTGGCATGCCTCGCTCATGCCCAGGGGATTCCGGTGCTGCTCGACGCGGCGCAGACGGCGGGCGCCTGGCCGGTCGACGTTCAGGCGCTCGGGGTCGACATGCTGGCTTTCACAGGGCACAAGGCGCTGTTCGGGCCGACCGGCACCGGTGGGCTGTGGCTGCGGGAAGGGCTCGAGCTGGAACCTCTGGTGCGAGGCGGCACCGGCAGCAACTCCGAGCTGGAGCTGCAGCCAGACTTCCTGCCGGATGAGCTCGAGAGCGGCACGCTCAACGTGGTTGGTATCGCAGGGCTTGGCGCCGGCGTCTCGCATGTGCTGGCCTGCGGAGTCGGCACGATCCGGGATCACGAGGGTTGCCTCGGGGCGCGGTTTCTTGACGGACTGCGCCAGGTTCCCCGCGCTCGGCCGCTCGGTCCCCAGGACGCCGCGGCCAGGGTCGGCCTCGCTTCGTTCAACCTGGACGGAGTGTCGCCCTCAGACGTCGGCTTGATCCTCGACCGCCGGTTCGGGATCATGTGCCGGATCGGCCTCCACTGCGCGCCGGCCGCTCACCAGGCGCTCGGCACCTATCCAGTCGGAACCGTGCGCTTCTCCTGGAGCGCCTTTACAACGGAAGGGGAGATCGATGCTGCCATCGAGGCTCTGGCGACGATCGCCCGCGGCTGATCAGCGGGTCGCGGCCGGCCCCGAGCCAGCTCCCGCCACCGCCGCCTGCGGGGTGCCGTTCGACGGTCTCGTCACCTTCTATTCGTCCTTCCACGCCCTGCGCGCCGAGAGCGTCCTCCTCCGCGCCGGCCACGCCGCGCGATTGATCCCGGGACCTCGCGACATCAGCCCGCACTGCGGAACTGCGCTGCAGTTCCGCTACGAGCAGAATGAGGCAGTGGCTGCCCTGCTGGCCATCAGGCGGGTCCAGATCGAGGCGATTCACCACTTCAGGCTCGGTCGTCTCGCCGAGGAGTTCGGATGATCGGCTGGATCGAGCCTCGCAAGCACGGCTGCCGGCTTGCGGCGTTCCAGCAGCATGGTCTGCAGGTGGTGGTGCTCGAGAACCGCGCGCTGCGGGTAACTGTGCTGCCGGACAAGGGTAGCGACGTCGTGGAACTGCGGCTCAAGGAGCTGGACCTGGACGTACTCTGGGCTTCCCCGACGAGCCTGCGCGACTGGCGCGCCGCGCGGGCGTCGTCGCCGGGTCTGGGACCGATGATGGACTTCTACGAAGGAGGCTGGCTGGAGGCGCTGCCAATGGAGGGCCGCCGGCGGCTCATGCAGGCACTGAATGGGGCCAGCACGGGGAAACTCCCAGCCTGCCGTGGGAGTGGGGGGTGGTCGCCGACAGGCCGGAGGAGGTCGCGGTCGTACTTCGGGTCCGCCTCCTGCGCTATCCGTTGGTACTGCAGAAGGTCATGCGTCTTCGCGGGGACCGGGCCGTGCTGGAACTTGATGAGACGCTCGTCAACGAAGGGGCTGAGCCCATCGACTTGATGTGGGGTCATCACCCGGTCCTGGGCGCGCCGTTTCTTGCGGGAGGCTGCTCTTTTCACTTGCCCGGCGGGATGGTCCGGGTCCCCGATGCCGTCGCATTCGACCGCCAGCGCGCTCTTCCTGCCGCCACCGGCCGCTGGCCGCTGGTCGCCGACCGGGAGGGCGGCGAGATGGACCTCTCGCAGATGCCGCCACCCGAAGCTCGGCGCGCCGAGTTCCTCTACATCACCGATGTTCCGGAGGGCTGGTACGCGGTGACCAACCCGGAGTTGAGGGCTGGGTTCGGGCTCAGCTGGGACCCCGCTGTATTTCCCCACCTGTGGTACTGGCAGGTCGCCCGAGGCGGATACGGCTACCCCTGGTTCGGCCGCACTTACAGCATGGCGCTCGAGCCCTGGACCTCCTGGCCCGGCGAGGGGCTGGCCGAGGCCGTCCGCCGGGGCACCTCCCGGCGGCTGGAGGCCGGCGGATGCATTGACACCCACCTCGCCGCCGTGCTCTTCCGAGCTGGGGGCCGAGTGGAACGGATCGCGCCCGACGGCAGTGTGACCTCGGGTGCGGAGTCGGACTGATCAGAGGGGGAGAATGACGGACACTCAAACCAACCTGGCTGGCAAGGTGGCCGTTGTGAGCGGCGGCAGCACCGGGATTGGCCGGGGCGCGGCGCGCCGACTGGCTCAAGCCGGCACTGCTGTGATCATCGGCAGCCACGACGAGGCATCTCTGGAGCGGGCGGTGGCGGAGCTGAGCCAGGAGGGCCTGATCGTGAGCGGCATGCGGGCCGACGTTCGCGCTGCCGGCGAGGTCGAGGCTCTCGTGGCAGCGGCGGTCGCCCGTCATGGGGGCCTGGACATTCTGGTTAACTCCGCCGGCATTCAGACCTACGGCAGCGTGGTGGACATGCCGGAGGAGACCTGGGACCGGACGCTCGAGATCAACTTGAAGGGCATGTTCCTGACCGGCAAATATGCGGTGCCAGAGATGCGCCGCCGCGGGGGCGGCGCGATCGTAAACGTCTCGTCGGTGCAGGCGTTCGGGGCGCAGACGGGCGTCGTCGCGTACGCCGCCAGCAAGGGAGGCGTGAACGCGTTGACTCGAGCGATGGCGGTGGACCACGCGGCGGATGGCATCCGTGTCAACGCAGTCTGTCCCGGCTCGGTGGACACACCCATGTTGCGCTGGGCAGCCGACAAATTCAAGGGCGAGCAGAGCGTCGAGGCATTGATCCAGAGCTGGGGGGCGCTGCATCCGCTGGGGCGGGTGGCGACGGTGGAGGAGGTGGCTGAGGTCATCACGTTCCTGGCCAGCCCCGCCGCCAGCTTCGTGACTGGCATCGAAGTCCGCGTTGACGGCGGGATGCTGGCCAGCCTTCCGGTCACCCTACCGGAATGAGACTTTGAGCGAGGAGGTGGTCCGCTGAAGATACGCGACGTCCGCGCGACCACTGTGACGGTACCCATCGAGGCGCCGCTGCGCCACAGCAACGGGGCGCACTGGGGCCGTTTCGTGCGCACCATCATCGAGCTGGAAACCGACGAAGGACTGGTCGGGTTGGGTGAGATGGGCGGCGGCGGCGAAAGCGCCGCCGCGGCATTTGCGGGCCTCCGGCCCTACCTGTTGGGACATGATCCCTTCGATCTTGAAGCGCTTCGTTTCAAGATCTGTAATCCCACCGCCAGCCTCTATAACAACCGCACGCAGCTGCACGCCGCGATTGAATTCGCCTGCCTGGACCTGGTTGGCAAGCGGCTGGGCGTGCCCGTCTACCAACTCCTCGGCGGGCGGCTTCGCGCCGAAGTCCCTTTCGCGAGCTACCTGTTCTTTCGGCATCCGAATCCCAGCACGGGCGAGGGTGAAGTTCGCACGCCAGACCAGCTGGTCGCACTTGCGCGGACCCTGAAGAAGCGGCACGGGTTCACCACGCACAAGCTGAAGGGCGGCGTCTACCCTCCGGAATACGAGGCGGAGTGCTTTGAGGCGCTGGCCGCCGCATTCCCCGAGGACCGTGTGCGTTACGACCCCAACGCTGTTCTCAGCGTCGAGGCGGCGATTCGCTTCGGCCGCCGCATCGAGCGGTTGCGCAACGACTACTTCGAGGATCCGACCTGGGGACTGAACGGGATGCGCCAGGTGCGGGACAGAGTCGCCATGCCGATGGCCACCAACACCGTGGTAGTCAACTTCGAGCAGCTGGCTCAGAACGTGCAGCATCCTGCTGTCGATGTGATCCTGCTCGATACCACGTTTTGGGGCGGGATCCGTGCGTGTGTCAAAGCGGCCGCCGTCTGTGAGACCTTCCAGCTGGGCGTTGCCGTGCACTCGTCCGGAGAGCTGGGGATCCAGCTGGCCACGATGCTGCACCTGGGTGCAGTGCTGCCCAACCTCAGCTTCGCGGCCGACGCGCACTATCACCATCTCGTCGACGATGTGGTGCAAGGCGGCAAGCTGGAGTACTGCAACGGCTGTATCAGCGTGCCGTCCGCTCCCGGTCTCGGGATCGAGCTGGATCCGGACCGAATGGCGCGCTATGCCGAGCTCTATCGCGAGCTGGGCGGCTATCCCTACGATCGCGACCCCGGGCGTCCGGGTTGGTATCCGCTGGTTCCCAACCAGGATTGGGCCGATCCCACGGTGGGAGGCCCCGTTGCCCTGATCAATCAGGATTCGGCCCTTGAGAATCGCTGAGGCAGGGCCTGCCGGAGTGGCCCCTAATGGCGGTTGGCTGGGCAATCCGCTCCACGAGTCGTGGCTATTGGCCGAGGCAAACCGCCTGCTGGACTTCTACCAGTACGCCTGCGTGGATCCGGGCGGCGGCTTCTTCGAGCTCGACTCGGAGGGGGTGCCGGCAAAGGTCCCCAACAAGGACCTAGTGGTCTCCGCCCGGATGACGTACACGTTTTCGCTCGCACACCTGATGGGGCGGCCGGGCGCCGGAGCCGTCGCCGACCACGGTATCCGCTTCCTTCTCGAGCGGCACCGCGACCCGCAGCACGGCGGCTACTACTGGACGGCTGGGGCGGACCGGCCGATCGACAGCGCGAAGCAAGGCTACGGCCACGCCCATGTGCTGCTTGCCGCCGCCACCGCGGTGCTGGCCGATCGACCGGAGGGGGACAGGCTTCTGCAGGACGTGACCGAGGTGCTCGACCGGCGGTTCTGGTCGGAGGAGGAGGGCCTGTTTGTCGAGGAGTTTCCGCGCGACTGGGCCGGCCGCTCCGGCTATCGCGGCCAGAACAGCAACATGCACATGGTCGAGGGGCTGCTCGCCGCGCACGACGCCACTGGCGAATCCGAATACCTGCGCCGGGCTCTCAGCGTCTGCCGCCGCCTGATCGCGGAGAAGACGGCGAGCAACGACTGGCGGCTGGCGGAGCACTACACGGCCGACTGGGAGATCGATCCCGACTACAACCGGGACGACCCGGACCACCTCTACAGGCCCTACGGCTCGATCGTCGGGCACTGGCTCGAGTGGGCCCGTCTGCTCTGCCAGGCCTGGGCCGCTACGGGCAATCGGGAGGCCTGGTGCCTAGAGAGCGCAAGGCGACTGTTCCGGCAGGCTCTGAGCGACGGTTGGAACGTCTCCGGCGAGGGGTTGATATATACGGTGGACTTCCAGGGCAGGCCGCTCAGCCGCGACAGGTACTGGTGGACGTTCGCGGAGGCGCTCGGAGCGGCCGCCTACCTCGCGGACGTCACGGGCGTCGCGGAGTACGAGCGCTGGTACCGGACGTTCTGGGACTTCACTCACCGCCACGTCATCGACCACCGGAGAGGCGGCTGGCATGCGGTTCTGGACCCGGACAATCAACCCAAGAGCCAGCCGTGGAGCGGCAAGCCCGACCTCTATCACGCGCTGCATGCCTGCCTGCTTCCGCTGCTGCCAACCGACCGGGGACTGGCGGTCTCGCTGCGCCAGGGCCTGACACGGTCCGGCGCGGCGCGCGGAGTGCGCTGATGTCGGGCTGCTTGGTCGACCTCGCGCGCACGCGCGTCTTCTACGACGGCACCCTCACCGACCCGCAGCTCGACCACCCTGAGGGGATCGCAATCCACCCCGATGGCAGCGTCTGGTGCGGAGGCGAGCGGGGGCAGATCTTCCGCATCGCGCGCGACGGCAGCTCAATGGATCAGGTGGCGTCGACGGGAGGCTTTTGCCTGGGTCTGGCCTTCGCCGGCGACCGACTTTACGTCTGCGATATGAAGCACCGCGCTGTGTTTGCCCTTGATACCCGCACGGGGCGCCTCGAGCGATTCGCCGAGGGGGCCGGCGGCGTTCGCATGCGCGTGCCGAACGCGATAGCTGTCCTCCCTGGAGGCGACCTATTTGTCTCGGACAGCCACGGCATGAAGGAGCCGGGACCGGGCATCTTCAGGTTTCAGCCTGATGGCTCGGGCGAGCTCTGGTACGACGCCGATGTGGATTTCGCCAACGGCGTGGCGCTCTCGCCGGACAGTCGCTTTCTGTATGTGGCTGCGACATTCGGCAGCGCCGTCTTCCGCATCCCGATCGGAGAGGACGGCTCACCGGGTGGCCGGGAGGAGGTGGTTCACCTGCCGGGGGTGTTGCCCGACGGCCTCGCGCTGGACACTGCCGGGCGGCTCTACATCGCCTGCTACGAGCCGAGCAAGGTGCTGCGCGTAGCCCCCGACGGCACCGTTCGCTGCCTGGTGGCCGACCCGGAGGCCCACCAGCTCTGCCACCCGACCAACGTCGCGCTGCGCGGCGGCGAGATGTTCATCTCGAACCTCGGGCGGTGGCACGTCGCCGCGCTACAGCTCCCGGAAGAGTGATGGCTGCCGGCCTGCTCGGCCTCGATGTCGGCACCACCGCGGTCAAGGGCGTTGCCCTTTCGCCGGCCGGTGATCCACTGGCAGTGGCGGAGGCCTGGTGGCGCGCTACCCAGCAGGTGCTCGGCCGACTGACGCAGTCGGTCACGGAGGTCCTGGCGATAGGCTTCTCGGGGCAGATGCACGGGCTGGTCTGCCTGGACGGGCAAGACCGGGTGATCCGTCCCGCGATCCTGTGGAACGACCAGCGTACCGCCGCCGAATGCGAGGCGATCGAGAAGGCCATCGGGCTCCAGCGACTGATCCAGCTGACTGGGAACCGGGCGCTCCCCGGCTTCACAGCACCGAAGCTTCTGTGGCTGCGCAGCCAGGAGCCGGCCAGCTTCGCCCGCATCCGCCACGTCATGGTGCCCAAGGACTACATACGCTTCCGGCTCACCGGCGAGCGCGCGATGGACGTTACCGACGCCTCCGGGACGCTGCTCTTGGAGGTGGCGGCGCGGCGCTGGAGCACCGAGGTGTTGGAGGGGCTGGAACTGCCGCCCTCGTGGCTGCCGCGACTGCTCGAGAGCACCGAGCCGGCCGGTCGGGCGCCCAACGGTTCCCCCGTCGCGGCCGGCGCCGGCGACCAGGCGGCCGCAGCCATAGGTGTCGGCATCGACCGGCCCGGTCCCCTCTCGGTGGTGCTGGGGACGTCCGGCGTCGTGTTCGCCGTCCTGCGCAACTACGCCCCGGAGCCGGAAGGACGCGCGCACACGTTCTGCCACGCGGTGCCCGGTACGTGGCACGCGATGGGGGTGATGCTCTCCGCGGCCGGCTCGCTGCGCTGGTTCCGGGACACGCTGGCACCGGGGCTGGACTACGAGGCCCTTCTGGCCGAAGCTGCCGCCTCCCCGGCGGGCGCGGGAGGGCTGCTGTTCCTGCCCTACCTGGCGGGTGAGCGCACGCCGCATGTGGACCCGGCCGCGCGCGGCACCTTCCACGGCCTCTCGCTGCAGCATGATCGCGGAGCCCTCACGCGGTCGGTGCTGGAGGGCGTGGCGTTTGGCCTTCGGGACTGCCTGGAGCTCCTGCGCGGGCTTGGTGTGGGCTCGGCCGTGGGCAGGGCCTCGGGAGGTGGTGCCCGCAGCCGGTTCTGGCTCCGCGTCGTCGCCAGCGTGCTCGGGATCTCGCTGGAGGTCTCGGCGGTAGAGGAGAGCTCGGCGTTGGGAGCAGCCATGCTGGGCGGTGTCGCCGCCGGAGTATTCGCCGACGTGCCACAGGCGGTGAGCGCGTGCGTCAGGCTGAAGCCCGGTGCCGAGCCGGACCGCGACTGGCTGCCGGTCTACGAGGATGGGTACGCGCGCTTCCGTTCCCTGTACCCAGCGCTGCGCGCCCTCCGACCACCGTTGGTCGCTTCGGCGGACGGATCCGGATGATTGCCGTCGCGGGGCACACGACCGTGGACCTGAGGGTGCGCCCGGTGCCGCGCGACCTCCAGTGGCTGGGCTTGACGACGGTCGACGTGGTCTCGCTCCACAGCGGGGGGCTGGTGGCCAACGCCGGCTCCGTGATCGCCAATTTCGGCGTGCCGGTTATGACCCTTGGCTGCATCGGCGATGACGAGCTGGGCGCCATCCTGGGCGACCGGGTCCGGTCGTGGGCGACCGACGCCCGCCTGCACGTGGTCGAGGGCGTTCCCACATCGAGCACGATCGTGCTTGTCCACCCTTCCGGGGAGCGCACCTTCCTCCACTGCCACGGCGCGAGCGACGACTTCGGCACGGAGGACGTCCCGATTGCGACTTTAGTCGACGTTGGCGTCCGTGCCCTGCATCTCGGATATGCACTGCTTCTGCGGCGGCTCGACGGCGCACGCCTGCGATCGCTCCTGACCGAAGCATCTGGTGCCGGTCTCCTTACATC
>JAABUQ010011145.1_pt1 | contig 11576 bp, 12 predicted proteins | sample 5560001 | NCBI WGS metagenome assembly JAABUQ01 (sample SAMN10711888, study PRJNA513371) | rock metagenome | isolation source: Antarctica rocks | place: Antarctica: Victoria Land, Finger Mt nord | collected 2015-12-18
TTACCTGAAAACCATGAAGGGATGATTTGTGTGGTGGCGATTCGGCTAATGCTGCGTCGCCTTGGGAACAATCGTCGTACTAGAACTTTCAAGGCTGCTTAATGTTTTATTTATAAACCCTTTCTGAGTACTCTGCAAGCATATGAACTGCGCACCGAGTTCCACACTCCGCACCACTACTGCCATTTCTTGACAGTAGTTGCTGTTCACCATAGCCCTCTACATGAGGGGCTTGGTGACGGGAAGTATTTTTGATGTGGAGTGTGAGTCGAGCGCTCCCTTGACCAAATTCGCCGCAACAGCGAGCAATTGTCCCATGGGTCTTGTGAGCCCGAGCGTAGGAAACTTGTCTCACAAAACCAAGCGATTGAGGGGCGCTGCTGCGGTGTGCCGCAATTCAGCGACTACTCACAATACTATCAAAACTAATCAAATAAAGCATTAGTACACAAGTATTGTTTGGATCCTGTTGCTGCCTCTACCCCCTCAATTGCGCTTGAAGAAAGCAGTTGAGGTTTTTGTGTCAGACTCATTTGCCGCCATGATTGAGGGAGTATTGCGTCACTGCACTGACATGAAAGTCGAGAAGAACTACGTTGATAGCCACGGGCAGAGCGAGATTGCCTTTGCCTTCTGCCATTTGTTGGGATTTCAACTGCTCCCCCGACTCAAGCGGATCAAAAACTGTACTTCCCTCAGCCTGGACAAGCGAATACGGCCTATCCACATTTACAAGCTATTTTGAAACGGTCCATCAACTGGGAGTTAATCCGGCAGCAGTATGACCAGATGATCAAATACGCTACTGCTTTGAAAGTGGGGACGGCAGAGACAGAAGTGATTTTAAAACGATTCACTCGTTCCACTCCGCAGCATCCAACATACCAAGCCTTAGCTGAGTTAGGTAAGGCTGTCAAAACCATCTTTTTGTGCCAGTACCTGCACTTGGAAGTCCTGCGTCAGGAGATCCAGGATGGGCTAAATGTTGTCGAGCGCTGGAACGGAGCCAACACTTTCATTTTGTATGGCAAAAGTAATGAGTTGGCAACAAACAGCCTGGATGAGCAGCAGGTAACTGTCTTGTGCATGCATTTACTACAACTTTGCCTGGTCTACATCAATACCCTGATGATCCAACGGGTCCTCGGAGAGGAGCAGTGGTCTGAGATGATGCAGCCAGATGACTTCCGTGCCTTGACCCCATTAATTTGGACTCACGTCAATCCCTACGGTCTTTTCCAACTGGATATGAACGAGAGGCTGGCGATTGAAGAGGTCAACCCGGAACTAATTGGATGAGGGAAATTAAACTTACCCATTTTCGCTCGTTTACGGGGAAGTTTGCGAGACTGAATACAGGAAGGAGTGGAAGTTCAGCCGTCTTGTTTGCAGGTATCCACCTATCATTTTCGGGCAAGTTTGTATTATGCCAACTGCTCCACCCCTGAAAACTCTCAATTGCCAGAAACGAACTCGTGAGCATCTGCTGCCGCAGGAAGTTGAGGCAATGCTGAAAGCGGCCAGAAACGTAGGACGACACGGCAATCGAGATCCAGCCTTGATCCTGATTGCTTATCGTCATGGCTTGCGGGTTTCTGAATTAGTGGCGCTTCGCTGGGAACAAGTAAACTTCAACGGTGGCACGATCTACATCAATCGGTTGAAGCATGGCGTAAGTTCAATCCATCCGCTACGTGGACCAGAGTTACGATCTCTGCGACAACTCCAAAGGGACTATCCAGACTCCCCCTATTTGTTCGTTTCAGAACGGGGAGCCGCAATGGCCGCAGACACAGCTAGAGGCATCATTGAACGGGCAGGAGCTTTAGCTGGGTTGCCGTTTTCAGTGCATCCCCATATGCTCCGCCATGCCTGCGGATTCTACTTGGCTTCCAATGGGCATGATACACGAGCGATTCAGGCTTATCTAGGACATAAAAATATTCAGCATACGGTTTGCTATACAGAGCTGGCTACAGGACGATTCAAAGAGTTTTGGACAGATTAATAAAGATAGGAGAGTTGTAGTAATTTTGTACTAAATGGCGGCTCATTTCGCCTTCGCTAGTTTAGGGCCTTTAAGTCTGTAGAGAGGTAGTGGAACTCCTTCAATATCTGTTACCCGACCAAAAGAACCTGCAATTAGAAAGTTGGTTTTTCGATACCGCGAGTACTCACCTAAGCATGACTGTTGTCTCCACGCAAACGGTAGTATCGTGTCCGCTCTGCCAGGGGACAACCCATCGGATTCATAGCCGCTATGAGCGGACGTTACAAGACCTACCATGTGTAAATTACGGCATCACCTTACACCTACAGGTTCGGAAGTTCTTCTGCGTTAATGCTGCCTGCTCTCGTCGCATCTTCACAGAGCGGTTACCTGAAGTGACAGTACCTTGGGCGCGACGAACCTGTCGATTAGCTGAGCGCCTAATTGCCATTGGATTAGCATTGGGTGGTGCAGCGGGGGCACGTCTGAGCCAGCGACTGGGCTGTGCCGTCAGTTGCAACACGTTGTTGTACTTAATCTCTAAACTCCCTTTACCACTAATTGCAACCCCTCAAAAGCTGGGGGTGGATGATTTTGCGTTTCGCAAGCGTCAGAGCTACGGCACAATTCTCGTCGATTTGGAGCAAAGTCGGCCGATTGCTTTGCTGAAAGACCGCGAGTCCCAAACGTTAGCCCAGTGGTTGAAGCAGCATCCAGGCATTCAAGTGTTGTCTCGCGACCGCTCTGTGACCTACAAAAGCGGGATGAAGCAAGGTACACCCTATGCCATCCAGGTAGCTGACCGATTCCATCTTCTACAAAACCTAGCTAAGGTGCTGGAGCAGGTTTTGGGGAGACAAGAGAAAGCGATAAAGGCAGTGGACACTGCTCATCGCCTAGCCTCAGCGACTGATACAGAGGGCATAGAAGCAGTGCCAGTCTTACCGCCCTCTCCCCTACCTCAGGTCCAGCAACTAACCGAACAGCGCCGGGTGCAACGATTGTAAATTTATCAAAAGGTTTGGAAGTTGCATGAACAAGGATGGTCGTCTGGTGCGATTGCTCAAAAGGTTGGTGTGAGCAGTCGGACGTCCAGCGCTACCTGCTTACCTCCCGTTTCCCTGAACGTCAAGGACGTAGTGACCAAGGTCGAAGCCTGCTCAACTCTTATAAGGGCTATCTCCTGCAGCAATGGAACCAAGGGCGCAGGAGTGTCAAAGACCTGTTCGGAGAGATTCAACAGCAGGGGTACGCTGGAAGTTACATGACGGTCACTCGTTATGTTCGCCAGTTGTGCCAAGCACAAGGGATTGAACTGAGGAAATACCCAACTCATCGACGATTGCCGCAAGTCGTTGACCCACAACGACGAGTTCTAACAGCCCGCCGGGTTACTTGGCTAGTACTTCGACGTTTGGAGAAACTCGACCCTGATGATGAACAGGTGATTAAACTGTTAGCTGCGCAGCATATCGCTCTAGCGATTGCCATCGAGCTAACTCAGGACTTTGCTCAACTAGTGCGCCAACGACAACCAGAAAAGCTTGACCCTTGGCTGGAACGAGCCGAGCAAAGCCATCTTGCTCCCTTTCAGCGATTTGCTGAAAGTCTGCGGGAAGACTACGATGCTGTAAAAGCGGGAGTCACCTTATCTACTAGCAATGGTCCGGTTGAAGGGCACATTAACCGATTGAAAATGCTAAAGCGGCAAATGTATGGTCGGGCTGGTATCGAGCTATTGAGCCGTCGATTCTTATTGGTCAGTTAGGAGGAGATTTCTGATGGGCTTCAATCATAATCTTCTAATTAAGGATCACCAAAATCAGGAAAGAACCCAAATAAATCTTTAATGGACATCAGCTGCTCAAACTCGGAGCCCAAATCCGCATGAGCGTCCGACGAGTACATATTGCCATCAGCTCTGCCAGTCCCATCCATACCATTTGGCTTTTAATATGCTACACTTAATTAAGAAATATTTGCATTAGAAGCGAACTAATTAAGAATGTCTGGGATAGTCAAAATTGAGATTACGGAATCTCCTGAAACTCTTAAGACCCTTTTAGCTCAACAGAAAACTGCCACTGGAAAGGAACGAGTGCAAGCTTTGTACCTCCTCAAAACTCAACAAGTTGAAACTGTAAAACATTTGGCAGTAGTTCTTGGTCGCAATCGGATCACAGTGCAAAGGTGGTTGAGCCGGTATCGCTCCGGTGGACTGAAAAAGATGTTAGAAGTGGGTAAAAGTACTGGGAGAACAGCATTAATTCCTGAATCGGCAGTAGAGCGTCTGAAAGAAGAACTTAGAGACCCTGAGGGGGTTGAAAGTTATGAAGAAGTCAGGCTTTGGTTAGCGTCTTGCTTAGGGATTAGAGCTAAGTATGATGTGGTACATAATTTAGTCCACGACAAGCTAGAAAGCTTCATTGAAAGTAGCTAGGCATCTTCGCGATGACCAGGAGCCAACAACAGTAGAAAGCTTCAAAAAAGAACTGCCTGCAAAGCTAAACTCAGCTTATAGAGAGGTAGAAAAACAACAAAAAAAGTTTAAGATAGTTCGCTATTGGTGCGAAGATGAAACTCGGCTTGGACTCAAAACTGTTCAAAGGCGGAAGTTGACGTTGAGAGGGGTAAAACCCACGGGAGTTCTTCAATTTAGACCAGAGAAATATTATGTGTATGGCTTAGTGTCACCAAAAACAGGAGAAAGCTTTTTCCGTGAGATTTCTCATTTAGATACCGAATGTTTTCAAGTATTCATTAATGAGTTTTCTCGCTCTTATCCAGAAGATTTACACATTATCCAGTTGGATAATGTGTCATTTCATACAACCCCCAAGCTCAAAGTTCCTGAAAATATAATCTTTCTGTTTCAGCCAGCTCACTGCCCAGAACTCAATCCGATAGAAAGGCTTTGGGAATATCTTAAAGGATTTTTGAAGTGGAAGTTATTTAACAATCTAGATGCTCTTAAAGAGAAAGTCAGAAGAATTCTGAACTCTTTTAGTATAAAAACACTCAGGAGTTTGACTGGATGGGAGTACATTCTCCAGGCGCTATCTGTTGCAGGCATTTAGCCAAATGGTACAGTTCTTGTTCGCGCTGGTCCACGAACGGTTAATGCAGGGCAAGCGCATCTCAAAACCTCTTGACAAATCCAGTTTTATCTGATCTGTCCTGACTGCAAGGCATTTAACCTTTGTAAAGAAAATGCAACAATCTACTTGTTGAGATTAGAATCAATAACACTTAACTCAACTTAAACAAAGTCGATTAAATGTAGGGAAAAGCCAAATGCTGGAAGTATTGATTTAAAAGGATTGGGAGGGGTTGACTATTTTTATGCATAGACAAGCTTGTTTGTCAACAAAAAATTAGATGCGCTTACCCTGGTTAATGGCGGCTACCAATTCCAGCTAGCGGCGGTACACAGCTCCCAACAATTCATCCCCAAAGTCAGGTCTGCCGCTAGACCTTAGCTTCGCTATGCGCATAAAACATTATTCTCTGTTCCACAGAGATGGGGATGGCTCCTTCTTGCCGCTTCCGCACTTTTTAGCACTTCAACTCACTATCTTGCAAGGCTAAAGAGGGTTATTTCATCTGCTGATTGCTACTTTTATTTTTAGTACAGCAGGTTTGTGAGAAATTCGGGTTTTAGCAGGGCGTTTCTTTCTGCTTTCTAAAGGCTTTCTGTTCTTCAAAAATTGTCTGCTCACAATCTCATAGGATTCTTTATATAGTTGAAAATCAGTCGGCTTTTCTATTTCAGGAATGCTTCTGATGACATAGTGAAACGCATGAAACAAAGCATTCAGTCCTGCGATCGCATCCTCTATAGGAATTGGTCTTGCTAGCCATTTTTTATCTAGTTGGGCAACATAGTTAAGATTTTGAAGGCTTGCCAATTTTTCTAATTTATTCTCATGAACAAGACGAGCTATCTTGCTTGAATCAACCCCAATTACTTGCGCGATTCGTTTTGCTGTCTCTTCATTGGGGCTACCTCCTTTAAGACAAATCCAGCTGAGCCCTGCATGAGTGAGCTTGACTTGCTTGGCAAGCTCACTCATGTTGATTTGCGGATTATCTTTAAGATACTGTAAAACCAGCCGACCAAAAGCCGAACAGTCTTCTTCGCGTAGCTTGAGTGAACTCATCAAACTATCCAAATCGATTTCAAATCTTGAGAGTAAAAATGCAAAGCTTTTTGAACTATTAACAGTCTAGCGCTTTATCTTATTGTCGTTGCTGAAGTTGACTAGCATACATGACGCAATAAAGGGTCTTACGGACTTTTGATGCAGACACTGTCCCGCCTTATTTTGGTAACCAGCCTCTAAATCGATTTTAAGGTGCAAATGTATTATGCTCTCAACTTCAGTCACAAGCTGGTAGAGCTACCAATTGACTTGCGTTTTAGCCTCCCGTTCCCTCCTTAACTTCGTGCCATTCGGGTCAATGCCTTCCTGCACCACAATCCTTCGAACTTCCTCCCAAGTCGGCTGAATCTCACCCCTTTTAACCTGCTCCCAAGACTTCCATGCCCTCCGTCTAGGAACCCCCGCTAGCTCTAGCAGGGACGCGAACGCTGAAGCGCGAACGAACCGCTCTGGATCAGAGGTCAGCGCCGTCACCAACGCGGTATCCTTCCACTGGGAACGAATGCCGAGAATCAATGCGGCTGCTCGACGCACATCGCTGTTGGGGTCATCGCACAGCAGCTCGCGGGCTTTTTCGACGAATAAACTGTCTGGCGAAGTGACATAGTGGAATCCAATGTCGCGCAAGCTTGCCAAGCGCCAGGTTGAATCGGGATGGTCAAGACAGCCGGTCAGGAACTCAAACGCAGGCTGATACTGGGCGTCTGCAAGATCGTGTAGATTGCGGAAGACTCTCCGTCTGAGTGCGTCGGTTAGCTCGAGGTTGTCCCATGCGGCTTGGGCTTCTGATAGTGCCTGTTGCATCTGTGCCAAACAAGCTGCCACGAGTGCCTGCGCGGATGGGTACTGCGCTGCTGCCAGTTTGACAGTGTTCCTCCACAGCTTCATCCGGTCTGCTCCTCCCAAAACAGGTTGCTCGTGGAGGGCTTGAACCTCTGCCAGTAACTGCTGTAAGGTAGACTTAGTCATTGGAGTTACTGGCATAGTTCAATGTGTCCAGCGGCAGGGTAACACTTTTGTCAGAGACCAGAAGCCTCAAGTTCTTGCTTGACAACCCTTTGAGGTTTTTGGACTTTAGCGAAAGTGTTACCATGAGTTGAACCATGTCTGAATGAATAAAGATATTCAACTCAAAATCATCCAGACATCAAGTTTTATTATCGCGGAGTTTTAAGCTAGCCTCCTATATTTACTTTCAAGTTAAGATGCCGTTGTCAAACAGTCACCTACCTTTAGTAATAGGTGGTAAGCAAGTGCGACAGCAAAGCAAAGGAGCAAGACGGATGAAACGTTCTCAAGTACCTGTAGGTATCCTAAACTACCTTTAGGTATAGACACCAATGGGACTTGAGATAGATGAATCATTACAACTCAGCGTGTGACTGTTTAAGTGAAAGCTGAAAAATACTTTAAATTAGCTGGGAAGCAGAACTTATGCCACTTCATAAACTCTGAGACTTTGACCCCAACTACCGCGATCACTTCGAGGAGCAAGATGTTGTCGGCTATGACTTGTATGCCAGCTCAGATAAAATTGGCTCGGTTGATGACCTACCAGTGGATGACGCAGGCAAGCTCCGTTACTTGGTCGTCAACAAGGATATTTGGATTTTGGGCAAGAGAGTCCTGCTGCCGCTCCAAAAAAGCCGTAGCGGGTGCTGCTTGGTGGCTATTTTAGTACGGCTCTCACCTCTCTGATTACCTTGGCGAGCGCTGGAGCTTTAGCTAGAGTCAGCATCGCTATGTTTAGTGACTTTTGATTCGAGCTGCAAGAGGCTTTGCCAAATTCGAGTTTTCAGCAAGGAACGAGCAAAAAACTATGGAATCCCAACAGCAACCACTGGAATACGTCAATGCCACTTCAGAAGAGGTGATCGGGGGCTCAGAACCGGCACCCTTGGCTGAGCAAGCACCTCGCGTTCAGTCTGATGAGCAATGGCGGCGGATTGGCACACAAATTTCCGGGTTTTTGGCGGAGCTGCCCGATTACCTGGGTAGGTTCTTTAATGAATACAAGCAGCCAATCACCAGCGTTGCCCTAATTGTGGCAGCGCTGATCGCGGTCAAGGTAGTCCTAGCAGTCCTGGGTGTCCTAAATAATATTCCGTTGCTAGCACCGACATTTGAGGTAGTTGGTATTGGCTACTCAGTCTGGTTCGCTAACCGCTACTTAATCATGGCGTCTAAGCGGCAGGACTTGTCTCAAGAAATTCAAGGTCTTAAACAACAAGTGGTTGGTAGCCAACAACTCCCAGAATCTCAGAGCTAATCGCCCATTCACTGCTAAAGCCAGATTATCGGGCAATGGGCGAGCGTGAGTGCGTGTTTCAGAGCAAACTCTATACCTCACGGGATAAAAGTGACTGGGCTAGTTCCTGATAGTTTTGTAACAAATGTCCTCTGTTAATTTTCTAACACTAACGTTATCTAAAGGAGAGTAGATAGGCTATGACCTATGAAAAACGATCGGGAGACGACTTGATTGCTAACCCTGGCGTCACAAATCAAGTTGTTGATTACCATGACCGCGTTCGCTGGGGTCCAATTATTTCAGGTCTGGTGGTTGCCATCGCGACTCAACTGGTTTTGAGTGGTCTAGGTGCGGCTATAGGAGCTAGCGGCATTGCCTCTTCAGACGCACCCAGAACGAATGCTGGTGGTGTTGGCACTGGCGTCGGGATTTGGGCGATCGTCAGTTTGTTCATTTCCCTATTTGTCGGTGGTTGGACTTGTGCCCGTACCTGTGGACCAATGAACCGCAGTACAGCTCTGCTCAACGGCGCAATTCTCTGGGCCACAACTTTAGCAATCGGAACTTGGCTGTTAGCTAGCGGAATCACGGGTGCGTTTGGCGTAGTGGCGTCCAACGCTGGGGCAGTTGCCAATCAAGTCCATCAAGGAGCAGTCAACGTCCCGAACAACGTGCCAGGGATAACGGCACAGCAAGCGCGTGACATTGCTGGCAACACCGCTAAGGCCAGCTGGTCTTTTGTCTTCGGCTCCTTACTGGGTTTAGTCGCGTCGATGATTGGAGCCTCGGCTGGCACTCGCACCCCCCGAACTCACCAATAGCAACCTGCCGGAAAAACTGTAACCGTTCACGGGGGGTAGAGCATTCGTCTAAATGCCTAAAGCTCTTGCTTAGCAAAGGGTTGGGGTCCATTTGTGGTAGGAGCTAATCGTACCTAAAATGTCTAAAAGACAATTGGCAGTCCAGTATAGCACTTTTGACTACTCAGAATTATCCAGAAAGAATCAAATCTAGACTGGTTTTCGTACCGATTCCGTGTGATTTCATATGAGACATTTTTTGATCACCCCGTGAACGGTTACGAAAAACTTAAGACTCCCGCTGGTTTTTCACCTTAGGTGTCTAGCACATTGCCAAGAGTGCTAGTGGCTGACATGTTCAACTGAATTGCTCTGACCGGAAACCAGGATGTTTGTTTGATAAATGTAGTTTTTGGAGGAGAACAAAGTGAGTCTATTTCAGCAGTTTCGGAAAATCTTGACAGCTCTAGTCTTGGTTTTAATTCTGACCACGACTGCCGCTTGTAGCGGGGCGGTTGAAGCTAGGCAACCAACCAATCTCCCAGTGATCAGCAATAGTGGCACTTATGCTCAACTGTCGCGCGGTAACAGTCCGGCTGGGCAGGATTTTGGCAATTGGGTTGTCCAAACAGGTAAGGGGCTGATTCAGGACGCTTACGTGCGTGACAACAATAAGTTAGGTGTTGTGGTTACGCCTCAAGTGCGTCCCAATGAAGTGCAGCCTCTAGCCAGATCCTTAGCTCAAGGTCTTCGCCGGAATTTTCCCAATCAAGACTTAACAGTTTTGATGTACGCCCCTGACAAAAAGCTGATTTTGACGGCGAAATTTGACAATCAGACAAATCAGGTTAAGTACGAATAATGCTTAATCTCAGTGGTTCAAACTGCCGAGTTGCAACCAAAAATTTGTTGCCAAGTTAATTGCAAAAAAGGAGATGAGTTAAATGACAAGTAGCGAACAGTACAAGCGTCAAATCATGAACGATTTGGCCTCTGGCAATACCGAATCTCTGGATGCTGCTCCAGCAACAACTCAGTCATACGAAAACTTTGACGATTTTGCCCAACGCTCATCGCATGATGAACGTCGCCAGTTGTTTGGTCGGTCTTTACATCCAGACAAAATTCCCACCAGCCAGATGGAGCCAGAACTGCAAAAGGCGATCGCTCAAATCAAGCCAAATGAACGGGATGATGTCGCTCGTGCGTTTTTCAAGCACTTAAAGCAAAGAGGGTTAGATGATCGCCACCTGGAGCAACAACTGGGGCTTTCCACCCATAACCCCAACCGCATGAGTGCTGACGATGTTAGCCTCCTTGCATCCTTCGCTTATCACAGCCATCCTGACATCTTCCAACAGGTGCTAGCCGAACAACCGGGCATTATCAAGTTTCTGAGTAATCCCCTAGTGGCAGCGGCTTTGGGAGTGGCGGCGGCTAAGTGGCTGGGTGGTCACCACAAATAAGTCAAAGGGCTAGTCGGACGGCAGCGAATCGACAATTTTTTCGAGCACATAGAAAAGCAAAAACTTTGAGGACAATATCATGCCACTGCAAAAACTTGAGAATTTTGATCCACACTACCGTGAAACTTTTGGGGAGGATGACCTCAAAGGGCTGGATGTATATGCAGAGGGCACAAATGAGAAGATTGGCACAATCGGGGATATCCTCGTTGATGAGGCCGGTCATTTCCGATATCTGGTCGTTGACATAGGCTTCTGGGTGTTTGGCAAGAGAGCCTTAGTGCCAATTGGTCGTGTTCAGCACGATCACAACGCACGGTGCGTCTCTGTGAGTTTGACCAAAGCGCAAGTGGAAGCTTTGCCTGAGTTCAACGGGGACGCAGCGGCTGTTGATTACGACCATGAAGAGCAGGTGCGAGGAGTTTATCGGACTCCGACTGCCGGGGCTGCAGTTAGCCCGGCAACTGGTGCTGTGACACCTGTAAATCCATCAGCGCCGCTGGAGACATCAGCACCTCTGGATGCAGCAACTGCGGGTGCTATGACAGGTGCTATGGCAGCTGGGCCTGTCCGCGCAACTGATAACCGCGATACCTACAACTACCAGCAAGAGCCGTCTCTGTACGATCTGAACGATCGGGACCATCAAACCATCAAACTGTACCAAGAACGGTTGCTTGCTAGTAAAACCCGCAGGAAGACAGGTGAAGTAGCGGTGGGCAAGCATGTTGAAACTGAAACGGCACGGGTTTCAGTGCCAATCGAAAAAGAGCGAGTTGTGATTAGACATCTCCACAATAGAAACGTTTTGTGGTAAAAGAGTATAAAATTAGCTTTTTCCTTACTAGAACATGAAGGAAATATTAAGTTACATTAAAAGCCACCCTGAAAAAACTCAGCGATTGG
>JAABUQ010011146.1_pt1 | contig 11576 bp, 12 predicted proteins | sample 5560001 | NCBI WGS metagenome assembly JAABUQ01 (sample SAMN10711888, study PRJNA513371) | rock metagenome | isolation source: Antarctica rocks | place: Antarctica: Victoria Land, Finger Mt nord | collected 2015-12-18
AAGGTTGTTGGGACGATACGAAAGGTAAAAGTTCGCGGTCACGCTCGTGTCTCGGCTGTTTTCACGTTTGCGATGGCCGCGTACAACATCGTTCGCATCCGCAACATCATGAAAGCCGCCGCATGACAACGGAATTCGTATGCGCAAAAGTCGAAAAAGAGCTCGGCGAATCAAGCAAACAGACCAAAAACTGGTAGCCCAACTCACCACGGGAACGTTATTCATGATGTACGGCGGTCCGAAGACGTCACCATTGGCCGGCGCCGTGCAGTTAATGCTAGGATTCCTTGCCGAAGTGAAACAGCGGAGCGGATCGCCCCCGTCGGCAGGATACGCCTCAGATTGACGTTTTGTTAAGGCCGCCGTTGCTGAGCGATGCCGCACCTCGAACTCGTTGCGTTTGAGGCGTTTTCGCTTCGCTTAGGGCGCAACCGACGTCACTAGCAGCTCGCAATCACTACTCCGCGATAATTTCCTGGACAGTGACGTCGACCGTCTCTGCATGCGGAGCGCTGCTGTCGCCGTACCGCTGAACGGTTGCCGCCGTCAACTCATCACGTCGCCGACTTCGGGCCTATCACGCCGTGACGCCGTGGCTGCCCGCGGCGGCATCGCCGAAAGCTTTATCTCGACCGACATAACCGCCAGGCGTCGCCTGATTCCACTCGCGCGGTCTTAGCGTTACTACCTCGGAGGCCGAACTCGGTAAGCACTATACGTCGACGTGCTTGCCCGTGCCGTGACTTGCGGTAGACGACCGCCACGGCGACGGTTAGTTCGGCAACCTCGAGCAGCGTGTCGTTCGCGTCAAGCAACGTCTAAAGAGCGCGGCGAACATGCTGCCTCCGAGACCTGCTGCGGCGGATCACACGGTTTTTGCGTTTCGGCGAAGACTACGTAATGACGGATCTCGATGCCAGTGTTTACTTCTACGTCCCGGCGGCTACAAGGCGGAGTCTGCTCGGTCCTATGTGGCATCGCGCCTCGACGTCCCGAAGTTACCTAATGCGGCGTGATCGTCTCGAGAAGACGCCTCCGGTACCACGTCCCATTCGGCTCTAGCGCCGCCTTGAGGTAGTCTCGCGAGAGAGTAGCCGCAACTAATGGCGATCGCACGCTGGAGACGTCGCTTTTGCGCTCTCTCAGTACGAAGATGTAGTTCGGCCGAGTGGCCGAAAGCTCTGAGTCGAGCCTCTTCCAGATGTAAGGCGGATCTAGGTACGAAGCCCAATTCGTCATAGCGATCGCTTGTGGGCGATTAGAAATGACGTATATGAGTGGATTACCAAACACGTATATGGCTCCCGGCTGCCTTGTGACGCGTCTCGGAAATTGTGCGTCAACGACGGCGTCGGCGTACTCGGTGCTCGTCGCCGCGCGGTAATTTTCGAGTGCCACGGCTGACCTAAACGGACGCTCTCGAACAACTCGCGTAACCGTGTCGATGGCTCCCTGCGGTAGCGGAACCGCGATATAAGCGACCACGCCGCACGCCGCGAGTGCGGCAAGCCCTCCAATTCGACCGCGCGCTACTCGCTCTCCGAGGAACGCAACGCCGAACGTCGACAGCACGCCAATAGGCGGAACCAGAAGAACGAACTGATACTGCCACCAGGACTGCCTCTGGGTGAGGATCACCGCAAGTCCCATAATGATCCACATTATACAAGCACCGCGCCACGGGCGCATCGCCTGATTGCGCATCGTGGCCAGGCCGATCACCGCAAGCACGATGATGCCACGGAAGTACAGCAAAAGACGCATCGCACTGTCGTCGAGCCTCGCAAGCGGGGCGACGGGCACGCGCGCCAAGATATCGAAAGGGATTAGAAATGTCGTTTGAAAGGCTAAACTCGCGGTGCCCGTAGCAAAGGCATATAAGACATACATTGCTAACGGAGCGAGGACTCCGAGCAGCCAGATAAGCCAGAAATGCGTCGGACCGATCCCCGAGGTGTTAGCTCGCCGCCGAAACGTAACCGCAACTGTAACTGCTATCACGACCGGTAGCAACACTATTTTGAAGAGTAAGACGATGCCGGCGGCGATCCCGGAGACGAGCACAAGGCGGTCGTTCACCGACCGCCTGCGCGTAGCCGCATCAGCAGCCCAGATGCAAACGAAGATCGGTAAGCCGACCAGTTCTTCGACTTGAAGCAAGTGCCAGGGTGAGCTCCCGGCGTATGTCGCAGCAACCACGCCCAGTGGCGCAAACGCCGCCCAACGCGAATCCTTAAGCGCCCCGCTTAAACCGAACATCAGGGCAAGCCCGAAGGTCGTTTGCCAAACCAGTTCGAGCACGTGCGTTCCGAGCTGCGTGAATCCAAAAAGCGTACCAGCGACCAAGTAGAACACGAAGACACCAGGCTGCTTGATATCCCAGTAATCACGATAGAGAATGCCGCCAGCATGTAGCGTCTTGGCGCCAACCAGAAAAAGCGCCTGGTCACCAGAGAACGGGTCGAAGAGCCGTGAAGCGCCGATGACCAAGACCACGGCCATAGCGGCACCACACAGCCACCCTGAACCAAGCGCTTCCTGAAAAGGGACAAGTCGTACTTGTTTTACATCGGACAGTCCGAGCAAGTTGAGTCGCTTCCGAGTGGATCGAACACCGCGTTCCAGTTTTGACTTGAGGGGGGCTTTCCAGCTGTCTTGGTGCTTCATTCCGGTCATGACGACATGTCGCGGAACAGAAGGCTTCGTGGGCCAATGCGCTGGTGAACACAATTTCAGACGCCCCGGCAGGCGAACCACGGATTCCGGCTCCCCTCGGAAAGCGCAGACGGTGGTCTCAAAAAAATAAGCATCTCCTTGGACCATGAGCGGCTTCTTAAGGCAGGTCGCGAATGCTTTACAGAAGCTCTTGAAGCGCATTTGCTTACGACCGCATTGAATCCGTGTGTAACCACCGAATTCTGCGCGCGACCTGGTCCGAACGGGGCCTTCCTGGCCATTGGTCCGACGGCGAGCTCAGATTGCAATGGCGGATGATGCTGACCGCGATCGTCGAAAGCTGGTATAGCATGAAAGGCCCAATCTCTGCAATCCCTCGCAAGACCCGCCTGCGCAGATCCTCGCGATCTCCGCGAGATCGATCAGCAGTGTCTGCATCCGACTCCGGGTCGCATTGCCCCAATCGATACCCAGCGTAGCCGCCGGCCGCAGAAGCATCACATGTCCAGCAATCCGACGCGCGCAGCGCCGAATCGCCACTGCCGAACGCAACGAAGCTGCCTCTCAGGAAAGCGGAGCGGGTTCAAGGGAAAAGGTGCCCGCTGCTACGAGTAAGCTCGCGCATGAACGTCCGATCGCGCTTGACCCTTGCCCTTGCTTTCTTGATTTCTGCTTCGATTTGCGTCCACCCGGAAGCAGCCTCGTGGAACGTTACCTCCAGGCTCGCAACGGTCGAATCGTTAGTCGATCGCGACACTTTCGCTATTGAGGGGTCCGGGTTCAAAACGGGTGACCAGTATTTTTACGCAGGCCACTTCTACTCCGACAAACCGATCGTAATGAGTATCGTCGGAGCCGCGGTCGTCGAGGGGCTTCGAGCAGTCCACATCAACATCGTTTCGAATCGGCAGCTGCTTCTTGCGGTCCTGACGATCACGACGGTCTCATTGCCGTTCGGGATGGCAATCGCAGCAATTGCCGAATTGCTTCGAGCGCTCGGCAATTCCGACAGAGCGGCCGCCGCGATAGCGACTGTAGCCGGCTCCGCTACGCTTGCCTTCCCATTCGCGACGGTTCTCATCAATCACGTTCCAGCGGCTGCCTGTCTCTTAGTCGGCCTCGTTGTTATCGTGCGCTACGCAGCACGTTCGAGACTGCTCATTCTCGGTGGAAGTATGTTCGCGTTGGCGATCGGCATCGACTCCTCGTACGCGTTATTCGTGATCGTTGCCCCGCTAGCAATCGGCCGGGCCTCACTTCGGCATTACATTATGTTTGCGGTTGGCGCTTGTATTGTTCTCGTACCGCTTGCTGCGAGCAATCTCGTACTCTCCGGGACTATTCTACCGCCAGATACCAACTCGAGTTTGTATAATTATCCGGGCTCTCCGTTTGCACACGGCTACATACTAGGGTCCATTGGCGAAAGATCGCTCGCTCAGATCGTGCGGTATGCGTTTGAGGTAACCTTCGGCCAGCGTGGCCTTTTCTTATATTCGCCCATTCTCCTGATCGCGGTGTACGGTTTTGTACACGGCCTAAGGTTCCCGTCTTCTCCGGAAACAAGACGCGTTCTCAGCTTCGTGACCGTCGCATCGAGTGTATACTTAGTCAGCGTCGTGCTCGGCACGACAGATTATGGCGGTGACACGTACGGACTGCGGCGCTTCGTCGGTATTTCGCTACTAATGTGTCTTTCATTGAGCGCGATCTGGAACCAGATACGTTTGCGGTGCTTCGTGCGTCGCGTATTCTTGTGCGTCTTCGGCTTTTCGCTGTTGCTCACGGGCCTGGGAGTCCGTGACCCGCTGGTGACCGGTAGTTTTCCTGCGCGCGACGCGTTGCCGATCTTGTTCGCTTATGGGCGAACGCACATGGCTGCGGCAGCCACGCACGTCATAGTTCTCGGCATCCTCGGGACTGTGGCTTTCCTAACCGTTCACTCCGCATTAACCTCGAATGGCCAGCACGCGAAACGTCGCGGCCTCGTGTAAGAAGCACGTCCGGCGCATAGCATCGTCCTCGAAAATCGGATCTAGAAGATTGCTCGATTGACCCGTTCGCTAGTCGGATTCTTCGCATTCGATCGTAGGTATTTGGTCGGAGCGACGAGCGGCCTATGCGATCGGGAAAAACGGTCGTCCCAGGTACGCGCCCTTCGCGAGAAGTGCAGACCGGGTACGAGTCATGACCCAGCGGGACGTTCATGACTTACTGTACGGCGGCCGGACCATCGATGCCGTTTTTGCCCTAGCATCGTCAGCTCAGACGCACCGTGGGCTCTACGTCGACGTGACGCGAGCGCGCGAAGACATCACGGTCGCCAACGGCAAGGATAGATCCAGGACTTGGGCGACCTCTTGGTTCGCGCAAGGCAACAATGGGAAAATGCTCGTGCTGAACATTAACCTTCGGGTCGAGCGGCAACAAGGGAAACAGCGGTGGCGCGCTTCAGCACTCACCTATAAATCCTAGCAAAAGATCGAGCGCAGCCAGGAACGAAGAGAAGCTGGCGCGCACGAGCGACGAGAAGTCGTCCGAAAGCTTCGTGTCCGCGATCACAGCGATGAGGATACTGTTTCCGCACGCACTTTCCATGCTGCGCTAGTCGGCGTGTGCGATAGCTTTTCGTGTGAGCGACCGAATAGCCTCGCCTCTCCTGCGGTGGCATCGAAGAGCGGAAGCGCAGAAGATCTTCGAGGCAAGCTAAGGCATCTCTGATTTACTCCTAATTTATGATACACTTGTAAACGATGAAAGACAAGTACATCTCCTTCGGTTCCGCTGACTTCAAGCGTCATGCGAAGATAACACGGCGTGCGGCGTTCCTTAGCGAGATGGAACGCATCGTCCCTTGGGAGGGATTGAAGGCAATCATTGAGCCGCATTATCCCAAGGGCGAAGTGGGCCGGCGCCCGATTCGACTGGATCTCATGATCCGAATTCACTTGCTCCAGCAATGGTACGATCTGAGCGATCCCGGCGTGGAAGAGGCACTGTACGACGTCTTGTCTATGCAGCGGTTTGCCGGGATCGATCTCGGAACCGCTCCGGCACCCGACGAGACGACGATTTGCAAGTTTCGCCATTTGCTCGAAAAGCACGACCTCGGCAAGCGGATGTTTGAAGAGATAAACGCGCATCTGGAGCGCAATGGCGTGAAGATCGGCACGGGAACCATTGTTGATGCCACGATACTCAACGCGCCGAGCTCGACGAAAAACCAGAAGAAGGAACGCGATCCGGAAACGCACTCGACGTGTAAGGGCAACCAATGGTACTTCGGCATGAAAGCGCACATTGGCGTGGACAGTACGAGTAAAATCGTGCACACGCTGGAGACGTCAGCGGCGAACGTTCACGACAGTAAGATGTTCGCGCAGCTTCTTCACGGGAACGAAACGCGGGTCTGGGGTGATGCGGCTTACACCGGCCACACGGAGGCGATGCGAGCGAAGGCTCCCTGTGCACAGGATTTCACGAGCAAGCGAGCATATCGCAATCGCGCGCTCTCCGAAGCCGAGTTGGCAGCGAACAAGCACAAGTCATCGACTCGATCGCGGGTTGAGCACGTCTTTGGGATCCTCAAAGGGATGTTCGGCTTTCGCAAAGTCCGGTATCGAGGTCTCGCAAAGAACACGAACCGCCTTTACGTTTGCTTCGGACTCGTAAACCTGTTCGTTCAAAAGAAGCGAATGCTACGGGTCTCGACGCTTTAGCATGCCCAAACGCCTGGAATGACGGCCGAAACCACAGAATCGCGCAAAACCGTAAGTCGATAGCCGCTAAAGTCGTCCACATCCGGCGGTCGATCCGCTTAATCGTTAATTAGCTGCGCAGATCAGACTTGCCCTAATTGATCTTTTGGCTACATCATGCTATCTTTCGTCACGTCTTGTCGCTCGAAATTGATAGCGCCATTCGTAGCAATACCGCTGAACGTGCCAAGCTTATTAACAACGCTTGATGTTTTGTACGTGCTGGTGTTGATGACAAAATATGCTCGATCGCCTGTACTACACTCACGCTGCTGTTTCTAAAGGGAGAAAGACTATGTCAGCACGAGGTACAATCTTTGCGATTGCCAGCTTCCTGTACGTCGCTTACTCTGCTAATACTATTGCCACAGGCGCTTCACTTCCAGTCTCGATAACAGCGCGCGCTATGCAAAAGGCAGCTTACAACGCAAGCGCTAGTCGAACAATTGGATATCGCTCGGTTGGGAACTTCCGTTACCAGGTTGTCTCTCACTACGTGCAACCTTATGATGACCCATGGTCTGACGGCTATGTTCCGACATCCGGAAATCTTCGCGGTATTCCCTTCATACCAACCGGTTTGCACGGCTTCAATCCGATCCGCAGTTCACGCCAGTGCAAACGCCTAACGGAGCAATATCGAGTTCAGATTCGGGTGGTCAGGCTGGTTGGTACTTCAACGGCGGTAATGGCGGCGCGGACGGATCTACCTGGGCCGCAATGACAGGCTACTTGACCGGATCGGTTACAGTTCCAAATTATGGGCAGAATGTTAATATCTTGTACGCCCCCACCATGAAGGGGCAGTATAACGGATGCCTTGAGTTTGGATCGGACTATGAGTACTCGAACGGGTCCTACAAGTCGTTCTTTTACGGAGTTGATTGGTGCAACAACGGTGTTGGTGTGAAGTTTCCGATGGACCAGAACTTCATCAATGCGTACGTCAGGGTGTACTCGACTGGAGATGGAAATCCAGAATATCAGGCTGAGGCAAAGCTCGAAGGTGACAACAGGTTTCATCTGCTAATCGCTAACGTAGCGACTGCTCAGTATAATGATATAGCTCAGACCGTTGGATCGACACCAACGAATTCTTTTGGTGGAGAAGGATGGGCAATATGGGAAAGCCACTATTTTAACGTAGGAGGCCTTTGCCCAAAGCAGTCGCAGATAATGGCGATCGCTGGCATACGCTTTCGTTCCAGTGGGTCGTCGTGGTCGTATCCCCAGCCTTGGTACAACCAGATCTTAAAGAATAATAACAACCCTTCCGGAGGCACTGACTGCTTCACCGGCTCGAATTATATTTCAATCAATCCGAGAAGCCCGGATCTCGGGTGGTATACTCAGTACCACTAGGATAGATCGTAGAATCGGGCGTGAGGTAAGATGCGGAGGACTACTAAAAGGACTATTCAAGCGGCCGGAATCTTTATCTTACCTTGCCTGAGCTTTCTGACGCCGTCCCAGCCTTGGCCGGCACTTATAACGGCCGCCGAGACGAACGGAGCGCCGATCGTTTTCAAAGACGAGGACCCGCGGTCGTCGATCGGCGGCGATCGCGGCGTTCCTATTCGTTTACGGATCCCAAAAGAAGATGAATCGTTGGTAATTAGATGGGAGGTCGTTGGTGATTCGATTTCAACGAATCATCAGATCAGTCGAGCATCGCAGCCGCCTTCGTTATTTTTTCGGTCGGTTGGATCTTCGTCCTTGATTGCATTTATTGATGGCCAGACCACACCTGTTGCTTCCAGGATGATTCACTCTTATAATTCCGTGTTTTTTGGATGCGCTGCTTTTACCGATAAGCACGACATCCGTTTTAGTGATGACGGTAGAGAATCGATCGCACGCACAATCCAAGACGCAGACCTTTACGTAACTGCGCCAAAATGTGACTTTTGGAATAGCCCAAAGGGTGCCTTTGACGCCCCAGGCGAGGTCAATCTCCATATCCCATATGGGGGGATCGTCATACCGGAAGCGTCCCTGGATTTTGATCGCATTGAACCGAGCCGATGGGAGCACAGGCTTACCTCGGTACGTTCGCTTTCCGTCGGCGACGGGCTGCTTATCAAGACTCGAAGTGGACGTGTCGTCAAGCTGATCCCTGGGAGCTCAACGCGGACGCGATCGTTTGCTCGAGACGCAACGATACGATCGCCTGGGAGACTCGCGTGTTCTCCGAGTCGTACGCAATGAAGACGAGGCTTGCCGTGACGTGCGAGTGCTTCGTGCGGTTACCGACAACGACGCTCGCTGTCGGCGATTGCTGGGTCGCCGCCTGCGTGACGCGACACGACTGTGTCGTCGCCGGAGCGAACGGAGACGCGTGGATCGACGTAGGGATCATTGTGAGCTGCTGCGCGCTCAACGAGGGGGCAGAGCGATCGCGAGGATGGTCGCAATCGCGGCGGTCTTCGCAATCGCGCGACTGAGCAATCGGAACATCAAAGCCTCGCTGGTGAACGGCCGGTTTCGTGCGCCAGCATCAGTGCGTGTATGCACGACGTCCCTGTTACCCTGTCACAAGGCAAGCGCGCGTGACCGGGAAGCGCTACGTGTGGCGAAGCCGATCGGTCGGGTTCTACGGGAGGTTCGGGAAGCCACGGGCATGCCTCGGAGCGAGGTCGCCAGAAAGGCGAAGCTCGACCCGTCGGTGGTCTGGCGGCTCGAGAACCCAAAGACCGGAGCACAGCCCAGCTTCGAGCTCGTGAGCAAGGTGGCGGCAGTCCTCGGTGTCTCGCTCGACGACGTCGTCGCGCGTCTCGGATCTGCGACTGCTCGCGACGACGCGCGACCGCGCGGAATCAGCTCGACCGCATCGCCGAGGCGCTCGAGCACCTTCGAAAAGAACACCTCGGACCGAGCACGAGCGCTCCTCTTCAGGTCCGACCAAAAGCGCGGGCGACCCGCCGTAGGCCGTCGACCGATGCAAAGTAAGCCGCGAACGCCGGATCGTCCGCTCGGGTCTCAGAGGTCGAGCAGCGCGCTTCGAGCGCTCGACGCGCGTGTCTCCAAGCTGCGCGCGGCTGAGGGGCTGACTCAGCAAGAAGCCGCCGATCAAGCCGGCCTTCCCTTCAAGACGGCGTTCGGCGTCGAGTCCGGTACCGCGAAGCCGAGAGACCTGATCTCGCTTCGGGTCGCTCCCACGATCGGCGTGCCGGTCTTGAGCCTCATCGATTAGCGAACGTCCTTAACAAGCGTCGCGATCAAGAACGAAGGCCCCCCGAACCGGTCAGCGCTCCACGCGGCAGACGTGCGAACCGTTCCAAGCCTTCGAGTAATTCGATACGAGCTGTCTCGCGTGTCGTCGAGCCAGTTGACTTTGACTCCCTCGGACGTCGCCCTAGCCGGAGGACTCGGACGATTCATTCGAAGCGTTTGACTACCGATGCTCCCACGCCGGTCGCGACCTGCGTCGATCACCCGGTCGGGCGATGACGCCATTGAACACTGCCGGCAGATTACATCTTCGTCGTCTGAATACGCTGGCGAAACTTGTTCAGAGTGGCGACCTTGAGAGCTGAATCGGCGGAGAAAGCGGCTTACGTGGCCGCTGCGATCGAGTCGGCCGAAGTCCTCAAGAAACTCGTTGGCCGGTATCCCGCGGGAACGTTCGCACGCGTTCTGATCGACGCGTCGATCGCTTAACAGGACGGCAGCGTCGATCGTGCGATACGACTCCTCGAGCGGGCAACGGCTATAGCCGCTGCGCCGCAAATCGCCTACGCCGTCGAACTGCTCGCGCCGCTCTACGTCATGACCGGACGATACGACGCCGCGTCCGATCTGCTCGACCGCGTCAGCGAGATGAACGCGCCCTTAGCTGCGCTACGCGCTGTCGTCCTCTCCGCGCTCGGCGATTCCGAAGCTCCTGCGGCGGTCGAGGCAGCCGAAAAGCTGCTCATGTCGGAGGACGACCCGCTGACCGCCGCGCGGTCGCTGCAGCGACTCGCGCTCGCCGCGTACCACCTGCACGATCACCACGCTGCCCTCGCCTTCTCCGAGGCGAGCATCTTCTGGTCGCACACGATTGGGGCGCATCGGATCATGGTCACCAGCTATTCGATCGCGTACAACGTCCACCACGCCGTTACCGGCGACATCGCGGAGGCGCGACGCTGCGCGATCCAGATGACCGAGGCCGCCGAGGCGGCGGGGTCGCGCTCCTATCTGACGGTCGGACTCGTCGCTCAGTACGAGATAGCCGCCGAGCTCATGGACATGGCCGATATGAAGCGCCTCAAGGCGGCGATACGCCGTCACTCCATTCCGGAGCAGTACCGCGAACGCTTCGCGTGTCGACTGGCCGAATATCTCCCGATCGCGTGGAGCGGCGACTTCGAGGCCTTCAGGGCCGGCGTCTCGGTTCTCACCGACGCGAGCGCGACGAGCCGGCCCGCGAAGGCGTTATGTGCGGGGCTCCTCGCGCTAGCGGCTGCCGCGCTCGGCGACGTCGCTGAAGCCAGGCGTCAGTCAAGGGCCGCGTTGCACTCGGCGACGATGCACCCTGTCGGGGAACCGGCGTTCGACCGACGGTACCGGCGCCTGGCGCGCGCCCTCGCGGTCTCCGCGTGTAGGATCATTGGTGACAACGCTCGCGCCCGTCGGTCCGCGACCGTGAAGTCGCTACGCTCCGATGTCGATCACAACGCAATCGTCGACGCAGCAGCAGGTGACGCCACCGGCGGACGCGCTCCGACGCGCGTCGCGGGGTACGCGGAAGTCGTAATCGCGGCAAGGCGTTCCGCAGAGGTTCGCGGACCCAGCCGACTCCTGACCGGTGCCGAGCTCGAGGTCCTGGCCGCGCTCGCCGACGGCGCACGGCCGCTCGAGATCGCGCTCGCGTCGTCTCGCAGCGTGCGGACCATACAAGCGCACACGCGCTCCATCTTCTCGAAACTCGACGTCCACGGCGTAGCGGCTGCGGTTGGCAGAGCGAGAACACTCGGCATCTTGAGCTGAGTAGACATGGTTTCGCAGAGCACCTAGTGTAGGGCGTCAAGCAGATTGACTATTATGTAGTTTCTTGCTATAATCAACGCATGCGAGTTGCCGAACCAATTACGCTTACGATCCCCGAAAGAAATAAATTGGAGAAAATCGTCAAGAGTCGGTCGGCTTCGGCTCGTC
>JAABUQ010011147.1_pt1 | contig 11576 bp, 9 predicted proteins | sample 5560001 | NCBI WGS metagenome assembly JAABUQ01 (sample SAMN10711888, study PRJNA513371) | rock metagenome | isolation source: Antarctica rocks | place: Antarctica: Victoria Land, Finger Mt nord | collected 2015-12-18
GTTGATCACCCCCTGCGTGCGCCCGTTGCCGTCCACCAGGGCAACCGCAATCTCGCTGGCAACATCGTTAAAGAAGGGAAAGTAGTACGGGTCGGCATTGACATCACCGGTGATATACGGCTGGCCTGTCGCGGCGACATGGGAGGTAATCCCCGTATGGCCCTCGGCGGGCGGGCGGGAATGCCCATTCTTAGAAGCATCGCCGATTTTGAGGCGCATCGCGCGGAACTCATCCGTCCAGCCCGCCCCCGCTGTCGCGACGAGGTTTAGTTCGCCTGTGTCGTTGTTGGCGAGCGCGACAAAGGCACGGTCTGCGCCAATCAGCGCCATCGCCTGGGTATTCAGTTCCTCCAACAAGGCCAGGGGGTTGTCTGTTTCCACCGCGCGGCGGCACAGGGCATGCAGCAGAGGAAGGGCATCAGTCATGGCGCTATTGTACCCGGCCTAAACCGTAGGCGCAAAAAAGCCGTCCGCACTGAGTGCGGGCGGCTTTTGCTTGTTGCAAGCTAGGGGATTGCAAGCTAGGGGATTAGCTGCTGGAACGGGTTGCCGCTGTCAGGCTGCTGTCCTTGATCCGGCTGCTGCTGCGGGCCTTGATCGGCAGAGGGAGCCTGTCCATAAGCGGCAGGACGCTCGCGCAGCGTGACACGCACGGTGCGCGGCTGCCCTTTGCGCGTGATAGACAGCGTCAGCGTCTGCCCCACGCTCTTCTTCTGAATGAGGTCGTTCAGGCTGTCAGTGGTCGCAATCTTCTGGCCGTCAGCCTCCAGGATCAGATCACCGGGCAAGAGGCCGGCGGCTGAGGCCGGGGAGTTGGGCGAGATGGCACGCACCACCACGCCGTCATCCGAGGACAGGGGCAGTCCATACTCGCGCCGGGCGTTCAGGTCGTCAATGGCTTTGAGCGGCCCGTAGCTGATGCCGAGGTACGGACGAACCACCTTGCCGCTCTGAATAAGCTGCTCGGCCACCTTGCGCGCGTCGTTGATGGGAATAGCAAACCCAATGCCGACATATGACCCCGTAGGCGAGTAAATCGCCTCGTTGATGCCGATGACGCGCCCGTTGATGTCGGCCAATGCCCCGCCCGAGTTGCCTGGGTTGATGGCGGCATCGGTCTGGATGCGCGAGCCGGCAAGATGCGAGCCTTCGGCTTGCAGGTCTTTGCGGTCTTTGGCGGAGATAATGCCCAGAGTGACTGTCGTGCCGATGTTGAGCGGGTTGCCCACAGCAATCGCCCAGTCGCCCACGCGCACGTCATCCGAGTTGCCAAGCTGCGCGAATGCGAGCCGACGCCCATCCGTGTTAATCTTGACGACGGCAATATCGGTGTAGGGGTCGGTGCCAACAACGCGGGCGGTGTATTCTTTGGAACTGTCGCCCTGGCCGACTGTGACTTTCACAGTCGCTGTGTTCTTGATGACATGGTCATTGGTCATGATGTAGCCGTCGGGGCTGATGATGACGCCTGACCCGGCCCCTTCCGTGACTTGGGGTGGCCCGCCTTGCCCGCCGAAGAAGCGCTGGAGCAGCGGGTCGTTGCTGAACGGCGACGCGGCTTGGCGCACAGCCCTCCCCTTCGTGTGGATGTCCACAATCGCCGGCTCCAGCTTGGCGGCGGCATCGGCCACAACGCTGTCGCCGGCGGCGCGGTGCATTGGGGCAGGAGTAGTGTTGAGCGAAGCCAGCACGGCCTGCTTGGCTTTGCTGTCCGTGCCGGGAAGCAGGGAAGACGGGTCGCCCAGTGTCTTCAGAGCGACGCCGCAGGCGACAAAGCCCACGGCGAACACGGCGGTATAAGAAGCGGCTTTCTTCATGGGAGTGATAAACCTCGTACTATAGTCTTTAATCGGAAGTTTCTGGTTAGAACACGTTCCGGGATGGTTTTGCTCTTTTGTTATACGCGCATGTTGGCTAAAAGGTTCGCCATTTCTATGGCTCCGGCAGCAACTTCTGCGCCTTTGTTTCCGGCTTTGGTGCCCGCGCGCTCAATCGCCTGCTCAATGGTATCCGTGGTCAGGACGCCGAACATTACGGGCACATTCGTCTGCAACGCAATGCCCGCGAGGCTGGATGCCATTGGCCCCGCCACGTAGTCAAAATGGGCGGTCGCCCCGCGTATGACTGCCCCCAAGCAAATTACGGCCTGGTAGCCGCCGCTCCGCGCCATCTCCTGCGCGGCAAGCGGGATTTCAAATGCACCGGGCACGCGCACCAGTGTCACGGCCTCTTCCCGCACCCCGTGCCGACGCAGAGTATCCAATGCCCCAGCCAAGAGCTTGTCCCCGATGAAGTCATTGAACCGGGCCAGCACAATGCCTATCTCTAGGTTCGTGCCGATGAGATTGCCTTCCAAGGTCTTCATGTCGCCTGCTCGTTCTCTACAGTGAAGGGTGGCAGGATGTCTTCGCCGTCGGGCGTGAGCAGATGCCCCATCTTGGTGCGCTTGGTTTCCATGTAGTGACGGCTGCTGTCGTTGGGCGGCGCGACTAGGGGAATGCGGTCTACAATCTCCAGCTCATAGCCTTCCAGGCCCGCAAGCTTGGCGGGGTTGTTGGTCATGTACAGAATGCGCTTGATGCCTAAATCCACCAAGACTTGCGCGCCGATGCCGTAGTCGCGCAGGTCGGGCTTAAAGCCCAAACGGACATTGGCTTCTACGGTGTCTGCGCCTTCGTCCTGCAAGGCGTAAGCGCGTATTTTGTTGATAATGCCGATGCCGCGCCCCTCCTGCTCAATATATAAAAGTACGCCGCGCCCGGCCTCCGAAATCTTTGCTAATGCCAGGTGCAATTGCTCGCCGCAGTCGCATTTGAGCGAGCCGATTAAATCGCCCGTGACGCATGACGAGTGGATGCGCACCAGCACGTCCTTGCCGTCGGCAACGTCGCCCATGGTAAACGCCGTGTACGGCGCAGGGTCTACTTCGCTTTGGTACGCATGCACGACAAACTCGCCGTAGCGCGACGGCAGCTTGGCCTGCGCGACTTTGTGGATGAGCTTTTCCGTCCGGCGGCGGTGCTGGATTAAATCAGCAATAGTAATAAACTTTAAGCCAAACTTCTGCGCCAGCGCGCCAAGCTCGGGCACACGCGCCATGTCGCCATTGTCGCCCATAATCTCGCAAATCACGCCCACGGGATGCAATCCCGCGAGGCGCATCAAATCTACGGCGGCTTCGGTATGCCCCGCCCGCTTCAGCACGCCGCCTGCCCGCGCCATCAGCGGGTTGACATGGCCGGGGCGGTTGAAGTCTGAGGCGCGGGCGTGCGGGTCGGCGAGCTTGCGGATGGTATGCGCCCGGTCGGCGGCGCTGCTGCCCGTACTGGTGCCCTCGCGGGCATCCACCGTGACCGTGAACGCGGTGCGCATGGACTCGCTGTTTTCGCGCACCATCAGGTCTAATTGCAATTCGTGCAGCCGCTCGGCGGGCATGGGCACGGTGATAATGCCCGATGCGTGGCGTGTCATCAGCGTGATGGACTCGGCGGTCACATGCTCCGCCGCCATGACAAAGTCGCCTTCATTTTCGCGGTCTTCGTCGTCCACGAGAATGACCATCTTGCCCGCGCGCAGGTCGGCGAGGGCTTCTTCAATAATGTGGAATTGTGCTTGGAGCATGGTCTTGGTTGCCTAGAGTGTGTCGTCGGCCCTTTGGAACCTACCCCCGGCCCCTCCCGCAACGGGAAGGGAGTAAGAGAAATTGCCGATGGCCTTGTTCTTTTTCCAGGAGCCTGGTCACACAAAACGCATAGGATAATTCTCCTACTCCCTTCCCGTTGCGGGAGGGGCCGGGGGTAGGTTCCTACTCCCACAGCGCGGGCAGTGTATCCAGCAGAGGGCTGCTCTGCTCTTCGCGCTCGTAGTCGGCTATCGGGGCGCGGCGCTCGCGCTCTACGGCCCCGTAGTCGCCGCCGGTCAGCTTTTCTACATATTTGCCGATAATGTCGGTTTCTAGATTGACCTGGTCGCCTGCAATCAACCCGTTCAGGTTGGTATTGTCCCACGTATGCGGGATAATGGCGACGCTGAACGTCTTGTCGCCCGCCTCCACCACAGTGAGCGAGATGCCGTTGATGGCGATGCTGCCTTTGCGCACGACATAGCGCATCAGCGCCTGCGAGGCCGTGACATAGATATAGTACGAGTTGTCTATCTCGCGTATGCTGGAGATTGTCCCGACGCCGTCCACATGGCCCTGCACGATATGCCCGCCAAAGCGTCCGTTGGCCGCCAGGCTGCGTTCCAGGTTGACCCCATCCCCAATCGCGAGTGCGCCCAAAGCCGTGCGCTGCAAAGTCTCGTACACCGCGTCAAAGCTTACCGCGCACTCGGTGCGGGCCACCACTGTCAGGCACGTCCCGTTGACCGTGATGCTGTCTCCAATATGGGCATCTTCCGTCACTTTGACGGCCCCAATGGTGAAGCGTGCCGAGGCCTCCCCGCGCTCTATCCCCTGCACCGTTCCGACTTCCTCAATCAAGCCTGTGAACATAGTCGCTGTGTCCTTGCTGTTCTATTCTTGCGCTGTTTGTTTTCGCTGTATTCTTGTCTTCGCCTGCGGCTATTCTACCCAAACCGCGTGTCAATGCGAATGTCCGGCCCGCACCGTGTGACCTGCCATTGAGTGATACGCAGCGCCTCATCCATCGCCGCCACGCCCACGCCCCCCACCGGGCCGGGAGCCGTCGCCCCGCCAACCACTTTGGGCGCGATAAACGCCAGCCAGCGGTCTGCCAGCCCCGCTCCGAGTGCGCTGGCCGCGAGTTCCGTCCCGCCTTCCACTAGAACACCGATGATGTCGCCCTGAGTTCCCACCCGCGCCAGCAGGTCGGCTAGGTCTACCCGCCCCCCAGCATCGGGCCTGCACACCAGCACGCGGCAGCCTGCCTCTTCCAGCGCACGCCTTTGTTCGGGCGCGGCCTTAGGCGTTACGGCAATAATTGTCCTGCCATCTTTTTGCGACTGACGCACGACCTGCGCGCCGAGCGGTGTCCGCGCCCGGCTGTCCACGACAATGCGCCAGGGATTGCGTCCCTGTTTGCGAACCAGGCGCGTGGTCAGCGACGGGTCATCGGCTAAGATTGTCCCCACGCCGGTGAGCAGCGCATCGCATCGGTCGCGCAGTGTGCGATGCACAGCCAGCCGAGAGAGGGACGATGTAATCCACTGTGACTGCCCCGTGCGCGTGGCAATTTTGCCGTCCAAAGTCATGGCGGTTTTGAGTGTCACCCAAGGCAGGCCCGTTAATCTGTGCTTGAAAAACGGCGCGTTCAGCGCCCGCGCCCGCTCTTCCCCCACCCCCACGACAACGTCAATCCCCGCCTCGGCCAGCCGCGCCAGCCCGCGTCCCCCCACCCGCGCATCCGGGTCAGACACTGCCGCCACCACCCTTGCCACACCCGCCCGGATGAGCGCGTCCGCGCACGGCGGCGTTCGCCCCCAGTGGGAGCACGGCTCTAGGGTGACATAGGCTGTCGCGCCTCTCGCCGCCTCGCCCGCTTGCTGCAAAGCCACCACTTCGGCATGCGCCCCGCCCGGCGGCTGCGTGTGCCCTTCGCCGACCTTTGCGCCGTTCGCGCCCACCAGCACGCACCCTACCGCGGGGTTGGGGCTGGCATGCCGCGCCCGCACTGCCAGGCGCAGGGCGCGCTGCATCCACTGTTTGTCACTGTCACTGCTTATGTCTTGTTCCATGTTTTGCGTTTGGTTTGGAGGCGGCTTTGGCTTGCCTTTCACGCAGGCGCAATCGGTGACAGGCCGCGCACACACTTCTCTGTTTCCACGCTGACCGTGACTACGCGGCCCACAAGGCGCGCAATGTATTCGGGGTCGTCGGCCCGGTTGAGGTCGCTTGCAATGCCGCTGCGTTTGTCCACGCTGACCTGGTACTGATCCAGCACCCATTCCAGCGCGCTGTATTACCAACAAATAATCTTACAAGTTATGAGGTTTATTCGCTCTTTTTAGCTTTTGATTGCTTTTTATCTGAGGTGTTTCCTGTGCTGGCGAAATAACTGCGGAAAGCGTAGCAGGGGTGACTACGATCTGCTTTGAGTCAATCGCCGCGACTGCCTCTTCAACAGCATGCATGAGCCGGCGGAACGAGCGAGAGCGTGGTTCCACCAAATCGGGATCAAGGTAGCGTGTCATGATTGCCTGATCCTGGCTTGGCTTGTAACTTCTTGAACCAACAAATTGGCGGGTCAACCAACCTTTCACGCCCACCAGAGTTTCAACATTATTATCTTCATAGACAACTGTTGTCGGCAATCCAGGTCGTCCATCCAGATCATGTCCGCTAATTGTTTCTAAGCTGGCAAGAAACCACGCTTCATACTCACGATTAGCGATTACCGTGACCACTGGATATTTTGACCCTGCACTTTCAATCCGTTGCGTGAATTCGCGCGCAATCTTGAGTGGACAACCCTTATCTGCATCCATAAGTATCAGAATCGCACCACACCCTGGCTCCTGTGATGCCAGTGTAATAAAATCCTCAAGTCCACCAGCTTTTGTCAAGTTGGAACAAGAATGAGCATTACGCACCCGAGCCACACTGATGTCAAAACGTGCCATCTTTCCGAGTATCTTCCCGAGAAGCACCGGAACAGCATCAACCTCTCCAAAGCCTTCTACGATAGGAACGATCTTAGGCATGAATGGCTTCTATCTCCTCTACCGAAGATTGGAGTCCCTCAATACGCAGCAAATCACCCGCCGTGAAAAGCTGCTGTTTGATTACCTTTCGCTGTGCCTCGGCGATTTGGCCTATCCTCGTGCTCCCCGAAGTCCGCTCGACAATTCGCAGTTCATTGGCACTAAACTCTGAGATGAGATCAGGGCTATGTGTCGTCAGAAGAACCTGACGGCGATCAGCGGCTTCCCGTAGAACATCAGCGAGAACCGCCAATGCCCCTGGGTGGATGTTCATTTCCGGTTCCTCAATCGCCATCAGTCCATTGCGAGGTGCATTCTGATACAGGCCGATCAGCAGGCCAAGAGCACGTAATGTTCCATCTGACTCCTGCGATAGTTCAAACCAAGGGGAAGTTTCATTGGGATCAGTGAGTTTGCGCGATACCCGAAATATATGTTTCAACTCCGTAACAAGGTAGCTTCCTACAGGATTGACACGGACATCGCTAATATCATCAACTACCCGCTTCAGCGCCGCCAACAGATCAAGGAATGGGCCTGTCTGCTGCGTTTCCCATCGTTGTTTCATGTAACGCAGAGCAGAAGCGAAGTTCTCGCCGTGATCTCCCATCCGTGTTTCTGTAGAAAACTTCTGTAGCCCGTTGATAGTGTTAGGATAGATCGCGAAAAAGTTGTTGCCAGTCAGAAAACGGTACATATCCTGCAGTGCCGATCCGACCCAAACCCGTGAACTCGGCAGGAATAGAACTTGTGAATTAATCTTCTTTATCAGCCGCTCCGAAGACGAAGAACTTCTTATGACCTGGCGCGCATCTTCTGAGAAACGCTCCGGTCTTGTCACCCAAACCCCATCCCGTATTTCATATTCTTCAGGCTCTTGGCTCCCCCTCTGTGCGCGACAGGACTCACGTTTAATCTTGAACTCCACTCCTGGGCCACCTGCTAGGACAAAGCTGTAGGTGCCTGACAACGTCCCACGCTTAATTGAAATCTCGATTTCTACTTCGCCAGGACGACCACGCGCTGTCCAGCGTCGAAGCGCGCTTAGTCCGCCGCGATTTGGTATTGCCATGTCCATTCCGAATAAAAGTGCATCTTGTACGAACTGGAGCGCATCGACAAAGTTGCTCTTGCCGGCTCCATTACGTCCAACTAGCACCGTTAAGCGGCCTAAATCAACACTTACATTTTCCAGGCTGCGGTAATTCTTGATATGCACATGGGTAATCATATTGTGTTTCTCTTTATCTCATTCGTCGCTGCCAATAACGCAGTCGGCGGCAGGCCGTGCACGCACTTCTCTGTTTCCACGCTTACCGTGACCACGCGGCCCACAAGGCGCGCAATGTATTCGGGGTCGTCGGCCCGGTTGGGGTCGCTCGTGATGCCGCTGCGTTTGTCCACGCTGACCTGGTACTGATCCAGCACCCATTCCAGCGCGCTGCGGTTGCCGAGCTTGTACTGGAACACTTCAGGCGGGATGCCGGACAGCGTGAGGCTGTCGTTGACCACAACGCCCGCACGGTCTTTGGTGAGCCGCATCTTGGACACGCGCCACGAAAACGGCACGTCCTTGTTGACGATTTGCTTGAGCGGGTACTCGTCCGCCTGCTCATAGCCGACATGCAGGGCAGCCAGCGTGCGGCCTGCTTCCACAAACGCCCGGAACACGTCCGCTCCCTCCGGCTCCCTCTCACCCGCTTGGGCATCTTTATCCGGCTCCCCAGAATTGGGGCGGGGGGGCCTCCCTTCCGGCTCTCCCTTCCCCACAAAGGGAATGCGCGGCAGGTCGCGCTTGAGGTTTTCTTTGTAGCGTTCGCGGTAGGCGGGGGCGTGGAGCAGGGCGTAGACGTAGTGGAAGATGTCAGGTTTGGTGACGCCTGTGCCGTACTGCGCTTGGAACTGCGCGAGTGCCCAGTCGGTGATGTTATCGCGGCGTAGCAGGCCATTGAGAGAGTAGGTGTAGAGTGGGAAGCACTGAGAACTTGCGCCTGCACCGACAAGATGAAGGTCGGTAATAGCGTCCGATGCCAAAACCATGAAAGGCTTCTCTGATCCAACGTCAGTAAGGCAGATAGCAATATTCTCGGCTTCTTGCTTAGGTGTGGGAAAGTACGTGCCAGTTGTGCCGTGTTCGTCTACAAGCAGATTGCCAAAGTAGAGCGATTGCTTCGTGAATGGGCGGTACAAAGCTTCACGTACCATAGCAGCGTCAAACTCAGTGTAACGCTCGCGGCTCAATTCGGCTTTCAAGTTGCGGCTCCATTTGACTTTGCCGTAGTCAAGAAAAGCGTCTATTTCTTTGGGCTTGCCTGCCCGTACCCAGCGGTGGACTTCGGCGTTGTAGTCATCAATGAATTGCCGCACGCGAGGGACTAGTTTATCGCGGTTGAAGTCATACACCACTCGGTCTCGGTCAGTTTTGACACCCGGACTGTAAGTCTTGAATATCGCTTTTACATCTATATTGGCAGACGCTTTCGCCTCCTTTGTGCCCATCGGCAGGAAGTCGGCAAAACCTTTATGCAGCCCTTCCGTTATCCAATTGCTTTTGGCATCAGGTTCCAGCGTTTGCCATGCCAAGCCTTTGATACTCTCCGCCTTTTTAAGTTCGGCAAGCTTTGCGGAGCCGCGCTGCTTGTCATCTAAAGCATGGTAATGAATGGTGGCAGGCGGGTATGGCTTTATCATGCCCTCGCGCCGCCTGATGAGCAAGGTAATGCCCACGCCCACCATGATATTAAAGACGCTGCCGCCGCCACGCTTTCGGGCGTTTCCGCCTAAGTCAAGGTGGTAAATCTCTGTATACTCTTGCGCTAAGTGCTTGCGGAACCCGTCAAAAGAGTAGCCTTCCAGAAAGCCATTGTTCGTCACAAAGCAGATGACGCCGTCACGGTCTCCCAAGCGGTCGGTGGCCCAGCGGAAGAAGCGCGAGTATGCATCATAAAGCTGCGTTCTCAGCGTCGCCTTAGAATCCTTGACATACGTTTCCTTGATACGCCCATCTAACTTCTCATACTTGCGGTTCTTGTTGTTGTCGTTCTCGTTCGCCTGCCCCACATTATACGGCGGGTTGCCAATGATAACAGTCACGTCTGCCGCCTGCTCCCGCTCCACCCGCGCCGTGTTCTTCTCCGTGAACGCCATGCTCATCTGCTGCCCCTTCGCCAAATCCAGCGTATCGGCAAAGCACAGGCCGGGGAACGGCAGGTAGGACTGCCCCAGTTCCCGAAACGCATGTTCAATGTTCAGCGACGCCACATAGTACGGCAGCAGCATCACTTCATTGGCGAACAATTCATGCTCGTACTTATGCTTGAGGTTCAGCGGGGAGATGCGGCGCAGGATATTCACCAGAAAGTTTCCCGTGCCCGTGCAGGGGTCCAGCACCGTCACGCCCTTGTCCGAAAGCTCTTTGCCGAACTGCGAACGCAACACTTCCTCCACGCTCGCGCACATGAAGTCCACAATCGGCTGGGGCGTATAGACAATGCCATGCGTGTCGGCGGTCTTTTTGTTGAACTGCTGAAAGAACCGCTCGTACACATCGTTCAGGAACCCCTGCTTCTCGCCAAAATCCGTGATAGTGCGGGCCGCATTCTCAATCGCCGTGTAGAAGTAGTCCAGCGAGGCGAGAAACTCGGCCCGGCTGAACGAGTGGCTGGTCAGCGCGGCGATCACCTTTTCAATCTCCGCCGCGATGACATTGCGCCCCGCAAACTCCGGCTGCGCAAACACGGTGCGGAACAATCGTTCCGTCAGCAGATGCTGCACCAGCATTTCTTCAATCTGCCCCGCGCCGATTTCGGGGTTCAGCGCCGTGCGGCACATTTCATGGAAGTCGCGAAACGCCGAGGCGAACGCGTCGTTATCCGTGCGCGCCTGTTCCACAATGGATTGCAGGCCCTGCGCCAAAACAGGGATTTTGTCCGCGAACACGTCCGCCGCCTTGTGGTATTCCTCCACCTCGGCGGGCGAGTGCGAAAAGTAGCGCGTGAGCAGGCCCGCCAGCGCCGTGCGCTCGGCCAGATCAATCTCTAAAACGCGCTGCTTGTTTTGATACAGCACGGCGCGGCGCGTGTCCTCAAAGATCGTGTTGCTCAGGTCATATTTGGCGTCAATCTTCTTTTTGATCTCGGCTTCCAAATCGTCTTTGGTGTCTTTGGCCTCCCAGTAGCCGCGCGGGATTTGGAACACGTCCAGCATCGTGCCGTCAGGACGCCTGCGGCTGCCGGGCAGGGCATACTCTTCCACCAGAGTCCACCCGACCGGCTGCGTGCAGGCGTCCAGCAGTGACCGGAACGCGCTGCGAATGCCCTGCTCATGCGTGACATTAAGCGCGCCGAAGTTTTGGAGGGCGGTGTAATACGTGTCAATCGCTTTGTTGTAAAGGGGAGTCGTTTGCATAAAAGTCAAAGCCGCCTTGCCGCCTGAAGGCGGGAGATGGAAACAGTATAACCGAAAACCAGGCTGAGGGTAAAGAGCGGCGCGTACCGGCGGTGGCGCGCGCGTTGAGTGGGCTTTGCCTGCGCTCTTTTTGCGTGTTTCCACGGCATACCGACGACGGAACGATTTCTTCCGTCGTTGGTACACGCTCCCAACGCCTTGAAAACGCCTCGGCAGTGCCTGTGCAGGCGTCACGCATCGGGGTCGCGCGGGGCGGGATCGGCGGGGCGCGGGGGCAGGATAAACTCGCGGGCGATTTGTACGCGCTGCTCCGCCAGTTCCCGGCGGCCTTCCAGGAGGCGGCGCAGGTTTTCGCGGGCATCCAGCAGGGCTAAAGGGATCAGCGGCACGGCGCACACGGTCGTGGCTGTCCAAAAGATGAGGGCGTGCAGGGTGGCAAGCTTGGTGCGGGGCGCGGGCAGAAATGTGCCCACCAGAAACAGCGTCAGGGTCAAAAGCAGGAGGCC
>JAABUQ010011148.1_pt1 | contig 11575 bp, 6 predicted proteins | sample 5560001 | NCBI WGS metagenome assembly JAABUQ01 (sample SAMN10711888, study PRJNA513371) | rock metagenome | isolation source: Antarctica rocks | place: Antarctica: Victoria Land, Finger Mt nord | collected 2015-12-18
GAACTCCTGCACCGCGAAGGGCACGGTGGCGCCGGACGGGGCGAAGGTGTCGCAGACGACGACGAAGCGCTCGTCATCGGCAGCGCTCGAGGGGTCGGTCTCCACCTCGCGCACGTTGACCTTGACGGCCACCCCACCGGCGGTCACCGCCGGGTACTGGAAACTGGCGCGCAGCACGCCGGCGGCGTCGAGGACGACGACCCCGCCCTGCTGTGTGGTCTGGTCGCCGAAGTACTGGGTGATGACGAGGTGCTGGCTGCGGGGCAGCAGCGCCATCTCGCACAGTCCGCGGGCGTGGTGGTAGGTCTCGCCGAAGGCGTCGAGGGCCGCCGGGAAGTGGGGGACCGAACCCCAGTTGTTGGCGCTGAGCGCGCTGAGGTTGTCACCGGTCCAGGACCGTGCCGGATCCACCGCCCACGTGCCGTTGCTCGACTGCGCGAGCATGCCGACCGCGGGCAGCTGCCCCCAGTCGTTGATCCGCCAGCCGTGGAACGGGACCGCCGACACGAAGGCCACGCGCTGGGCGCCGCCGACGGTCAGGACCTGCACGTCGCCGATGTCCCCGCCGCCGGTGACGCCGTCCGGGCCCAGCAGCTTGGTGTAGCCCCGGGTGCTGGGAACCTGCAGCCGCTGGAACCTGTTTGCCGAAGGCGAGAAGATGCCGAGCTCCATGTCGGAGCCGGTGGGCTGCATCTGGTTGTCGGTGTACGGGGTGGTGGCCATGACCACCGAACCGTCGGCGGTGACGGCCGACATGTACGCCGACTGCCCGGCCCCGAACTGCCAGCCGGAGACACCCGCGGCCGCGAAGGACTCGCCCGTGGGCAGCTTGCTGCTGGTTGCCAGGCCGCCGAACGAGCCGGTGCGCCCGTAGAGGCGGGCTACCGGTCCGGGAAGGGTCACCGCGGGGGTGCAGGCGTTCACCATGGGGGCGAGGGCGGCGCCGCCCAGGCCGAGTAGCAGGCTGCGCCGGGTGAGGTGACCGTACGTGCCGGTCCGGGTTGCTGACATGCCCGCCGCATCGACGCGGCCGCAGGCCTAGCGGTCACTCGTCTGTGGCATCAAGGCAGGCCGACATGACGCTCCTGCGGATGACGCGGGGTGACGGGCATCCGCGAAGTGCCGCTCAGTTCAGCGAGATAGTCGGCGTGCACAGGTCAGCTATGTGAAGATGTGCTCACTGTCAGTGAGTCAAGTCGCTTACCGTGTCATCGCGATCGGCCACGTTGCGAGTCCGGTGCACCTATCGACGTCGGGAGGCGCTGTGCCTGCGGAGCGCCCCTGCCGCCGCAGGGTCGGATGAGCGCGCTCGTCATCCAGGAGCAGGACGAGCGGTCGCTCCGGCACGCCGCTGCGGCCAGGGCCGATCGGCCGCCGGTGCAAGGTGCTCGCCTGCTCCGGGAGATGACGAGCCGCCGCACCCGCACCCGCACGCCGCGATGGGTCCTCGGTGTCGTCTCGGCGCTGCTCACGGCGGTCTGCATCCTGCAGGACCCGGGCAAGCTCATCGCCGACACGAAGCTGCCGCTGGCCGTCGACCCCCGGCACTTTCTCGGCACCGCGCTGCACCTGTGGGACCCCGGCCTCGACTTCGGGACGATCCAGAACCAGTCCGTCGGCTACGCGTTCCCGATGGGCAGCTTCTTCCTGGTGGGCCGCGGCGTCGGGCTCGCCGCATGGCTGACGCAGCGGCTGTGGCTCGGCCTGCTGCTGGCGGTCGCGATGTGGGGCATCGTGCGCCTGGCCGAAGCGTTCGGCATCGGCCGGCCGTCCTCGCGGGTCGTCGCGGGCCTCGCCTACTCCTGCTCGCCGTTCATGCTGACCCAGCTCGCCACCACCTCCGCCGGGCTGCTCGGCCTGGTCACGGCACCGTGGGCGCTGCTCCCTCTGGTCCTGGTATGCCGGCGTGACGCGCAGCGGCTCACGCCCCGCCGGGCCGCCGCGCTCTCGGGGGTCGCCATTGCAGCAGCCGGCGGCGTCAACGCGAGCGTGACCCTCGCCGCTGTGATGATCCCCGCGCTGTGGCTGCTGACCTGCCGGGGCCCCGGTGCGTGGAAGCTGCGTGCCTGGTGGTCGCTGTCCGTGGTGCTCGCGTGCGCCTGGTGGCTGGTGCCGCTGGCCCTGCAGGGCCGGTACGGCATGAACTTCGTGACCTACAGCGAGACGGTGCCGGTGACGACCTCGGTCGCCTCCGCGCCCGAGGCGCTGCGGGGGACGGGCGCCTGGCTGGCCTACCTGGTGGCGCAACGGGTGTGGCTGCCGGCCGGGCTGACGTTCCTGTCGTCGGTGCCGGTCATCCTCGCCAGCTGGGTGGTCACCCTCGGCGGGCTGGTCGGGCTCGGTCTGCTGCGCCGCCGCCGGCCGTTCCTGCTGGCGCTGCTCGGGGTCGGCACGGTGCTCGTCGCAGCCGGGTACGCGGGGCCGGCCGCGGGCCTGCTCGACGCCGGCTACCGCTCGGCGCTCGGCGGCGTGCTCTCGCCGGTCCGCAACGTCGTCAAGTTCGAGCCGCTGGTGCGCCTTCCGCTCGCCCTCGGGCTGGCGCACCTGCTGGCTCATGTCCCAGCCGGCTGGCAGCGGCGGCGCGCCGGCGCCTTTCGGGCTGCGGCCGTGGTGGCGGGGCTCGCTGCCGTTGCGGTGACCGCAACGCCCCTGCTGCCCGGGCGGCTGACGGCCGACGGCTCGTTCACGGCGGTCCCCGGGTACTGGCGCGAGGCGGCCAACTGGATGGCCGGGCACGGAGGAGGCGGGCGGACGCTCGTCATCCCCGGGAGCGCGTTCGGCGAGTACGAGTGGGGGCGCCCACTCGACGAGCCGATGGCGTGGCTGTCGAGCACGCCGTGGGGTACCCGGTCGGTGCTGCCCCTCGGCGGCGAGGGCTCCACCCGCCTGCTCGACGGCATCGAGGCCGAGCTTGTGCAGGGCGAGGCACCGCACCTCGACGAGCTGCTGCGCCGCTCCGGAGTCAGCCAGGTGCTGGTGCGGCACGACCTCGACCCGGCGAGCAACGACCCCCGGCCGACCTCGTCACAGATGAGCCGGGCGCTGCAGTCATCCGGGCTGATGCTCGCGCGCACCTTCGGCCCGGTGCTGCCCACGGCGCCGTCGCCGGAGCAGCGGCTCCTCGGAGAGCTGCCGACGACCAGCGACCCGCGGCTGGAGGTCTGGCAAGTGCCGGGCAGTGCCCAGCTGGTCGACAGCTACCCCGCTGCGAAGGAGACGGTGCTGTCGGGCGGCAGCGAGGCCATGCCGACGCTGGCCGCGCAGAGCATCCTCGGGCAGCGGCCGGTGATCATGGCAGGCGATCTGCCCGCTGATCTTCCCGGTGGGGCCGGCGGGCCCCCATCGGCGGGCGGCGGGCTGCCGGCACCCGCTGCCTGGTTCGACACCGACACGCTGCAGCGGCGGGACGAGGAGTTCGGGCAGGTCCACCGCAACGTGTCGCAGCTGCTCGCGGCGGGCGAGGTGCCGCCGGGCAGCACTGCTGGCGTCCGTCAGCGGTTGAACGTGCCGGCAGACGACCACCAGACCGTGGCCCGGTATGAGGGCGTCGCGTCGGTCACGGCATCGTCGTCGGGCTTCCCGCTGGCCCCGGCGCCGGTGTATGCCCCGTTCTACGCGCTGGACGGCAACGACTTCACCGCCTGGCAGGCGGCTGCCAACGGGCGGGGCGACGTGGGGCAGTGGCTGCAGGTGAGGTTCCTCGCGCCCAAGACTCTGCCGTTCGTCACTGTGCGGCTGCTGGGCAGCAACGGCTTCCGACCGAAGGTGACCGGGATGCGGGTGACCACCGACCGCGGATCGGTCGACAGCACGGTCGCACCCACCGAGGACGTCCAGCTCCTGCGCGTCCCGCCGGGCAGCACGTCGACCCTGCGGGTGACGTTCACGCGGATCCCGCAACCCGGCTTCGCCCTCGTCGGACCGGGCATCCGCGAGCTGGGGCTCGGCGGCGTCACAGCCGACCGCGTGGTGGTGATGCCACATGACGCTGCGCCGGGCTTCGGTGCCTCGGGGCCCAGCGCGACCGGCGGCATCGCCTACGTCGTCAACCGCGCGCGGACCGACCCCGCTCCCTCCCTGCAGCTGGACGAGGAGGCGCAGCTGTCTCGCCAGTTCGTCACCCCGCGGGCCATGACGCTGACGGGTACGGGATCGGTGCTGCTGGATCCGCGGAGCGCCGGCGCCTTCTTCGGGCCGGCTCGGCAGACCCTGGCGTGCGGCAGCGGGCCGACGGTGGTGCTCGACGGGCATGAGTTCCCAACGGCGGTGACCGGGTCGGGCCTGCAGGCGGCGACGCTGCGGCCGGTCTCGCTCTCGGTGTGCACCCCACCCGGCGGCATCCCCGTGCCGGCGGGTACGCATGAGCTGCGGACGCTGCCCAAGCTGGGCGTGCGGGGTGTCGATCAGCTCGTGCTGGCAACGCCGGACGCGGCCGCTGGCGCACCCACCGCCGAGCGCGCCACGACGCTCGTGTCGTCGACGCCGGAGCGGCGCACGGTTGCCCTGTCGGCGGGGCCGGCGGTCTTCCTGGCGGTGCACGAGAACTTCAACGCCTCGTGGTCCGCACGCCTCGGCGGCCACCAGCTGCAGGCCGTGCGGCTCGATGGCTGGCAGCAGGGCTACCTCGTCCCCGCAGGTGAGGCGGGGACAGTCGTGCTGACCACCGGGCCCGGGCGCGTGCTGCGCTGGGGCTTGGCCGTGGGGGCCGGGCTCGCTGCCGGGCTGCTCCTGCTCGCCCTGTCGCCGGTGCGCGGCGCCGCTCGGCCGGTCAGCAGCCGGCGCCTCGGTGACCGGAGCGCGCGCGTGCTGTGCCTGCTTGGCGGGGTTGCTGTCGGAGTGCTCGTCAGCTGGCCTGCGGCACTGGCGGTCCCGCTCGTGGTGCTGGCGTGCCGCGTGTGGTCGAAGGCGTGGGCGCTGGTGGCTTTGGCCGGAGCGGGGTGCGCCGCGGTGAGCACCGCGTTGCATCCGGGGAGCTACCCGGCGCAGCACATCGGGGCGTTCGGGGCTATTGCTGTGGTGGCGGGGGCGGTTGCGCTCGTCGCCGTCGTCGTGGGCGCGGAGGGGCCGCGCCGGCTGGCAGGTGGCTCGCCATAAGGCTCGCCGCACGGCGCGTCGACCGGGCGCAGCTGAGCGTTTGGCTGCCGGGTCAGGGGGCCGGCTCGCCTGCCGGTCGGGCACGAATGCACGGCGGTTGGCCTGCGGGGCCGCATCCGGGCCTGGCATTCGGCGCCAAACGGACACGGGCGTCAGGAGCGCCGTGCATATGTGCCGTCCATGCCCGCGAGTCGGCTGCCACACCGAGTGCGTTAAGGCCCTCCACCCGGGCGTGGCACGCGACGGCACATCTGCACGGCGCTGCCACCGGTGGACGCCCCGGCGATGGGACGGAAGGGGCGGACCGGGCGGGCAGCGCGAGAGCACCGTGCATTGGCGCCAGCCATGCCGCACCGAAGGCGAGCCAGGGCGGCGGAGGCTGGGTTGGGCCTGGTGTCGCGCGCGAGACTGCCGCAGGTAATGGGTGTGCGGACGAACCCGACGCCGTGCTGGCCTGTAGCGGTTAAGCGCGGGGCACTTATGCACGGCGCTCGCGCGGTCGGTGCCCGCTTTAGACGCTTATGCTCCGCCCAGGGGCCTCCGAGATGCAGAAGCGCCGTGCAATCGTGCCGGCGCTGAGTCCGAGCGGCTGTGCGGGCCAGCTGATGCAGCTTCGCGTGGCCGGACCGAGCTCAGTACGCCCCCCGCGAGCGGATAACGGCCGCCATGGTGCGCCACAAGATGAGCAGGTCGAGCGAGAGCGACCAGTTCTCGACGTACTCGAGGTCAAGGCGCACGGCCTGTTCCCACGAAAGCTCGGAGCGTCCGCTGACCTGCCACAACCCGGTGAGGCCGGGGCGGACGAGCAGGCGGCGGCCGACGTCGCCGCCATACCGGCTGACCTCGTGCACCAGCGGCGGCCGCGGCCCGACGAGCGACATCTGGCCACCGAGGACGTTGACGAGCTGGGGCAGCTCGTCCAGCGAGAAGCGGCGCAGGAACCTGCCGATGGGGGTGACCCTCGGGTCCTGCGGCATCTTGAACAGCAGGCCGTCCCCGTTGTGGTTCTGCTCCTGGAGCGCGGCCAGGCGGCTCTCGGCATCCGCGTACATGCTGCGGAACTTCAGCATCGTGAAGGTCTTGCCGTGCTCGCCCACCCGGGTCTGGTGGAACAGCGCCGGCCCGCGGCTGGTCAGGCGCACGGCAAGGCCCACCGCCAGCAGCAGCGGGCTGAGCGCGAGCAGCGCGAGCAGCGAGACCGACCGGTCGAGCAGGCTCTTGAGCCAGCGCCGTACGCCGCGGAACTCGGGCTGCTCGACGTGCAGCAGGGGGAGCCCGGCCACCGGCCGGATGTGGATGCGTGGCCCTGCAACGTCGGTGATGGTCGGCGCGACCACGACAGTCACCCCGCTGCCCTCGAGCCGCCAGCACAGGCGGCGCAGGTCGGAGTGGGTGAGGTCGGACCAGGCAGCGACAGCGACCGTGTCGGCGCCGGACACCGTGAGCGCCTCGAACAGCTGGGTCGACGTGCCGACGATCGGCACCCCTTCGACCTCGGTGTGCCTCGCTCGGGTGATGCAGGCCGCCACGACCTTGAAGCCCGCCTCGGGGTGAGCGTGCACCTGCCGGATCAGCTCCGCGCTGGCCCGCTCCGTGCCGGCCACGACCACCCGGTGCTGGCACCGCTGCTCCAGGCGCCGGCTCCGGACGAGCTCGCGCCTGGCCAGGCGGCGGGCCCCGAGCCCGAGAACGTAGGCCAGCGGCAGCGCGACGAAAAGGTAGCCCCGGGCGAGCGGGCTGTGTACGGCGTAGGCGGTGATGGCGATCAGGCCGCCGTACCGCAGCGTGGCCTGGGTCAGCCGGCGGTACTCCTCGGCGCCGGCTCCAAGGTAGCGGGGCTCGTAGGCACGGTTGCCTGCGACGAGCGCCACCCAGCCAAGCGGGAACAGGACCGTGATCACCACGTAGGGCAGTTGCGCATCGCTGCCGAAGCGCACGACGAGCGCGAGCAGCGCCGAGACCAGACCGATGGCGGCATCGGCGACGAGCAGCTGCCGGGAGTAGTGGCGCAACCAGCGAGGGACATCAGCGAGAGGAGCGTTCCCGCTGCTGGCGGCCAGTTCGGCAAGGTAGCTCTCGCGGTCGCTGGCGCGCCGCCCAGGGTTGGGGACGGGGGTACGTACCGCAACCCGGCGGTCAGTCCGGGTCGAGGGTGCGAGCGGCGCCTGAGTCACCAGCGAACCTCCCGAAACGTCCCTACCCGAGATGACTGCGACTGTGGTGTCGGCGGTCACAACCGTGTCGCTCCACCCTCATCCAACGCTCGTTGACCGACGGGGAATGTGGGCCAATCGGGTGACGCGGTCAGCAACCCACGCCCACGAGGCGCAACCACATTACGGGTCGCTGCTCAGAGTCACTTGACTTCGATACACGCCTACGCCCTGTGCTGTCGAGACGAAAAGGACGGCGGAGAGGAAGGTGTGGCCGCCCGGTTAGGTCCGGAGGTCATGGCGCATGGCATACCCGGCTGCCACAACGCACCGCCTTGGCGCGGATTGGATTGCGTCTCCTGCTTGGGCGTTGCTTTCATTCCCGCGCCCAAGGCGGACAGTAGATTCGCTCGCGTGCGACACCGACGGAGACTGACCGCCCGCATGCTGGCGCCCGGGGTCGCCGTCATCGTGCTGCTGCCCACGGCGGCCTGCCAGACCAACGCGGGAGCCGCTGCGTTCGTCGGTGACAGCAAGATCTCCACCGCGGATCTTGCATCCTTCGCACAGCGCAGCGAGCAGGTCCTGGCCGGCAACGGAGGGCAGTCGGCGACGCCCGTGGCCGTGCAGCGCAACGACCTGGGCCTGCTGATCACCGAGAAGCTGCTCGACCGCATCGCGGCTCAGCGCAAGGTCGGTGTCTCCGACGGCGACGTCCGCGTGTTCCAAAACCAGCAGCTGGCGGCCAACGCTGCCCAGATCACGCCGCAGCTGACAGCGCAGGGGATCGGTGCCCGCGATCAGACTCTCGTGTTCCGGGTCCAGCTGCTCTACAACCGGATCGCGGCATCGCTGGGCGCCTCCTCGACCACTACCCAGCGGAACGACCCGACGCTGCCGTTACTGCTGCAGGAGAGCAAGCGGGCGGGCGTGCGCGTGAACCCGCGGTTCGGCAGCTGGAACGCCGACCAGCTGGCCGTGGTGGCACCAGGCAATGACCTGTCGCGCCCGGCGGGCAGCCCAGGGCGGCCCATCGGCCCGTGACGCACGCCGTGCCCGGCGACCCCACTCCAGATGCGTCGGTCGTCCTCGTCACCACAAGCCCACGCGTCGCCCCCGGGCTGTTGCCCCTGCGGGTGTGGGAGCTGCTGCGCGCGCGGACCGTGGCCGCGGGACCGGGGCATCCGCACGCGGCCGCCCTCGCCGCCGAAGGCATCGCCGTCCGGTGGATGCCCGACGCCACGCTGGCTGACGTGCGGGCGCTGGCACCCGTCGGCTGGCTGGCCGTACCGGGCGACCACGCGTCGCTGCACCCCGGAGCCGCTGCCGGCCAACCGGACGTCGCTGTGCTCGTCGGCAGCACCGATCTGCCCGGCGCGCGGCTGCTCGACGCCGTCGCCGTGATGGACCGGCTGCGCTCGCCGGGCGGCTGCCCCTGGGACGCCGAGCAGACCCACTCGAGCCTGATGCCGTACCTGCTCGAGGAGGCGTACGAGGCCTACCAGACGCTCGAGGACGCCGACCCGGATGCGCTGCGCGACGAGCTGGGCGATGTGCTGTTGCAGGTGCTGTTCCACGCCCGCATCGCCACCGAGGACGCGGGATGGAGCATCGATGACGTCGCCGCGGGGCTCGTCGAGAAGCTGGTCCGGCGCCATCCGCATGTGTTCGGCGCGGTGAGTGTCGAGGGGCCCGAGCAAGTCCAGGCCAACTGGGACACGATCAAGGCCGAGGAGGCTGGCGGCGGCTCGACGGTGGCTCGCGTTCCGCTTGCGCTGCCCGCGTTGAGCCTGGCGGCGAAGGTCCAGAAGCGGGCGTCGAAGGCGGGCCTGCCGCCTGGTGCGGTGGTGCCCGGGCTGGGCTCAGCCACCCCGACCGACGCGCTGGCCGCCGCCGCCGAGGCGCTTGTCGCTCCAGACGGGGCCGACCGGGCAGCCGGTGAGCTGCTGTGGCTCGCCGTCGCGGTGTGCAGCAGCGCTGGCGTCGACCCCGAGCAGGCGCTGCGCGGGGCAGCCCGGGCCCACCGCGACCGGCTTGCGGACCAGGAGGCGCGGACTTCGTCCGGGCACAGCGGCGGGGCACCCGCTGCACCCACGAGCATCCACCTATCCTGAGCCGCAACCAGACGCCCGTAGCCGACCCGCTAGGAGCACAGTGCCGTTCATCGACGACATCACGGCGCGGGAGATCCTCGACTCCCGCGGCAACCCGACCGTCGAGGTCGAGGTCGAGCTCGACGACGGGATCGTCGGGCGGGCGGCGGTGCCGAGCGGTGCGAGCACCGGCGCGTTCGAGGCCGTCGAGCTGCGTGACGGCGGTAGCCGCTACGGCGGCAAGGGCGTCCGCAAGGCCGTCTCGGCCGTCAACGACACCATCGGGCCCGAGGTGGTCGGCTTCGACGCCACCGAGCAGCGGCTGCTCGACCAGGCACTGATCGACCTCGACGGCACCCCCGACAAGTCCTCGCTCGGCGCCAACGCGGTGCTCGGCGTCTCCCTCGCCGTGGCGCGGGCGGCCGCGGCCAGCACCCAGCTGCCGCTGTTCCGCTACGTCGGCGGCCCCAACGCCCACCTGCTGCCGGTACCGATGCTGAACATCCTCAACGGCGGGGCGCACGCCGACACCAACGTCGACATCCAGGAGTTCATGGTCGCCCCCGTGGGCGCGTCGACCTTTGCGGAGGCGTTGCGCTGGGGCGCCGAGGTCTACCACGCGCTGAAGTCGGTGCTGAAGGGTCGCGGCCTCGTCACGGCCGTCGGAGACGAGGGCGGCTTCGCCCCCGACCTGCCGAGCAACCGCGATGCGCTCGACCTCATCCTGTCGGCCGTCTCCGACGCCGGGTTCACGGCCGGCACCGACATCGCGCTCGCGCTCGACGTCGCCGCCACCGAGTTCCACGACGCGCAGGGCTACACCTTCGAGGGTCAGCAGCGCGACAGCGCCACCATGACCGATTACTACGCCGGGCTCGTCGAGGACTACCCCATCGTCTCGATCGAGGACCCGCTGTCGGAGGACGACTGGGCCGGCTGGCAGGCCCTGACCAGCCAGCTCGGCTCCCGGGTCCAGGTGGTCGGTGACGACTTGTTCGTCACCAACCCCGAGCGCCTCGAGCGGGGGATCCGCGAGGCGTGCGGCAACGCGCTGCTCGTCAAGGTCAACCAGATCGGGACGCTGACCGAGACACTCGACGCCGTCTCGCTCGCCCACCGTGGCGGCTACCGCTGCATGATGAGCCACCGCTCCGGCGAGACAGAGGACACGACGATCGCCGACCTCGCCGTCGCGACCGACTGCGGCCAGATCAAGACCGGCGCCCCGGCGCGCAGCGAGCGGGTGGCGAAGTACAACCAGCTGCTGCGCATCGAGGAGCTGCTGGCCGACGCGGCTCGCTACGCCGGTGCCGCAGCCTTCCCGAGGGCGGCCTTCCTGCACGGCTCGGCCGAGCCGCCCGCGGCCGGCTGACTCGTGCCCCGCGTCCGCTCCGAGCTCCGGACCCGCCGCCCTGCGCCGCCCCGGCGCGCGCTTCCGGTCAAGGCGCGGCGGCACCCCGCAGGCTCGCCCGTCGCGGCGCCCCGGGGGCCGGCAGGGGCCCGGCTCGCGTTCACCACCCGGGCGGCGCTGCTGGGCCTCGCCGTGTGCGCCGTGGTGCTGACCCTCGCCTACCCGGCGCGGCAGTACCTCTCGCAGCGCGCCAAGATTGCTAATGCTGCGCGCCAGGTGCAGGACGACAAGCGCGACGTCGTCTCCTTGGGGGCGGTCATCGCGCAGGGCAACGACCCTGTTGCGATCAGGAAGCAGGCGCGGGAGCGCCTGCAGCTGAAGATGCCGGGCGACCAGGTGTTCTACCTCCCCGCACCGCCCGCGCCGAGCACGGTGGCGCGGCACAGTGGCGCGGTGCAGACGCCGGTGGTCCCCGGGCGCGACAAGCTCCCCTGGTATGACGAGGTGTGGAAAAGCACCGTGGCATCGAGCCACTGACAGCTCCGCCGGCAGCTGCACCCGAGCAGGTCGGACCCGAGGCTCCGGTTGGACACGAGGCTCCTGTTGGACCGGGTGCCCCGGTCGATCCCGAGCTCGTGGCCGTGGTCACCGCGCAGCTGGGTCGCCCCGCCCGTGCCGTCTGGCGGGTGGCTCACGTCTGCGGCTGCGGGCTCCCGGACGTGGTCGAGACCTCGTCGCGCCTCGCCGACGGCACGCCGTTCCCCACGCTCTTCTACCTGACCTGCCCGCGCGCGGCCAAGGCCGTCAGCCGGCTGGAGTCCGGCGGCATGATGCGCGAGATGACCGATCGGCTCGGGCGGGAGCCAGAGCTGGCAGCCGCGTAC
>JAABUQ010011149.1_pt1 | contig 11574 bp, 17 predicted proteins | sample 5560001 | NCBI WGS metagenome assembly JAABUQ01 (sample SAMN10711888, study PRJNA513371) | rock metagenome | isolation source: Antarctica rocks | place: Antarctica: Victoria Land, Finger Mt nord | collected 2015-12-18
ATTTCATTGCCTCTTCCTGCTCGCTTAGTCACCCATTTTAACGAACAGGAAGCGGCAATGAAATACGCTCCCACCTGGTGGCGCCCCCACCCAAATTCAAACTCAATGCATCTCCTCACCCCCCTCTCCCTCCTCCTGCTCCTCCTGCTCCTCCTCTCCCCCTGCCTCACAGCCACGCTCCTCCTTCCGCCCTCCCACGCGCCCGCCCTTGATCGCCCCACCCTTCAGGAGAACGACCTCCATCCCGTACACCTCCTCCCTCGAGCGGGCAGCTCCGACAGCTCGGGTGGTTCGTCCAGCGGCTCATCAGGCTCTTCTGGCAGTTCTGGCAGTTCTGGCTCTTCTGGCGAAAGTGGCTCGAGTGGCTCATCTGGCTCTTCGGGCAGTTCTGGCTCAAGTGGCTCAAGTGGCTCAAGTGGCTCATCAGGTCCCACAAGCTCCGGCGGTCGTGGCAGTGGCAGTGGGAGCACAGCAGGCGCGAGTGATGGGAGCGGTAGGTCTGCAGCTCCGAAAAGGGTGGGTGCTGGGGGTATGGGAGTGGGGATGGGGTTGGGGTCGGGGTGGTTGATGATGGGCGCGGTGGGGTGGGGGGGGATGTGGTGCTCGCTTTGATGTCGGGGATGTGAGAGAAGGTGGGTGCTTGGTTTGTGGGATGGTGAGAGGAAGGGGGCTGGGGGCTGGGGGGTTGGGGGTGGACTGGATAAGATAGACAGATATTCAAGGGTGTGAGCATGACTCAGAAAAGGGGGTCATTTTGAAGACGAGACGCTCCCTTATATCAGGGCTTCTCCGGACGGACTTACGGCTCGAGTGTCCTCTCATCTCTTTCTCCTCGCTCCACCACCAACACCACCCACCCCTCACCTTCCCTATATACAAGCACCTGCGTGCGAAAGTCCTCAAGCGTAAGTGTCCCACCAGTAACAAGTTCGTGCGCAGCAACCATCGCCCCGAAATCCAAATCCCAGCTCTTGTCCATCATCAGATACCCCGTCTTCCCCCTTATCCACCTCTCTGCCACCGCCGGCGCAATCCTCTCGCTCATCACGCGCTCCTCATCCCTTTCAATCGCCTCCGCACCAGTCCAGTCTGTCCCCTGCAGGCTCTCCTCCCACCGTCTCGAGCGCCGAACAACAATCTCCTTGTCACGGAAACCGCATCTCCAGCGCCATGCCACGGGGCCTGTGGGGTTGGAGGCGCTGCCGAGGAAGAAATCGAGGGGCCAGGGGAGGATGATGGTAGCGAGGAAGTAGTCAAACATGAAAAGTCCAGCTCTACCGACCAAGGTCCCCGCTAGCGCTCCCCATGGTATTTCCTTCACAGGGATCTTGGTGGAGTTATCGTAGCCAAGGGTTGCAGTTATAATGTTGAGGTTGGTGGGGAGGGCGATGTAGGCGCGGTAGAGGAGAGCGAGGACAAGGAAGACATTGAGGAGGATGGGGACGAGGAAGATGCGGCGTTTGAAGGCGGAGGGGTGGGTGTCGACGTGGGTGATGTAGATGTGGGAGGGGGATAGGGTGGAGAGGAAGGGTTGGAGAGAGGTGGGGGCGGGGTGGAAGGGGGAGGGACGGGAGGGGGGAGAAGGAGATGTGGGGAGAGAGGGTTTAGTGGAGGATTTGAGGGGGCGGCGAGAGGGTTTCGGGGGCATATGGTCGCGAAAGTAGAATGTAGAAAGAACTGAAGGATGTAAATTCCACCCACAAGATACCTTGCTGAAGGTGATGAATGTAACCCTACGAGGACCCTGAGTCATCATTGGTGCCTCAACCCCTGGTGACATCTCCACCTTGAGCATCTAGCACTTCTAGGTGTATGTCGGCTGTATGAAGGTTTCTCTGTCGCTCACACGCTTCACGCACCGTTTGATTGCCAATCAGTCCCATTGGAGGGCCTCTCCAGCAGCCCCAAAAGACTCGCCCCATTGCCCCGAAGTCGTCGCAGCGTCAGCATGTCTTCCGGCCCCTCCGATGACCCTTTAGTTTGGATCGATTGCGAGGTAGGTAGGAATTGATCAGGCCTATAACTCCAGGAGAAAGTATAACTTACATGTCTCAGATGACGGGACTGGACGCCGAGCGCGACACAATCCTCTCGATATCTTGCTTCGTCACCGATGCGCAACTCCACAGCCTTGACGTCGACGGCTGGGAAGTAACCATCCATCACGAAAAATCAGCACTCGACAAGATGAATGACTGGTGCATCTCAACGCATGGCAAGTCCGGCCTTACGGCGGCCGCCATCGCCTCTACTACAACAGCGCAGGAGGCGGCAGAAGGATTGTTGGAATACATCAAATTTTTGGTGCCGGAGAAGGGGAAAGCACTATTGGCGGGCAACAGCGTCCATTGCGACAAAGAATTCCTGAAAGAGCCACCCTATAATATAGTCCTGGATCACCTGCACTATCGGATCCTGGATGTGAGCAGTATCAAGGAGGCGGCCCGACGGTGGGCACCGGAGAGGGTATTGGACATGGTGCCAAAGAAAAAGGGGCTGCACCAGGCCAGGGAAGATATTCTAGAAAGTATTGAAGAGGCAAGGTTCTACCGGGATATGATCTTCCGGAGCGCACATGCGTTCAAGGGTGCTTGACCGGTTTGAAAGACGGTCGTGTGAGGGCCTAGGAGAGGAAGCAAAGGCCTTTCTGTATGCTGCCATCGAGGTAGACGGGATGAAGAGCAATAGGAGACTCCCAAAGACATCCCGAAGAGGCCGCACATCGCCGAAATACAATTTCCAGGGAGCCTGACGCCTCGGCGGGATCTGTACCAAACCTTGGAGTTAGAATTGTGAGATGTCGGATACTCGACAAAAGGGCTTCAGCAACCGCTTCCATTCCCTGTGCGACTGTTGAGGATTCAGCGTCCGGTCCAAGATCATGACAATCGGCAGATTCTGGACATGTTCGGAGGAATAGGCATCAGCCAGTATCGCAGAACGTCATCACTTGCTGTCTACGCCAAAACGTCAGATCGTCGAATCGGGAGAGGATTTTCGGCGACCATCGTTGGGCAATGATCCAAAGCATGCTGGCTTCGAAGATTGCGACGAGGTTTTCCTTTTCGAGCTGAACATGGTGCCAATAATACGCCTATCGAGCACATTCGGAGCGTTGCTTTGGGAATGATGGACCAATTCGGCAAAAGGCGCGCTGTGACGAAAATCGGGTCGGCAAAGTGGACCCTGCGTCGATCAACAGCTCCACTTTGGTGGGGAGCTTCAACAATCCCTCAACTTCTACTTCTACCCGCCTACAGCTCTGCAACTCTCACAATCGCTTACTTTATCATTTGCCTAGCTACAATTCCGATAGCTAGGCTTATTCTTAACGTTTGCCCCTACATTGCCCGCTAAAATGAGTGTACAGACGGTCTCACTGAAGCCTTTCCAAGATCAGAAGCCCGGAACGTTCGTCCCTCTTTTGCTCCCGAAGCTTGGGAATCCCGGATCTGATACACTCACAGTTCAGGGCTCCGAAAAAAGGTCGCCGTCTTCCAACAGCCCAACTATAGCGAGGCTTTCGTCACCAGCATCCTCCTCTCCATACCCGAGGTAAGCACCACGCCGGCTGCCTACCCAGGTCGACCAAAGCCTCGAGTCGACGGCGATGTTTATATCCTAGTCTCGATCTGACCTCTTCGATGTCTTTCATGTTACTAATCTGAGCATCACCGTAGGGTGTTGAAGGTTCTTTCTTGGTGATCGGAGGAGACGGACGCTTCTATAACCCGGAGGTCACGCAATTGATCGCCAAGATCGGCGCTGCATATGGAGTGAAGAAGCTCTTGATCGGCCAGAATGGCATCCTCAGCACGCCAGCAGCTAGCCATGTTATCCGGAAACGAGAGGCTACCGGAGGCATCCTCCTCACAGCCAGTCACAACCCTGGTGGTATGGCACCTCGTCGTCAGTGGCTTGTGCCTGCAGAAATCCCGCTGATTGAGCTATATAGGACCGAAGAATGACTTTGGTATCAAATACAATCTGGCGAATGGCGCTCCGGCCCCAGAATCAGTCACAAACAAGATCTTTGCGACTTCGAAAGCGCTCACCTCTTACAAGATAGCCGACATACCAGATATCGATCTGAAGAGTATCGGTACTCAAAGGTGCGGACCATTGGAAGTGGAAATCATCGATTCGACAGCGGACTATGTTGAGATGCTGAAAGACATCTTCGACTTCCCAATGATTAAGTCGTTCCTGGAAAACCATAAAGACTTTAAAGTATTGTTTGATGCGCTGCATGGGGTCACCGGGCCGTACGGTGTTGCAATCTTCGAGAAAGAGCTCGGTCTCCCTAGCAGCAGCACACAGAACTGTGTTCCTTCGCCAGATTTTGGAGGCGGCCACCCAGATCCCAACCTGGTATATGCGCATTCGCTCGTCGAAGCGGTCGACAAGAACGGGATCCAATTTGGGGCTGCCAGCGACGGTGATGGAGACCGGAACATGATATATGGTGCAAAGAACTTCGTGTCGCCGGGCGACAGCTTAGCCATTATCGCCCACTATGCGGAGCTCATTCCATATTTCAAAAACCAAGGCGTCTACGGTCTCGCTCGAAGTATGCCAACCTCTGGAGCAGTCGATCTAGTAGCCAAGAAGCAGGGCCTCCAGAATTACGAGGTCCCAACAGGCTGGAAGTTCTTCTGCAACCTCTTCGACACCAAGAAGATGTCAATCTGCGGTGAGGAGAGTTTCGGGACTGGCAGCAACCATATCCGTGAAAAGGACGGTCTTTGGGCTGTCATGGCTTGGTTGAACATTATCGCAGGGGTTGCTCAGGAGAAGCCAAACGAGACTCCCAGCATTGCTTCTATCCAGAAGGAATTCTGGAGCATCTACGGCCGGACCTTCTTTACTCGCTACGACTACGAGAACGTCGATAGCGATGGAGCGAACAAGGTCGTCTCGAACCTGACGGAGCTCATCACCACCAAGAAGTCCGATTTCGTCGGATCGACCGTCAGTGGACGCAAGGTCCTCGAAGCCGATGACTTCTCCTACACGGATCTCGATGGCAGTGTCAGCAAGAACCAAGGGATCTTTGTCAAGTTCGACGACGGCAGTAGAATCGTTGTCAGACTATCCGGAACAGGCAGCAGCGGCGCCACGATCCGGCTGTATGTTGAGAGGCACGAGGGTGACTCATCTAAATTCGACCTCGACGCGCAGGACTATCTGAAGGACAATATCAATCTGGCCATCGAGCTACTCCAGCTGAAGACCCTCGTCGACCGGACCGAGCCGGATGTCAAGACATGATGATAGGTAGCAGGCAAGGAGTCTTTTTCGAAGTTATGTACAGGTAGATAGTCTGAAGAAAAGTCGAATGTCTGATAATCCTGGGAGGGGGACTGGGCAAGTGCCCGTACATAGAAATCGGGGCGGTCTTTACAACTTCGACGATCGATTATGAAATCTCCCATTATTCACGGCTGTAACACTCGAGAAATTGGGTACTTGCTTGTTGTCCTGCCCTGATGACGCGCTTTGTAAGCAGGAATCGCCTGCGCCTCGTCCGTCTGTCTGATACGGCTGGTACGGAGTAGAGAAACTCGTCATCCGCCCTGCCAAGGCCGCCCCACTTGGCCTTCGAGCTCTTGAACTTTACGAACACCATCAAAACTTTTCTACGAACCCCTTTTCCTCCATACTATCCTTCGAACTCTAGGTATCATGTCGATGTCGTCGAAAGATGAAGGTGGCGGTGTCGCTCCCCAAAATAAGGGCTCCTGGTCCTCGTTTCTCAAAGTCCGCCAGATCGGGATCCGATCAGATGCCTCAAACACTGATAACTGTGATAGTCAATCGCCTCCTTCAATGGCGACCTCTCTTCGATGACCGCTCCTCCTTTCATACTGGGCACGACCTCACTCACCGAGTTCTCTGCATACTGGAACGAGCATCCCTCCCTCTTCGTTGCACCCGCTCTCGAACCAGATCCTGCCAAGCGATCATTGCTCGTGCTGAAGTGGTTCCTGAGCACCTTGAAGCAGCAGTATGCAAGTCGAAGTGACAAGTATGGCACAGAGAAGAAGCCATTCAACCCCTTCTTAGGCGAGCTCTATCTTGGCAAATGGCAGGATGAAGCAGGGGAGACGCGGCTCGTGAGTGAGCAAGTCAAGTGAGTATGCAGGATCTCCCCATCATATATACACACTGATTTATTTTCAGTCATCATCCACCAGTAACGGCATATTGTATATGGAACGATAAGCACGGTGTCAAGGTACCAGTAGGCTCCTCTAGGCGCCACTCAGGTCTGCTGACTCTTCAATAGCTGGAAGGATACAATGCTCAGAAAGCTTCCTTCTCCCGTACAATTCACGTAAAACAAGTCGGCCATGCCCTCCTCACCTTGTCCCTTCCCAACAATCAAACCGAAAGCTACCTCGTGACCATTCCTGCCCTGCATATTGAAGGTCTTATCTACGGCAAACCCTTCGTCGAGCTCAACCATTGCACATACATTTCTTCCTCCAGTGGCTTCATATCCAAGATCGATTACGCGGGCAAAGGCTGGGTGTCAGGCAAAAAGAACAGCTTTACCGCAGTCATGTATCCTACTGGGAAGGAGAAAGAGGTCCTATACTCGGTAGAGGGGCAATGGACAGACGGCTTCGTCATCAAAGAAGGCGCGGGCGCAACGAAGAAGATGTCCCACTCTGCCACTGTGGACACCTTTTCACACAAGAGTACCCCTACGACCCCACTTATCGTCGCACCCATTGATCAGCAGGACTCATACGAGGCCAAACGGGCGTGGGGTCCAGTCGCAGAAGCTATAAGGAAGGGCGACATGGATAGAACCAGTACTGAGAAGTCGAAGATCGAGAACGCGCAGAGAGAGTTAAGGAAGAAGGAACAGGCTGAAGGTAGAGAATGGGAACGAAGGTTCTTTACTCGGCTATCTGGACCAGACAAGGTATTTGAGGCATTGGCGAAGCCTTTAGGGCAGTCGATCGAGGCTGAAAAGACGGGAGGAGTGTGGAGATTCGACGAGGCCAAGGCGAAAGGTGCGGCTCCACCGTATCATGGGCATCAGAGCAATGGGCCTGCTGTTTCTTCTTAGCCTCTTTGTACGAGGAGATTCTTCTCTAAAGGCGTGTGTCTGATGCCTTTCTGACGCCGCCATCTCCTTGGCCACCGGTGTCGGGTGCCGGATTTCCTAGGCTCTGGCGCTGGGATAGAGGGTTCTTCTAGCGGCAACAAGATTTGTTACGTGGACGGCCAATATGCGGTACAGGGGCCTTTTGCCGCCTTGTGCATGCATACGAAGTAACGACTACACAAGCTGTCTACGGACTACTGCTGCACTTAGAGGCATTTCCTATAGAGGCTACATTGTCTCTGATCATGCTCTATATGCTGATCGCGCATAGGTCGCTCGCTACACTTTCACGGCAAGTATTCTAATCTCTTAGCATCCTTCTCACTACAAACCCTTCGCCTTCTATTCTCAGTCTTCGAACTATAATACATGTTCAGCAAAGTTGGCATAGTTGGCAGATGGATTGGCTTAGCTGCGCTGCAGGTATCCCGGTGTGGTTGCATGAAGCTGCAAGTCGGTGCTCTAGCGTTAAGGTACCAACCATTTACTCTCTTTGATGCTACAAATTGAATGATGCAGGGCGTCACCGTACGCACCCACCATGGCGTAACATTACCTGGAATTTAGTTCTTGAGCTCATCAGTCTACTATTCAAAGGATTCCACGCAAATTCCTGATCCATCGACCATGACTGATCCGGTCTCCATAATTTTCGGTGTCGCTGGGATACTGGGCCTTGCCATTCAGTTATCCCCGATTGTTGCTTCTTACGTGGATGGCGTTCGGCATGTGCCAGAGCATATTCAGGATCTTCGACGAGAATTGGATGCACTTATCAAGACCCTGGAAAGGCTTGATTCATTTCTGAAAATTGAAAGCGCGAAGGGCCCAGCTTTCAATGAGCTTGCCTTCCTCCATACGACGAGAGATTCTTGCGACAAGAGACTTACCGCTATATCAGCCAAGCTAAGAACCTCGACAGAGGGTGGCAAGGTCAGCCAAGCTCTCCGCCGCTTCACGTGGCCTTCTGAATGCAGTGAGTACAAAAGCTATTGCACAGGACCTAAGTCGCTATTCGGCTACTTTCCACTTTGCTCTAAGCATTGAGGGATGCGCACTTCTCTCGAAAACATCCGGTGAAGTGTCACAGATCCTGGAAGAGCAGCTAAAGATACTTCAGAAAGCCCAAGAAGTTACCCAGGCTATGTAGGATTATCTCACGTATCGGTCAAAGATTTCTTAGCCACTCTGCCAATTTTCAACAGAAAGGAAATGTGCTTCCCATACGCAGCCCCAGAGACCATTGCGCTTTCAATTATCGTCAAAGGCTGTCTTGCTTACATACTTTATTTTGATGATGCCACTCCAGTCATGAGGGATATGACGCTACTTAAAGAGTATCCTCTGATATCATTCATTTACCGACATGGCCAAGACCTAATCCAATCGATCTCCAACTTCACTGGGGACTCTGCCCTGTGCCAGCTCTTGGCTGATTTACTTATGAGCATGCCTTCGTCCCTTCCAGGTTTTGAGCTCCTTGATTGGGACAGGACTTGGGATAATCTCCCAGATAATCGCTACGAACCAGGACGTATGCCCTTGGAACGGTACAAGATCCGGCAACCTTTGTTAATCGCAGGGGAGCTGAGTTGGACGCATGCCGCAAAGGGTCTTGTACGAGCGAGCGTTAATAGCAATCACCCAGACACGGCTCCGACTGTTCAGCTGTTGGAAAATGAACAAATCCAGATTTTGTGTGCTGCAGCCGGAGGTCCGACCGGCTGGGACCACGTCTTCAACTACGTTCTTGAGAATCTTGTTAGGATGCCGGATAATTGCTGTGAAGTGGAAGCGTCGTGGCCAATTACCCGGTTACAGAAGGTCAAGAACACAGTGGCTGATTCGTTACTCGATGATGGACCCGATGATGCCGCTGTTCGACTATATATATATTCTGAAGCTGCAGGATGTCTCCTCTTGAAGCATTCTCTGGACGGCCTATTTATGCGAAGAGTCAGTTCCGGACGTTTGCGCTTCATCTTTGAGACCCTGTCTGAGAGGTATGGAAAGCCTACAACGGGCGGAAACCATGAAGATCATGTCACATCACGCAGCCGCCCATCAATAGGAAGTATTAGCCAAGAAAAAACCAGCTCGCATAACGGTGTCCAGGGGCCAAAGAGGACTCACGGCTCTCTTCTCCACGCGGCAGCTTTCCATGGACGTTTTGCCATGGTCGAAGAACTACTCAACGAGGGCGCAGATGTTAATTTACGTGTTGAGCCCCATCTGACCGCTTTGCACGCAGCAGCTTCGACTCCTTACCACAGCAGTCTGACACTTCTTTTAGATTGAGGAGCCGACATTCACGCGACCTCACCAAAGCACGGTAGCGTTCTTTCTGTTGTCAGCGCAACTGAAGCTGTCTACCCTACAATCAATATGCTGCTCGATTGAGGCGCCAACGTTATTGCTGTGGGTGGGAAACACGGATGTGCGATCATTGCAGCGATAGCGAATGGCAGCAGAGCAGCATTGTTCATGTTGATAGACAAATGTCCCGATTTGACCATACGCAATGAACGAGGACAGACAGCATGGGAGATCGCGAGCGAATACGAGCCTCCTGTGGAAGAAGATGCGAGCCACATTCCGTATGGACGGAGAACCATGTCTCGAAAAGGAACAGGTCTTGAAAATTACGGGGCGCCACGGCGCGTACAGGCCAAAAGCATAAGATGAATTCGAGGACCAAGCTTGGAATCTGTAGGCTGCGCTCAAGTTTACTGGATAGCTGTAACTTTTCCGACTCGTATCACGGACATTATGGCGACAAGTTTTTAAAAAGCTCCCTATTGACGCTTCTAGCCAGCTGATCCATCCATCAAAAACCCTCTCCGTCTCGATTATGATCCGGACTGGCGTACAAATCCATACATCTCAGCAATTTCGGAATTGCGCTTGAGCTTCTGAACAGCAAAGCTCCATTACGCTATTCTAGAACGCAATCTTGAACTACCCTTCTTATTCGTCTTTATGGCCATTCTTTCGAAAGGATCCAAGCAGCAGCTCTCGACGGGCCTTTGACGGGCTTTTGCGCAGCCTCAACAGCGCCCTGAAAATCTATCCGGCACCGATTTCATCTTGGTGTGTCGCTATCGTCGAATGTACAAAAGATGGTGCCATTAGAGAGTTGCAAACCCTTTGGAACGTGGTAAGACGCTATATGGCTCTAGCTGAGAAGGATCGAAACCGAAAGAGATTTCAGATGAATCTGACCACTTCGCCTCGCGTGGTAATTGCTGAAGGTGGTTATTGGCTTTCAATTAACGTATAATTCGCAGCTGCACACTTGGGTGGATACTGGTGGGCGGTCACTGAAATCCTCTGAAGATGGCATTCTGTGGCCACCCATCTCGCTTCATCAACCTCCTCGAAGATCTGGAACCTCCGATCAATCAAAGTATCTACTTCTCTACCCCTTTCAACGTCTCTTCAACGTCTCATTCGCTTTTTCATGACAGCCAATCCGTAAGAAATTACCACATCATTATGCCGCACCACCACTACCCTTAATACATCTACCATCTCTTCCCTCCCTACCCAAGCACCATCCCTTACACGCCTCACCTCAACCATGCAGACACCATTGCCTTGCCCCCACAATACAGAAACCATGCACACCATCGTCGCTACTAGACCCACTTATCCATTCACCGCGCAACACAGTACCACAGCCAACAGCCCGACGAGGCAGAGACTTGTACTCCCACCACCCTCTACGAACCCACGCTCTTCCACAGCCACGACAAGGATCCCGCCTTGATCGACGTAGCGACTATCTGAAGGACATACCCCCCTTTCTTCCTCTTTTTCCCCTCTTTGATTGATTAAAGCGATCTCACCCTTGTCCCATAAATTTAGCCAGGCAATCTGTACGAGCACCATGGGCATCGATCAATGTTTCTAGGCCCCTTCCCTAGCATCCCTGACGCCAACCCCCAACCCCCAATCCCCTCCCTCACTCCCTTCCTCCCTCCATTCTTCACTCACTCCCTTTCCTCCGGCTTACCAAAGCCCAAAGCCATCGCATCGCAACCTCCAATCCCGCAGCAGCTGCAGCTGCAGAAGAAAACACCCTCGCAACCCACGAAGCAGAATGGACAGAGAATACCAAATAATCAAGAAAGTCCCTGGTTATCTATAGCCTCTCAACCCCTTAGCACCACAGAAAAACAAATGTCCGGTATATGCTGAAACCCCTTTGCTTCTTCCTCTCTCCTCCTTCTCCCTCTCGCTCCCTCCATCCCGACCCCAATGTCAAGGCCAACACAACCGACCTACCACCACGCCCACTCCATCCCATCCGCAACTCCAAGCCCAACCGGAAACTCCACCCGCATACATAGGAGCTACCACGCAGGGATCAACTGCCTCATAAACCCGCCGCTTTTGGCACAACAGCGAGTCCCACTTCCAACTCGCTATCAGCTGGATCGTTGTCCAGAATT
>JAABUQ010011150.1_pt1 | contig 11572 bp, 12 predicted proteins | sample 5560001 | NCBI WGS metagenome assembly JAABUQ01 (sample SAMN10711888, study PRJNA513371) | rock metagenome | isolation source: Antarctica rocks | place: Antarctica: Victoria Land, Finger Mt nord | collected 2015-12-18
CGATCGTGCTGCGGAACAGTGGCGCGAAGTCGTACGTCATGGAAAACCCCCTCAAAAGCAAGGTTCTGGTTGGTAGATCCGCCGTTTCGGCCGGACCCGGTGCTTCATCCGCGAGAGCCCCTGTCGGGCGCCCTCACGAGAGCTGAAATGGAAAGCGCCGCCCCCTGCAACAAGGAGCGGCGCCGAAAAAATCAGCCTGACAGGCGGCGTGCCGCCGGTCGACGCCTACTCCTTGCGCATGCCGATGCCGGCGAACTTCTTGGTGAACTTGGCCACCTGGCCGCCGGTGTCCATCATGCGCTGCACCCCGGTCCAGGCCGGGTGCGATTTCGGGTCCACGTCGAGCCGCAGCGTGTCGCCCGCCTTGCCCATGCAGGAGCGGGTGGTGAACTGCGTGCCGTCCGTCATGATGACGTTGATCTCGTGATACTCGGGATGGATGCCGGACTTCATGGAGGTGCCTTTCTGTGCTGCCGCCGATACCGACCGGCGGCGCGGTCGGGCGCGTATAGACGCTCCCGCGGCCGGGTTCAACCGCGGGTGCAAACGCGAGGCCGGCTCAACGCTGGTCCCGCACGGCGTTGTCGGTGAAGGTGCGCAGGGTCTCGTCCGCCGCCTTCTTCTGGGAGTCGCTGAAGCTGTCGTAGAGGCTCTGGAACGGCCCGATCAGGCTCTGGACGTTGCGGGCATGCACCTGCTGGACCACGCCGTAGGATTTCAGGTCCTCTACCGCAGACATCGACCCGTACTGCTGCCGGCGCTGGGCGTAGACGCTGTCGAGCTGCACCACGTTGTCGCGCATCGCCGCGGTGAGCGCTTGCCAGAGCGGCTCCTGGAGCGGGGTAATGCGCAGCTCGCGGTGCAGGGTCGCGATGTGCTTCTCGACCGCGGCGGCCTCGGATCGTCCGAGCCGGGTCTGTAGCGGCGACTGTCCTCCGGTTGACCCAGCCTGGGCGGTTGACCCAGCCTGGGCGAAAGCCGATCGGGCCGGCGACCCGGTCACGACGGCCGTCAGCAATGCGGCGGCGATGGCGCCCACCACCATGTTGCGCCGCTTCGGTGCCGTCAGCCTGTCGGCCATGCCTTCGTCTTCCCCCTCGTATCGCGAGTGTGTCGCCTGGCCCTCTGTCGCCCGCCCCGATATGATCTGGCGACGATGCCGCCCGCATGCCACCCATAGGCGCGAGGCGATGCGCCGTCGCCAGCATCGCGCGTCCCGAAGCACCCGTGAAGGAGGTCGCCTGAATATCCTCTCCGTGCAGTCCTGGGTGAGCTACGGCCATGTCGGCAACGCGAGTGCGATGTTCCCGCTGCAGCGGCTCGGCGCCGAGGTCTGGGCGATACACACCGTGCAGTTCTCCAACCACACCGGCTATGGCGCCTGGACCGGCGAGGTATTCAGCGGCGCTTCGGTGCGCATGCTGGTGCGCGGCATCGCCGACCGCGGCGCGCTGCCCGGGATCGACGCGGTGCTGTCGGGCTATCTCGGCGACCAGGAGACCGGTCGCGCCATCTTGGATGCCGTCCGCGACGTCCGTCAGGCCAACCCGGCCGCGCTCTACTGCTGCGATCCGGTGATGGGAGATGTCGGGCCGGGCCTGTTCGTGCGGCCAGGTATCCCGGAGCTGCTGGCCGGCGAGAGCGTGCCCGCCGCCGACATCCTGACGCCGAACCAGTTCGAGCTCGAGCAACTCACCGGCATCGCCTGCGACGGCCGCGCGGCGCTGCTGCGTGCGGTGCGCAATCTGCAATCGCGCATGCGCGCCGAGGGGCCGCGTATCGTGCTGGTGACCAGCGTGCGCGATGCCGCCACCCCGGACGACGCGGTCGAGCTGCTCGCCGCCTCGCCGCGGGAGGCGTTCCTGCTCCGCACGCCCGCGCTGGCGTTCGCACCGAACGGCGCCGGCGACCTGATCGCGGCCCTGTTCCTGTTCGGCATGCTCGGCCGCTGCGGCCTGCGCGCATCGCTCGAACGGGCAGGCAGTGCCACCTGGGGCGTGCTGGCCCATACGCTGCAGGCCGGGTCGGCCGAGCTGTGCCTGGTCGCCGCCCAGGACGAACTGGTGGCACCGACGCGCCGCTTCGATGCGGAACCGATCATCATACCGGTTTATTAACGGTCTGTTAGGGAGTTGGAGGCCAGTTTCCGCGCTGCCAACCTCGAGCGAGCCCCTCATGAGCAGCAGCATTTCCCCGACCGTGGACGACATCCTCAACGGCCTGGGCATCACCACCTTCGCGGGCGACGTCGTGCTGGGCGGCATCCGGTCGATCTCGACCTCGGTGGGCGTGGCGGCCCCGATCGAGACGCTGATGGTGATCGATACCGGCGCCACCGGCGAGACCACCGCGACCGTCACCCTCACCACCGGCAACAACCCGCTGACGGTGGGCCTCGCCGGCAGGCAGGGCGTGGTCGGGGGCTCCGTCGATGGGCTGACGGTGACCTTCTCCGGCACGCTGGACCAGGTCAATGCCGACCTCAGGCTGCTCTCCTACGTCAGCGGGTCGGCCGGCAACGACAGCGTCACGCTGAGCGTCACCGACGCCGCGGGCAACAGCAAGAGCGGCAGCTTCAGCGTGGCGGTGCTTCCGAGCGCCGCCACCCCTGGCGCCCCGACCTCCGCGAACTACGTGCAGCCGACCGATATCGGCCAGGATGCCACGCTCTCGGGCGGCAACCAGATCTACACCGCAGACGACGGGACCGACACGGTCACCGCCACCGACACCGCCAGCTCGGTCACCGGCGGCGGCGCCAGCAGCACGGTGACGCTGCTGCAGAACGGCGGCAGCTACGACTTCACCAACAAGGCCGGAAGCGCCACGGTGGTCGCCAACTCGGCACCCGGCACGATCAGCGGGGGTGCGGCCGGCAGCACGCTGGTCGCCTTCCTGCAGGATCAGCCCACCAGCTATGTCGGCGGCTTGGGCCACGACGAGCTGATCGGCGGCGGCGGCAACATGACCGTGACCGGCGGCGGTGGCGGCAGCCTGACCGTGTTCGGCGGCACCGGCACGCTCGACTTCCGCGGCGGCCACGGCCACGAGACCGTGGTCGGCGGGGCGGGTGCCGAGACCATACAGGCCGCCGCTTCGGGAGGGACGTATTTCGGCGGCGCCGGCGGCAGCCAGATGACGGCGGTCGGCGCCGGCAGCTTCCTGATCGGCGCGGTCGATGGCGACGTGCTCGCCGCGTCCGGCTTCGGGGGTGACGGGTTGGTGGCGGGTGCCGGCAACGAGACGCTCAACGGCGCCGGCTCGACCTGGCAGAACGTGCTGTTCGGCGGCACCGGCCGCGACCAGGTCATGCTCGGCGCCGGCCGGGATACCTTCGTCGGCGGTTCCGGCACCGTCACCGTCCAGATGGGCACCGGCTCTGCCGCCCTGTTCACGGGCTCCGGTGCCGAATTGTTCAGCTTCGATGCGGCGCATACCGGCGGCGCCACTCCGGGCAGCGATATGATCGTCGGCTTCCGCGACGGCATCGACCACCTGCGCCTGGCGGCCGGGCTGTCGGTCACCCACTACGCCTCGGCCGGCGGGATGACCTCGCTGGTGCTGACCAACGGCACCGAGGTCCATCTCGCCGGCGTGTCGGGAGCGCTCCAGGGCAGCCTGTTCGGCTGATACGCCGGCCACGAGAGGAACGGCTTTATCCCAAATCGACGTGATGGTATCGCGGAGGCGGCGTCGTGGCGCCGCTCCGTCGACCTCATCTCGAGAGATCCAGCATGGCACTCAAGGTTCACACGCTGCCGATCCACACGCCCGGCTGGATCGGCGAGTTCCGCGCCTTCATCATGCGCGGCAACGTGGTCGACCTCGCGGTCGGCATCATCATCGGCGCGGCCTTCACCACGATCGTCAACAGCCTGGTGAAGGACGTGTTCACGCCGGTGATCGGGCTGCTGATCGGCGGCATCGACTTCGCCAACATCTTCATCACGCTCAAGGGACCTTACGTCGCTAACCTCGCGGACGCCGAGAAGGCGGGCGCCGTGACGATCAATGTCGGCCTGTTCCTCAACGCGGTGATCCAGTTCCTGATCGTCGGCCTGGTGATCTTCTGGGTGGTCAAGCTGCTCACCCGCCTGCACGTGCGCCAGGAGGCCAAGACGCTGCCGACCGCATCGGAGACGCTGCTGGCCGAGATACGCGACCTGCTGGCGGTCGAACGCGTCCGACCGGGTCCCGGAGCCCTCCCGACGGCGGCAGGAGCCGGTCCTGTCAGGTAGTTATCACGACCTTGCCGAAGTGGCCGCCGCCCTTGAGGTGGTGCAGCGCCGCGGGCACCTCGTCGAAGCCGAACCGGCGGTCGATCACCGGGCGCAGCGACAGCATCCCGATCGCCTGGTTCATCGCCTCGAACATCCGGCGCGAGCCGACCAGGAGGCCCTGCAGGCACAGCCGGCGGAACAGGATCGCGGAGGGGTCGACGTCGGCACGGCCGGTCAGCACCCCGATCACCGCGATGCGGCCGCCGGCGCGTGCCGCCTGCATCGAGCGGCCGAGCGTCCCCGCCCCGCCCACCTCGACCACCAGGTCCACGCCGGCGCGGCCGGTCAGCCGGCGCACCTCGTCCTGCCAGTCAGGGGTGCTCGCGTAGTTGATCGTCGCGTCAGCACCGAGTGCCGCCGCGCGTTCCAGCTTGGCGTCGCTCGACGAGGTGCAGATCACCCGGGCGCCCATGCCGCGGGCGAACTGCAGCGCGAATACCGACACCCCGCCGGTGCCCTGCACGAGCACCGTGCTGCCCGCGGCGATGCGGCCGAAGGGCACCAGCGCGTTCCAGGCGGTCAGCGCCGCGCAGGGCAGCGTGGCCGCCTCGTCGAAGCCGTAGCCGGCCGGGACGTGCACCGCGCCGCGCTCCCCCAGCAGCGCGTACTCCGAGGCCACCCCGTCGATGGCGCCGCCGCGGGCCGAGTTGGCGCCGGCCTGGGACAGCTCGCCATCGTCCCAGTCCGCGAAGAAGCAGCTCGCCACGCGGTCGCCCGGCTTGAAGCGACGCACGCCGGCGCCGACCGCGACCACCTCGCCGGCGCCGTCGGAGAACGGCACCAGGTCGGGCGGGGTCGGTGCGCCGTAGCGTCCCTCGGCCAGCATCAGGTCGCGGTAGTTCAGCGAGAAGGCGCGCATGCGCACCAGCATCTCGCCCGGGCCGGGATCGGGCTGCGTCGTCGGGAACCGCCGGACGGCATCGACGCTGGTTCCGGTGATACGATACTGCTTCATGCCCAGACGCTCCATCACTGCAAGGACCGCGAATAGTGCTGCACCGGGCCGACGGATGACAATCAGCGGCGTGTCGCGCGGGATGCGGCGCGGCCTGGGCATGGTCCTGCTGCTCTGCCTGGGCGCGTGCCAGGCCGGTGGCAGCCTGGCCAGCGACTCGACCGGCGATCCGGTCAGCATCGGCCGTGGCACCCAGCGTGTGGTCATCAACTACCTGATCGCGCACGGCATGGCGGAGAGCTACGTCATGTCCGGCCGCGCGACGGCGGCCGACCTGCTGGACCTGGTGCGCTTCGACCACTCCGCCCTGGTGGCGCTACGCGGCCACGAGGCCGATCCGAACTGGACCTCGCTCAAACAGGCCGCGGGTGCCGTGAGCGCCCTGATGGACTACACGACCATGATGGACACTGCCGCCAGCCCGTCCAGGCCGCGCGCCGCCTCACGCTGAAGTGCTGCTACCCTGCTACCGCTTGACGACCGCACCCGCGTCGCGTCGCAGCCGCTTCTCGCCCAGCAGCAGCAGCAGTGGTGCCGCGATGAAGATCGAGGACGAGGTGCCTACCACGATGCCGAACAGCATCACCCAGGCGAAGCCGGACAGGGTGGCGCCGCCGAAGATCGCCAGCGGCAGGGCGGCCAGGAACACCGTCGACGAGGTTCCAAGCGTGCGGTTCAGGGTCTCGTTGATGGACAGGTCGATCAGCGAGCGCAGGTCCATCGAGCGGTACTTGCGCAGGTTCTCGCGCACCCGGTCATAGACCACCACCTTGTCGTTGGTCGAATAGCCCAGGATGGTCAGCAGGGCAGCGACCATCACCAGGTCGAACTCGAAGCGGGTGAGCGCGAGGAAGCCGATCGTCTTGGTCAGGTCCAGCACCAGGGTGATCACCGCGCTGACCGCGAACTCCCACTCGAAGCGTATCCAGATATAGACCAGGATCATCAGCAGGCTGAGCCCGAGGGCCAGCAGGCCGTTGCGGAACAGCTCCGATGAGACCGAGGCGCCGACGGCGTCGGCGCGCAGCACCTGGGCGCCGGGCTGCGAGGTCGCCACCGCGCTGCGTACCCGGTCCACCAGCGACTGGGTGGCGGCCTCGCTGCCGGCGTCGCGGCCGGAGGGCGCGTCCAGGCGGATCAGCACGTCGTTGTTGGCGCCGAAGCGCTGCAGGCCGGCTGCCGGGATGTGCTGCGCCCGCAGCGCCGTGCGTATGGCGTCGATGTCGGCGGCGGCCGGGGTGCGCGCCTCGACCACGATGCCGCCCTTGAAGTCGATGCCGAGCGAGAGGCCGGGATAGAAGAACAGCGCGACCGAGGCGAGCGAGAGGAAGGCCGAGGTGGCGAGGCCTACGCGCCGACCCCGCATGAAGTTGATCCGGGTGCCCTCGCGCACGAAACGGAGCATCGGTCGCATGAACAGGGCTGGCATCGGGAGCGCCTCAGACCGGCAGGAGGGAGGGGCGGGTGACCGCATACCAGCGCACCATCAGCATGCGCGAGAGCAGCAGCGTGGTGAACAGGGTGGTGACGATGCCGACGGTGATGGTGAGCGCGAAGCCGCGCACCGGCCCGGTGCCGAACACGAACAGCATCACGTGCGCCAGCAGGGCGGTGGCGTTGCTGTCCAGGATGGTGCCGGTGGCGCGCTCGAAGCCGGCCTGCATCGCGGCCAGCGGCGTGCGCCCGCGCCTGACCTCCTCGCGTATGCGCTCGTTGATCAGGATGTTGGCGTCGACCGCCATGCCCAGGGTGAGCAGCATGCCGGCCATGCCGGGCAGCGTCAGCGTCGCCTGGAACAGCGACAGGATGGCCAGGATCAGCACCAGGTTGGCGAGCAGGGCGAGGTTCGCATACCAGCCGAACAGCCCGTAGAACAGCACCATGAACACGATCACCAGCAGGAAGCCGACGGCCAGGCTGATGGCACCCGCGCGTATCGAATCTGCCCCAAGCGAGGGTCCGATCGAGCGCTCCTCGATCACCGCGAGCGGCGCCGGCAGCGCGCCCGCGCGAAGCAGCAGGGCGAGGTCGGTGGCCTGCTGCGGGGTGTAGCTGCCCGTGATCTGGCCGTTGCTGGAGATCACGCCGTTGATGACGGGGTCGCTGATCACCTTGCGGTCGAGCACGATGGCCAGCCGGTGCCCGATATTGGCCCGCGTGACCTCGCCGAAGCGGCGGGCGCCGGCGCTGTTGAAGGTGAAGTTCACGCTCCAGCCGCCGCTCTGGCTGTCCTGGCCCGGGGAGGCGTTGGTCAGGTCCGCCCCGTCCACCTCGACATGGTGCAGCACCGCGAGCTTGCGCCCCGGCTCGTCCTGCATCGGCAGCAGGTCGTCGCCCGGCGGCGCCAGCGCGCCAGGGTCGGCGCGCTCGTCGACCAGGTGGAAGGTCATCTTGGCGGTGGTGCCGAGCAGCTGCTTGACCCGCTCGGGGTCGCTGATGCCGGGCAGCTGCACCACGATGCGGTCGTCGCCCTGGCGGGTGATGCCCGGGTCGACCGCGCCGGTGGCGTCGATGCGTCGGCGCACGATCTCGATCGACTGGGTGACCGCGTCGCGGGCGCGGTCGCGCATCGCCGCCGGCGACAGGGTGAGGGCCACCGCGCCGTCCGGCCGCTCGGCGACCGTGAACTCGCCGGGTGCGGCCATCGGCAGCGCGCGCAGCACGGCGAGGTCGCGGGCGCGCTCGGCGTCGTCGCGCGGCGTGAAGCTGACGCTGCGGTCGGCCGGCCTGACGGCGAGGTTGCGATAGCCCAGGCCGGCCGAGATCAGGCCCTGACGCACCTGGTCGGTGAGGGCTTCGAGGCGTTCGCGGGTGATCGTCGGCACGTCGACCTGCATCAGCAGGTAGGAGCCGCCGCGCAGGTCCAGGCCGAGGTGGATCTGCCGCCAGGGCAAGTTGCGTCCCGGCGCCGCCAGGAAATTGGGCAGGCAGAGCAGCAGGCCGACAAGGCAGACGCCCAGGACCGAGGCCGTCTTCGCGCGGCTGTAATACATCATGCTGGAACGCTAGCTCCGTGACCGGCGGGGAACATGCCGATCTGCTTCTCCGGATGCAACTTCTCCTGCTACCCAGGTGGGGCGCAGAGGCGGGAGCATCGATGGCACTCGGATTGTTCAGCCGGAAGCCGGCGGACGGGGAAGTCGAAGGGCAGGGCGCACGGCTGCGCATCGGCATCGCCGGGGCCGGGCATTTCGGCCGCTTCCACGCCCTTAAGGTGGCCGCGGCACCGCGCGCCTTGCTCGCCGGGCTGCACGATCCCGACCGGGCGCGCGTGGCCCAGGTGTCGGCGGAGGCGGGTGGCGCGCCGGTGCTGGAACTGGCCGAGTTGATCGAGGCCTGCGACGCGCTGATCGTCGCCGCTCCCGCGGAGGCGCATTTCCGGCTCGCCGAGGCCGCCCTGCGCGCCGGGCGGCACGTGCTGATCGAGAAGCCGATCGCCTCCACCCTGGAGCAGGCGCACGAACTCGCCGCCCTCGCCGGCGGGGGCGGACTGGTGCTGCAGGTCGGCCACCTGCTGCGCTACTCCGCCGAGCACGAGGCGATCACCCGGCGTATCACCCGGCCGCTCTATATCGAGGCGACCCGGCTGGCGCCGTTCAAGCCGCGTGGCACCGACGTCTCGGTCATCCTGGACCTGATGATCCACGACCTCGACCTGGTGCTGGCCATCGTCGACAGCCCGATCGAGAGCGTGGACGCGCTCGGCAGCGCGGTCAGCAGCGCGCACGAGGACATCGCCAACGCCCGCGTGCGCTTCGCCAACGGCTGTGTCGCGACCATCACCGCCAGCCGCATCTCGCTCAAGACCGAGCGGCGCATGCGGCTGTTCTCGGAGGAGGGCTACCTGTCGGCGGACTTCGTCGCGCGCGAGCTGACCATGATCGGACGCGAGCGCGGCATGATGCTGCCCGGCACCGGCGGCTTCCGGCGCGAGGTGGTGCGCTGGGACGAGCACGACACGCTGGCCGCCGAGCACGCGGCCTTCGTCGCCGCCTGCCTGGACGCGGCGCCGGTGATGGTGGACGCGCAGGCCGGCATACGCGCGCTGGAAGCGGCGATCGCGGTGACCGACGGCATCGCCCTGTCCCGCCGGCGCATGGAGCGCTCCGGGCTGATCACGGCGAGACCCTGAGCGAAGGCATGCGCTATCCGGTAACGCCGGACGGGCGCTACTTCGTGGTGCGCGGCCGGCTGTGGCGTTGCGCCGATCCGGCCCTCGACGAGCCGGCGCGGACCGCTCTCACGCAGGAACTGATGTCGGCGCGTCGGGCCAAGCAGCAGGCGATGCGTCGCGACGACGCGGTGGCACGCGAGGCGGCGCGGACACGGGTGGATGCCGCCAAGCGGGCGCTCGGCGAACGCGGCCCGGTCTGGTGGAGCGACGGCGCGCCGGACTGCACCCGCCGCATGGCGCGCAACACGCCCTACGCCCGGTGGTTCGCCGAATTGCCGGGATCGCAGAGCGATCCAACTTGAACCGATGCTGCTCTGGCTCCGTCCAGGCGATTGTCATTCCGTGCAGCCGCCCGAGACCTTCGTCGTGATGAACCGCGAGTACGACACGCTCGAAAATTGCATGGAAAGGGCAGGCGCACTATCTCGGCGCACGGGCCGATCGCTTCATCGGGATGGACATCGTCGACGCAGCGGTCGACCTCGTGGCCCTGGCGTCAGCCACGGGCATACCGGCCCGACAGGTCGAGGCGGGCATCGCCTCGAACCCGGCCAACCGCATCGAACTACCGATCAGCAGGACCTGACCATGACGGCAATCACGCTCGCTCCAGACCATGGGCAACGCCGGCTCACGCGGTTCGAGATACGAACCCTCAGCCTCGCGTCACTCGGCGGCATGCTGGAGTTCTATGACTTCATAATCTTCGTGTTCTTCACCGGGACCATCGGCCGACTGTTCTTCCCCGCCGATCTGCCGGATTGGTTACGGCAGATCGAGACCTTCGGGCTATTCGCTGGCGGCTATTTGGCGCGACCGCTCGGGGGCATCATCATGGCCCACTTCGGGGACACGAGCGGGCGCAAGCGCGTGTTCACCCTGAGCGTGCTGCTGATGGCACTTCCGACCCTGCTGATCGGTTTGCTCCCCACCTACGCCGCGATCGGTCCGCTCGCCCCGTTGCTGCTGCTGGCAATGCGGATGATGCAAGGTGCGGCGATCGGCGGCGAAGCGCCGGGCGGCTGGGTATTCGTGGCCGAGCATGTGCCATCCCATCGCGTCGGGCTGGCTATCGGGCTGCTCAACAGCGGGCTCACCGGCGGTATCCTGCTCGGCTCGCTGATGGCCACTGCGTTGAACCTTTCGCTCACCCCGGCGCAGATCCTCGGTGGCTGGTGGCGCCTGCCGTTCCTGGCCGGCGGCCTGTTCGGATTGGTGGCGATGGTGCTGCGCCGTTGGCTCGACGAGACCCCGGTGTTCACCGAGATGCGTGCCCATGCTGCCGTGGCGCGCGAACTACCGCTGCGCACCGTGCTGCGTTCGCACAGGCCGGCCGTACTGGCCTCGATGGCCAGCACCTGGATGCTGACCGGGGCGATCGTGGTGGTCATCCTGATGACGCCGTCGCTGCTGCAGAGACTGTACGCCATCCCGGCGCGCGACACCCTGTTGGCCAACCTGGCGGGAAGTGCGGCGCTCTGCGTGTCCACGATCGCCGTCGGGGCTGCGACCGACCGCTTCGGCCTACGTCGCACGGCCCTGCCGGTCCTGCTGCTGTTGGTCTGTGCCACCTACGCGCTGTATCTCAGTGCCTCATACCATTCTCGTGCCTTGCTACCGCTGTATATGCTGGCCGGAGCCGGAGTCGGGGCAGTCAGCCTGACGCCGGTGTTGATGGTGCGCGCCTTCCCTCCCGCCGTGCGCTTCAGCGGCCTGTCGGCGTCCTACAACATCGCCTATGCCGTGATCGGTGGCGCCACGCCGCTGCTGATCGTCTGGCTGGCCGGCTTAGACCGGATGGCCCCAGCACACTACGTCGCTGGCGTTTCACTGATCGGGCTGGTCGCGACGTTGATGGCTCCGCGAGCTGCCACACCGGCCCCCGTTAGAGCGTGATAACTTTAGCTTGAACCGCTTGTTCAAGCTAAAGACATGAACTTGCTCGTCAAAATTATCTAGAGCGTGATCAACCTGGGGTGATCACGCTCTAGGTGTTTGGTCCCGGGATGAGGTGACGTGGGTTTAGTTTGAAGATGTCGGGCGTTGTCGTCCAGGCGTGGCAGACAGCTTCGAAGGGTGTCTTCCACCGGATGGCTTTGAGGTGCTTGGCGAAGTTGTAGGCCGACACGAAAGCCAGGACGTGAGCTTTGAGGCTGTCGAGGT
>JAABUQ010011151.1_pt1 | contig 11572 bp, 15 predicted proteins | sample 5560001 | NCBI WGS metagenome assembly JAABUQ01 (sample SAMN10711888, study PRJNA513371) | rock metagenome | isolation source: Antarctica rocks | place: Antarctica: Victoria Land, Finger Mt nord | collected 2015-12-18
GGCGTACTCCCAATGATAGCAATAGCAGGCAACCTTGTATCGACCCTCACGCTGGGCAGTCTCGGCACCCCCTCCCCCCTAGCCCTAACAGGGGAAATATAAGGCGGCGCGGCGCCGTAGTCGGGGTCTTCCATGTACTCCGGCGGCTCCCCGTGCGGGCTCGGTTCCTGACTCCCGGACGAGGGGGGAGTAGGTTGGTTGATACTCGGCGGGCTGGGCTGGCTGGGTTCGCTGGCGCTGGGGGTGCGGATGGCGGTGTCGCTGGGTTGGCTGTTGGAGGATACCTGGGGCGTGAGGTCGAAGTCGGCGCTGGTGGCTGAGTCGACGGAGTTCGCGCGGTCGTGGTCGTGGAAGATGTGGGTGTGGAAGAGGGAGCCCCGGCGGGGGGTAGCCCCGCCGCCGCCCATGCTGGCTGCGCTGTCGAGGAGGGGGCGGTTGTCCGAGTCTGCGCTGTCGGCTCGTAGGCGGGAGCCGTCGTGGCGGGCGAGACCGAGGTCTGCGTAGCTGACGCTGGAGATGCGACCGTCGCGCGAGGATGTGCGGGCGGCGTGTTCGGCGATGAGGGTTGTGGATGCTGCGGCAGGGGTGAGGGAGGTAGTGCTACTCGCAGCGCTGTGATTGCTTTCGCCCGTGCGAGCTCTCGCGCGACGTTGGCTCTGCAGACGGAGCTGTTCGAGACGGGCCCAGTCGCCTTGTTCGCGAGCTTCTTGCCTGGCGCGTCGGCGGTCGGCGCTCTCGGCGGTTTCTTGACGACGGGCTTGCCGAATTTGATACAGAGCCTCCATGTCTTCCTCTCGACGGGCTTCTTCTTCGTCGGCGGTTTCTGGGAATTCGATGACCGTGTCTACGCCTGCACGTTCGCCTTCGCGGGCGATGAGCCGTTCGTCGGGGTTAGGGGAGGGGCGGTAGGCGGGGAGAGTCATGATGCTGCGAATTGAGGTGTTACGGTTGACGTCGCTTGTTGCATTGAGGTCGGCTAGGGAGTGGGAGGCTTGAGTGGTTGAGGCGGAGGGGGCGTAAGATGTTTCCTGGTCGATGTTTTGATTTGAGGGTGACTTTGGTTTGAGGCGAAGGAGGGACCGAAGGTTGAAGCGGGAGTTCTTTTTCTCAGACTCGGGCACGTATTTTGGGGCATGGTTTTTGCGAATATAGACGTAGACTGCAATGAAGAAAAATATGAAGGCGATAGTGACAGAGATCGCCTGAGGAGTTGTCAGCTTGACTGGACCCAACTCAAGTAGGGCGTGGTAGGCGTACAATGAGAGCTGGATTGATTTGTTGATTGCTGCCATCTCTGGGAACGAGTTGTATGTACATCTTGATAGCATGCAACTGGAGTACCTCGGAGGAGGCTGTGAATTGCTGGAGAAGAGGATAAGAGTGCGAGAGTAGTGCGAGATTGGTCGTTGTCGCTGAACCCCTGGTGGGAAGGCTGGATGGGTCAGAGTGCTCACTCCTTCTCTACAGAGCGGGTCAATTCCAAGGAAAGGAATCCGTCAAGCATGGTAAAATCATGATACCATGAAGCTGGACAAGCAGAATGTCCGTCAGTCGATGTGCTCATGGAAATTATTTGGGAGAAAACAAGAAACGAGTTGCGTACGAGGCAGGGATAAGCACGGGCAAGTAGGTAGTTTAAGGCTGACCCACTTCCGAGGGTCACTCCGAAATGCGCTGGCTCACCAATGGACTCACATTAATCTTTCTTCGTTATAGAACTAAACACCGAGACTCGAACATGGAAAGTCTACGATTGGGGAACGCGGAGACTTACTGAGGTTTTACGGTTGTTGCGCCATATAATTGTGTTCCATGCGCTGAGGGCCAACACCCAAAAATAAACATGACTTCTGCGGTTACTGTTAGATCCTTAATTGAATCCAGGTACCATAAAAGGGTTTCTATGTCTCTTCGCAATAATCTATCGAACACTAGGGTTCACGATACACAGACAGTCGCAATGGCAAAGGCTACCTTATCAAACGTACATAAAGCATACGCATTCTTTTCGTCATGGTCTCCAAGCATTTGCTTTCCAAGCGTACGAAAGTCGCCGAATCTTATGCCGAGCCTGCCGCCTTCAAGCAGCCAAGCTAGACTATGTCTCAGCCAGGAGTTGGGCTGTCTCTCTATCATATCTATGGCGCTGGAAATCCAAATGCAGGTAAAGGAAATTGCGGCCAGATCATGCGTTGCCATGATTCGGAATCAAAGAGCACTTTGATGACTAAGCCGAAAGAGTCGTGGAGTGACCCATGCGATGTTGCCGGAGGGGCTCAGAAGGATAAATATTCATCGATGTTGATCCTTTTGTAGTAGGAGATGTGTCCGTACTTCTGTCATATATCAGCTGGAGACCCTGAAATCGGCAGACCCAACTCACAGGCCAATACTGTGCAAGGCAGTCATGAGAGACTATAATCAGCTGCGACGTGATATATCGATCATCCCGGAATCCTTGGTCCGCGATGTGCCCCGTGCTCTCCACAATCCTCGCCCCTCGGAAAACGTCATCGTCTGCAATACGTATCAACCCAGCATCGCTAATATCTTCAGCGATGAAGGTGTATTGTCCGCGAGGGACATTGACATCACCTGTCAGCTTGATAGCAACCAGACAGCCAGAAGGTTGGTCGTTTGCGGAGGCCGCTTCGTTGGTTTCACATTCGCTTGGAGAGTGCCAATCAGGAGATGGATTCGATGACCCATCCGCAGAGTATCCACTATCTGAATCGTACTTGATATTTGTCGAGGACAATTCAGTTAGCGCCACGCCAGAAGGTAACCGACCCGTCGAGTGACGCTTTTCACGTATGGAAGTTGGGGGCTGGTCCAGCTGGAGGACAAGCAGGAATTCGCAAGAGTGTGCAGAATAATCGCCAACCCAGATGCCCTGGTACGGTTTTTGCTTAGTGGGAGTGTACAGCCGTTCGTAGAGAGTGCTGAATGTGGCCACATCCTCTCCCATTCTCACAGTGCCGAGCGGTCTCATAAGATTCGAGTATTCCATCCACTTGCGAATTCGGAATGTCCAGTCACTTGCTTTGCGCGACGTGCTGGGCCGGTTGCTTTTGTGGCGAAACTGGCTAAAGCTTTCATTCCGAACACGATGAACAGCCGGGATATTGGACGGTGGCCAGAGAGCCATGCTTGGGTCCTGAAGCCGAGGTGGAATCGCTTGGCAAAGAGAGATCATTGAGCGAATACCATGATGTGTGCCGATGCTGGTCTGCATCCTTATCTCCTCTTGTATTCTGTTCTCTGGGGCCTTCTCAATGTAGTCCAATTTGATGACAGGATCATCGAGGAAGAGATGAATTTTAGGATGAAAAGACCATATGCGAACGTCGTTATCGTAATCCCATAATTGAAACGTAGATTGTGGGTTGCTCCCGTTAGCATCGAGTAGGCGATAACCTTCGATGCAGCCACGACGGTGATCATATCTCACAAGGACCAGTCTTCCATTGTTTGGTTCATCCGAGAACCATATCTTCCGTCTGACCAAGAACCAGTATGGATGATGGGCAATGTAGAGATCCTTCCATGATTTTGCGGGCTTGCAAGATTCTAGCTTGTGTTTGGCTGGCAGATTGCTCCGAACGATGTCGGCCCAAAGGCTGTCGCGGAGGGCATGAGCCTTGAGGTGGCGAGAAGTAGCCGACACTTGTGCGAGTGAGATGGGTGGGAGGAAGGTAAGGATATTGGCAATGACCTCTGCGGGGAGGGATTCCAAGGTTGACATTTCCACCTCTTCGCTATACTCGGAGGAGACTGGCAATGGAGAAGAAGTTGTGGGCGAAGGACAGGCAGAGGAAGTCCACGAGTATGTTCGACTCGACTCCTCCATGGTGCGGGGCTATTTGTTCGGTTTTGTCTATGCCATTCAAAGTCTGCTTTCTTCGGTCAAGGGACAAGTGTGATGTTGGATAAGCCAATGGAAGGTGAGATACTGAATGACCAATGAGATGGACATGGTGGCCAAGAGTCCGAATGCGTGAGATGTGAATGAGTAGTGTTTTCCGACACGGCCTTACAGACGACTTCCATTGAAATCATCATCATCATCGAGCGTCAAGCAGAAAAGAATGCGGCAGCGATGCAATTCTAGGAAGGTGCTCTAAAAGGTACCAAGCTTGGAAGAGGAGCTAAGTTACGGCGGTTTGCAGTGTCCGATGTTGTTGGTGTCCCCTTCGGTGAAGGACTTGCAGAGAACTCGGAAAGGGATCTTTTTGTCTGTGAGATCGCCCCTCACCACTTCATTCGCTTTCTTCTCTTGTCCAAACCCACCGTCCCCCATCCTCCGTTCCCCTTTCCCCTTTCCCCCTTTGGACATTCGTCACACACCTCGGTCTCCCCCATGGACACGCTGCCATGGTAATATACATATCCCCTGGCCAACATGCCCCTCTGGTAGTCTGACTGCAGCAGACGATGACTCAAAGACACAACTGCGAGCCCCGCACTAAGTCACGAGACCTCGAATGCTTCGGCATCGATTGGATCTCGTTTGAAGACGCGATATCTTAGCGCTATCGTAGGGCTGGCTAACAGTAGCCATTGTTTACATTTTTTTCTGCCTGGAGTGCAGCTCAAGCTATACCCTGCTCTGCTTTGTTTACTTTCACTGCAATGCGTATTGCATTTGTTTACGACCGTTATATCTCTTGCTCTCCTACGTCTTAGTCCTCTGCGTTGTTTCCCCTCTCTTCCTCGACATCAATTGCTCAACAGGTGATCCGCAATGGCACAGATCGATCCTGACATCCACACCCCTGGTGAGGCAGATGACCATCCGGTGGCTATTCGACGTAAAAGACGGTGTAGCACAGCTCTCGCCGACGCCCAACAGGAGCGAAACATTCCGCTAAATGAAAATCCCTTTGAGTTGCCATCCGGACCGGCAAAGACTCTCTCGAAATCGAAGAAGAGAGTCCGCTTCTCCGATCCAGGCCCCGACCTCTCAGCACCATCGTCCTCTACCGGCCTCACACCGTTCGTACATCGGACATCATTCATCTCATATGATGTCACGCCCGTTCCCATCTCTCGTCCACTGCGCGCACCTCTCCCTAAGCGCCTGTCCTTGCCGAATCTGCATTCTGGCTCTATGCCATACCCATCGCTGTCACCATCGCCAGGTCCGCTCTCTGGAGAATTTCGATTCGCCTCATTGCGTCAAGTTGTTGGAGGCAGAACGATGCGTCGGATTCGAAGGAACCATCTTAGCGAAGAGATGAACGAAATTGATGCCGAGAGGAAGTTCATAACTCATTTGAAAAAAGAAGTTCAGCAATTGAGAGATGAGTCGGAGAAAGCAAAGCAACTTGGCAACCAAGGAAAGGATAGTCAAGACAAGCTGGTGCTGTATGTGGAGAGGATAAGAGAGCTTGAACAAGAAATATCAGAGGTGAAAACAGAGAGACGGGAGCAGTCGACTGGCTTTGAGCCTGGGACGCCCAATCATATATCCTATGACCCCCCAACACCAAATTCGGGAATTCACGTCGACGATCTTGCTGAGAACTTCGAAGAGATCGATAACAACAATCGAGTAGTCCTCAGACACAGAACACCAAGTGTCCCCCCTACAACGTACAGTCAAGCAGCAACGCAAGCTTCACTACGGCACCCTGGTGAGGCAGAGATGCTACGATCAGCGCGACTCTCTCTTGAATATCTTTTCCCCGGAGAGATCGCCCTTGGCTTGATTCCCGATGATCCCCAACCAATACTCGACATCATGCTCAAGCGTCTGCAAACAATTAAATCGCAAGTACTTATCGCAGAAGACGCGTTGTCCACAACTCAAATTCAAGAATCAAACCTTCGAACACAATTCAATGCAGTCCTCCAACAACTCGACCGAGCAAGGAAATACGCTGCAGAAGCCCACACCAAGCAAACAAACGAAAAGAGCCGAGCCGACAAGACCGCATCTCGAGTCCAAGCGCTCGAAAGAAGCTTCCAAGACGCGTCAACCAAAGTCCAAGATCTCTCAACCTCGAACGATGAAAAAGACCGGTCGATCCAGAAACTCCAAGACGCCCTCTCAACATACCGCGTCGAGGTCGGCAAACTCGAACTACTGATCACTCGCCTTGAGTCTGAACACAACACTGCCCTTTCCTCCCTCCGTTCCGAAATGGACGAAGCAGTCGCGGACCTGGAATGCCACGTCGCAGCCGAGACCATCGGCCGCCGCGCCGCTGAAGCAGAGGTTTCAGACCGTGATGCACGTATCAAAGCTCTCGCCACCCGTGAGCGAGAGCTGGTCAACACCGTTAACGAGAAACAGCAAGTCATTCGCGAAACCGAAGCGGCCTTTGCTGAAGAACGGCGAGGGCGCGAGCGCGAGGTCGGGTCGTTGAATGTACAACTCAGCTCCTTGGCTACAAACCTTCATGAATCAAACACGGCGCGCATCCAAGCCGAGTCAATTCTCGAAAGTGCCTTGGTCGCTGCTCAAGCGGAGAGAGACGCTGCTTTACGCGCTCTGGATGCTACAAGAGAGGAGTCAGCTGCCGCCTCCCGCAACATTGGAGGAATTTCAGACGCGTTCGTAAGTGATGCACGGCGAAGGGGGAAGGAGGTCATGGAATCCCAGGGGCTCTTGACACCTTCGTGTGAACGATTCAGAGACGTGGCAGAGGACAATGTCAGAGGACATGTGGTTGCCAAGAGAGGAAGGGGAAGGGGACGGGACAGTGGGATAGAGATTTTGGAGGAGATGGACGAGGAGAGTGAAGACGATACGATGGTGGATAGGATGGTCATGAGCTATGATTGATTGGTGGCTTGTACGGGATGCGAACGGAACACTCTCCCTTCTTTCCTTGCGTTCTTGTGATAGCTATGTCTGCATGTACACGAAGCGTTTGCATCTGTGTATCCAGACTCCTCTCTGTGTGAGATGGTATTTGCGTGGATGGAGTGGGTGTACATAGGGAGTATGGGATATGCCACTCATATCAATTACGCTTCCCAGTCAGCAGTTGTTTCAGGATCTCGTCTTAGTGATTGCTGGCACCATGTCACATGGCCAAACGAGTCGTGTAGGTGGTCATGAAGAGAGTGAATGTCGGAAATCATGTCATGACCCCGTTTCGTCCTATTCGTACTAAACTACTATACTTTAGGCTGCGTTTCCGCTAATTTTCTCTTCGCTTCCTCACCCGACATACCTACCAAGGTCTCAGCTTTCTGGGTTGTTTAGAAAGTATTCCTTATGTCTTGCTAGGGATGTGGTAAGTATCACGACGTTGCTCGTTGATCCGACTGAAAGGAAAGTGCCTAAGGTATTTCATTCAGTCCGATTTTACTACATCCATTCTTCATCCTATATTCCTATATCCTACGAAAATGTTACTGACCGAGCTGAAACTGGTTATCTCATCGCACAAGACGTATTCTCATACCATGAAGCAAACCCTTTGTCCCCTCGCCTGCAATTGCTCTTGGACAACATCCTTGTCACCGTCGGGGTCGGGATTCCAGTGATGCTTTTGGGGCGCTATACCAAGATTTCCTTCGCCTTTCTTCGGTTATCGCATTTGGCATCGCCGAAGCCACACCGAACTCAGCCGTGTACTATGGGTAAAGCGCAGTCTCAGCTTCTCTACAAAGACAACGAGCATTATCTCGGGTGGCTTCGGTCACACGGATCTCTACAAATAAAGGCTTTCCCGTGCCTTTCCAACAACTTTTCTGCCTTGCGCTTTGGGGTCATTCGTTATTTTTCTCATAACATGGTTCTTAGGAAGAAGTGTATCATCGTAGTACTTTGTATTTCTGTCAGGATGCATCAATGATGAGATTGTCATGGCACAGGTACCCCTTGCCCGTGCGCCCATACGCCAGCATAGGGTAGCCTAGCTCCCGTGGGGCTAGTACTGCTCCGAGCTTCCGAAGCTTTGCTCCGATGTATTTATTTCTTCCACCACGTGAGAGTGAGAACCACCTTTGACCTTCCATCATAAATTGAGAACGTGCCATAATAGAGATACAAGGATCACAGGTTTGGGAGTACAAGCTCTCGCGGCTATGGCCAGAATGTATCAACCAGGTGAATCAAAGACTTTCATTGCTATTTCGAGAAGGAGATTCTGACCCGAGAAACAACGATCCCAAGGTTTCCATCCCTTCTATGCCTTTTATTAGCGACGTTGGGTCTCATAGCCTTGACTGAAATTGCGATTGCACGGCTGCCACCGAACTATAAGGACAGTGGAATCCTTCCTCGGCATCAAGCAGAAGCAGACGTGAACGTAACTGGTCAAACCCAGCATGTCAAGCGACAAAATGGCCCTGGTAGGCCTCGATGTATATTGTGACCTCCTAGTCCGCCCTGTTGACAACATGTAGCAGCGCAACCCACCATTACTGATCCGAGTGCATTTCCATTGGCGACACCTCCCTCTGCGCCTATGGCATCTGCTTTCTTACCGGTGGGCCCTGACCCATCTATCCAACCTGTGGCACCACCAGCACCTTCTCCGGGAGCGTTCCTGCCAGTGGCAAACCCAAGTCCTTCTACCTCGGTGCCGCCATCACAATTCTTCCTTCCTGTCACAAACCTAGTCACTTCACCGACATTGAGCGTGTGGCGGTCGACTGATATCGGCACGACTACACCTTACACTCCTACCACTTTAGACGCAGCAATGGTACAGATCTCAAACAAGTTCTTGCCCGTGGCACCCGTGGCGGACCCAACGACCGCAACTACACAAGCCACTCTCCCTTTATCCATCGCAACCTCTACACTTTCTGTCACGTCAGAAACCCCTAAATTAACAACATAGAGTGCTCTTGGAATGGCATACACTATTGGATCGAACGGTACCGTGGTCGTTGACGGCATCACATTCATGGGATCATTCCCGACCACTGCTACTCTAGACGATGGGCACGTTTTGATTGTTGCCCCTGCTGGTGTATCGATCCAAGAAGCAACACATCAAGACCAGGCTGTGGATTATGTGTCGCCTGGAGACTATGTCTTTGGCGCATTTGTCCCAACGATTCTAGCAGTCCTTTTCATCATACCATGTAAACATCCTCGGCTCGGCCATCAAAGAGATGGAACCATTCTACCAGCTGCAACGTTCGAACGGTGCCCTCGCGGCGGACTCCCTCTGTTTACGCTACAGGTCTTCAATCAACGTCGTCTCAACGCTTTCTGCAATTCGCAACGGCAATTTCATAGTATTGTGGTCCGGACCTCTCTGTCTGTTCGTTCTCTTTCTGGCGCCCCTTGCCTCAGAGGCTGTGTTTATCGGCTTCGTTGGCAAGGGACGATGTGTAGCCACATCGGCATCGAGATCCGAATGCATTCCCCGACTCAGCGTTCTTCGGGTAGCAGCAAGAGTGTTACAAGGTGTCCTCGCTTTCGTAGCGTGTCTCACACTGTTCTTAGCCATTGCACTTGCCCGCCAAAAGAGTGGTGTCTTCGCCAACCCATTGAGCCTTGCCGGTTTAGCTACACTGTTCCAGCACCAGGGTGTCATCGATGATTTTCGCCCCATGAACAGCTACTCTCCGGAGGAAATCGCTACCGCATCGGTTCATACACCGAAGTGGACGGCACTTCATCATACGGCCTGACAAGTGTCCAAAGCCCTCCTCAGCCTGAGGAAGCAACACACCACCGCACTCTGTTCTTCCGCCGAAAGAAGTACACTTCTGTCGCAGTCAACGAAGTTAAAGGATCCCCTTCACCCATAAGGAGGGAAAGAAGTACTACGATAACAACAATCAGCACGCACTCAGCGATTGTTAGCAGCTTCACACTAATTCTCTGCGCCCTTGTCGTCCTCATAGTGTACTAGAGTCAGCTCAGCACCAACACCCCCTCCGAGCGTTTCATGGACTCGGAATCGTTCGGAACCAGTTTCCTCTTCACAGCTATAGGGGTTTTAGCAAGGATGTATATGACGTTTCTCGACTATGGTACTTGCCGTTATGATTAACATTTACTTTCTGACTTGCGCCCGAGATTTCAGTAACCTAATACTAACACCCAATCAACAGAACTCCGCACCAACACGCCCTTCACCCTCCTGAGCCGCGCACCCCAGCTAGCAAAATCCACCCTCTCGGCCTCTTCCCCTTCAACCCCGTTCACCGGTCTCTTCCACTCCCTCGCGCACTCCCAATTCCTAAGCGCCTACATCACCCTCTGTGCCATCCTCTGCGAGCCACTCATCGTCTGCCTAGCCAACATCCCCTTCAAAGCCGCTCCAGCGTATGAAGGGTTCGTGGTCGCTACATGGCTGTCCGTCGCCATCCTCTTTCTGAAATTCATTGGTTTGATTTGCTTACTGGCGAAACGGTGGAGGAATCGGGGAGAGGTAGGAGGAGCAGGGGGGGAGGCTAGGGCCCCGGAGACGGTGACAGGGATGTTGTGGCTGCTTTGCGGGTCTCATGTGTTGGGTGATTTTAGGGGGATGGGACAGTTGGAGCCGAGGGAGAGAGATGAGATTGTTAAGGGGCGGGGGAAGAAGTTTGAGTTGGGGAACTTGGTGGGGGTGGATAAGGCTGAGAGGTGGGGGGTTGACGGAGGGATCTTTGTGTGGTAGATGATGGGAAGGGTAGGGGATCCTTTTATGTGTTGCGGGGGCTCTTAGGTTATTGCTGGGAGGCCGGACGGTGATGATGCTATGATTTTGTTCCCGCCAGCGAGGAGTTCTCTGGTGTTGCTAAGGAGGAGGGAATTATATGTCGAGAAGCCTGTAACCTAAATGAGTATAATATTGCATACATGGTACATCCTTCTCGTACAGTCGCAGAACCCCTGCAAATGCAGCGTCTCGAGATCTTGATTCCCGTCATGGCCGCTGTATGGTCCAACAATACCTAATGCCTCATCGAGGGCGCTCAACGCAAAGCCAGCACTCACACACACCTACCGACCTCAACTCGCCTCATCCATCTTCCCCCCCGTAAGCTCCTCCGCAATCCTCCTCATTCTCTTCTCCACCACCTCCGTATCCCCAACCGGCGAATCCACCGCTTTCTGCCCCTTACTTCTCCCCAACATATCCTGCACCGTCTCCGGGTACCCCAAATTCCACACATTCAGCCCTGGCTTCTCCGCATTCCGGAACCGATCCAACCCGTCAAACGCCTCATCCACCGCCTTCTCCAACGCCGCTTCACTCGTGATAAACTCCCCCGCATTCATGTACAGCGTGTGCAGCATATCCCTCTTCCCCTCGGCCCTCATCTCAGCTACCCGCGCCAGATTCTCCCTCTTGGCCGCGAGCCGAGCGTCGCGGTTCGGGTCCGGGAGGCCACGATGCCGACTCGGCCGCTCAGACTGTAGCACGCTCTGCCCCGTCAGCCGCTCGTCCTCTCGCTCGGGCGCTTCCCTCAGCGCTTTGTTCTCCGCCTGCGTCCTCGCGCTGCGGATCGCGGCGTTTTCGTCGGTCCGCTGCTTGCGGTATTGCAGCTCGATCAGGCTTTCTCGCAGGTTCTGCCGGCGCAGCTCCGCTTGCCGAGCTTTCCAGCTGATGAAGTCGGCGGTTTGGGGGTTGGGGGCTTTGGTGGCGCGGGAGGGGAGGGGCTCTGG
>JAABUQ010011153.1_pt1 | contig 11572 bp, 9 predicted proteins | sample 5560001 | NCBI WGS metagenome assembly JAABUQ01 (sample SAMN10711888, study PRJNA513371) | rock metagenome | isolation source: Antarctica rocks | place: Antarctica: Victoria Land, Finger Mt nord | collected 2015-12-18
AGCGAGCACCGCGTCCCGAGCTGCTATCGCGGATCCTGGTCGCCGTTCCCGCGGCGATCGTCGCGATCGTGTTCGTCAATCTCGGTGGGATCGCCTTCGCGCTGTTCATGATCGCGGCGGGGCTGATCTGCATGCACGAGCTCTTCCGGATGCTGGTGCGCTGGAAGCCGCTTCCATCGGTCGGCTTCATCGCGCTCGTCGCGATGGTGATCGCGGCGCGGTTCGCCGGACAGCGGGCGGTGCTCGAGGTGGCGGTCGGGACGCTGCCGGTGCTGATCGTGCTCGTGATCGCTCGCGGGCAGCAGCGGGCCGCCACTGTGTCGATCGCCGGTACGCTGCTCGGCGTCTACTGGCTCGGGCTCGCGTTCGCCCACGCCGTGCTGTTGCGCCAGCTCCATCACGGAGGCGCCGTGATCATCGACGTGCTCCTCGGAACCTTCCTCGGCGACACCGCCGCGTACGTCGGCGGCCGGCTGTTCGGCCGTCGCGCCCTCGCGCCCCAGATCTCGCCGAACAAGACGCTGGAGGGGCTGTTCTGCGGGATGCTGATCGCGATACTGGGCGTGTTCTTCGCCGGCCTCTTCCAGCCGTGGCTCACCCAAGGCGATGCGCTGCTGCTCGGCCTCGCCGTCGCCATCCTCGGACCGCTCGGAGACCTGTTCGAGTCGGTCGTCAAGCGCGACGCGGGCGCCAAGGACGCGGGCACGGTGTTCGGCGCCCACGGCGGCGCACTCGATCGCCTGGACGGGGTCATCTTCACGACGGTCGCGGGCTACTACATCTGGTCGGCGGTGATGTGATGCCTCGTCGAATCGTGATCCTCGGCTCAACGGGTTCGATCGGCGTGCAGGCGCTGGATGTCGTCTCGCGGTGCCGCGAGGAGCTGCGCGTGGTCGGCCTCAGCGCCGCCGACGGGTGGGAGGCGCTGCTCGCCCAGGCGCGCGCGCAGGGGGTGAAGCGGGTCGCGCTGGCCGAACATCACGCAGCCGCGCGGGCGAGCGAGGCCTGGACCGAGGGCGAGGTGCTCGCGGGACCCGAGGGGCTGGTTGAGCTGCTCGTCGAATCTGGCTGTGACCTCGTGTTGAACGCGATCGTCGGCTCGGCCGGGCTGGTGCCCACCGTCGCGACGCTTGGTGAGGGGATCGACCTCGCGCTCGCCAACAAGGAGTCGCTCGTCGTCGGCGGTGAGCTCGTGATGGCGCTCTCGGAGGCCACCGGCGCGGCGATCATCCCAGTTGACTCAGAGCACTCGGCGTTGCATCAGCTGCTGGGTGCCGAGCGCCCGGGGACGGTCGACCGGCTGATCCTCACCGCCTCCGGAGGCCCCTTCCGCGGGCGCACCGCCGTGCAGCTGAAGGACGCGACGATCCAGGAGGCACTCGCTCATCCCACGTGGGAGATGGGGGGCAAGATCACGATCGACTCCGCGACGCTGATGAACAAGGGACTCGAGCTGATCGAGGCCCATCATCTGTTCGGAACTCCGTACGAGCAGATCGACGTGGTGGTGCACCCGCAATCGATCGTCCACAGCCTGATCCAGCTGTGCGACGGCGCGACGCTCGCCCATCTCGGCTATCCGGACATGCGCGTTCCGATCTCCTACGCGCTGCACCACCCGGACCGAGTTGACGTTCCGGTGGCTCCGCTGGACCTGGTGGCGCTCGGCGCGCTCACGTTCGAGCCGGTCGACGAGAACACCTTCGCCTGCCCGCGCCTCGCCCGCGAGGCGGCGCGGGCCGGCGGCACCGCACCCTGCACGCTGAACGCCGCCAACGAGATCGCCGTGCACGCGTTCCTCGGCCGCCGGTTGCATTTCCTGCAGATCGCCGCCGTGATCGAGGAGACACTCGCCCGCCTCCCCGCTGCGCCGGTCCACTCCTTCGAGTCGCTCGCCGACGCGGACGGACAGGCGCGGCGAGTCGCCACCGAGCTGGTGGCAGCACGCACGCCCGCCTGAATCGCGCCAGCCGGTGGCGGCGGGACTCGTCCTTGATCGTCGGCGAGCCCTTGGCGAAACATATGCCGGCTTGAAGGCGCCCATAGTCGCGCCTGCCACACTTGAGGCTGTGTCCTACCTGCTCGCGGCCCTCGGCATCGCTGTGCTCGTGCTCCTGCACGAGGCGGGCCACTTCGCCGTGGCCAAGATGGTCGGGATGCGGGTCGAGCGCTTCTCGCTGTTCTTCGGGCCGATGCTGGTCAAGTTCCGCCGCGGCGAGACCGAGTACGGGATCGGCCCGATCCCGCTCGGGGGCTACGTGAAGATCACCGGGATGAATCCTCGCGAGGAGCTAGCGCCGGAGCTCGTGCCTCGGGCCTACTACAACCAGCCGGCGTGGAAGCGGATCGTGGTGATCCTCGCCGGCCCGGGGGTTAACCTGTTGATCGCATTCGCGTTGCTGATGGGGATCGCGATGATCCACGGGCTCGCGGTGCCGACCAACAAGGTCGCCGCCGGATCGCTCACTGCGCCTGGATCGCAGTACCTGAAGGCCGGCGACAAGATCGTCGCCGTCGATGGCAAGCGCGGGCTCTCGGTCGCTGCCATCAGCAAGGAGATCTCGAGTCATCGCTGCGCCGGCGCCCAGACCCGCTCCTGCCAGGCCGCCACCCCGGTGCTGCTGGAGATACAACGCTCCGGCAAGCTCCAGACCTTCTCGATCGCTCCGCGCTACAGCCCGTCCGAGAAGCGAAACCTGATCGGCTTCGGCTTCGGCCACGTCAACCAGCAACTCGGCCCGGGTGGAGCCGCGTCGTGGAGCGTGGACGAAATGGCATCCGTGACCGGGGCGACGGTGTCCACGATCGCGAAGCTGTTCGAGCCCAAGGTGCGCGCGCAGCTGCACGGCATCGTCGGCGGCTTCAAGGTCACCCAGCAGAGGTTCGCCTTCGATGCGGCCGAGGCGCTCGGCACGCTCGCCTTGATCTCGCTGTCGCTGGCGATCATCAACCTGTTTCCGTTCCTGCCGCTCGACGGCGGTCACGTGTTCTGGGCGGTGGCGGAGAAGGTGCGGGGGCGGCGGATCTCCTTCGAGGTCATGGAACGCGCGGGGGCCGTCGGCTTCGTGCTGATCATCCTTCTGGGAGTGGTCGGCCTGAGCAACGACATCTCGACGCTCTCGGGCAGGGGCTTCCCGACGAAGTGACCACGCCCGAGCGAGCCGCGCGCGCAGTGTTACGCGCGGCGATGCCAAGCGGCTGCGAAGCGGTCGCCGGACGCCTCGCCCAACGGTGCGGCGCCTAGCATCAGGGACCATCGTCAATGTGACGCTGCCCGACATCGAGCGCCAGCCGCACTCGACCTTCTCCGACCTGCAGTGGGTGATCAAAGTCGGCTTCGTGCTGATCACCACGGTCACCACCGCCTCACCGTAGACGGCGCTGCTGCCCGGGTTCGTCGTCTCGGGTATCGGCATGGGCCTGTTCAACCCGCCACGTGCCTCGATGTGCCGTCCACGTCTGAGCCCTACGGCCCGGGCACCGGGCTCGTGTTCGACACCTCCGCGTGGAACCGCCAGCAAAATCCCATAGTTCGCGCTCGCTGGGAGGCGACGTTGGCGGCAGGGCTGCTGGCCACTTGCCCGGTCGTGTCGCTGGAGGTGCTGGCCACCGCACGCGACGAAGACATGTTCCGCGAGTCGACGGACAGCTCCAGGCGCTTGCGCAAGCGCCCTGACCCGCGCGGCGCGTGCGACCGTTTGCCGGGTGCTGGGGGTGAAAAGCATCCCGATCGCGCGGCTCGGCGAGCTCGATTAGACGGAAGTTCCGCGTGCTACTCCCCGAGAGCAGAGGCGCAGACAGATTGGCTCGCGCCTACCCAACCGCGTGGAACAGGATCGTCTCCGTGAAGCCCGTGCCGTCCACCTGGTAGAAGTAGCAGCCCGGAGCCTGTACGCGCGTGAACGTGAACCATTCTCGCCCCGTTCCGCGCGGCGTCGCCGCCCCCTGGCCCGGGGCGTTCAGCTGCAGCTCGTCGTAGGGGACGTGGCCCTCGCCGAAGCCGACCGCCCCACCACCACTGCTGCCACGAGCGCCGCCGAGCCGACGGCCGCGGATCAGCACCGGTCCCTGGTAGCTGGAGTCGGCGGTCCAGGTCACGCGTGCGCCCTCCCACGCGCTGCCGAGAAACGGCTTGACCGGGAGTGGGCCGATCACCAGCGGCTTCACCGGCCCGTCGACCCGGCGCGAGGCGCACGACGAGCCCGCCGTCAGGCTGGGAAACGCCAGCGGACGGCGCAGCGATGGACTCACCGCGCCCGAGCATCCGCTCGCGCACATCTCGTAGGTGGCGTACCCGGTCGCCGGATGCAGACCGTCGGGCGGCGCCGGAGTGCCGGCGGGGACGGGCGGCGGAGCGGTCGTTTCAGCGCTCGACGAGCCGGAGCTCGCGGTATCGGTGGTCATAGAAGCAGTAGCGCTGGTGCTGGTGCTATGGGTGCCCGGCGCTCCGGAGGTGCCCTCACGAGCCCGCGAGGAGCCGCCGCAGCCGCCGGCGCTCATCCCGAGCACGCCGCCGAGCAGCGCCGCGACCAGGAATCGCCTCACGACGAGGCCGTACCGCCCGCCGCGCACATCGATTGCCAGACGAGCTCGATCGGATGATGGATCGGGAGCGGGCGCCCGAGCTCGCGCAGGTGCATGTCGAGCTGGGCGACGCACCCCGGGTTGGCCGCGGCGATCGCCTGCGCTCCGGTGTCGAGCAGATGGCGCGCCTTGCGGGCGCCGAGCTCCGCTCCCGCCTGGGGTTGGACGAGGTTGTAGATCCCGGCCGAGCCGCAGCAGACATCGCGCTCGGCCCCCACCTCGAGCAGCTCGAGTCCCGGGATCGCCCGCAGCAGCGCGCGGGGCTCCTCGCGCACGCCCTGGGCGTGGGCTAGGTGGCAGGCGTCGTGGTAGGCGACGCGCAGCTCCACCGGCCCGCGCGGCGCCACCGGCGCCACCGACGCGAGCAGCTCGGTCACGTCGCGCACCTTGGCGGAGAAGGCATCTGCCTGGGGGGTGCCGAGCAGGTCTCCGTACTCCTTCATCGCCGCTCCGCAGCCCGCCGCGTTGACGACGATATGGTCGAGCGTGCCCAGCTCGCCGAACGCGGCGATCGTCGCCTGGGCGCGCGCCGTCGCCGCCTCCTCCTCGCCGGAGTGCAGCTCGAGCGCGCCGCAGCAGTCCGGGAGCGCCGGCGCCAGCACCTCGAACCCCTCGGCCGAGAGCGCGGCGATCGTTGCGCGGTGGGCCTCCGGGAAGAACACCCGCTGCACGCAGCCCAGCAGCAGCCCCACGCGACCTCGCGCCAGGCCCACCGGGAGGGTGCGCTCGGGCTGAGCGGCACGCCGGACGCTCCGCACCGGCGTCCGCGGTGCGACCTTGGCCAGGATCGCCAGGCGGTCGGGGAGCCGCTCGGCGCCGAGCTTGCGCGCCGCGGCGAGCATCGGGACGAGCGCTCGCAGTCGCTTTGGATGCGGCAGCGTCTCGAACAGCAGCAGTCGCAGCGCGCGCTCGGAGCTCGTGCGCTCGTGATGACGCTCGATCTGAGGACGTACCCGCTCGATCAGGCGGTCATAACGCACGCCGGACGGGCAGGCGCTGACACACGCCATGCACCCGAGGCACCGGTCGAAGTGCGTGACCATCTCCTGCGAGAGCTCTTCTCCGTCCGCCCTCAGCGCCTCGTCGATCAGCACGATTCGGCCCCGAGGGGAGTCCGCCTCGTCCGCCCACAGCACGTACGTCGGGCAGGAATCCAGGCAGAAGCCACAGTGCACGCAGTCGTCGACGATCGACTGCTCGGGCGTGCGGTGCGAGTCGAACGCGGCCAACTCAGATTCCCCCCACGAATACGCCCGGGTTGCACGCGCCCGCCGGATCGAACTGGGCCTTGACGCGCTTCATCAGCACGAGCGCCGCGCTGTCCCCCGCGCCCCATGGATTCGCGGCTTTGCGCACCGCGGCGGGGGCGTCGAGGAGCATCGACCTCGTCCCGGCGGGAAGGTGCTCACGCAGGCGCCCGACCGCCTCCGGTCCGAGCTCGACGAAGTACGAGCCCAGTGCGGCGCGGCCGACGAGCGTGCCCTCACAGGCATCCGTTGCTCGCAGCACGTCCGCCAGCGAGCTCGGGCGCGCTGCGATCCTCATCAGCGCCCGGGCGCGGGAGCGCTGCCCCGCCCGCTGACGCGCCCACAGGGCGTCGTCGTCCTCCACGACATCGACCTGCTCGAGCCCGGCCTCGCGCATCAGGAGCGCGATCCGCGGGCCACGCCGACCGGACTCTGCCCCGCCCGCCCGCGCGAGGAGTCCCCCTCGGCCCGAGCGCCAGGCAATGTCGAATGCCTCGAGCTCGAGCGGCGCGGCGGCCAGCGCGCGGGATGCGGCGGACAGCACGTCGGCGTCGCTGCTGGCGCCGAGCGCCGTCGCGGTCGATTCGGGCAACGGGTGAAGGCGAACGCTGACCGAGAGGATGACCCCGAGCGTCCCGAACGAGCCCGAGAACAGCTTGGCGAGGTCATAACCCGCGACGTTCTTGATCACCTTGCCGCCGGAGCGGGCGATCGTCCCGTCGCTGAGCGCCACGGTCATGCCGATGGCGAGATCCCGCGGAGCGCCGTAGCGGTGACGCAGCGGACCGCAGTCGCCGGCCGCGATCATCCCGCCGATCGTGGCCTGCCCGGCGCTGCCGGGCCTGGCGCCCGAGGGAGGATCGAGCGCCAGCCTCTGCGCGTGCGCAGCGAACACCTCCTGCGCCCGATCGAAGGGCACGCCGGCTTGCAGCACCGCCGTCAGGTCGCCGACGTTGTGCTCGACGATCTCCTCCAGGGCGCTCGTGCGCAGCTCGAGGTCCGGATCGGGCGTGACCGCTCCCCAGCCGAGCTTCGTACCGCCTCCTCGGATGCGCACGGTGCTCCCTTCGGCGCCCGCCTGCGCCAGCGCGCCGGCGGCCTCCTCGAACGTCGAGGGCGAGAGCGCTCGCGTCACCAGCGCCACCGACGCCATTCCTTGCGTGGAGTCAACGCGCGCAGCGCTAGAACCTCGCCGCGACGCCGGCGCGCTCCAGCGGATGCGCACGGTAGGGGCCGGGGACCTCGCCGCACAGTCGGGGCGTCGGCATCACCTTGCCGGGATTCGCGAGGCCGTCGGGATCGAACGCGCACCGAAGGCGCTGAAATGCCTCCAGATCGGGCTCGGAGAACATCGAGGGCATGTACGCCTTCTTGTCCACCCCGACGCCGTGCTCGCCGGTGATCGAGCCGCCGGCGTCGACGCACGCCTTGACGATCAGGCCCGCGAGCTCCTCGGCGCGCTCCGGTTCTCCCGGCCTCGCCGCGTCGTAGCAGACGAGCGGGTGCAGATTGCCGTCGCCGGCATGGAATACGTTGGCCACCTGCAGCTTGTAGTCATCGGCGAGCGAGTCGATCTGGCGCAGCACCTCGGACAGGCGGGTGCGCGGGATCACGCCGTCCTGAACGTAGTAGGCGGGGGCGATGCGCCCCATCGCCCCGAACGCCGCCTTGCGGGCCTTCCAGATCAGCTCGCGCTCCTGGTCGCTCAGCGCGACGCGCACGTCTCGTGCGCCCGCTCGGGCGCAGATGCCCAGCACGTGCTCGAACCGCGTCGTGCATTCCTCCCGCGGGCCGTCGAGCTCGATCACCAGCGCGGCGCCGGCATCGAGCCGGTAGCCGGCGCCGGTTGCCTGCTCGGCCGCGCGGATCGAGAGGCGGTCCATGATCTCGATCGCACCCGGCACGATTCCCGCGCTCACGATTGCCGTCACCGCATCGCCCGCGTCGCCGGCGTGCTCGAAGAACGCCACCAGCGTGCGCACGCTCTCGGGCGCCGGAAGCACGCGCAACGTGATCCGAGTGGCGACGCCGAGCGTCCCTTCCGAGCCGACGAACGCGCCGAGCAGATCGTAACCCGGCGCGTCGCGGTCGAGCTCCACCACCGAGCCGTCGCTCAGCACCAGCTCGAGCGCGGTCACGTAGTTGGTCGTGAAGCCGTACTTGTAGCAGTGCGCCCCACCGGAGTTCTCGGCCACGTTGCCTCCGATCGAGCAGACGATCTGGCTCGAGGGGTCGGGCGGATAGAAGTGGGAGGGGGAGACCGCTCGCGACACGGCCAGGTTCGTCACTCCGGGCTCGACGACGACGCGCGCGTCATCGAGCTCCACCGACAGGATCCGTCGCAACCGCGCCAGGACGATCAGCACTCCCTCGGCGACCGGCAGCGCACCCCCGGACAGCCCCGTGCCCGCGCCCCGCGCGACCCAGGGAACGCCGGCCTCGAAGCACGCCCGCACGACGCGCTGAACCTGCTCCGCACTATCCGGTAGCACGGCGGCAACCGGCGTCTGCCGGTAATGGGTGAGCCCGTCGGAGCGGTACGTCGCCAGCGCGTGCGGGTGGGTCAGCACGTGCTCGGCACCACAGATCCCTTGCAGCCGGGCGAGCAGCTGCGGCGAGGCGGACGGCATCGTCGAAGTATCGCCGATCCCGCAGCCGCCGAGCCGCCGCGCGGGGCGTCGCGGGTCGAGGCCCCGCAGATCACCGGCCCGCCCACCTCCGTCCAGGTCATCACCAGCGACCCATGCCCGGAGGTCGCGGCACCGTTACCGATGCTCAGCGCAGCGTGATCTCCACGCTGCGGCTGTGGACGGTCCCGCCCGTCCACATCGGCGACAGCGGCGGATAGGTGAACGCGAGCCTGACCGTCCCGCTCGCCGGGAACTTCACCGCCACGTCGAAGTAGCCCTCGGACGGCTCGCGGATCGAGACCTTCCTCAATGTGGAGAAGGCTCCGCGGGAGCCCCGCTGGAACTGGATCTCGACCGTCTGGGGAGCGTGCTGGGCGTCGATCCACGCGAAGTGCGCCGGCCGCGCATCACCCCAGACCTCGAGGCTCCGGCCCCGCGGCGTCGAGGTCACGGGAAGGTAGAGCGGCAGGCGGTACGCGTCGTAGGCGGGCTTGTGGGCACCGTTCGCGCGCTCGAGGCCACTCGAGTAGATGCCCAGGCCCCTCCCCGGCGGATCGCTGAGGAGGTACTGCATCGTGGTCCTGATCCTTGGGCTGTGCCAGCTGAGGTACTCGGCCCAGTTGATGTAGTAGGCGGCGGTCGCGGGCGACACGCGATTGCCGCTGTTCGGCGGGTTCGTGATGTAGCCGTACTCGGTGTCGTAGATCGGAAAGCGCGTGCCCGAGCCGTACTGCCGTTGCAGGCGGTCGAGCTCGCGCTCCATCCGCCCGAGAAAGGGGAACGTCGCGTAGTCGGGGTCCGTCGATCCGTCGAGGGTCGGAGGCAGGTTCTGCGGGTAGGGATGGATCGCGAAGCCGCTCGCGCCGAACAGGCCGGGGTTCGCGGCCCGGAAGCGCCGCGAGGCGGACGCCGTCGTCGGACACCCCATGGCTGCTGCCGCCGCGCCGCGGTACTCACGGTAGGATGAGTCCACGCAATAGAGCGTCCTGATGAACTGCAGCGGCTTAGTCTGGGCGAAGTTCCCGGGCAATCCGTCAGGATGGCGGCGGTCCGCCGGACCGCTCAGACCCCGCGGCGCGAGCTCTCCGATCAAGATCCTGTCATTGCGATGGCCGGTGGCGTGCAGTGCGCTCCATCCGGCGCCGACGAGATTGCGATAGGCCCCCGGGGCGACCGAGACCGTCGATCCCCTGATCGCCTGAGGCGCGAGATTCTCGCCGAAGTTGGGCTCGTTCCAGATCGACCAGAAGCCGACGCGAGGCAGTGGCGACGCGGCCCGTGCCGGCGTGTAGTCGCCGCGGTAGCGGGTTCCGACCGCGCGCACGAACGCCCCGAACTCCCCCGCGGATGGTCTCCACTCCGGGTGCGGTCGGCCCCGCGGCGCGCCGGAACCGCCCGCCCACAGCGGACCCCCGCCCCCGCCCAGCGAGAAGTTGACCATGATCCCGGACTTCGCCGCGGCGTTGACGATCCGGTCGTAGGCGTACCAGTTGGCTGCTGGGTAGGCACCGGGGTCGGTGGCGTCGAATCCAGCCGGCCGGCGATGAGAGAGGCCCCGAGGGGCGATCTGGGACCAGTACATGTTGACCCGAACCGCGTCCACGCCGAGCAGCCGCAAGCTCGCGAGCGTGCTCTCCGGACTGGTGTACAGACCGGTGTCGATGAACATCGCCAGCTGGCCCGTCGAGGCCGTCGCGGGCGCCGCCGATGCGGAAAGGAACAGCACGCCGATCGCGGCGCAGAGCGGGACGGCGGTCAGGATTCGTCGAGCAGATCGCATCGGAGGTAGAACGGTTTGCGGCTGAAGAAGTTGCGGCGCGTTCGCGCTCCAGCACGCGAGCGCACGCCAAGCTGCCCACTGATCAGGCTAGCGAATCGTGACGCGGACGGCGCGACTGAAGATCGTGGCTCCGCCCGGGTAGGACCAGCTGAGCCTGAGCGCGCCGCTGGTCGTGAACGCCTGCTGCACGTCGAAATATCCGTACGGATCTCTCAGCGGGACGATCCGCAGGGGTCGGAAGGGGCCGCGCGCGTGGGCCTGGAACTCGAGCCTCACCGCTTGGCGCTTGCCGGTGTCGAGCCTGGCGAACCGAGCCGGTCGCACGGATCCCCAGACCTCGAGCGCCTGACCCGGCTTGACCGTGGGGATCGGCAGGTACAGCGGCAGGCGGTAGGCGTCGTTGCTGGGCTTCGGGGCGCCGTTCGCGAACTCGAGGCCACTCGCGAAGATCCCGTTCCGGGGGTCCACGAGCAGGTACTGGTCGTAGGAGCCAATCCGCGGATCTCTCCAGCTGAGGTACTCCGCCCAGTTCAGGTAGTACGCAGCCTGCTGCGGAGTCGTCGAGCGAAAGTTCTTCTCGGGCGGATAGGTCCGGTAGCCGTACTCGGTCGAGTAGATGTCGAAGCGGGTGCTCGAGCCGTAGGCTCGCTGTAGCCGGTCGAGCAGGCGCTCCAGGTTCGGCAGCTGTGACAGGTCCGCGTAGTCGGGCTCGCCGGTCACCGACTCGTTCGGGGGCTGCCCCGCCGGATACGGGTGGTCGGCGACGCCACCGGCGTGGAACAGGCCCGGATTCGCTCGCGCAAATCGCGCCGATCCGCCCGCACCGATCGGGCATCCGCGCACCGCGGCGGCCGCTCCACGCAGCGGGCGCTCCGAGCCGTCGACGCAGTACAGCGCCCGCACGAACCGGAGCGGCACCATCCCGCCGAAGTTTCCCGGACTGTCGCCGACGGTCGTGCCGCGCGGCGCGAGCTCGCCGATCAGGATCGTGTCGTGACCGTGGCCGGTATCCTGCAGCGCCGTCCAGGCGAGGCGCACGAGCCCCCGGTACAGCGCCGGTGAGACCTCGATCGTCGAGTGGTCGGTCGCCTGCGGAGCGAGATCAGGGCCGTAGTTGGGCTCGTTCCAGATCGACCAGAAGGCGACGCGCGGCAGTGGCTTGGAAGACCCCGGCGGCCGGTAGCGGCCGTTGTAGCGAGTGGCCACGGCGCGGACGAACAGCCCGAACTCCGTCGCCATGGGCTTCCACTGGTGCTGAGTGCGGGGGTCCGGCGCGCCGGCGCGCGAAGCCCATGCCGGCGGTGGCGCACCAAGGTCGAGATCGACGCCGA
>JAABUQ010011154.1_pt1 | contig 11569 bp, 8 predicted proteins | sample 5560001 | NCBI WGS metagenome assembly JAABUQ01 (sample SAMN10711888, study PRJNA513371) | rock metagenome | isolation source: Antarctica rocks | place: Antarctica: Victoria Land, Finger Mt nord | collected 2015-12-18
TGGACGGACGCAACAAGCTGTTCTTCTTCTTCTCCTATCAGGGGCAGCGGCAGAATTCGGTTGCGCAGTATGGCAATGTGCCGACTTTAACTCCTCTGGAAGCGCAAGGAAATTTCTCTCAGGCGGTCAATGGCGGACCGGATCCGGGAGTTGTCAATTTCCTGGCCGGCAATGCTACGACCGGCGCGCCTGCGCATCCTTATTACCAGCCCAACGCAGCACTCGCGTCATTAGGTATTATCGATCCGACCCGGCTTGATCCTGTTGCGCTGAATTATTTGAAGAACAATCTCATTCCGATTTCGCCGACCGGGCTTTTTTTTACTCAAGGTACGGCTCAGAACAACGTCAACGAGTACCTGGGGCGTTTTGACGCAAACATCACGAGCCGGGACACGCTAAGCGGCACCTTCACGGCGCATGGTGAGACACGACTGCTTCCGTTTACATACCTGGGTTCCTCGCAGGGATCCAATGTTCCGGGATTTCCGAATGCCACGAACATCAACAGCTATTTCGCGACGGTCACGTACAACCATACTTTTACGCCTTCGCTACTAAACGAACTGAGGGTCACGGCGCAGCGCGCCAATAACTTGCAAGATCAGCCTGCGGCATTGCTGCCGACGCCCTCCGCTTTGGGCATTGGCATCACCCCCGACGTATCCACGGGGCCCACGCTGCTGAACCTGCAGGGGAGCAACTTGATTGCCGGGTTCAGTCCGAACGGGCCGACTAACCTGATCAACAACACTTACGGAATTTACGACAACGTTTCCTGGACGAAGGGAAAGCACGATTGGAAGTTCGGCTTTTACTTTTCGCCTTACCAGAACAATACGGTTTACGACTACTACATAAATGGAACGTTCTTGTTCTACGGCCAAGGCACTGGAGTTGGATCCGGAACGGATCTGGCGGACTTTCTACTGGGATTGCCGGACGAGTACTTCCAATTCCCGAAAGCTCCTTCGAATATCCGGTCAAAGTCTTACTCCGGATATATGCAAGACCAATGGCACTTGACTAAACGGTTCACGGTGAACCTGGGGTTGCGCTACGAATACGCCCAACCAAAGTTCGATACACAGGGCAGAAGCTTCTCCTTTATTCCAGGCTTGCACTCGGCGCGGTTTTCCGGAGCGCCCACCGGCGAGGTGTTTCCGGGCGACCCGGGCGCCCCAAAGGGATCGAACTTTTCAGACAAGAATGACTGGGCCCCCCGATTCGGCTTTGCCTGGGACGTATTTGGAAACGGCAAGACCAGCGTTCGGGGAGGGTTCGGCGTTTTCTACGACATTCTAAAGGGTGAAGATAATTTGCAGTTCAACGGGCAGGCTCCTTTCTTCGGTTTTACCGATTTTAACTTTCCGGCTGCGAGCGCGACGGCTGCACCGGGTTATCTGGAGCAACCTTTCGCGGCGGCCGGCGTGGTGAATCCGTTTCCTTCCAAGCCGCCTACCAGCAGTCTGAACTTCAACGATGCCGGTTACCTCCCGGTCGGCGGCGGCGGAGTCTATTTTGTGAATCCCCATCTGCGAACTCCCTATGTGTTCCAATACAACTTCTCGATCCAACAGCAACTCGGAACGGGGATGGCCTTGGACGTCAGCTATATCGGGGCGGACAGCCATAAATTGACAGAACTGGTGGACGTGAATCCCTTCGTACCAGGCGCGACTAATCGAATTTACGATCCCGGCGACCCGACTAACAGCACGTTTAGCTATCTGGCCGAGTTCCAGAACCTCGGAAAATCAAACTACAATTCACTGCAGACGAGTCTGACCAAGCGCATCAGCAACAGCCGCTATTTCGGGGGAACGTTCTTCACCCTTGCCTATACCTGGGGCCACGAGGTCGATAACGGCTCCGGATACCGGCAGACGCGAAGCTCGCAGGTGCCGTACTTTAACCACAATGCTTTTCGGGCCTCAGGCGACTTCGACGTTCGTCACGCGTTGACGTTCTCCGGCGGGTGGGACCTACCGCTCGACCAGCTCTGGCAAAGCGGCCCCAAAGCGTTGACAAAAGGTTGGAGTATCTACCCGCTGGTTTCCTGGCACACCGGTTTTCCGCTGGATGTTTTCGCCGGCCTGTCGGTTAGCAAAAACAATCCCGGACCCGCCGGGGATGGCGCGGCAAACCTAGTTCGGGCCGATCTTATAGGAAATTCGGTGACCACCTTGAATCCGCATACCTCACAGGCCATCAACGGCACAGTCGGGAACTACTACTTCAACCCTGGTAACTTCTCAAACGCCAGAGCACTCAGCCTTAATACGGTAGCTAAGACTAACCCTGCGGCATTTATCGGGCAACTGACGGAGGGTTCGTTCCCTCGCAATGGACTGCGTGGACCGGGCTTCGTTAACGCCGACGTGTCGTTGTCAAAGCACCTGTTTCTCTTTCGGGAGAAGTTGGATGCCGAGCTACGCGGCGACGCATTCAACGTTTTGAATCACACGAATTTTTCGAACCCAAATACGAACATCAGCTCGGCAAACTTCGGAACCATCTCTACCGTCGTTGGAGCGGGTTCCATCACGAATCCTACGGGGCCGCGTATTATTCAAGTCGCTTTGCACCTGCAGTTTTAGGCACACACTTGGCGTGCGGGCCGTGGCTTGCCGGGATACCTAAGGAGAGCTAAGCGGCCTTCTTGAGCGTGAGGCCTTCCTTCCCTGTGGTGGCCCGAGGCATTTTGACGGCTTCGGCGATGGTGGTTTCGGTGTCATGGCGGCGTGCTTGAGCTTCGGTGAGCCAAACGCGGGCTTGATGCATCTCGTGAGCGCGATTTTCCGCAGCCTGACGACGCGTTTCTTGTGCTTCGCGGCGTTGTGCGGCGGCTTGTTGCAGGGCCTCGTTGCGCCCCTGCGATTCGAAGCCAATTTGTTGCTTTCTCTTTTCGGCTCTTAGCTTTTGGAGTTCGTTAAGAGCTTTGTAAAAGGCGCGGTCGTGGGTGGTTTGGTAGCGCAGATAGAGCGCCAGCTCTTTGGGCTGCTCGGCGGCGGGCATGTCAGGGCTGAAGCACGTGTTCTGTAGCGTGACGGCGCGCTGTCGCAACCAGTGCGCCTGCGCCATGTCTTGAACCAGCAGATTTTCGGTGGTGGTAGCGGGGTTGTGTTCGGCGACGAGATCGCGCTCTAGTGTTGTAAATTCATCCTGGTTCTCCCAACCGAGAACGACGAAGGGCCCAGTCAGGCCGTGACGGAAGTTGTTTCTGGACGAAATGGCTTTTCCTGCGGCGGTTTTCGGGCCGGAGGAGTGCTGAGAGTTGGCTTGATTGGCGATGATTTGCGCTTGTGTAGACATGGAGCTCCTTTGAGCGGCGAGGTTGAAACGAGAACGCCGCGTACGAGCCCAGTTTCGTGGCGTGCCGAATCTCCTTGAGACAAGGGAGCACGCAAGTCTCACATCGCAAACGACATAGGTTCTTTTACGCTTCGGTGATGGATTGGCTAGGCACTACTTCTCAGAAAGGGATCTTAGTAATCCGGTTCTGCCATTCCTCTAGTTCCGATGCTGCCCACGCTAGAATCAGGCTTTCGCTGACGCGCTGAATCTGGGCGTTTTGTGGAATGACGAGGAAGATTCCGGGACTCTCCACGCCTTCAAGCTGCATCGCAGCGAGAGCCTTCGGCATAGTACGCTTGTCGTGCGAGACCAGAATTCGGCCTTCACCCGCGGCCTTGAGCAGGACCGCAAAATCATCCATTTCGTCAAGACCGGCGGCGTGGGCGGTTTGAAAATCAATGGCGGGCTCCTGACGTCTAACTGCGAGGACAATATCGCGTCTCAAATCGTTGTCGGCTTGAAAGCGAATTGCCACCGCTACCGTTTCAAATTTTGCCGAGCTCGTTCGAGCCGAGCGTGCAAATCCGGATTAGCAGCTTCGAGAGAAGGAACCAGACGATCAAATTCGCGCTCTCCCTCCGAAATATTCTCGTCGACGTGCTTCTTGTTGGCAAGATAGAAGGCAATTGATCCGTGGATCTGTTCGAGGCTTAATGATGGGAAATCATCTTGAATGGCTTCAGCGGAGGCCCCATCCCGATAGAGGTAAACGATGGAGTCGAGAGAGATCCGGGTGTCCGAAAGGTAATAACCACCGTTCCGCATCTCCACATATTCGCGCACTTCGATCATCTCCTCACTCGATTATAAAGCGGGCGGGAAGTCGCAGATCTGTTCTGGGTCACGCTCGGCCACGTAGCCGGTCGAGTTCACGACGGTTGCGTTTCGATGGTCTGCCTTCGTCCAACGCTTCGAAATGCGGCAACAATTTGCGCTGTTCGGCCACTTTTCGCCGCAATTCTTTGCTCGCCTCCGTCTCAAGGTAGAGGGTCTGCGCCACCGCCGCCGGGCCGCGCATGTCGCTGAGAAGCAGGACCTCCACCTGAAAGTCGCCCGTGTCGTTCTTCACTTGCAAGAGGTCCCCGATGTGGACCTCGCGCGAAGGCTTGGCTTTTTGTCCATTGCACTCGACCCTGCCGAGTTCACAGGCCCGGGTGGCGAGCGCGCGCGTTTTGAAGAACCGGGCGGCCCAGAGCCACTTGTCGATTCTGACGCGAGTCATGCTCCCATTCTCGTATGGGATGGCACCCGAGGAAAAATCTAACGCTCTGTTCTGGATATCCAGCGCACACCGGCACTCACGGTCGGGTGATAATACTCGCGCTGGTTGGGATAGATCACGCTGCCTGTGTAGAAGCCGAAAACTTCATTGCTGAGGTTCAGGCCGGAGGCGACAACTTCCAATCCTCTGTAGAGGCGGTAGCTGCCCTGAACATCGAACTGAGTGTGGGCGTAAAGATACTGGTCCGCCAAGGGCCCGGCCAGCCCGAGAATGGGGTCACGGTCCACATTGGTAATGGTCGGATCGTGTACATAGCCATAGGCGTAGATATTCGCGTCGTTGTGACTTACGCCAAAGCGCATGGAAAAGCGCGATTTGTCATAGGTGAAACCCAGGTTCCAGGTATTTGGAGCCTGTCTTTGGAGGCTGGGATGATCGATTCTTCCCTCCGTTCCCGGTTGGGCGGAGGAGAAGCCTACGGGGAAAGTAACTCGCGACGCGGCGTAACTGTAGTTGGCGGAGACACCCAGGCCGTTCAGCATTCCGGGAAGAAAAGAGAGCCGCTGTTGCCAAGCCGTCTCAAAGCCTGCAATGTGAGCGCCTGGACCATTGATGGACTGATGCCGCAGGTATCCGCCGAAGTTGGGGTCACTGGCGGGAACGAACGATACGGTGGGATAGATGGGGTCACTGAGTGACTTAAAGAAGAAGCCGGCCTGTAGGATGCCGAGAGGCTGGAAGTAGTGCTCCACGAGAACGTCGTAATTGTTGGCTCTGGTCGGAGCCAGTCCGGGATTTCCGACCGAGAGACTCTTGGGGCTGGCGTTTGGATCGACCTGTACGGCGGGCACAATGTCCTGGAAGTTCGGCCGCGAGATGCCTCTGCCATAAGACAAGCGCAAATTCGTATTCGGCGTGAGTAAGTACTGCGCCTGGATACTGGGCATGAAGTTGACGTAGCCGGAGGCGCCGGTAACCGGGTCCGTCCTGCTGTAGAGTTTGTTGCTTAACGTCACTTGGTTTGCATTGAAGTTGGTGCCGGTCGCTTCGATGCGCAGCCCTCCTTGCAAACGCAGCTTGCCGAAGGAAATTGTATCCATCAGATAGCCGGCATACACGCGCTCGCCCGTGTCCCAAGTGGCCGGATCAGACACAATGCGGCTCCTGTTCGTATCCGGCGTAAATCCGGTCTGTAGTTGACTGGCGAACAAACTTCGTATTTTGTTGTAGTCAGTCAAAGGCCCGAAAGTGTAAGATTTATCGTAATAATTCGGATTCGAGCTGGTTCCTAGTACTTGGGTGAGCGGGTAGCTGTTCGAGGCGTTATAAAACTGGTCGTTCTCGTTTTGTTTCTTGTTGGCGTCCCTGACCTCAAACCCATTTCGAATGTACTGCCGTGCGATCCGAGATTGTAGCTTTTGGCCAGCGAAGCTCGTCCCTGGTAGTCCAACTCCGTGCTGCGATAGTTCGGGAAAACCGTACTGGCGAGAGTATATGTCGCGGGGTCGTAAATGTTGGTTCCGTCAATGGGGTTTAGTTTGGGCCGGTAAGGATTGCTCTGGTTCAGTGCAAACTGCACAGCGGAGGGCCCGTTGAAGTTCGTCGTCGCAAAATCCTGCCCGCCCAGATTGTGCCCGCGGGAAATCGCGAACTCGTAGTGAATCACGGTAGTGGAAATGGCGTGGGTGGCGCCGGCGGCGACGCTGAAAACCTGCTGATCCGGGCGGCGGACATACTGCCGGTATTGCATGTTGCCCGTTGGGTCGAAGGTAGTTTGAGAGCCGTCGTTCGCGATAGGATTTCCGGCGTTGGGGGTGTAGACCCAGGTATTGCCGTAATCGAGAAAATCGGAAAAGAGTCCCCGCAAATAGATAGTTGTTCCAGGGGTGACGCTGTAATCCGCGCTTCCGGCGAAGCCGTAGCGGGTACGATCATATTTGTATGTGCGAAGGTCTTCGCTGCTGATATAGGCAAAATTGGGGCCGCCTACATTCCCTATGGCCTGACTGGGCTCGAGGTCATCGATGCCCCGGTTGTTGTGATCGTAGCTGCCGCCAATCAAAACGCCGAGCTTCTTGCCTTCGCCAAAGCGCTGTCCCACGGTCCCACTAAATGCGTCGAGCGTTCGGCCGTCTTGAATGGGCGTGTAGCCCCCTTGGCTGGCGAAGCTGAAAGTCGGTTTTTCCGTGGGTGTCCTGGTGACCAGGTTGATGGAGCCGCCGATGGCGTCGCCATCTTGATTGGGGGAGAGGGTCTTGCTTACTTCGATGTGGTCCACAAGATCTGACGGAATGATATCCAGCTTGATATTGCGGACGTTCGCTTCCGGCGAAGGCACGTGTACGCCGTTGATGGTGACATTGCTGAGACGGGGCTCGGTCCCGCGAATCTGCACGTATTTGCCTTCCCCTTCATCGCGCTCCAGCGTCACGCTGGGCAGGCGGCCCACGGCATCCGCAATGTTGGTATTCGGCAGGCTGGTGATCACTTTCGCCGGCAAGACCTGTAAGATGTTGTCCGCCGTGCGCTCAATGTTGATCGCCTCCGCCTCACCCTGCACTCGGGCCGCCGTCACCAGCACTTGATCGGTCCGGGAAGCAACCTGGAGCATGGCCTCGCCCACCGCCGCCACTTGGCCGGCGTCCACTTTAATGCTCTTGGTGAAGGGTGTGAAGCCGACATACGACAAGGTTAAGGTGTAATCGCCCGGAGCAACGTCCGAGACGCGGAATTGACCTTGATTGTCGGTGGCAGCCTGTTTTCCGCCGGGGTCGAGTTGAACTAGAGCACCCTGTAGCGGTGAACCAACGGAATCTTTCGCGGTTCCCGTGACCGTGCCGTTCGTTGACTGCGCCATGGCAGGCGGCAGCCCGAGTAAATTGCATAAGAGCGTGATCGAAAACAGCGAGAAAAGTAGGTTGCGCATTGACTAAGTCTTTTGAAATAAAACGCTGGCGGGAAACGATAGCTAGCTTCGGTTGTTCGTCCGTGAGAAAACACACGAATCCCAATAGCCAAACATCGCTGGATTTGCGAGACCCGTTTAGAGTGCTTAAAGAGTAGCGGGCATCGATGAAATGTGTATGACGACAGCGTTAAATCGGGGTGACAGGTAGACCTGTGACAATCAATTTATGGCAACGCACCCGTCGGGCCAAGCTTTGACCGCCATTCCGCGCCGGCGTATCTTCAGCAAGGCGAGGCTTATGTTCACGCTCGGCCTGCTGGCGGTGTTTGTTTTGTGCGCGGCCTTGTCCTGGAAAACACGCGATGCCATGGCTCATCTCCCGTTCCTCAACCGGCATGGTCAAGCGCGCGGCCAGTCGGAGAGCCAGAACATGATTGTTGATCTGCGACCCTGGCAGACCGCGCAAGCGCTGGCGGCACTGGCCGTTACGACAGAAGAGGTGGAGGACGCACGTGAGGCCGAGCGCTTGGCCGACCATGAGGTAGACCAAGCCTTCGCCGCGGCCTTGCGTCAGGCCAGCGCGCAGCAGCATTCACTCACGGGCAAGGCGCTCGCCCTCTCGCAAAAAGTGGAGCAACTGCAGCAGATCGTGAAAGAAGATCAGGCGCGCTTGCAAAGCCTTACGCGAGCTGCTAACGTGTCCGCGCCTTTGGCGGGTAATCCCGCTACGCCTGTTACTGTCGCAAGCGATCTGGATATCGGCAAAACGCAGCTTGGGCTTGACTCGGATGAACTAGCCGACGCACAGCAGGACCTTGCCCGGGCAGTCGGCGATGAGCGCAATAAGATCCAGCAGGAACTCACCGCGCATGAAGCCGCCATTCGCCAATACGACGCACGTTCGCGCAATGAGGGGCAGGTTGCCGTTGTTTCGGCTCAGCAATACGGAAGCCTTGCGGCACGCCTCAAGGCATGGATGAATCAAGGCTCCCGCTATGAGTTGATCCGGCAGGCCCAGCAGCAGGCGCAAGCAGATAGGCGCGCACTGACTGCGGAGCACAACCGGGTGCCGGACGCCGCCCACGCCGCGTCATCCGCCACTACGGCGCGCGCATCTCAGCCGCAGCGAAACTCGGCACCGGGTTCCGCGCTTGACGGAACAGCCGTGCCTGACAACTTAAACAAGCAGTTAGCGCGCTTAAAGGACAGGAGTGCGCAGCGCGGCCTGCTCAGCATCTATGACGACCGCATCGCGACACAGGGAGAACTCGCCGCCGTGTACGGCAAGTGGTCCGCGCAAGTACACCTGCAGCGGCGCATCATGCGGCACCTGATCCTGCAGTCCTTGGCGTTGATCGCCTTTATCCTGCTTGGCGTGATTGTGTTCGACGGGCTTGTTCGGCATTTCGTGGAGCGCCCCGGGCTGGACCGGCGCCGCATGCAAATGCTGCATATCATTTTCAAAGTCGGTATTCAGTTTGTAGGCGCCCTGCTGATCCTGCTGGTCATATTTGGCGCCCCGAGCCAGACGCCCACTATCCTGGGCCTCGCCACGGCAGGGCTCACCGTTGTGTTGCAGGACTTCATCATCGCCTTTTTCGGCTGGTTCGTGCTTATGAGTAAAAACGGCATCGGCGTGGGTGATTGGGTGGAGATCAACGGTGTCGGTGGTGAGGTGATCGAGATTGGCCTCTTCCGGACTGCCATGCTCGAAACCGGCAACTGGACGGACAAGGGGCATCCCACGGGCCGTCGCGTCACTTTCATCAATAGCTTCGCCATCAAAGGCCAGTACTTCAACTTCTCTACCACCGGGCAGTGGATGTGGGATGAGATCACGGTCAGCATCCCCGCGGGCGACGATACCTATGAGACGATCGAGCGCATTCACAAAGCAGTGCTTAAGGAAACCGAAGCAGATGCTCGATTGGCTGAGGAAGAGTGGAAGCGTGTGACCCGGCAGAGCGGGCTGGGAGTGAGTCAGTTCACTGCCGGCCCGGCGGTAGACCTGCGCCCTGGCGCTACCGGAATCGACATCATCGTACGCTATGTCGCGCGCGCCGCGGACCGGTTCGAGGTGAGAAACCGGCTCTACCAGTGCGTGATCGATTTGCTGCATAAGCCGCCCATGCCTCGAGCCCAGGTCAACCAATCGCCGCCTGGTCCGTCCCTGTCTGCCGCACAAATTCAGCCGCAGATGCCACTCCGTGCTTAAGCCTGAATTACGGGGACGACATACCCGAAACGAATATCAATTCCCCGTCGGTACTATTCCAGCGTTTTCGACCATGAGAATCACCGTTCGCTCCGGTGCGCGGGGCCGATGTCTGATTCCCTTAGGAACCACAAATCCTTGCCGCGGTGAAAGGCTGACAGTGTGGTCTTCCAGATCGATCAACAACTGTCCTTCCACAACGTAGAAAAATTCGTCGTCGGCATCATGTTTATGCCAGTGATACTCTCCCTCTATGACACCCAATCGGACGACGGAATCGTTGACTCCGCAGAGAGTCTGGTTGTACCACTTGTATTCACACGCGTCCGAAATGCCCTTCTCATCGATGACTTCGAGCGGCTGGTGCAAGAGATTCAAACGTGTTTCATAGGGGAACGAAGAGGTTGCCGACATGGTGGTCTCCTGCGTACAGGATAGCCGTTGAGTTATAGGCGAATTGCGAGGGCATGAAATCATACCCTCGCAGGAGGGGCGACTCGATACTAGTTCAAGGAGAACCAGTTGAAGTTTGCGATGGCAGAGTAAACACCACCGTTTTCCATTACGAATTGCAGAACATGCTGGCCCGAGGGCAGGTGTACATTGGGAACATCGATGGTCCGCCACGTTTGCCAGCCAGGCGTTTGGGGAACGGTGATGGATCCAGTGACATTGACTCCATCGCAAGCGACATGGAATGTGCCGCCAGGAACTCCGGTTGCCACTCTCACGTGGAGAGTATAAGTCGATTCGGAAGCGATATTGACGGTGTAGTTCAGCCACTCACCGGGTTCGGTATTGCCGACATCGTAACCGCCGCCGGCATCGCTGGTTGTCTCGATGCTGACGGTATCGGAGGTGCGATACTGGCCACCTCCATTGGTGGAGGCATCGTTAAAGTAGGCAACATTTTTGCCGCCCGTGTCGAAGTTCTCGAATTGAATCACGCCAGGGACAACAGCGGGAGTGCCGCCATAGGGATGAGACGTGCCTAAGTTCGCGGGGACCAAAGAGAACCAGTTGAAGTTGCCGACGCCACCGTTCCCATTGTTGCTGTCGAAGACATAACGGAAAACGTGCGTGCCGGCTTCTAAGTAAAAGGAGGGCGAACCCGCGGTAATCCAGTTTTGCCACCCACCGGTGTTCGGGAAGTATAACTGACCGGTCACGTTACGGCCATCTACTTCGACGTGATAGTAAGTTCCACCATAGGCAGAGGCAAGCCGCGACTGCACGGAGTATAGGCCCGAGGAAGTTACATCGGCCGTATAGTCCAGCCACTCACCCGCGCCGATATAATTTACGTCGTAACCACCGCCCGTGTCACTGGCTGTTTCGATGGACACATCGACACCAGGGCGGTAAGGGGAACCGTCCGGATGAGTGAATAGGTCGAGGTTGTTGTAGGCGATCTGTTTTGCTCCCCCATCGAAGTTCTCCGCCTGGATGGTTCCCGGAAGTGTCGCGGGCACTCCGCTGAAAGGTTGCGCCGGAGCGCCTACCGCCAACTGCACGGTTGTGGTGGCTGAGCGCCCGTCGGCTTTATCGCTAAAGCTGACGCTGTAGGTGCCGGTAGGAGTCCCTGACGAAGTCTCGATGACGATTTTGCGGTGGTTTGAAAAAGGAGAGGAGACAACCTCCGCTTGTGCACCGGCGGGCAATCCGCTGACAGATAGAGGTCCTTCCCAAAGGTCGTCCAGATCGAACGATTCATTCGTTTCCACACTGAAGCGAGTGCTGCCGCCCTGCGCTACGGTTTGGATTGCTGGGTTCGCCGTCAGGTTGATACCAGAATCCGGCGTGTTCCATTTAAACGTCGCAACGGAGCCGGCAGGAAGATTGTAGCCGAACGTCTGGCCTTTCCAGG
>JAABUQ010011158.1_pt1 | contig 11566 bp, 12 predicted proteins | sample 5560001 | NCBI WGS metagenome assembly JAABUQ01 (sample SAMN10711888, study PRJNA513371) | rock metagenome | isolation source: Antarctica rocks | place: Antarctica: Victoria Land, Finger Mt nord | collected 2015-12-18
CAGAACAAAGGTCAGAGTGGGTCGGTAACTCTACCACATTGAATATATGCGGCTTTTTTCGTTCTTTTAGTGATATAGATTGGAATGCGGTTCGTCTTTGCCCGGGGTTTTGCCCCAGTTACCTAAAATGCAGTCAACCCCGGGATTTTGCCCCGGTTACGACGGAGGTCCGTAACCTTTTGGCCTCTCGACCCGAATGGTGGATCGGATGCCTTGGCTGGCCCAGGCATCCCTTCATACTGATCGAGGAGACCCCGATGCGCCTCACCAAATCACTGTCCGCCGCCGCGCTCGCCCTTTGCCTCGCCGTGGCCGCCGTCCCCGTCGCGCGGGCCGCTACCGAGGCCCCGTTCACGCAGCAGGCGTTTGCGGCCTCCCAGCACGAGGGCAAACCGATCCTCGTCGATATCTCGGCGACTTGGTGCCCGACCTGCGCCAAGCAGCGTCCGATCCTCAGCCAGCTCATGGCCGACCCGGCGTTCAAGAACCTGGTCGTTTACCAGGTCGACTTCGACAGCCAGAAGGATGTCGTCCGCGCGCTGGGTGCACAGATGCAGAGCACGCTGGTGGTCTTCCATGGCTCCGCCGAGAAGGGCCGCTCCACCGGTGACACGAATGCCGAATCCATCAAGGCGCTCCTGCAAAAGGCGAACGGCTAGCCCGACGGGCGCCGGGGCATGAGCTTGCCTGTCGCCAGCATGGGGTTCGGCTTCGTCGCGGGCATGCTCTCGACGCTGTCGCCCTGCGTGCTGCCGCTGCTGCCCCTGGTGCTGGGACCTGCCATGGCGGTTCACCGCCTGGGGGTTGCAGCGTTGGCGGCCGGGCTGGTGACGTCGTTCGTCGGTGTCGGCCTGTTCGTGGCAACCATCGGCTTCTCGGCCGGGCTGGACGGCGACGTGTTCCGCAGCGTCTCCGCGGTGCTGCTCGGCATCATGGGTGTCGTGCTGCTCAGCGGGGCGCTACAGCAGCGCTTCGCCATGGCGGCGGGCGGAGTCAGCGATGCGGGCAACCGCCTGATCGAGCGGCTCACGCCCAGCGGCCTCGACGGTCAGTTCGTGCTCGGATTGCTGCTGGGCGCGGTCTGGAGCCCCTGCGTTGGCCCGACGCTCGGGGCTGCCTCCGTCCTGGCGGCCCAGGGACGCGACCTCGCCAGCGTGGCGTCCGTCATGGTGGCGTTCGGCCTGGGCACCGCGGTGCCGCTGCTCGTGGTGGGCTCTTTGTCCCGGCAGGCGCTCATGCGTTGGCGGGGCAGGATGATGAGCGCCGGGAAAACGGGGAAACTCGTCCTCGGCGGCGGCGCTCTAGCGGTGTCCGCTCTCATCCTGACCGGCATGGACCACGCGCTGGAAGGCGCTCTGGTCGCCGCGTCCCCGGCCTGGCTCACCGACCTGACGACCCGGTTCTAGCGACTTCAACGGCGCCCCAAGTTAGGCGCCCGCAACAAGGTTTCAGCTCCGAATGTCCATCAAGCCACGCACCAAGGTTCCCGCCCTCAGCCTGCCCATGGTCGGCGGCGGCCAGTTCGAGTTGGCGCAGAGCGCGCCCAAGACGTTCACGCTGCTCGTGGTCTATCGCGGCCTGCACTGCCCGATCTGCAAGACCTACCTGCGCGACCTCGACCGCAAGTTGAGTGAGTTCGAGGCGCTCGGCGTGAAGCCCGTGGCGGCGAGCACCGACACGCAGGATCGCGCGGAGCAGTCGAAGGCCGAGTGGGGCATCGAGCACCTTCCCATTGCGTACGGGCTCGGCATCGAGCAGGCGCGCACATGGGGCCTGTTCATCTCCGCGGGCATCAAGGACGGCGAGCCGCCGTTGTTCGCCGAGCCCGGCCTGTTCCTGATCCGGCCGGACCAGACGCTCTATGTGGCCTCCATCCAGACGATGCCGTTTGCCCGGCCGTCCCTCTCGGACGTGCTCGCCGCGGTGAAGTTCGTGACGGAGAAGGACTATCCAGCCCGCGGCGAGGCGTAGGAACCCGGACGGGGGAGGCCTGCTCGTGGGCTCCCCCGCGCCCTCATGCGACGATGCCTGAGGAACGGACCCGAGCGCTACGCAAGCGCGACGCAATCGCCGCCGACCCGGCGGACTGGGCGGCGCTGATGGCGCTTGCGCTGGGGGGCGATGGCGCCGCGTATCGGACGCTGCTTATCGGCATCACACCCTATCTGAGGGCCATCGCCAGCCGCGCGCACCGCAATCCGAGCGACGCCGAGGACACTGTCCAGGACGTTCTCCTGACCTTGCATGCCGTCCGGCACACCTATGATGCATCCCGCCCGTTCAAGCCGTGGCTGGGCGGGATCGCGCGGCACCGGGTCATCGACCGCCTGCGCGCGCTGGGCCGCGCCTCCGCCCGCGAGGTCGCGCTCGAGCTGGAGCACGAGGCATTCCCCGCGGCCGAGACCAACGAGACTTTCAGCTTCGAAGCACAGGATCTCCACGCCACAATCGGGTCGCTGCCGCCTGGGCAGCGGCAAGCGGTGACGCTGCTCAAGCTGCAGGAGAAATCGCTCAAGGAGGCTGCGGCGGTCAGCGGGATGTCGGTCGGCGCGCTCAAGGTCGCCACGCACCGGGGCATCGCCGCCCTGAGGACGTTGCTGCACCAGCGGGGAGCCAAGGAATGATGGACACCCCTGATCTCATCGAGAGCCTGGCCGCGGATGCCCGGCCATTACGGGCGATCCGTCCACCGCTGGTGCGGACGGCGGGATGGCTTGCGCTGGCGACGGCCATCCTGCTGCTGCTCGTGATTGAGCATGGCCTTCGCCCCGATCTGGTCGAGCAGCTCCGGAAGCCGTCGTTCCTGGCGGGCTGCATGGCATCGGCGGCGACCGGCATCCTTGCGGCCGTCGGATGTCTGCTGGGCAGCCTGCCCGACCGCTCGCGCCGCTGGCTGCTGCTGCCAGTGCCCACGCTGCTCCTTTGGGTCTCCACCATCGGCTATGGCTGCCTGACCGATTGGGTCAGCGTGGACGCGGGCGCGCTGCGGATGGGCGAGGCGGTCCGGTGCTTCGCGACCGTGCTCGCCGTGAGCGTGCCGCTCTCGGTCGCGATGTTCGCGATGCTCCGCCATGCCGCGCGGCTGCGCCCCAAGCTGGTGACCATGACGGCGGGGCTCGCGGTCGCCGCGATGACCTCCACGGCGCTGTCGCTGCTGCATCAGATCGACGCGACGGTGATGATCCTTGCGTGGAATCTGGGCGTGGCCGCGCTGCTGGTCGCACTCGAAGGCGCCCTGGGCCGCCGCGTGCTGTCCCGCTTGGCGCGGGGTTCCGCCCTGGGCTAGAGCGTGTTCCGTTCGCATTGGCTCACGGAACCTGCTCTAGCTGTCAGGCGACATCGGGTACCGGTCCTTCCGCATTCTCGGTGCAGGATGGGGTTGGCGTGACATCGTTTAGGCCGCTTGGAGGATGCGCTGGCGCAGCAGCTCGAACCCGGCGCGGCCGCACATAGCTCGCTTGATCGTCTTTAAGCGGCTGATCTGCCCCTCCACGGGCCCAGTGCTCCATGGCAACGACAAGGCCGCTCGGACCGCGGCGAGATCACGCATGAGCCCGCCGGCAAATCCGGCCAGGGCAGACCCCTTCGCCGAAGCGAGCCACGCGTCTAGCTGGTCGGCCTGTTGGCGACGCACCATGCTGCTGAACTTGCGTGCCAAGCTGATGAGGCCATCAAGCTCCGGCGAGCGCGCGATCAGGGCATCGACGAACCGCTGCTCCATTGCGGTCGTCCTCTCGGGATCAGCGACAACAAGCCACGCCGTCCGCTGCTTTGAGGGCACCGGCCACGCTGCCACCCCTCGGCCCGTCCCGGACGCCGCCGGATCAGCGCCGCGACGAGCGCTGGCCCAGCGCTGAACCGTCCGCAGCTGCCCGTGGAACCCCTGTTCCTTGATCTCGCGCCACAGCTGGGCGGCGTTGCGGCAGCCCTCGCTCCAGCGCCGGTCGAGGTGCTCGGCGTGACGATCAACCGTGCTGCCGCGGGGCTGCTGGCGCCAGGTCGGCAGCTGTCCTGACCGCAGCCAACCCTGCATGGTTTGGCGGTTGACGCCCACAGCACGCGCGATGCGACGTGCCGACCAGCCCTGGCCATGCAGCGCCATCGCTTCGTTGAACCGGTCGCGCCGGACGGCGTGCTGGTCAGGGGTCTGGGGCTCAGCCGCAGGTGCAGATGACACGTCGGGGGCTGGTTGCGTGTCTTGCACTCTCTCGACGGCCGTGTCCGCTGCCATGCGCAGGTCACCGTGGTGCCGGTCGAGCACCCTGGTCAGGGTGTCGCCGAGGTTGCGCAGAAGGTGCCAGCGGTCTGCGACCTGAACAGCATCCGGCACGCCGCTCCGAACGCCTTCGGCATAAGCACCGGCGCGGTCACGCGCGACAATGTCGATGCCGGGATGGTCGCTCAGCCAAGCCCTAACCGTTTGCGCCTCGCGGTCGGGCAGAACATTGATCGGACGGTTGCGCCCCAAATCGACGATAAGCGTGCCGTAACGCTGTCCTCGACGCCAAGCCCAGTCGTCGATGCCGATGACGTGCGGCGTCGGCGCCGCCGGCAACGGCGCCGTCAGGATCAGGCGCAGCAGCGTGTCGCCGCTGACCGGCATGGCCAGCCGCGACGCCAGGCGGGCGCCGGCCTCACCGCCTGCGCTGAAGGCGATGCGGCGCTGCGCCTCGGCGAGACGGGCGGTGCGCCGCACCCGCGGCAGGGCCACTGCCGGCAGGCGCTCGGCAAAGACGCGGCGCGGACACTCGGGAGCCGGGCACCGGAAACGCCGGACCTGTAGATCGAGCTGGCCGACACGGCCTTGCCACGGCAAGTCGCCGAGGCGGCGGACGTATCGGCTGTGGACACGGCACGACGGGCGCCGGCAAAGGGGACATGAGTCAGCCGCGCCGCGGGCACGGACGGCAACGATGACGCGGTCAGGATCAACAACCACCCGATCGACGACGAGGCCGGTCGGAAGCAAGGACAACAGCGATTTGGACAAGGAACAGGCAGCCCTCCGAGTGGGATAGGATGCCTCTCAAGTAGTGATCGCCGCCGGCTGGCGCAGCCCGGCTGCACCGAGAATGCGGAAGGACCCGGGTACCCCTCCGCAGGCGACATCTGGCACTCATCCACCTCATGGCTCGTTACAGCACGATTGGATAGACGTTCGAGGGCTTACGGAAGAAAGTGGGCGAACGGGTGGATGGGTCATAGTGTCGTTTGTGGCCTGCTCCCCCGATGTCGCCTGACACTCTAGCCTTTGTTTTGGCGAGCACTACTCCCGATCAGGCGATTCCGTCTGATCGGGAAGTGCTCTAGGCGAGCCGCCCTGCTACGCCCGGCTACAGGCTGCGCCGCCAAGCACGCAGAAGGACGCGCAATGCGGGTGGTTCAGCGCGATAGGACGGTTTGCCTCCGCCAGTGTCGCGCCGAGCTCGAAGCGGGGGTCGTAGGGCAGCAGGGTGCACGCGACCACGGCGGGCGAGGGCGCGCCCTGGCGCCTCACCACCATGCGCGCGCCGGAGCACATGATCTCGTCCGGCGAGCGCCCCAGGATGCCCCAGCATGCCTCGGTGATTTCCGGGACGTCCCGGCCGGCATCCATCTCGGGGAACAGCATCAGCCGGACCGGGTCCGCGGCGTCGAGGCCGATGCCGAGCCCGGCAAACAGCCAGGCGAACCCGGCGCGCACCTCCCCTTCCGCCTCCAAGGAGAGGAGGCGTGCGGCGACATGAACCTCGAACCCTTCGCGGGCGAGCCAGACCAGGCCGTCGACCGTGGGCTGCCAGGCGCACGCGCCCCGCTCGGCCTCATGGACGGCGGGCCCGTAGTGATCAAGCGAGACGCGAACGGTCAGGCGCGCGCCGAACCGCTGCCGGAGATCCAGCAACCCGGGCTGGACCTTCTGCATGGGCCTCATGGCGTTGGTCAGCACGAGCGCATCGAACCCGCGCGCGAGCGTATCCTCGAGCATCGCGATTATGTCCGGGTTCATGAACGGCTCTCCCCCGGTGAAGCCGATGAGGCGGGTGGGCAGGCGGTCCCGCGCGATCTCGTCGAGGTAGCGGGCGACCTCGGCCCGGGTCAGGTAGGCGAGACGGTCGTTCCGAGGCGAGGACTCGATGTAGCAGTTTAGGCACGCAAGGTTGCAGAGCGTGCCGGTGTTGAACCACAGCGTCTCCAGCGCATTGAGGCCGACCTTGGCGCGCGTCTCGCCCCGGGCAGTGACAACGGGGTCGCGGAATTTCTCCTGGGCGAGCGCCGGGGCGGGTGCGAGGGCGGAAGCGGTCATCGTCCGGACGTCTCCTGGGCAAGTTCGGGCAAGGCGGGCGGCTGGCGCATGGTTCGCAGCCAGTCGCCCAGGCTGGCCTGCTCCGGCAGGGGGTCGCGGAGGGCCTGCAACGCGGCAGCCAGCCCGGGCAAGTCCGAGACTGGGATTGCCCCGCCTTGGTGGTTCTCCCGCAGTTTGCGTGGATCATGCTGCAAGCAGAACGCGCCGGCGGAGTAGATCGAAGCTGGCGTGACCATACATCTGGCGTTTGATCAGCTTCAAGCGATTGACCTGTCCTTCGGTCTGTCCATTGCTCCAAGGCGTGGTGAGGGCGCGCGCATGGCGTTGCCGTCCTTCTTCAGCCCGGCCGCAAACGTCTCCATCGTCGGCACGCCGCACCTGCCGGCTTCGGCGAGCCAGGCATCCAGTTCAGCACAGGCCGCCACGGCGTCGGTTTGGCTGCCGGCGTTGCACTCGCGTATCAGAAGGGTAAGCTTGCGGGCGAGCATGGCCACGGTCGCGGCGTCCCTGTCCTGCTCCATGCGCGCGACCACGGCAGCGTCAGCCGTAGGCAGCGTTGCGGGAGGTTGTACGAGCAGCCACGCGAGCGGCCGGGCCGCGGGCAACGGCACTGATGGCTTGTCGTCGGATGAGCCTTATGTAGACGGCCCTGGAGAGGCAACGCCTTTCTGCGCTGTCACAGCATTCTCGTGTTCCTTCGCATTCGCTCTGCTTTCCTGACAAACTGCTGCTCGGCGTTGGGAGAGGATCCGGTCAGTTGCGCCCTTATGTCCGGCCTGTTGCGCGGCGTGTGCCGCTGGCCATCATGGGTGTGCGCTCGCGTGTCAGGCACCAATCTGATTGGCGTGCTCAAGGCGGACTCAACTGGTCGTCGCAACACGTCCTGTTTGCGCCGATCGCAGGAACTGGTCCAGCATCTCGGCAGGTGTTTTCCAGCCAAGGGTCTTGCGCGGCCTGGCATTGAGGGCCGCAGCCACGGCGGCGAGGTCGTCTGTGCTGTGCGCGCTCAAGTCGGTGCCCTTCGGGAAATACTGCCGCAGCAGCCCGTTGGTGTTCTCGTTCGTGCCGCGCTGCCACGGGCTGTGCGGGTCGCAGAAGTAGACCTGTAGGCCCGTGTCGATCCGAAGTTGTGCGTGCTGGCTCATTTCTGCCCCTTGATCCCAGGTCAGCGACTGCCGGAGCTGCTCGGGCATAATGGCGATCTCGCGCGCAATGGCGTCGCGGACCGCTTCGGCGCCATGCCCGGCCAGCGCAGGGCCGTTCTTCACGCGAGCCTCGCAGCCATGCTCCGCCATCCGGGGCAGGTGCAGCAGCATCGTGAACCGCGTCGTGCGCTCCACCAGGGTGCCGATCGCGGAGCTGTCCAACCCAAGGATGAGGTCCCCCTCCCAGTGGCCCGGCACCGCCCGGTCGCTCGCCTCCGCCGGGCGCTCGCTGATCATGACTTCGGGGGCAATGAAAGACTTGCCCCGCCCGCGGGTGCGCGCCCGCGGCACGCGCAGCGCCCGCCCAGTGCGCAGGCAGGCCGTCAGCTCGCGGCGCAGCGCACCCCGGCCTTGCACGTAGAGCGCCTGATAGATGGCCTCGTGGCTGATCCGCATCGTCGCGTCCTCGGGAAAGTCGAGCCGCAGGCGCTGGGCAATCTGCTGCGGGCTCCACGCCTTGGCCCACCGCCGTGCCTGCCGAGGCCCATGCCGCCGGCCCTTCCACGGCACCGCCGGCCCGGGCACCGCGGCCCCGCTCGGAGCAGTGACGACGCCGGCCAGCCGCTCCTGCACATAGCTCCGCAGCGCCGCGTTGGTCGCCAGCTTCGCAGGCTTCGGCCGGCGTCCCGCCCGCTCGGCGTGCCACTGCGCGGTGGTGGCCCGGTACTCTAGGCCGCCGCTGCGCGTGGCGGCGTTGCGCCGCAGCTCGCGCGAGACTGTCGATCCCGGCCGCCCCAGCCGGCGGCCGATCTCCCGGATGCCAAAGCCCTGCACACGCAAGATCGCAAGCTCCTCCCGGTCCGCAAACGACAGATATCGCCTCGACGGCGGCTTCGACGACGGCGCAAGCGTTGATGGTGGCATGCCGCCGAACTCCCGGAACCACCGCACTCCTACCGCCGGCGACACTCCCGCGCCAACCGCCGCGTCCTCGCTCGACTGCCCCGCTGCAATCAACGCCCAGAACTGCCGCCGATCCTCACGCCACGCCACCGGTGGCCGGCCGGGAGAGCGTATCACCTCCCGCCCAGACCGATCCGAACGCCGCTTCTGTATGCTCATCGCAACCTCCTCCGCAGGGGTGTTGCGACGACCAGTTGAGTCCGCCCAAGGCACAGCAGCTTGAACGGTATCGCCTGAACTGTCTTGACTACAGCCTTTCCCATCACGCTGTTCAGCGCTTCCTGCCGGATCAGTCGGGCTTGCGCCCGTTGCCCACCATCCTGCGCCAGGCCGTCACGCCACCGCCTCTGCGGCAGCCGCGACACGCCCCGTCGCGTGGTAGACCTCTTTGCGCGTCATCAACGCCCATGCGATGCGCGCCATCTTGTTGGCCAGCGCCACTGTCACCAGCCTTACGGGACGGCGTTCCAGGATCCCTCTGGTCCAAGCCCCGGCGGCGCTGTTCCATCCCGCAGCTCGATGCACCATCGACGTGGCTCCCAAGACCAGCAGCCTGCGTATCTCCCGGTTGCCCGTCTTAGTGATCCGGCCAAGCCGGGTCTTCCCGCCCGTGGAACACTGCCGCGGCACCAGGCCGAGCCATGCGGCGAAGTGCCGCGCGCTTTGGAACACGCCGATGTCGGCGACCGTGGCAGCGATCAGGGACGCGGTGATCGGACCGATGCCGGGGACCGTAGCCAGACGGCGTGCCGTCTCATCTTGCCGCGCGTGGGCGACGATTGCCGCTTCGAAGTCTTTGGTGCTCTTCGCCAGCACCTGGCGGTGGTCAAGCAATCCCCGGACGGCCTGCCGCGCCCCCTTCGGGACGGCTTCGTCGGCCTGCACGAGCGCCATCAGCTCTTCCAGTTTGTCGGTGCCCAGGGGAACCGTGAGGCCGAACTCAGCCGCCAGGCCCCGCATGGCGTTGGCCAGCATCGTCTGCTGCTTGACCAGCAGGGAACGAGCGGAATGCAGGGCCAGGATGCCTTGCTGCTCCAGGCTCTTGGCTGGCACGAACGTCACATCTGGCCGGGACGCTGCCTCGCAGATTGCGGCGGCATCGGCGGCGTCGTTCTTCTTGCCCCGCTTGACGAACGGCCTGACCGCCTCGGGCGCGATCAGCTTCACAGTGTGTCCAAGACCGGTCAGCATGCGTGCCCAATGGTGAGCTGCGCCGCACGCCTCCATCACCACCGTGCAAGCCGCCTGCTTTTCGAAAAAGGAGATCAGTTCGCTCCTTCGCAGCTTACGCTTGATCTCTACCTTGCCGGCTTCGTCTACAGCGTGGACCTGGAACATGGACTTGGCGGTATCCAGGCCGATCATGGCTATGCTCATCGTGGGCGGCTCCTTGCCTGCAGGCGTTTCGCGACCCGCAGTCTGGCACATCGGTGCCATCGGGGGCCGTCCACCCCATCTGAAGCGGCAAAGCTACGGCCGGGCCAGCTTCGACCTGCTGCGACGGCGCGTTCTGATGGCGGCATGATCCACGCAAAGTGCGGGAGAACCACCGTAACGGGGGATGGTCAGTGGACGCATTGCTGGATACGGCGTTCGTCCGACGCATCATGGCGCCCCACTACAGCTTGGTCGGGCGTCCCTCGATCGATCCGGAGCTGATGATACGCATGCTGCTGGTCGGCTACCTCGGCGGCATCCGCTCCGAGCGGAAGCTCTGTGCCGGGATGCATCTCAACTTGGCCCATCGCTGGTTTTGCCGCCTTGGTGTGGACGACGTCGTGCCGAACCACAGCACCTTCAGCAAGAACCGGCATCGCCGCTTCCGCGACGGCGATGTGTTCCGTGCCGTGTTCGAGCAGGTCGTGCGCCGCTGCGTGGAGGCCGGCCTCGTTCCTGGCGAAAGCGCGGCCGTGGACGGCAGCCAGGTGGACGCCGACGCGAGCCGCCACAAGCGCCTGCCCGGCAACCGCGTGCCGGAGGCGTGGACGACGGATCGCAAGGCGCAGTCACGCCCGGTGCGCGAGCATCTCGACGCGCTCGAGACGGCTGTGCCGCCCGGGCTGGACGAGCCTGGCCATGAGGCGCCCAAGTATCTGTCGCCTACCGACCCCGCTGCGGCGTGGAGCATCAAGCACGGCGTGGGCGTGTTCGCCTATGAGACCAACCTGCTGGTGGACACGGCGCACGGCATCATCGTCGATGTGGAAGCGACGCCGGCGCGGCTCAGTCAGGAGATCGTCGCCGCCAAGGCCATGCTGGCGCGGGCGGCGGGGGTGTTCGGGTTCGCACCCTCCTGCCTCGGTGCGGACAAGAGCTACGGCACGGGACCATTTCTGGCCTGGCTCTTGGCCCGTGGCGTGACCCCGCATGTCCCGGTGCTGGACCGCACGGCGCAGACGGACGGCATGTTCACACGTGAGAGCTTCACCTACATCGACGCCGAGGACGCCTGGCGCTGCCCGTCCGGGCACATGCTCCGCCCAGCGGCGCTGGACCGCAGCACAGGCATGAGAAAGTTCTTGGCGCGGGCGGCCGATTGCCGGACGTGCATCCTCAAACCCCAGTGCACGACAGGCAAGGCACGCGGGATCAGCGTCAGTATCCACGAGCCGGCCCGCAAGGCTGCCCAGACGCTCGCCGGCACCACGGCTTACGTGCAATCGCAGCGTTGGCGCCAGAAGATCGAGATCCTGTTCGCCCATCTCAAGCAGCAGTTCGGGATCCGGCGCCTGAGGCTGCGTGGGTTGCAAGGTGCGGCCGAGGAGTTCCACCTTGCAGCCGCGGTGCAGAACCTGAGGCGGCTGGCACGGCTCACAGTCTGCGGCCTGTCGGGTCAGGCCGGGACCGCGGCGTTCGGGTAGGCCAGGTCGCAATGGCGGCAGCCGCCAAGAGCCTTCGCAAAACAGGGGAGATGATCAGGTGTCCGGCTGCGCCAGGTCCACTTCAGGGTTTTTCAACAGCATCACTTGGTTTCCGACCTCTGTGGATTGGCGAACTGACGGGCCGGAAATGAGCCCATTTTCTGCGCGACAAACCCTGTCAGAATGGCAGACTATACCCCGACTCTTTGAGAATCCGGCGCGCCCCCTTGCCAAGCGGTGCTGGGCGGATTCTATCGGTGTCATGATCCGCGCCGGTTTCCTCGACCCCGAATCGCGCAAGGACCTGACCGAGT
>JAABUQ010011159.1_pt1 | contig 11566 bp, 12 predicted proteins | sample 5560001 | NCBI WGS metagenome assembly JAABUQ01 (sample SAMN10711888, study PRJNA513371) | rock metagenome | isolation source: Antarctica rocks | place: Antarctica: Victoria Land, Finger Mt nord | collected 2015-12-18
TCAGCCATCCGAAGGTGGTCGCGCTCATCTCGCGAGCCTCATCGGGAGGGCTCCCGGATGGCTCGTCGGGAGCCGGCTCCCCGGACGAGGACCCGTCGGGGCGGGCTCACCGGACGGGGACTCATCGGGGCAGGCTCATCCCTGCAGCTCGTTCAGCTGATCGACGTCGGTCGGCAGCCGCCGGCGGTAGATCGCGACGATCAGGCCGAGGCCGACCGTGACCTCGCAGGCCGCGACGACCATCACGATCAGCGCGAACACCTGGCCATCCTCACGACCCCACATGCGAGAGAACGCGACCAGTGCCAGGTTGGCCGCGTTCAACATCAGCTCGAGGCACAGCAGGATCACGAGCGGATTGCGCCGCGTGAGCACGCCCGCGGCGCCGGTGCAGAAGATCAGCGCCGAGACGACGAGATACCACCCGATCGCCATCAGCCAGGGCCGCCCGCGCTCGCGCTCGAGCCCGCGTCCGCGCCCGCGCGGGTCATCAGCCGACCCACCCCCGCGCCATCAGCCGACCCCACCCGATGCCTGCCCGACGCGCGTCCCCGCCCCTTCGGCCATCGTCCCGGTGCTCGCCGGGCGCGGCGTGCTGACCACGACCCGCAGCTGCTCGTCGTGCTCCTGGTCGAGGCCACGGCGGCGGCGAGCGAGCACCACGGCTCCGATCGCGGCGACCAGCAGCAGCAGCGACGCGACCTCGAACGGGAACAGGTACTTGGTCAGGAACAGCGTTCCGATGTGCCTCGGCGAGCCGAAGCCCGGAACGTAGGCGGCGCCCTGGCCGCGGATGCCCTTCAGCGCCGAGCCGAGCATCGCGATGCACAGCTCGAGCGCGAGACCGAGCGCGAACAGCGGCGCCATGATCCGCAGTCCCGTGCCCCCGCTGGAGAGCGGCTCCTCGCCACCCCCGACGTACGCGACCACGAACAGGTACAGGACCATCACCGCCCCGGCGTAGACGATCACCTGAGCGGCCGCGACGAACTCGGCGCGCAGCAGCAGGAACAGCGCGGCGAGCGAGATCAGATGCGAGACGAGCGCGAGCACGCTGTAGAACGGGTTGCGCACCGCGATCACGCCGATCGCGCCGGCCAGCGCGCCGATCCCGGCGACGAAGAACAGAACGGCGGACACCTCCTGCCTCCCCCTACTCGCCCTCGGCGCGCAGCGGCGTGCGCTCGATCGGCTCTGCGAGCAGCATCTCCTTGGTGAAGATCAGATCCGAGCGGGTGTAATCCGACATCTCGTAGTCGTGGCCCATCGTGATCGCGTCGAACGGACACGCGACCTCGCAGTAGCCGCAGAAGATGCAGCGGCTCAGGTTGATCTCGTACACGGCCGCGTAGCGCTCGCCGGCCGAGACCCGGTTCTCCGGCGTGTTCTCGGCGGCGACGACGCGGATGCAGTCAGCGGGGCAGGCGGCGGCGCACAGCGAGCAGCCGACGCATTTCTCGAGGCCCGTGTCCTCGAAGCGGTGGAGCTTGTGGCGTCCGCGAAAGCGCGGGTACACCGGGGTCTTCTCCTCCGGATAGGAGATCGTCGACGGGCCCTCGACGACCCTGGCGAAGGTCGTCTTCAGGCCGCGCAGGGTCTCGCCGAACGCGCGGTAGGCACTGTGGGCGGGACCGGGCGCGGGAGCGCGCTGGACCACGATCGCGTCCTCTCGGAGGCGGTACGGTGACGTCTCGGAGGGGTTCGGCGGGGTCATGTCGCGGCTCGGACGGATGGGTTGCTCATGCGGTCACCTCCACAGGATCAGGGGGGTCAGGCCGGCGGGTCGCGTCAGGCGGGTCAGGATTACGCGGGTCAGGCGGGGCGGGGTCATCACTGGATCGTCACCACGACCGCCGTCACCAGCACGTTCAGGGTCGCCAGTGGCAGCAGGACCTTCCAGCCGAAGGACATCAGCTGGTCGTAGCGCAGGCGGGGGAGCGTCGCCCGGATCCAGATGAAGAACGTGATGAACAGCATCATCTTCGCGAGCACGATGATCGGATCGAGCCATCCGGGGGGGTGGATGCCGAACGGCAGCAGCCAGCCACCGAGGAACATGGTCACCGCGATCCCCGAGACGACGATCATGTTCATGTACTCGGCGAACAGGAACGCGACGAACGCCGTCCCGCTGTACTCGGTGAAGTAGCCGGCGACCAGCTCGGCGTCGGCCTCGACGAGGTCGAAGGGCGCCCGGTTCGTTTCGGCGAACGAAGCGACCATGAAGATGATGAACCCCGCGAACTGCGGGATCAGGTACCACATCCCCGCCTGGGCGTGCACGATGCCGGTCAGCGACAGCGTCCCGGCGGTGATCACCGCGCCCACCAGCGCGAGCCCCTGCGAGACCTCGTAGGAGATCAGCTGCGCCGCGCCGCGCATCGCGCCGAGCAGCGAGTACTTCGAGCCCGACGACCAGCCGCCGAGCATGATCCCGTAGAACGAGATCCCGGCGAACGCGAACACGTACAAGGGGCCGATCGACACGTCGATCCCGTACAGGCCGACGCGCCGGCCGAAGATGTGCTGCACGTCGCCGAAGGGGACCAGCGCCAGCGCCGAGACGGCGGTCAGGATCGCGATCATCGGCGCGATCCGGAACAGGTAGCCGACCGAGGTGGTCGGGCGCGAGGTCTCCTTGGTCGCGAACTTGACGATCTCCGCGAGCGGCTGCAGGAGGCCGAACGGCCCGACGCGGTTGGGGCCGTAACGACCCTGGAAGCGCCCCAGCAGCTTGCGCTCGTAGACGGTAAGGATCGGCAGGACCGCGAACGCGACGGCGAAGATCACCACGGCCTTGATGATCTGGATCCACCAAGGCTCGTAGAAGCCGACCTCGGCGAGCGGGGTCACGGGATGCCCTCGTCGGGGCCTCGGGGGGCGGGGCCGTCCAGGCCCTGCGGGTCGGGGCCCTGCAGGTCGGGGCCCTGCGGGGCCGAGCCCGGGCCCAGGGCCTCGCCAGGGCGCTGCGGGACCGAGCCCTGCGGGGCCGAGCCCTGGCCCAGGGCCTCGCCGGGGCGCTGCGGAGGAGCCTGGATGAGAAACCGGCCATATGTTCCGGTTTTTCGCCCAGCCTCGCTCTTTCGCCCACCCTCCGCTGGGCGGACCTCGACCATGCCCTCCGTCAGCCGGTTGGCCGAGTCGGTGGCGATGCCGTCGGCCAGGAACGCGGTGCCGGGCGGGACCCCGGTGCGAACGGCCGCAATCGCGTTCACGCGGATCTCGCCCTCGAGCCTGCCGCCCGCTCGGCTTCCAGCCTCGCCGGACCGGGCGGCGCTCGAGTCGTCCAGCTGCGCAACCTGCACCCGATCCCCGCTCGCGATCCCCAGCCGCTGCGCGTCCGGTGGCGAGAGCTCGACCTGCTGTCGCGCGGTGAGGAACTTCAGCGCCGGAGAGGTCTCGACCTCAGGCGAGGCCCAGATCGGCGTGTAGGTGCCCAGGCGCAGCGCGCCGTTGGTGGAAGGCTCCTCGGCACCACCCGGGGGCGGACGGAGCGCGTCCTCCCCGGCACCACCCGGCGGCGCAGACAGCGCGCGCCCCCCGGCACCCCCCGGCCGGTCCTCCCCGGCACCATCCGGCCCCGCAGGCAACCCGTCCCCGCCGCCCGCCCGCCGAGCCCCGCGCGCGCCGGCCGCGCCGCGGGCGGGCCAGAGCGTCGATCCTGGGGAGCGCTCGGGCCAGCGCCGCCCGCGCCCGCCGAGCTGCTCGAGCGTCAAGCCCTCGTAGAAGGGGACCGCGGCCACCAGCTGGGCGAAGACGCTCGCGCTGGTGGGCGCACCGAGGTCGAGCCCGCACCGGCGGGCGACCTCGCTCAGCACCGACCAGCCCGCCCGCACCTGCCCGGGATGCGCGATCGCCGCGCGCAGACGCTGCACCCTCCCGTCGGGATGGACGACCGTGCCCTCCTTCTCGGCGTGCGACTCGGCCGGGAAGACGACCGAGGCGTGCTCGCGGATCCCGTCGGTGAGCACCGATGCGTGGGCGACGACGAGGTCTGCCGTCGTCAGCGCGCGCTCCCACATCCCGCGGTCCGGGTGCTCGCGGACCGGATCGCTCTCGAACAGGTAGAGCCCGGTCAGCTCGCCGGCGGCCGCGGCCTCGGCGATCCCCGAGGCGCTCAGCCCGCCCGCAAGCTCTTCGTAGCCGGGACCCACGTCGGGCAGCACCCCCGCCTCGCGCAACCCGCGCCCGTTCGCGCCGACCGGGATCTCGAGCAGGCCCGCGCCCGAGCGAGCGCCGAGGCCGAGCTGGTCGGCGATCCCCGGCAGCTGCGTGGCGGCGGCGCCGATCCGCTCGCCCCACACGATCACCACATCCTCGCCGACCTCGCGCAGGAGCGCCGCGAGCGCCCGGGCGCCCTCAGGCGCGTCCTCCCCCGCCAGCGCGCCGGAGAGGTCGCGCAGGAACGCCTGCTCCCCTCCGGGCGGGTAGCGCAGGACGAGCTTCGCGTTGCCGTCCAGGGCACTCGGGCGCGCCGTGACGACCGCCAGCTGAACTCCGCGGCGGCGCACCCCCTTGCGGATCCACAGGTCGAGGATCGGCGCTTCGTCGAGCGGCTCGCAACCGAGCACGAGCACCGTGTGGGCGAACTCCAGGTCGGGGACGGTCGCCTGCAGCGCCGGGTCCGCCAGCGCCCGATGAGCAGCGCCCGGCAGCGCCCCGGGAGCGGCGGCCGGCAACGCGTCCCCCCGCCGGCAGTCGATGCTCGGCGAGTGCAGCGCCTCTCGCATCAGCCGCGCCAGGAGAAAGCCCTCCTCGTTGGTCGCCTGGCCCCCGGTCAGCGCGCCCACGCGACCCCGGTGGTCCGCCAATCCCGCCGCGACCTCGAGCGCCCGCTCCCACGAGGCCTCCACGAGCGCGGCGCCCTCGCGCACGAGCGGCGCCGTCACGCGATCATCGACATGGATCGCCTGGTAGGCGAAGCGGCCCTTGTCGCACAGCCAGCCGTCGTCGACCTCGGGATGCTCGCGCGCGAGCACCCGCAGCACCTTCTCGTCGCGCACCGTGAACTCGACGTTGCACTGCGCCGGGCACAGCGTGCAGATCCCGCCCGCGCCCTCGATGTCCCACGGCCGGGCGCGGAAGCGGTAGGGCTGGGAGGTCAGCGCGCCGACCGGGCAGAGCTCGACGATGTTGCCGCTGAACGGCGCGACGTATGGGTGCCCGTCGTGGGTGCCCACGAACGTGTGGGCGCCGCGGTCGGCGAAGATCAGCTGGTAGTCCTCGGACACCTCCTGGGAGAAGCGCACGCAGCGGTAGCAGAGGATGCAGCGCTCCCGGTCGATCGCGACCAGGGGGGAGAGCGCGAGCGGCTTGACGAAGTGTCGCTTGGGCTCGATGAAGCGCGAGCGTCCGAGCCCCCAGCCCATCGTGATGTCCTGCAGCGGGCACTCGCCCCCCTTGTCGCAGACCGGGCAGTCGAGCGGATGGTTGACGAGCAGGAACTCGACGATCGCGTTCTGGGCGTGGCGCACGCGCTCGGTCTGGGTGTTGACCACCATGCCATCCTTGACCGGCGTCGAGCACGAGGTCTGGAGCTTCGGGATCCCCTCGATCTCGACCAGGCACATCCGGCACGCCCCGACCGGCTGTCCGAGCTTGTGCTCGTAGCAGAAGTACGGGATCTCGACATCGCCGTGCTTGGCCGCCTCGAGCAGCAGCGCGCCCTCGCTCGCGCGAATCTCGAGGCCGTCGATGGTCAGCTGGATCGTCTTGTGCTCGGGGCGGGGCATCAGGGGCGCTTGGGCTCGGGGCGAGGCATCAGTGGTGCACTGGCATCGGCCCGGCGTACTCGTCGGCCACACCGACCGCGACCACGTCCTCGAGCGCCCCCGCACCCACCCGCTCGCGGGCGGCTTCGATCTCCGCCTCGAGCTCGCCCCGGAACTTCTCCACCATCGAACCGATCGGCATCGCCATCGCGTCGCCCAGCACGCACAGGCAGTTGCCGATGATCTGCTCCTGCACGGAGGCCATGATGTCGAGGTCCATCGGCGTCGCCTCGCCGGACTGGATCCGCTCGAGCATCTTGACCGTCCAGTTGGTGCCCTCCCGGCACGGGACGCACTTCCCGCAGGACTCGTGCGCGTAGAACTTGGCCAGCTTCAGCGCCACCTCGAGCACCGTGTGGGACTCGTCCACGACGATGATCGCCCCCGATCCGAGCATCGAGCCGGCCTTCGCCAGCGCGTCGAAGTCGTAGGCGATGTCGAGATCGTCGCCGGTGAGGACGGGGGCACTCGAGCCGCCGGGGAACCAGAACTTGACCTCCCGGCCCTCCGGCGGGCCCCCGGCGAGTCCGTAGATGATCTCGCGCGCCGGCGTCCCGAGCTCGATCTCGTAGTTCCCGGGCCGCTGCACGTCCCCGGAGACCGACACGAGCTTCGTCCCGGTCGAGGTCTCGGTGCCGAGCTTCGCGTACTCCTCGCCGCCCATCCGGATGATGTGGGGCACGGTGCACAGCGTCTCGACGTTGTTGATCAGCGTCGGCCCGTGGTAGAGCCCCTCGATCGCCGGGAACGGGGGCTTCAGCCGCGGGTTCCCGCGCTTGCCCTCCAGCGAGTCGAGGAGCCCGGTCTCCTCGCCGCAGATGTAGGCACCGGCGCCGCGATGGAGCACCAGCGACAGCGAGTGCGCAGATCCGAGGATCCCCCCGCCGAGGTACCCGGCCTGCGCCGCCTCCGCGATCGCCGCCTCGAGGATGTCCGCCTGGTGGGAGTACTCGCCCCGGATGTAGATGAACGCGCGATTGATCTTGCCCGCCCAGGTCGCGATCACGATCCCCTCGAGCAGCATGTGCGGGCTCTTCTGCATCAGCTCGCGGTCCTTGAAGGTCCCGGGCTCGGATTCGTCGGCGTTGCAGACCAGGTACTTGTCCATCTCGCCCTTGGGCAGGAAGGAGACCTTCTTGCCCATCTGGAACCCGGCGCCCCCGCGTCCACGCAGCCCCGAGGTGGTGATGCTCTCGTGCACGTCCTCCGGGGTCATCCCGAGCGCCTTGCGCAGGCCCTCGTAGCCGCCGCGGCGCTCGTAGACCTCGAGCGTGTTCAGCCCCGGCTCGTCGATGTCGGCGAACAGCAGCGTGGTCACGTGGCGGCCGCTCCCGGGTCCGCGCGCCCGCCAGCGCGCCCGCCACCGTTCCCCGCGTCCGCCTGCCCGGCCGCCGCTCCCGGGTCCGCGCACTTGCGATCCCTGAGCTGCTTGTGGGGCAGGACCGGCCGCCCGGCGCGCAGGTCCGCGACGATCGCGGAGGCGTCGTCGGTCTGAAGCGGCCCGACGTACTCGCCGTTGACCGAGGCCATCGGCGCGATGTCGCACGCCCCGAGGCACTCGAACGACCGCAGGTTGACGTCCACGTCCTCCGCGGCGGCGGCGATCATCGCCTCGTAGAAGTCGTCGGCGCCGCGCAGCGAGCACGAGATGTTGGTGCACACATACACGTCGTGGCGGGGCTTGGGGATCGTCTCGAGCATGTCGTAGAACGTCGCCACCGAGGTCAGGTAGGCGGGGGTGACCTGCATCGCGGCGGCGACCTGGTGGATCGCCTCGGGCGAGCACCAGCCGTGCACCTGCTGAGCCGCGTGGAGCGCGGGGATCGCGGCCGAGCGCCGCTCGGGGTAGGAGACCATCGCCGCCTGGACCGCGGTGCGCAGCTCCTCGGGCATCGGCGTCGTCTCCAGGTCGGGAACCACCGCCGGGTCCTTGAGCAGGTCGACCGCGTCGTCCCACCCCGGCACCCGCGAGCCGTGTCCGAAGCGCGGAACCTGCTGGCCGCGGCGCTCCCACGCGGACCCCCGATTGGCCCCGCTCACCGCTCGGTCGCTTCCGTCACTGCGTTGCTCCTCCAGGATGCTCACCCGCCGGCTCCCCCGAGAACGGGTGCCAAGGCGCTCACCGGTCGATCCCGCCCAGGATCGGGTCGAGCATCGCCAGCGTCGCGATCAGGTCGGCGATGTAGCTGTTGCGGATCATCGGCGCGAGCGCCTGGAGGTTGACGAAGCTCGGGTCGCGCATGTGCACGCGGGCGGGCTTGGCCGACCCGTCGGAGCGCACGAAGCAGCCGAGCTCGCCGCGAGGACCCTCGATCGGGTAGTAGGCCTCCCCCGGCGGGACCCGGAAGCCCTCGGTGACGAGCTTGAAGTGGTGGATCAGCGCCTCCATCGAGGTCGCCAGCTCGTGCCGAGGCGGCAGCGAGACCTTCCGGTCGGGAGTGATGAACGGCCCCTCGGGGAGCCCCTCGAGCGCCTGCTCGATGATCTTCACCGACTCGTAGAGCTCGGCGTGGCGCACCCGGTAGCGATCGTAGTTGTCGCCCACGGCGCCGATCGGGATCTTGAACTCGAAATGGTCATAGCTGCAGTAGGGCGCCGCCTTGCGCAGGTCCCACGGGTTGCCGGCCGCCCGCAGCAGCGGCCCGGTCACCCCCAGGCCGAGCAGCGTCTGCTCGTCGAGCGGGCACGTGTCCCGCAGTCGCTGCAGGAAGATCTGGTTCTTCTCGAGCAGGTCCGCGTACTGGTCGGCGCGCGTGGGCATCTCGGCGAGGAACTTGCGCAGCTTGGCGGCGAAGCCACTCGGGATGTCCTCGAATACGCCCCCGACCTGGAAGTAGCGTGGGTGCATCCGCTGGCCCGAGGACATCTCGAACAGGTCGAGAATGGTCTCGCGCTCGCGCAGGCAGTACCAGAACATCGAGATCGCCCCCAGGTCGAGTGCGCTGGTGGCGAGCCAGATCATGTGCGAGGCGATCCGGTTGAGCTCGAGGTGGATCACCCGCAGGTACTGCGCGCGCGGGGGCACCTGCACCCCGAGCAGCGTCTCGACCGCGCCGCAGAACGCCATCGCGTTGAAGTAGTAGCCCAGGTAGTCCATCCGCTCGACGACCGGGATCACCTTCCAGTAGGCCTTGTCCTCGGCCGTCTTCTCGATCCCCGTGTGGACGTAGCCGACGATCGGCTTGATGTCGCGGACGATCTCGCCCTCGAGCGTCGCGATCAGCCGCAGCACGCCGTGAGTGGCGGGATGGTGGGGACCGATGTTGAGCGTCAGCAGCTCGTGGGTCTCCCCCGCGCGCTCGGTCTCGCCGGCGGGCTCGCTGGTGAGGGTGATCGACTCCTCGCGCTTACGGTAGTCCTCGGTCAGCGTCATTGGCTTATTGGGGGCCTCCGGCCCCTTGGTGTCGCCCGGAGGGGGCGCCGCGCCGCGGCAGGCTCACTGCCACTTCCCATACGTGCTCTCCTCGTTGTAGGTGAACAGCACCGGCTCGCCCCCCATCGGGAAGTCCCGGCGCTGGGGGAAGCCCTCGTAGTCCTCGGGCATCAGGATCCGCCGCAGGTCGGGGTGCCCGTCGAACACGACGCCGAACATGTCATACACCTCGCGCTCGGGGAAGTCGGCCCCGGGCCACAAATCGATCACCGACGGGATGCTGGCCGCGTCGAGCGGCACCCGAGCCTTGACCGTGATCCGGTCCACCCGCGCCATGTCGAGCAGCTCGTAGAGCACGCCCAGGCGGGGCTCCTGCGGGTAGTAGTCGCACCCGTGCAGGCTAGCCAGGAAGCGATAGCCCTTGCCCCGCAGGTGCTCGAGCACGCCGTGCACGTGAGCGGGATTGGCGATCAGCGTCGCGCGGTCGCGGTGAAACGCCGTGTCGACAATCGACTCGGCGTCCTGGTCACGGAGCTCCCCGGCGATCAGCTCGAGCCCCGTGGCGTCAGGCACCGGCCGTGTCCCCCGGCCGGAAGACGTTGATCGCGGCGCTCCTCGGGTCCTCGCTGGGGAGCAGCTCCACGGTGTCGGCGGCGTCGTACTGCTCGCGCCACCCCTCGGGCGAGTGGCCCTGGACCTTGGCGCGCAGCTTCAGGATTCCGTGCGCCAGCGCCTCGGGTCGCGGCGGACACCCCGGCACGTGGACGTCGATCGGCATGAACTTGTCCGAGGGAACGAGCGCGTAGTTGTTGAAGACGCCCATCGAGGAGCAGCACGCGCCCATCGAGATCGCCCACTTCGGCTCGAGCATCTGGTCGTAGAGCCGCCGGATCACCGGCGCCATCTTGATCGACACGCGCCCGGAGATGATGATCAGGTCGGCCTGTCGCGGCGAGGCCCGCCACGCCTCCCAGCCGAAGCGGGCGATGTCCATCCTCGAGCCGACGATCGTGAACATCTCGATCGCGCAGCACGCGAGGCCGAAGGTGAGCGGGTAGAAGGAGTTGCCGCGACCCCACGCGACGGTCTTCTCGAGCGTCGTCATCAGCACTCGCTCCTCGACGTAGCGCTCGAGCTCCGCATCGTCGAGGTCGCCGCGGAGCATGTCGCGGGCCTTCAGCTGGCGCGCCCGGAAAGCGGCGGGGTCGCCGACGGATCCCTCCGCGGCGGGATCGCCCGCGACGGGGTCCAGGCGCTCGCGCTTTACTTCCACTCGAGCGCTCCCCGACGCCACACGTACACGAACGCGACCATCAGGAGCACGACGAACGTCACCATCTCGCCCATCGCGAAGGTCCCGAACGCCCGCAGCTGCACGGCGATCGGGTAGAGGAAGATCACCTCGATGTCGAACAGGATGAACAGCATCGCGATCAGGTAGAAGCTGATCCCGAAGCGCAACCCGCGCTGGATCTCCGAGGGCAGCCCACACTCGTAGGGCGATTGCTTTGAGCGGTTCGGCCGCCGCGGCCCCAGGAACAGGTTCAGGACGCCGAACAGGAGACCGACCAAGCCGCCGAGAACCAGGAACACGATCGCTGGCAGATACGTGCGGAGCACAACTCGCGTTATATCACCGGAGCGAACCGGACCGGACCAGCTTGTATAAAATGTCACTCAGTAGGGGATGGAGCGTGGGGTTGTGAAGGACGTCCACCTGGTGGTCGGGGTGATCTCGATCGCGCTGATGAGCGTCGCGGGTGTGTTCGGCGCCTGGAGGTTCTGGCGCGGTGAGTCGAGTACCTGGTTCTGGCGCCTGCTGCGCGCCGCCCAGGGAGTGATCGTGCTCCAGGTGCTGCTCGGCGGGCTGCTCGTGCTGCTCGGCCACAAGCCCCCCTCGCTGCACGTCATCTACGGGCTGCTCCCCTTGGCGGTCTCGTTCATCGGCGAGCAGCTGCGCGTGGCCTCGGCGCAGATGGTCCTCGATGCCCGCGGCTACGGATCGGCGGCCGAGGTCGGCAAGCTGGCCGAACCCGAGCAGCGCTCGGTGGTGCTGGCGATCGTGCAGCGCGAGATGGGCGTGATGGTCCTGGCCGCGCTGGTGATCGTCGTGCTGCTGGCGCGGGCGGCGGCTACCTCTGGATAGGGCCCCGAAGCGAGATGCCGGACGGTCGTTTTCGCAGGCGCTCGCTCGACGGCGGGGGTGAGAGGACAACCCCACCGGACTACATGGGGTGCGCGCTCCGTGGGGTGCGCGCTCCGATCCCGGCAGACGGGGGTCACAGCACAAGCCCCTCGGGCTCGCCGGGGGGTGTGCTCCGATCCCCGACAGATGGGGGTCACAGCACAAGCCCCTCGGGCTCGCCGGGGTGTGTGCTGTGAGCCCCGCTCTCGTGCTCGCGAGTCGTTCCATTCCTGCCAC